>JAEEGK010002147.1_pt1 | contig 49238 bp, 25 predicted proteins | sample 8958771 | NCBI WGS metagenome assembly JAEEGK01 (sample SAMN16246547, study PRJNA631951) | gut metagenome | biome: gut microbiome; feature: rumen; material: SC-attached | host: Bos | place: Iran: Karaj | collected 2018-10 | reverse complement strand
AAGAAAAAAAAGAGAACAAAGAGGTTATTGGACTTGCCCAAAATGTAATAATTTAAATTATGGTTTTAGAAAAGTTTGTAATAGATGTCAAATTCCAAGAAATATGATTGATAATATTAATAATTTAAATAATAATTTAATTAATCAAAATCAACTTTTTTCATTTAATAATCATAATATGAATGAAAATAATAATAATAATTTTAATGGTATGTCTCTTCAATTAATGTATGGAAATTATCCTTTAAATATCATTAATAATGGAAATATTAATATAAATTATCCATATGTTAATAGTCAAAAAAATAATCAAATTGAATAAAGTATTTTTATTTTTATAAGTTATATAAAATATAACTTAATTTTATTGTGAATAAGTAATTCATAAATCAAAATTTTAGTATTTAATTTTATATTATATAATAAAATATTAATTTTCATTTTATTCTTTTGAGATTAAACCACATTGGATAAATTTACAACTGAGATAAGTTTGGTAATTTAATTCAGATATTAAGTTTATATATTCATGTGATGATGATTTAAAATCTAAAAATTTATTGTTTAAATATTTATAACATATTATTAATATTTCATCAAACATTTCCAATTTAAAATTATCTCTTTCTAAAAAACTTAAACATGCATTTCTTAAACTTAATATAAATTCTGAATCATTAAAATTTTCAACATCTTCATTATTTGATAAAAAATTTTCGATAATATATTCACCTTGAGATTTAATTTTATAAATTGAATCTTTACTAATACATCTTAATCTATAATCAAGAATATTAATAAACAATGATAAGAAATAATTATTTTTTTTTTTTTCAAGTTGAAGATTTAAATAATGTGCAAAAACATCACAACATTTTCTATTATTCAAAAATAAATATAAATCATTTGAAATATCTTTATCAAGTTCATAAATCATTATTATTTTATTTCTAATTGCATAATATATTGGTAATATTATTTGATTAATATAAATAAATATTAAATAAAATAATGTTGTATCCAATAGATAAAATTTAATTTTATCAATCTCGATATAAAATATTAATAATAATATGTTATATATATAATTTATTATAGTATAACATAATATTTCCTTTTGGATATTTAATTCTTGTTTAATCTCTGAAAAAAATATTGTAATACATAATGTAATATAAATCAAATTTTCAATAAATAAAACTATACTCCCAGGAAAAGAATAATTATTAGGACAATTAACATTATAATTATAAGAAATAATATATAAAAAAGGTTTTATAAATAGTTTATCTTTTTTCCATCCAAAAAAAATATATATTAAAATTGAAATAAAAAATATAATGAATGTAAATCTATTATATAAATATTCATAATAATAATTTTTAAGTTCGATATTATTTAAATAATATTTATCATTTAAATCTTCTGATACATTTGTAATAATTAATAATCTAAAATATTTGCATGAAATAGTTATAAAAGTTATAAAATGAAAAATAAAAAATAAATTAATTATTTTATTATTTAAATCATCATGAAAAAAATCATTAATCTTAAAAGTTTTAAAGCAACATAAAATTACGATTTGTAAAATTATTGAAATATTCGTTAAATACAATAGTGTGATTGAACGTATTGTTATCATAACATTTTTTTTATTTTTACAAATGAAAAACATTGATATAATAAAAAATAAAACAAAAACAATAATAATATAAAAATGTATATAATCTTGGAACATATTTTTAAATACTTTAAATAAATATTAAATAATTAAAAAACAAAAAAAAATTTAAAATAAATATTTAATTAAAAAAGTTTTTTAAGTACTTCTTAAAATTTATTTAAATATAATAAATTACTTTTTATTCATCATCATCATCAGAAGGTATAATATCAACAATTTCTTTTTTGATTTTACGAATTAAATTAATATTTCTATTATCAATATTTTTATTTGCAAAATCAATAAATTGACTTAAAATATTTTTATCAATATCTCTATTTTCTTTTCCTTGTTTAAGAAAATTCAAACAAACTTCTTCAATTAATTTAAAATAATTTTCGTCATTTGGTTTTGTATTTTCTAAATCTTTATTATCTAATAATATTTCAATAGCCAAATTTCTAGGAATTAATTTATTCAAAGAATAAAAAGGTATAAAATTATAATATTCATTTTTATCAGAATTAAAAAAATAATTATGAAAAATTTCTCCATTATTATTAGTAAAAATATTATACTTTTTAAAAATATCATTTTCATCATTATTATTATAAGTAATAATATTTTTATTATTTTCCAATTCATTTTTTTCAACTTTAATTTTTAAAGGAGATTTTATTTTTCTTTCATAAACTAACATATAAGCACTTTGCATAGTTTCACTCATATCATCATTATTATAAAAATTACTATTATTCATTTTTCCACCAAAACAATTTTCTTCAATTTCATTAATTGAAAATTCTGATATAACACTATCATTAAATTTTAACCAATTATCATCATTAAGAATCATTTCATTTAAATTTCCTGTTCTTTCAGTATTTATAAATGAAAAATAATGACCAGCTTCACTTAAACCATAATGTACATTTACACCTACTAAATTAAATTCATAATATTCATTTGTTTTAACAAAAAATTCTTCATTTCCTTTTCCTTCATTTATTGTTGATTCTATTGTATAATTTTTTAAATTTAATTTATTTGGAAATTCCAATCTTGAATTTATTTTTCTATTTTGAAAATATTCATAGTCAAAACATATTCTTTGTAAATAAATAATTAAAACATTTGGTAATTGAGAAAGTAAATTTCTTTTATTAACAGTAACTTTTTTTTTACAAGTATCACATTCATAACCTTCAATTTCTTCTCCTTTAATTAACTTACTTAAACTATCATAAATATTATTCATATTTTTAACTTCAAGACTTAAATAATTAAATTCTTCAATTCTATTTTTAATAGTATTACATTTAGAACAAATTAATTGATTACAAATTTGCCCTTTAAAAACAGAATCAATTAAATATTTCATTGGAGTTTGTTTTAATTCTTCTTCTAATTTTTCAATAAATAAAGATAAAAATTCATTTGAATCTTTTTGTGTTGTAATATCAGTTGGATTACCTTCAAAGTCTTTAAAAGAAAAGCAAAAATCAATTGGCGTAAAATCTGACCTTTGACTTAATGTTAAATATGCAAATAATTTTTGTAATTGATGATAATTATTATCATCTATTCCATTTACATAATCTTCTTTTTTATTATCTGAATTTTGTAATATTGCATATCTAAAAGTTGGTATCATATAAAATTGCTGTAATATTGAATTCATATAACAAATACAATGTGGATTTCTTAATCCTACATGATTATATTTTTTACTCATTTTTGATGGGGGATATTCTTTAAAATATATTGGAATATGTTTTTTATATTTTGATATATTTTCATTTTCTTCATTTTCTGTTGGTTGAAAAAATAATTTGTAATCTATTTTATAATATTTTAAGAGTTGAGTTAATAAACGAGCAAATAGTATTTTTGATTGTTGAGATGTTTTTAATAAAAAATTATTTTGAGGAATTAAATTTTCCTCATTTATATAATTTATATTATTTTTTTCATTTTCTATTATTGAAATGTTTAAATTATTATTTGAATATATATTTTTTATTATGAATTTAATAAAATTTTCAAAATTTTCTCCACCTTTTTTTATATAGAATAAAGAATGTAAATAACCTTCTAATTTCTCTCTTTCCATTTCTATATATTCTCCTTTAAATGAAGATGTAATTTTTTGTATCATTTTATTTATTAAATCTTCATCTAGTTTTTCTTTTAAAAAATTTAATTCTTCTCTTTCAAAAGTTTGTGAATATATGTAACCAAATAAATCATATATTATTAATGAAGGAGTATTTTCTGCTTTGAAACATAATGTATATAAATCATTAAAGAATTTATAAAGATATATTGACCATTTAATATGTAATTGAGCTTTTATAAATTGAATTATTATATCTTGATATCTTTTATTTTTTTGTAAATGTTCTAATAAATTATATGTAAATTTTGTTTCTTCTATTTTTTCAATTATTTTTTTTATTTTATCATCTTCTGAAAATGTTAAGAATAATAATAGTAAATAAATAGAACTTGTGTCTTCTTCTTCAAAGTCAGTTGAAATTAACTTGAAAAAATTATTTTTTTCTATTATATCATCTATTATATCATAAATTTCTTTATCTATACTACTAACATCAAAATTTAGTGACAAATTAACTCTATTTTCTTCATATTTTGATAAATAACAATTACAAATAATAAAGAATATTCTTCTTATTAATGAAATTGTTGAAATTTCAATTTCATTTAATTCTTCTAATGATTTTAATTTATTAAATAATTCAATTAATAAATTAAAACCATCATTTTTAATAAATAAAAAAATAAAATTACATTCTTTAGAATCAACTTTACCAAATTGTTCAATAAAATCTCCAATAATTCTCATATTATAATTAATTAGTATAATTTTTGTTTTATCATAAGTTAAAATTTCTTTTAAATAATCTTTTTCACATTTTTCAATATTCTCTTTAATTTTTTCATTAGTACATAAAGTATTAATAAAATTATATACTTTAATATTATTTTCCATATCATTTTCATCATAAAAATTATATAATCTTAAAAAGAAATTTTCATCATTACCTAAAGAATATCTTAAAAATTTATTTTTATCTAAATCTCTTTCAACAATAGGAACATTTCCAGGAACTAAATCATTTCTAACATACATATTTTTTAAATTTTCTCTAACTGAATCAATTTTATCAGGATCAATAATTCTATCATAAAAATATTTTTTAAAACCTTCCCATTTTAATTCATTGGTTCCTTCTTCAAAATATTCACTCATTAAACTAATTCTACCATCATTAATTTGAATATTATCATTTAAAAAATTTACTCTTTTTATAAATTCACATAAATTATTAATATTCATAATTCCATTTTCTGAATAAGTATTAAACCAATCTTTTAATATATTTTCTAATTCGGGAACCATTTCGTTATCTTTTAATAAAGGAACTTCTTTTATTTCATTCATTTTTTTTGATCTTAACATTATTAATTTCTTCTCATTTATTTCATCTTCAGGAATAATTTCAGATATTAATTTACTATTAACTAAATTATTTTCTATTTCATTTATTCCTTTAACAATTAAATTAAAAAAATCTGTTGATACATTAAAATTTTTAGCAAGTTTAACTTTAATTTCCCATAAAGTTTCATTTTTTGCTACTGTTAATGTTAAAGAAATAGTATTAGAATTTAATCCTCTTGGACAAAATATACATAAAATATTATAGAAGTGAGTTTTAACTAAACTCAAATGAGGATTTATTCCTTCAATTAATCCTTTTTCTTCAGATGAAATTATTATATCTGGAATTACTTGAATTATTCTATTAATTGGTGCATTTTGTAAAATTTCATTTAATTTTTCATTTATTTTTTCTTCTTGATTACTTTTTTTATATGAAGAATATATTGTTAACCATATTTCTTTACTTATAATATTATTATTTACTTTTACTAATAAAGTCCAAAAATAATTAAATAAATCTAATTCTTCTAATGGAATTGATGATAAATATATACAATATGTATATACATCATCTTGTTCAAATGATACATATGATAGATTATTTTTTTGTAATTTATTAATTAAATGAAGTATTGTTAAATAACCATGTTGTGTTATGTTTTCTAAATTTTCTTCATTTGTAAATATTTTAGTTTTAAATAATTCTGATGCTTCTTTTAATATTTTTTCATTTTGTATTTTTTGTTTTATTATTAATTCATATACACATGAATAAAAATAATCTTTTGATAATCCACTTTCAAATAAAAATTCATATAAAAATTGAATAAATGAACCAAACTCTTGTTTACAGTATTTATATGCAATTTTTGCAAAATCAATTTTTTGTGTTATATCATTTTGACTATATTCATGTTTTTTATTTTTGAAATTATCAATAAATTTATCAATTGATTTTTTATAAATTTCAATTAATTTTTTTTTATCTTCTTCATTTAAATGAACATTTACATTAAATAATTTAATAATTAAAATATAACTTTTTCTCGCTTTTTCTTCTTCAATATCTTCATTTTCAATATAATATTCGCATTTTTCTAAAACTTTTTTAACTAAAATATATTGTTCATTACTTTCATTAATTGTTTTAATTAAATAAGTATTAATTTGATTTAATTTTTCATTTGAATTAATTTCATTATTAAAAATACCATTTAAAAAAAAATCAATACATTTATCAAAATTATTTTTATTAGTTAATAAAATATCAAATTCTTCTGATAAAATATCATTAATATTTTCTTCTAAAATCATATCAAAAATAATTTCTCTTTCTTCTTGATTACATCCCATTTCATGAAATATATTTAATATAACTGATCTTGTTTCTGCATCTCTTTTTTTTGTTTCTTCCCAAATTGTTAAAACATCTTCTTTTGATAATGCATTTTCATAAAATAAAATCATAATTAAATCTCTTGATTGAACAATAACTTGATTATGAGAATGAGAATTAAATATTAAAGAAATTAAATTATTTTCTTTTATTGCTTTTAATAAATCTTTAATATATTTTTTTGGATACATTTGATATGGTTTTATTATTTTTCTTAATGCATATAATTTTTTATCAAGTGTATCCGATTTAAGTAAATTAATTGAAGAAATTAAAACTGTATCAAAAGTTATTTTCTCTTGTTCTTCTGGATAAAATCTTACAAAATAATTTAATACATTAAATAAAATATCAATTATATCTTTTTTAATTTCTTTTAAATTATTATCAATTATTTCTCTACAAAAATCAATTATTGGTCTTGATATTTCTAATACAAATTCATAATGAAGATAATGTATAGAATGAATAATAATAAAAAAAAATAAATGTAATAAATCACAATATATTTTAGATTTTGTTAAATCCCTTAAAGCATTCATAAATTTATAAAAAGATTCATTTTTACAAAAATCTTGAATTAAAAGAGCATAATAATAGAAAAAATTCATATTTCTTCCAATAACATAATTTTTTTTTTCATAAGGAATAATTTTATCAAAATTAAAATTAAGATTATTTTGTGGATCTTTTTCTCTTTGAATTCTAGGCTCATAAAAATATAATTTTTCATCACAATTTTCATCTTCTCCAATATAATGTCCATTACTATCAATTTTAATTTTATTTTGATAATAATTAGTAAAAAAAGATATATCTTCATTATCATTTATATAAATTCTAAAGCCAACTTGAAAAATAATATTTTTCAATTCATTTATTTCTTCTTCATTTTTATTTATTATTGTACAAGGATAAAATTGATTTCTTTCATAACAAAATATTCTATCACCTATTTTTAAATTTAATCTCCAATCATAATCACTTGTAATTAAACCTTCTTTTGCATAATCTAAACTTGATATATTTATTTTTATTAAATTTTCATCATTTTCTGGAATTAATGCGATGAAATATGATTTATCTTCACTTATTGATTTTATTTTACTTCTTATCCAATATTTTTGATTTTGTCTTTCATTAAAATCAGTATTAACATCTATTGAATTATTTTCTATTAAAAAATCTGATACATCTTCAAATTTTCTATTTAATATACTTTCATTAAAATTTTCAAAATCCATTAATTTTTTTTTCATTACATCTTTTGATATATTAATATATTCATTTTTTTCTCCTCTATAAAAATTATATTTATTATAAAAAATATGTGTTATTGATTCATAAAAATATTTCACTTCTTCTTCTTTTAATATAGTTATAAAAAGTTTTACATATAAAGTTAATATTTGTAATGCTATATCATCTCCATTTTCTCCTGGAACATATTTTATATGTAAAATATTATTAGTTGTATCAGGAATAAATTTCTGGAACAAATAATCTATTATTTCTCTATTTCCATTAAAAAATTTTTCAACTTTTTCTAATTTAATAAGTTCTTCTAATATTGGAATTAATTGTTTAAATGATTCTATTTCATCTGAGCCTGATTGAAAACTTTCTAAAATATCATTTTGGATTTTTTGTAATAATTGTAATATATCTTTTTTTTGTTCTTGTTCTTCTCCCATATTATTATCTATTTCTTCTTCATTCATATTTGACATTTTTTTGTAAATAAAAATAAATATAATTGTAAAGTAATATTTATATAATAATATAATTAATAAATTTATAAAAGGTATTAATGTAAAAGAAGCAATATATATAATTATGATATAATAAATGATATTATAAGCATTAATGGATTTTTAAAATTAAATCTTTATTTTATTTAATATTTAAATTTCTTTTTTTTAAATTTATAAAAAAAATTATATTTTATTTTAACTATTAATTACATTGTCCTTATAAAATTTATTTTCAAATTATTAATATTAAAATTAAAAATAAATAAAAATGAAATATTTAATAATATTCTTATTTACATTATCAATATGTCAAACATGGGATTATAAAAAACATGGTGATGATTGGAAAAATAATTTTCCAGAATGTAATAAATCCCAAATATCACCAATGAAAATAAATAGTAAAGATGCAGAAAAAATATCATCAAAATATTATTTTTTTCCAAAAATGAATAAAAATATAAAAGGAAAATTACAATTAATGGAACAAGATAATTTATTAATATTAAATTATCCAGAAAATCCATTAGGTGAATTAATGTTTAAAATAAAATTTTATTCAAATAAAGAAATTAAAGTTGGTGAATTTATAAATATTAATTGTCATTCAATAAGTTTTAAAATTCCAGGAGAACATATTTTTAATAATAAGAAATATGATGCAGAATTACAAGTAAATTGTACTGATATTTTTAATGGTGAATTAATTAGAACTTTTGTTTCAATTCCAATATTAAAAGTTAATGATACTCAAGAACAAAGTCATTTTTTTGATGAAATTAATAATAGTATTGAAGGAAAAAAATTACCAGTAGATGTTACTATTAATGATTTTAAAGATTTTCTTGATATTTATACTATGATGGATAATGTTTATTATTATAATGGACATTTAAATTATCCTCCTTGTTCTAATAATGTTTATTGGTTTTTTATTGAGAGAAATTTAAAAATTAAAGAAAATGTTTTAATGAAATTAAATAATTATTTAAATAAAGAAAAATGTCCTGAAGGAAATAATAGAAATGTATTTAATAAAGAAAAAGACACAAATTTATTTTATTATTAAATTATAATATTTCCACATAATTAATTAAAAAATAATTAATTAATTAAAAGAATTGAATAAAATAAAAAAAAAATAACAAAAAAAAATATCAAAAGCAATTTAAATAATAAAATTATATAATTTATTAATCATAATAAATATCTTAACATAACTTAAAAATAACAACGAAAAATAACCTTATAAGATAAATATAAAAAAAATCTTAATCATCTTCTTTTTTTTCTCCATAAATTTCAACAAAAGATAATCCAGCACAGAAAACACCTCCAACAATAAAAAGGAAAAATTTCAAAAATCTATTTTTCCTGGTTTCAAATTCTTCAACAAGAATATCAGAACAAGCAACATAAATAAAAGTCCCAACAGAAATTCCCATTAAAATTCCTTCAACTAAATCATTAGCAGTTTTAGAAAGAATAATTCCAAGTAAAATTCCAATAGGACCAATAACAGCAAAAATCATAGTCATAATAATATAAATTTTTGCAGTTGTTCTTGCTTTAATAAATGAAATTCCTAATGAAAGTGATGCTGCCCATTTATGTGCTGAAATTGCTAATAAAAGAAATAATATTTCATTTTTTCTATCTTCTATTCCTAATGCTAATCCTTCAAAAATTCCATGAAAACCTAATGCAAATAATAATACAAATGGTGTAAATAAACTTTGAAAAAGGGAATATCTATTTTTTTTTTCGTGAATTTCTTCTAATGTTATTCCTGGAACTGATTTTATTTTTTTCATTGGATTTTGAATCTTTTGAATTTTATTGTGTGATATGAAAGTATTGGATTTTTTTTTGTGGATCATAATTGGAATTTCTTGAACTGATCTGTTTAATTGTTGTGAGAAACTTGATTCAACAAAAATAGAGTTTAACATTCTTTTAAATGATATTTTTGATGTGTTTGGATTATTTTCTTCTTCTTTTTTTTCTTCTTCTTCTTTTTCTTCTTTATTTTTTTTTACTTTGTTTTTTTCTTTTTTATTATTTGCTAGATTTAACATATCATTTTCAGTCTCAATTGGTGTTTGAGTATTTTTAACATTTTTTTTCTTAATTTCTTTTTTTTTATCTTTTTTTTCAACATTATCTTCATGATTATTTTTGTGATCATGTTGTTCATTATTTAAAAGAGAATGACCATCAAAAGCCACTCTTTCAACAAAAAGGATTAAAGCATATGAAATGAAGGCTAAAAAATAAGATAAAGGGACATCTTTTAATTTTTCATATTTTTCAAATTTTTCATTTGTTTCTGGTAATATATGAAATAATCCAATTCCCAAAAATAAACCTCCACCAAATGTATTGACAAGACTTAAACAATCAAGATTTGTTCTACATGATTTGATGAAATATGGAAGTAATCCAAAAATTACTCCGATTATGAGGATTACGAATAGTGATATTATCTTTAGGGAAATGTATGATTTGTCATCAGATTTTGATGATTCTTCTAATATTCTCATATAGAATGATAAGTTCATTTTTTTGGTATCTTAGGTTATTTTTTTTTTAAATTAAATTAAATTCAAAAGGATTAAGTTACTTAAATATCAAATTAAATTCATTTTAATTTGGAAAAAATCTTAAAATTTAATTAATTAATTTATTTAAAAAAGTTGTTTTAATAGATAAACTAGTTGATAGTGAAGTATATAATTGTTTAATTACAAAAAAAAACTATTTTATATTTTTTAAATGCTCTAATAATTTAAATTCATTTATAAGAAAAAATTTTTAAGTTTTTAACTATAGTTAAAAGACAATATTGAATTTTTATAAAATATTTGACGGTATATAATAATTAAAAAAAGTAGTTTTTGCTTAAATAAAATATTTTATTTTAATGATTTAAGTTAGAATTTAATATGAATTTTTACAATTTATTTATTTACTTCAATTAAATTTAATTTTTCTTTTTTAAACTTATTAAATCAAATTTATCATGTTTTAATAATCCTTAGCCATAAAATTATTATTGATTTAATAAATATAACATCACAAAAAATAATTAAAAAAAAAAAAAAAAAAAATTAAAAAAAAATAAACCTCATAAAAAAACAAACAAAATTAAAAAATAATAAACCTAATAAAAAAAACAATGGAACAATCACGACAAATATCAAACAACATATTAGGAGATAATATTAGAGATTACAAAAAATATTTAGAAATAGAGAAAATGAATAGTAATTCAGGAAATTCTTTATCATTAACAAATGGAAACAATACAAATAATAGTTTCAATAATACAAATTTAAGTTCGTTTTCTTCAACAACAAATTCAAGTAGAGTTCCTTTTACATATACTCCAATGAGAAAAGGTGATTCATCGAATAACCTTCCAATAACTCCAATTCAAAATACTAATTTAAATAGACCTTTATCAAATAATCAAATGAATTATTATCCAAATAATACTAATTTTCAACAAAATAATGTAAATACTTTTGGTAGTGATGTTTATAAAGAAATTCAAAATTTAAAAAATTTAATTTCTAAATCATTTCAAAATCAAAGTGAAATGCAAGAAAAAATTATTGAATATAATAAAATAATAGCAGAACAAGAAAAAATTATTAGAATTAATAATATTAAATTAAATGAACATGATAGTAAATTAACTGAAATTTTATTAAGTTTTAATAATTATTTACAATTAAATGAAAAATCATCTACAATTGTAAATGAAGTTCAAAAAAGATTAGAAGAATGTGTTAAAAATTTAGATTTTAATGAATTAAAAGGAACTGTTTATACATTTAATAAAAATAATGAAAATAAAATAAATGAATTATTTCATTCTTTAGGAGATTTAAATTTAAAAATGACTGAAATGGGAAAAGAAAATGAACAATATCAAAAATTTACTTTAGATAAAATTAAAACTGTTCAAACAGAAGCAGTAGAAAGTAGATTACAACAACAAAATGAATTAATTAAATTAGATGAATCTAAAGAAAATAGAATTAATGCCCAATTTGCACAAGTTAAAAATATGGTTGATATTACTAATAAGAATTTAAATGAAGAAAGTGAATATAGAAAAAAAATGATTAATGATGTTAGAAATGAATTTTTACAAATTTTTTCTAAACACGATGAACAAATGACAAAATTAGAAAAAACTCAACTTGAAACAGAAAAAAATTTAATTAGTTTAAATAAAGATTACATGAAAACTTTTAATGATTTAATTTCAAAACATAATGAAAAATATACTTTAGAATTTAAATCAATTAGAAGTTTATTAGAAGCAGGATTATCAAAAGTAGAAACAAAAATGAGTGATAATAATAAAATATATGATGAAGCAATTACAGCATTAAAAGAAAATATACAAGAACAAAAAATTCATTTATCAGATTTTGAAAATTTCGTAAAAGAATCAATAAATGGAATAGAAAAAAAATATGAAGAAATTCAAGAATTAAACAAACAATATTTCAATAAATTAGATTTATTATCATCAACATTAGATAATTACATGAAAGAAAATAATGAATTAATAGCAACAAAAGAAAAAGAAATAAAAGAATCATTAACAAAAATATTTAAAGAAGAAACAGAACAAATTAAAAATGAAATAAGAAATAATGATGATAATACAACAAAAAAAATAAGTGATTTAAATGAAAGAGTAAATGATATTTCTGGAAATATTGCACAAGGTGCTTTAAATAATTTAAAAGGTGATGTTAATATTCAAGGAAGTTCTGATCCAAATGCAGTTTTAGTAAGAGAATATGTTGAAAGACTTTGCGCAGAAAATTTACAACCTATGAAAGAAATTATGAAAAATTATGAATTAATGCTTACTAATACTATGAATATGAAATTTGAAGAAAGTAGACAAAAATATTCTCTTGAACAAAAAGAAAATATGGGAAAAATTGTTGAAATGATTGAAAAAAAAATGGCTTATTTAGATAGTCAGTTAGATATTAAAATTAAAGAACAAAATACTATTATTGATGGAAGAGTTCAACAATATATTGTTGAAAGTGAAAAAAGAATGGATGAAAATATTAAGAAAATTAAGAATGAAATAATTAAAAATTAATTTTTTATTATTTTATATTCTTTTAAATATATTAAAATTTATATATTTATTTCCTAAATTAAGTATATTTATTTTTTTAAATATAAATTTTTTTTATTATTTTAATTTATTTTTATTTTTTCTTTTATAAATGGTAGAAATAATAAACAATATAGCAAAAATTGGAAGTCATTACTTAATGTATGTTAATAAAAAATTAGGTCATGGTGCATTTGGCGAAATTTATTTAGGATTAAATCAAAAAACAGTACAAGAAGTTGCAGTTAAAATAGAAATAAAATCATCAAAACATCCTCAATTACATCACGAAACAAGAATATTAAAAGATTTACAAGGTGGAATAGGAATACCAAAAATTTATTATTATCATGAAATAGAAAAATATTCTTGTTTAGTATTAGAACTTTTAGGAAAAAATTTAGAAACAATTTTTAATAATTTAGGAAGAAAATTTTCTTTAAAAACAACTTTATTATTAGGAAAACAAATGTATAATAGAATAGAATTTATGCATAAAAAAGGAATAATTCATAGAGATATTAAACCAAATAATTTTTTAATGGGAAAAAATGATAAAAGTAAAATTTTATATATTATTGATATGGGATTATCAAAAAGATACATTGATCAAAATAAAAATCATATTCCTTATAAAGATGGAAAATCTTTAACTGGAACTGTAAGATATGCTTCAATTTTTACTCATAAAGGAATTGAACAAAGTAGAAGAGATGATTTAGAACAAATTAGTTATGTTTTAATTTATTTTTTAAAAGGTAGTTTACCTTGGATGGGAATGAAAGGGAAAAATAAAAAAGAAAAATATGATAAAATAATGGAAAAAAAAATTGGGACTTCTTTAGATAAATTATGTGAAGATTTACCTAATGAATTTATTGATATTCTTAATTATCCTAGGAAATTAAAATTTGAGGAAGAACCTGATTATCTTTATATTAATGATTTAATTAATAAAATGATGAAAAGATTTGAATATGAAATGGATTATAAATATGATTGGATTGTTTTTGGATATAATAATGAAGAGAATAATTTAAATAATATTTTTAAAGAAGATAATAAAGATGATTGTAAAGAAAATGAAAATAAGAATTCTAGTGAGAATAATGTACAAAATGATAATTTAAATAATAGTCAAGTTATTAAAAGTAATGTTAATGATTTACTCAAACCTGATATTTTTTTAAATAAAACCATAAATGAAAATTTCCATAATAATCTTTTTAAAAAATATAAATAACTTTTTCTATATAAAATTATAATTATTTGTAAAATATTTTATCTTTATATATTAAATTAATATAAAATAAATTATTTTAAATTTATTTAACAATACTTCTTTCTGTCATATTTGAAAAATTTATCATAAAATCACTTTTACCAATATTTGATACTCTTATTTTTTCTTTTAAATTTTCGATATGATTATTTAAAACTTTTAATGCTGATTTAATATTATCTTTTTGTTTTTTTAAATCACTTATTATTTTATTATATTTTTGATTTTGTTGTTTCATTTGTTCAATATCACTTTTAGATTTAACTATTTGTAAATTGATATTTAAATTGTTATTATTTAATTTATTAACTTTTGTATTGAGGATTGAAATATCTCTTTTATATTGTTCAATATGATCTTTTATAGTTTTATATCTTGAATTCATATATTCTATTTTTTTAATCTCTATTTTATTTTTAGAGTTTTCTAATATTAAATTTTTGTTATTGCTTTTAAAAGAATTAATAATTGATTTAAGATTTAAAATAGACATTTCTAATTCATTTTTTAATTTAGTTTTTTTATCTATTTCATTTTGATATTTTTCAAATCCATTTTGTTTAATTGAAGTAATCATAGTTTTTAAATCATTTATATCATTATCTATATAATTCCAAAAATTTTCTCTATAATCATAAGGAATATCATTACTTTGAAGTGAATGACAATAATTGTTTATATTTTTTTTTCTTATTTCTTGTAAACTATTTGTTCTTCTATGAGAATAACTTTCATTTTTTTTATTTCTTGAAGTTTTAGGTCTTTTTGAATTTATATTTCTTTGTGAAAGATATGAATTATTTAAATTTACAACATTATTATTATATGTTTTAAATGGAGTTCTTATTAGATTATTATTTCTTCCAAATTTTCCTAATGAATTTTGATTATTATTTGATAAAGTATTATTCCCAATAATTCCTTTATAATAAATTTTATTAGGTGATGATAATTTATTATATGAATCTAAAATATAATTTGACTTAAATTTTTGATGACATCTTTTGGGTTCTATAATTAAATTTAATTTAAGTTCTCTTAACATTTATAACTTTTAAATTTTTAAAATATATTTTTATTGCATAATTTTATTATAAAAAAAATAAATTATACCATTAAATAATTTAAGATAACATATATTATTTAAATAAACAAATATTATCCCATTAATAATAATAAATTACCTAATACAAAAACAAATAATAGAAAAAATAACAAAAAAAAATAAAATTAGCAATAATAAACTGAAAATAAAAAAAATCAATTCCAAAACTTAATAGTTCTATCTAAAGAACAAGACACAATTTTTCCATTTCCAAGTTCAATTAAACAATTAACAATATCATTATGACCTTCAAGAGTAATTTCCTCTTTTCTAATATCAATCCTCCATATTTTAATACTTTTATCACTTCCACAAGAAACTAATCTTCCATCTCTTAAATTAATCAAACACAAAACACAATCAGTATGACCATTTAAAACAAATAAAATAGTTCTTTTTTTTAAATCCCAAATTTTAATTTTATTATCATTTGAGCCACAAGCTAATTTCCCATCAATTAATTGAATTAAACAAAAAACATCATCAACTTTATCTTTCAAAGTAAAATCTTCTTTTTCATTTAATAAATTCCAAACTTTAATAGTTTTATCATATGAACCAGAAACAATTCTTCCATCTTTTAATTTAATCATAGCTCTAATTTTATCTTTATGTCCATTTAATGTTTTAATATTTGAATAATTAAACAAATTCCAAAATTTAATTGTTGAATCACCACTTCCAGAAACTAAAGTATTATTATTTAATTCTAATAAACATTGTACATTTCCTAAATGACCAAAAAGTGTTCTTTCTTCTTTAAAAGTATTTAAATTCCATATTTTAATTAAATTATCTAAGGAGCCTGAAATTAATTTTCCATTTTTTAAATAAATTAATGATATTATATCATTTGTATGTCCTATTAATTTTCCTTCTTCTTTATAGTTTAGTAAATTAAATATTTTTATTACTTTTTTTTCTTTTATTAAAAAATCTCCACATCCTGCTGCAATTTTGTCATCATTTATTTCTACTAAACAATTTACCCAGTTTTTCTTTATTGATATTGATTTTGAACAATGAGTGTATTTTTCTTTTTTAAATTTGTTTTTGTTATCATGGTAATAAAATGATAAATTAATTGGAAAAAAATCTATGTTTAATAATTCATTAAAGTAAGAATCTATTTTTTGAAAATTTTGTTTAAATATTTTTGAATCTATTTTTATTTCTTTAAATTCTGTAAAAGCTTTATATAAAAATTTAATATCATTTCTATTTTTTTCTATTTTTTCTTTTCTATTATAATAAAAGTTATAAATATTTTTTAATATATCAATATAAGTTTTAATTTCTGTAATTTTATTAATTTTATTATTTGTTAAGTCTATTTCAAATTTTTTAAAATTCTCAATTATATTTTCTATTTTTTCTTTAATTAAATTATAACTATCTTCAATATCTTTTATAGTTTTTTTAAAACAAGAATCAATATAATTATTAAATTCATTTAAATTTTTTCTTTTCCATTTTTTTTCAAATTTCTTAAATTGTTTCATATAATCATCAAAACTAACTTTCCAATGATCTTTATGTTCATTTAATGCTCCTTTATTACAAATAGAACATTTACATGTTTTACAATAAAAAATAAAATTATAACCATTATGAATTGGACATAAATTATTATCAATTTCATCAATTTGATTAAAATTTTTTAAAGAATGAGAACTAAAATAATCATTATGAAAATCTTTTTTACATTCTATACATAACCATAATCTACAATTTGGACAATAGTGTTCAAAAGGTGAATTATGTTTTGAACATATATTATCTATTTTTGTGTTACTTTGAAGAAATGTTAATAATGAATTTGGTGTTAAGGATAATATTGAACTATTACATTTACATGAGATTTCAAATTTTGGTTTTATTTTTTTTTCGAGAAATGTAGAATTTAATAATACTTGTTTTAGACATGATTGACATATTTTGTGATTACATTTTTCGAATTTTAAATATATTAGTTTTTTTTTTTCACAAAAAAGACATTGAAAATTCCCATCATTCATAAATAATTAAATAAAAAAGAATTAAATAATTTTATCAAATATAATTAAATTTTGTTTTTTAAATTGTAATCTAGTAAAATATAAATTTTAATTATTATCCCGATAAATTGATATATTGTTTTTATTTTTAATTGTTACATTCCATTATATTTTGAAAAAAAACATTTGATTAAAAAAAGGAAATGTATTAATTAAATATAATAAAATAAATTAAAATTTAAAAATAAAATGAAGTGAAACAAAAAATTTAATTAAATTATTTTACATATATTAATAAATTATGATTATAAATAAAAGGTTTATTAAAAATAACTAAATATAAAATAAGATAAAATTAAAAAACATTATTTTTATAAAAATGTTAATAATGTTATGATTTATTATATTATAAAAAACTACTATATAAAAAATAAGTATATAAAAATAAAAATGCAATCTAAAGAAATGCTAAATAAATCTCCTGAAATAAATTTAAAACAACTTAAAAATCAACTTTTAATTCCCGAAACAGAAGAAATTAAAAAAAAAAATATAGAAAATATAAAACGAAATAATAAAACAATAATAAAAAAACAATATAAAAAATTTCAACTTCATAAAAAACTAAAAAAAAACATAATAAAAGTATTTAAATGTCCATATGAAAATTGTAATAAACAATATTATGGTATAGCAAGATTAAATATTCATTTAAGAACACATACAGGAGAAAAACCATTTAAATGTTCTTTTCCAGGTTGTAATAAATCATTTAATGAAAAAGGAAATTTAAAAACTCATTTTAGAATACATACAGGAGAAAAACCTTTTATTTGTAATTATCCAAATTGTAATGCTGCATTTAAAGCGAAAGGTCATTTAAATGATCATTTGAAAATACATTCAAAAATTAAACCTTATCATTGTAATATATGTGGTAAAGATTTTTCTAGATCTTCTACTTTAAAAATACATCAATATACACATTCAAAAGAAAAACCTTTTAAATGTTCTTTTCCTAATTGTCAAAGACAATTTACTGAAAAAGGTAATATGATTTCTCATTTAAAAACTCATTTTAATAATTTTAAAAATGAATCTTTTGTTAATAATGTAAATATGAATTTTAATATAAGTTCAATTAATGATGTAATATCAAAGTCAAATTATAATAATGTTTTATATAATTTTAATTGGAATATAGATGCATTATATAAATTGAAATATATTTCATTGTTAATTATATATTTTAATGAAAATTTTAATAAAAGTGTTATGGATTGTATAAATTATGTTGAAAATTTTTTAAATAAAAAAAAGGAATGAAAAGTTAATTTAGTGTGAATTTATTATTAAAATTATAAATAGCAATAATCATTAATTTAGAAATTTATAAATATTCATTATTAAGAAAAAAAAAATATCAAATATTAATTTAATTAAATAAATAATAATATGTATATTAGAAATATTAATTGTTAATGAATATCTCAATTTATTTAATATAATTTAAATTTTTTTTAAAATATAAAAATGTCAAACGAAGAAAATCAAGACACAGGATTCAAAAACTTAAGAGGAACAACACCAAGAGGAACACCAAGAGGAATGATTCCAAGAGGACGTGTTAGAGGAGTTCAAAATAATAATAGAATAAATAGAAATAACTTTAGATATCCAAGAAGAGGATTTCAAAGAAATCAATTTAGAAATAATCAATTTAGATTTAATCCTTTTAGAAGAACTGCAAATTATAGAAGATTATATATATCAAATTTAAATCCTTTTGTCAATTCTCAAACTTTAAGAAGATTATTTTCAAGACATGGAAGAATTTTAAGATGTAATGTTAATTATAATAGAAATGGTATGTCAAGAAGAACTGCTTTTGTTATGTTTGCTTTTCCTGATGGTGCAAGAAGAGCTTTGATGAATTGGAATAGATTCATGTATAGAGGTTATACTATGAATGTTAGTTATAGGAGACCTTTCAATTTTGGTTTTAGGAATTTTGGAAGATTTGGTTTTAATAATAATAATTTTAGAAGAGGACAAAGAAGATTGGCTTTTAGAAGAAATCCTCAAAGAAGAACTGCTTTTAGAAGAAGAAGATAATCAAATTTTTCTAAATAGTTTTTTTTTAGATTGTTTTTTTATTTAAAAAAAATAAGTTAAATAAGAATTTTATGGAATTGATAAAAGAGAATTTTTTGATTATTTAATGATATATGTTTTTTTTTTTTATTTAATTTTTTTTAAAAGATATAATTTTTTTTTATGAGTTTTGATTTGGAGGCTTTTAGATAATTATTTTTTTTATTAAATAAATTGATTATTATTCATATGATATTCATTATTATAATATTTATTTGATTCTAAATAATGTCCTTTTATTATAAAGTTTCAATTATTTATTAAAGCATTTTATTATTTATTCTATTTAAGAGTTAATAATTAATCAATAAAATTAAATTATTTTTACCTTTGTTATTATATTATATCAAATTGAACAAATATTGAACAAAATTTTTTTCTTTTAACTTTATTTGACTATTAATATAAATATTAAAATTATAAAATAATTCAATCTCTTTATTTGAAATAATTTTTTATCAATTAAAATAATAAAAAAATATATATGAAAATAAATAATTCAATTTTTAAAACTTACTCTCTTTCTACTACAAATAATTCAACTTTTAATTTAAAGACTTTTAAAAAACTTAAATGTAATTTCAACATTCAATCATCATCTCAGCTAAAAAATTATCTCTATACAGAAAATATTTTTTCTTTAAAAATAATTTTAATGTTCTTAATAAATGCCACAAGACAATTTTCAAATAATTTAATATTATTCTATGAAATTATAATAAATATAATAGATAAACTAAATTCTTCAACAAATAATAATATAAAAGGTGATGAATATGATAAATATTATATATCAGTTTTTATTTCAGAAAATAAAAACATTTTATTTATATTAAATAAATTATTTAATGATGTTTATTCACAAGATACATTAGAATTTTATTTTTTTTCTAAAAACAAACATAATATAAGTGTATTATTATATATGATAATGACTGGATTCACTTATTATTCTTTTGAAATTGAAAAAGATAAACATCCAAAAAAAGAAATTCATAAATTATTATTGAATACTAAAAATAAATATTTATGTAATGATAATGATAAAGTCTTTTGTCAAGGATGCTCAATAAAAAGTGTTCAATTAATAAATAATTATTTGAAAATAATAGGAAAAGAAATTAATGATAATAAACAAAAAAAATTTATTATGCGTTCAGAAAGAAAACCAATGAAATTAAATCATAATTTACATATTAGTTCTTCTAGTAGAAATATTTATTTAAATCAAATTATTAGAGATAGCATAATAAATATAAACAATGAAATAAATTATCTTGAGAATTTAATAACAAAAGAAAAAAAATTTATAATAAAAATAAAAGATGAATATTCATATTTTTCAAATAAATATTTGAAATAATTTATAATTTAATATAGGGTAAATGTCCAAGTTTATATCATTAATTTTTTAAGGCAAAAGATTTTTATAATAATATAATTAATTAGAATATTAAATAATATAAATAATTTTATAAAAAATAAGAATAAATATACTATTATAATAACTAACATCAAATTAAAAAAAATAAAAATAAATGGAAGAATCTCTATTTAAAACAATAGAAAATGAAAAAGATGATAAAATAGATTTAGAATCAATAACAAAAAATTTTAAAGTATCTGATTTAGATTCCTTTACATCATATTTAAAAGATGTTTATATTGACTTATATCAAAGAATGTTTCCAAAAGATAATGAACAAAAACAAAATCCATTAGGTTTAAATAAAATAACATTTGTTCATTATTATGATCTACCTGGAATATTATCAGATAGATTATTTAGTAATTTTGACCAAAATAAAAATCAATTTATTGATATTAATGAATTTATAAATGGAATGGTTACTTTATTTTATGAAGACTTTGATAAAAATTCAAAATTTATTTTTGACTTTTATGATTTTGATAATGATGGTAAAATATCAAAAGAAGATATTAGAACAGTTTTATCTTATGTTTCTTTAAATGAAAATCAAATAACAGATGAATTTCATATAACTTATAAAACAAGAGTTAAAAGTCAAGAAGATTTATTTAATATTATTGAATTATGTTTTAAAGATGAAGAAAGTGGTTTTTTAAATTATGAAAAATTTATTAATATTATTGAAAATGTTAATAGTGATATTTATTTAATGTTACTTTTATTTTTATATCAAAAAAAACCTTTTACAAAAGCAAATTTGAAAAATTATGAAAATTTATTTGAAAAAAAAACTCCTATAAGAAGTCCTGAAAAAAAATTGGTAAAAAGTCCAATAATGAATCTAACATTTTCACCATATAATTATATTACAAGAAATCCAAAAAGAAAAATTGGTACTGTAATTCATAATAAAACTAATTTTGAAAGAAGATTTTTTTCACCTCATCAAGCAACAAGACAAAAGAAAAAAGGAATGACAATAAAAGAAATAAGTCAAAATGTTTATAAAATGCTTCATTCTAAAATTAATAAACATAAATTAATAGATAATGAAAATGATAATGAAATTAATTTAAATAAAAATATAAAAAGAGCAACAACTAAAAAAGAATTTCCTTCAAAATTTGCAGAAAGTCTTTTTATATTAATGCCTGCTTTTAAACAAACAAATAAGAATATATTTTATTCTTTATTCCAAAAATCAAAAACAATACAATCTGATAGTGAATCAGAAACTGATGAGAATAATAATAATTTAAATAAATCTTCTAGTAAAGCTTTAAATAAACCAAAATTTGATAAATTACCATCTAATTTAATTCAATTTGATGAAGATTCAAGTGAATCAGAAGAAGAAGAAGATGAAAAAGTAATAATATTTGAAGGTTTTTTATATAAAAATGTAGATGGGAAATTAAAAAAATTATATTTTAAATTAATACATAAAGATTTATATTATTTTAAAAATAAAGATGATAAAGTTCATAGAGGAATGCATAATTTAAGTGGTTTATTTTTACAAGAAGAAAAACCTATTACAATGAATGAAATTAAATATTTTGCTTTTAGTATTGTTTATCCAACAAAAACAAGATATTATTATGTTGATAATGAAAAAGATTATAATCTTTGGTTTGAAAAATTAAAATTAGCAACAGGATATACAAATTTATTAGATATATATGAAGTAAAACATAAATTAGGAAATGGTAAATTTGGTTTAGTTAAATTAGGAATTAATAAAAAAACAAATCAAAAAGTAGCAATAAAAATAATGAATAAAAAACAAATGAATACATCAGATCTTGAATTAGTAAGAACAGAAATAGAAATATTAAAAATATGTCAACATCCAAATATAATAAAACTATATGAAATATTTGAAAATGTAGATTACTTTTATATAATAATGGAATATTGTTCAGGAGGTGATTTATTCTCATATTTAGAACGTCACGGTTTCAAATTAAAAGAAGAAAGAGCAAGTATAATAATGCATAAATTATGTGCATCAATATATTATATTCACCAATATGGAATTTGTCACAGAGATTTAAAACCAGAAAATGTTTTAATGACTTCAAAAAATGAAAATTCTGATATTAGATTATTAGATTTTGGTTTAAGTAAAATTATAGGACCAAATGAAACTTGTAAAGAACCTTATGGAACTTTAACTTATTGTGCTCCTGAAATTTTATTAGATGAACCTTATACTAAACAAGTTGATTTATGGAGTTTAGGTGTTATGACTTATTTAATGTTAACTGGAAGATTACCTTTTCATGATAGAATTGATAGAGAAATTGCGAGAAAAGCAGTTTTTTGTGAACCTGATTATAGTGATTTATTATGGGATGGAATTTCTGATGAAGCTAAAGATTTTGTTAAAAAACTTTTGAAAAAAAAAGGTTGTGATAGAATGACTATTGAAAAAACTTTAGAACATGAATGGATTAAAAAATATGCTAAAGATAAAATTTTAGAAAATAGAGAAAAAAGTAAAGATAATGCTGGTAAGGCTTTTGAAATTTATTCTTCTGTTGGTGAGAATAAATAATAAATATTAAAAGTCTTTTTTTTGTAAAAATTATGATTAAATATAAATGAGTAAATAAAATATAATAATTTATATAAAAATAAATTAAAAAATGAAAAGGAATTCAATGATTCAAATGACTAATACTGATTTAAATCGAATGTATAAAACTCCTATTAAAACTAAAAAGAAAGTACAAATTTCTGAAAAAAAAAATAAAAAGAAAAAAGAAGTTAATAATATTAAAAATTTAAAAAGTACATCAATATCACCTTCTTTTAATAAAAGAATTAAAAGTGCATCACCATTTAAAACTCATAAAAGACAATCAATAATTATAACTGATATAAATCAAAACCCAAGATTTAATATATTAAAACAATTTGAAGAAAGAGAAAAAGAAGCTCAAATTCAACTTTTAATAAAAAAAAGAAATTTAGAAATTCAAAATTTAGTAAAAGAAAGGAGAAAATTAAGGAAAATTTTAGTAATGTCAAGAGAAACATATGAATTAAGAATATTATCTAGTAAAATATTACATATTAATATGAGAATAAATAGATTATTAAAATTAAATGATGCTTTATTAATTTATCCAGAAGAATATGAAAATCAAATAATAAAACCAAAATTAAAAAAACATAAAAGTTATGATTTAAATGATATTGATTTTTCATCAATGAAAGGTGATTTAAAAAAAATTAATAATTATTTAAAATTAAATAAAATAAAACATGATGGAAGAATAATTGATATAGCAACAGTAATAGAAAGTATAGTAGATAAACCAAGTTATTTTTTTCAAAGAGAAAAAGAAAATAAATTATTTACACCAAGTACAGAATTTTGTGGAGAAAAAAGAAAATTAGGTAAAACTACAATGTATTTAAAATCATTTAATCCAAATGGTTTTACAAGTAGAAATAAAAATAGAAATAATGATGATGGAATTTATTCAAATACTTTTGAAGATTTATTTTATGAAATAGAAGATAAAAATAAAAAAAAAGATTTTAAAATAATAAATACAATAAATTCATCTTCAAATTATAAAACAATGGATTCTGATTCAAATAAATCAAATACTTTTAGATTATCTTCAGTGAGACCAACAACATGTGAAAGTATATCAAATAATAAAAGTAATTTTTATAAATTTAGTCATACCTTAAAAAAGAAAAAAAATAATTCAATAAGTATAAAAAATCATACTCAAAATATAAAAGATAACATATTTAAATTATTAAATGATACAAGAGTAATAAAAGAAGCAATAAATAATACAATAAGAGAAGAAAATAAAGAAATTAAAAAAGATAGTGAAAGAGTATTATTAAAATTAGCAGAAAAATTATTAAAAAAAAAAAAAAAAAGAATATTAGAACCAAAAAAATTAACAACAGAAGGAGAAACATTAGAAGAACAATATATAGATAAATTAGAAACAATACCAAATACAGTTAAAGGAGAATTTAGAGATTGTTTTAAGACAATTTTATTTCAAGATAGAATATTAAATAAACCAGATCCTAATAATGAAAATCCATATGATGAGAAATTAAAAATTTTAAAAGAACAAAAAAAAATACAAAAAGAAACAATTCATACAATGTATATACTTAAAGAAAATATTTTTACTGGAAAAGAAGATGAACAAGTTTTTAAAGATGAAATGGTTTTTGATAATTATGGAAATATGTCGAGTTTAGAATGGTTAATTAAAAAACATCATATTTTAGATAATACTACTAAATTTATAGGAGCGTATAATCCAAAAGAAAAATTAAATCTTTGTATTCATTATCCTGATGAAGTTTAAATTAGTCAAAATCATTTTTTTATAAATTAATTTAGTTTTTTTGGTTTTTTTATTTTTATTATTTTTTTTTAATATTAAGGAAGAGTAATTTTTTAATTTTTTAATTATAAATTGTTTATTTTTTTTTTTAAATATTTATTTTTATATTATCCAAAATAAAAAAATAATTAAATTTTTTTTTAAATTTTTATTTAATGAGTGAATCAATAAATTCATTATCAGAATTAGAAGAAGAGAGAAATTTTTGGGAAAATAAATTATTAGAACATAAATTATTAGCATATAAAAATTCATATACTATAAATTCAAAAAATGTAAAATTAAAAAAACAAAAAGATGCTATTATTAAAGAAAATATAGATTTACAAAATCAAATTTCTCAATTAAATGATAATATTTCTAGGATAAAAGAAATGAAAGAAAATTCTGAATTACTTCTCTCAAAGTTAAATTCAGATATTACATCAACAAAAAATATAAATCAACAAACACAAAATCAAATAAATTCATTAAAAGAATATTGGAAAAATATAAATAAAACAAATAATATAGTAAATCATATTTTAACTTTTCCAGAAGAATTTAAACAAAAGGTTTATAAAATTTGTACAGAAAGAGTAAACTCTGTTTTAAATATTCCAATGAATAATAATATTCCACAATCAAATTATTATTATATGAATCCAATGATGATGAATAATTATATGATGGCTTCTCAAATGATGTTTCCAAATATGTACCAACAACAAGAGAGTTTTAAGAAAAAATAAAAAAAAGCTAAATTTAAAAAAGTTATAAAATAAATTTAAAAGCTTTTTTATATTTTTGGTATGTTTTTATTGAATTTCTATTTAAGCTTAATTTATTTGAAATATTAATTAATAAATAAATAATTTTTTTAATTTTTTTTATTATTTATTATTTAATCAAATAAATAAATATAAAAAAATGAAATACTTCAAAGTAACGAATAATCATATTAAACTATTTCCAATTTTATATTAACAGAATTTGTAACATATAATTTAAAAAATTAAAATTTATATATATAATCAATAAAAGAAAATAAGTAAAACTTTCTTAAGTTCCAAATTAATTTTACATAATCCTCTTAACTAATATTAAAAATACAATAAAGATTAATTAAATAAATAACTTCTAGAAATATAAAACCAAAAAAATATCAATACAAAACACATAAAAATTTAAATCTAAAAAACCAAACATAAAAATAAAATAATCACCAAAAAAAAAAATAAAAAAAATTTTAAAAAAAACAAAAACAAAAACAAACAACAAAAAAAATAAATTAATTCCCATAAATAAAATAAAATATCTATATATCTATTAATTAAAACCAAAAAATAAAAATATAATAAATTAAAAAATGAGCCAACCCTATTCCCGTTCAGAACGAAGTAATTTTCGTAATCAAACCCACGGAGACACAACAGAATCGAATGGTGAAATGTATTACATGGATCCAAATATAAATACAATAATGTCACCAGTAACACAAGGTCGTCAATCAACAAATAGAAATCCAAGTCCTTTAGAAGGTTATGGAAAATCTATTATATCAACAGTAAAAATGGATCTTCGTGAGAGAACAGACACAGCTCAATTAATAGGAGAACAGCCAATAAAAAGTTTAGTAGTTTCAATACCACAAAGAGGTTCTAGTGAAGAAAGAATGGAAAGTTCACCAAAAACAATTAATATAGGTGACTCAAAAGAACAAGCTGAATTTAATTATAGAACTGCTAATGTAAGAAGAAGTCCTCGTGGTGGTGTTTATCAAACATATACAAATATTGAACAAGGGAATATAGCAATGGATCAACCTATGCATTATTCTGGTTTTTTTCAAGGACCAGAACCACCTTATCAAATGGGGAGTAATGATTCTAATGTTATGATTTCTAGTATGGGTGGTCAAATTAGACATTCTCCTCAAGGAAGTATGGATGGTCTTAATTATGGTACTATGAATCCTAGACAAGGAAGAGATCCTATGCTTAATAGATTTAGTCCTAATCAAAATAATATAGATGATATTAATTCAAGTGGTGAAAAATCATATGAACCTCAAGTTCAAATGAATAATATGAATATGATGGGTAATTCAGGAAGAATGAATGTTAGATATGCTAATGATATGGGAAGTATGAATATGAATGAAATGCTTGGATCAAGAAATTCTATAAATAATGAAAGAATTGGTAAAAGTTCTGAAATTAGATATAATAATGCTACTTATAATAATATGACTATGGGTGATGTTAAAAAAATAGTTAAGAGATTTACTAAAGTTTATGATCCTAAAAAAACTAAAGAAGGTACTTTAATAAATGAAAATCAAGTTACTATTCCTGGTGCTGATGATGATGTTTTTAAAGGAAGATATCGTGTATTACAAAGAATGAATAGATTAAGTAATATTCTTTTATCAAAAAGAGCTGATAATTCACCTGATAGAAGTGAAGTAAATAATAGTCGTTCATTTGATGATACAAGAAAAACATTTGATAGACATACATTAAATAGAAGTACATTACAAAAGAAACGTATGACAATTAATAGAAGTCCTGAACATAAATTTTTATATTTATCACTTGCTATGTTATCAAGTAAAGGACCAAATACAGAAGATAGAATTATTTTAAGAAGAATGAGATTTGATAAAGGAGGTGTTGTTGATCTTGCACAAGAAAAAAGAAAAAAAGGAGGAATCGTTATTAAACCTGCAAGACCACTTGGAAGAACAAGAGGAAAAAGTTATATTAATACAAATCCTAAATTTAGAGAAAAAGCTGCAAAATTAATTCAAGCTTGGTGGAGAGAATTAAAAGAAATTTATAATGAGAGATTAAATATGATTATTAAAATTCAATCTTTTTGGAGAGGTAGATGGGTTAGAAAATATATGTATGATATTTTATATTTGAGTTTTATGTATCAAAGCTTTTGTCAAATTATTCAAAAAGTTTTAGTTAGACATGTAAGACCATATGTATTTAATTTATTAACTGAAGATCAGAGAAATACAAAAAATATATTAAAAAATTTAATATTACAAAAAGATAAATGGAATGTATCAAAATTAAAACCTTATTTAGATAGATGGGTTGAATATATTAAAAATTATCAAATTAAAAATATAAAAGGAAGACAATTATTTGATATTAGAAATAATGCTGAACAAAGGAAAAATATATTAATGCAACATTTTGAGAAATGGTTATTAATAACTAAATTAATGAGAACATCAACTCATGCTGATATAGCAAATAGACAAAAATTAAAATTTATTGGAATAGGTAAAATATTAGATGGATTAAATAAATTATCAAAAAGAAATGCATTAAAGAATTTAAAAACAAAATTACTTCAATATTTAAGATCAACAGCAAGAGATAAAACATTAAAAAGTATTATATTACATAAAAAACATGATATTACATTATTAAAAAGATATTTAGATCGTTGGAGAAGAAAATTAGATTCAACAAATTTAAAGAATATAAAAAGAAGAATATCAGTCGAAAAATTAACAAATCAAATTCTTAAAAAGAATAAATTAAATTTAAAAGATGCTTTTAATAAAATAGTAAAAAAAAATCAAAAAATGGATGTAATTGAAAAAATAATAGTTCAAGAAAGAATAATAGAACGTGACTCATTAGTTAAAGGAATCCCAAGAGAATATTTACTTGGTGCTGATACTTTAGATAATGCAGTTTTAAGATTAACTTATCGTTATCCTTTATATGCAATTTCTGATAAAATGACTGATGCACAACTTGATGATGGAGTTAAAAAATTATATAAAGTTATGGATAGATATTATAATTTTCTTTTAAGGAAATATTTAAATAAATGGTCACATAAAACAGGAAAAAAATTTGATAAAGATAATATTAAAAATATGTCTGCAAAGAATATTTTTAAATTTATTGATAAGTTAAAGAAAAGAATTTTATTGAAAAAATTAAATAAATGGAAACATAGAACTATTCCAAAAAAAGCTGAAGAAGAAACATTTAAAAAAGTAAAAGGATTAGATGATTTATCAAGAACATTTTCTAGATCATCAACAAAAACTCATGGAAAGGAATTTATTGATAATTTAAAATCATTAAAACCAGTTCCAAGATATTTTAATAAAGTACTTAAAAGAATGATTGATAATTATTTTAATAAAGATACAAATTTATTAAGACGTTATTTAAATAAATGGAAGGAAAATATTTTAAAAAGTCAAATTTCTGATTTAAAAAATAAATATTATTTACAATCAATTATAAAAAGAAATGATATAAATAATAGAAAATTAACATTAGAAAGAGCAATTCATAAATGGTTAATGAATACAAGAGAAAAAGAAATAATTACAAAAGTAACTGAACACACTTTAAAAGGTAATAGTAAAAATATTGCTGCATTACTTATAAAAGTTTTAAAAAGAGTTCATTTAAAAAGTGATAAAGACTATATTTTAAGAAAAGCAATTAGAAATTGGTTAAAGAATTTAGGTAAAATTGATAAAGTATATAATGAAAATATTAAAGATGCAATTAAACATCTTTTAAAAGCAAATATATTAAAAAATGGTAAAAACTTTTTGTATAATAATAAAGGAAAAGATATTATTGTTTCAAAGAAAAAAGAATTTAAAAATTTACTTCCATATAGAAGAAGATATGAATTAATGAATTTATTACGTTTTTTATTAAGATGGAATAGAAAAACATTAGAAAGAAAAACAAATACAAATAATAATGTAGTAAGACAAAATTATTTAAAAAATATTATAAATAAAAAAGATAAAGAAAAAATAATAAGAGCTTTATATAAATGGAGAGGTAATATTAAAACAAAAGGAACAACTACTCCTTTAGTACATGGTATTAAAAATCTTATTAAAATTTTTACTAGACAACCATTCCAAAAATTAAAAAGAACTCTTTCAAAAAAACCAGTTGATATGAAAAGTGGAATAACAGTCACACAAGCTTTAATGAAAGGTGATGTTGGTTCTGCTAGAATTATAGCTTTAAGAAAAATATTTTTAATGGATTATTTAAATAGATGGAGAAGAAATATAAAAAGTCAAAAAAAAATTGAAAAAGAAGAAGAAGTAAAAGAACATAAAAATAATATTTTCAAAAAAGTTTTTATTGGTCCTTTATTTAGAATAACAAAAAAACCTTTAAAGAAATATTTTGATATTTGGAGAGATAAAACAAGAAAAAATATAAATATAGATGTTCAAAAAATAATATATATGAAATTAATTAAAAATGTTTATAGTAATATATCAAAAAATTCAATAAGAAAAGGATTAAATAAATGGAAAGATGCAATAAGAAAAATAAAACATGATTTAGAAGATGCAAAAAGAGCAATGGATTTATTAAGAAAAGTAATAACACAACCAGTATTTGAAACATTCAGAACAAAAATAGTTCAAATAGAAAAAATAAAAACAAAAAAAACTGAAAGTAACAAAAGATTAACATCATTATTAAAACATTTATTCAGAACAAGAAAAAAAACAGATTTAAGTAAATATATAAATAGATGGAGAAAAAAAGCTTTAGATAATGTAAAAGAAAAACAAATAAAAACATCATTATTAGTAAATGTAGCAAAACATCAAAATTGGAAAGATAAAGAAAAAGCATTAAATAGATTAAGAGAAGTATTATTAAAATGGAGAATTAGAGTAACACCAACAGAACCAGAAACATATGAAAAATTACAAGATATAAGTAGTGGTGTTGATAAATTACATTCTTCATTAAAAAAACCACATAGGGAAGTTATTTTTAATGAAATTAAAGAGAGAAAAAAAACTGTAGGTGCTCCTAAAATTTTAAATAAGATTATTACTAGTTTTCTTCCTAGAGCTAATAATAATGTTTTAAGGAGATATTTACTTAGATGGAAAGATAGATTATATGATGATACAAGAGCTGTTAGAAGAGCTAGTAAATGTATTAATAAGTTAGTTGATAATTTATTAAAGAATCCTGATGTTATTAAGAAAATAAAAAAAAATTTTAAGTTACCTTATTTAAATCCTTTTAAAGATTTGCCTAGAGTTTTTAAAGAAATATATGATGCTAAAAATAAAATGGCACAAAGAATTATTAATTTCTTTAGGAGAATTAAACCTAAAAAAAATATTAAGATTAATAATAGAAATGAAGTACTTAAAAAAAGATTTATTAAATTAGATCAACCTGATAATCTAAGAAAAAATTTTATTAAATGGTATAGAATTGTTAAAAAAATTATTGCAAAGGAAAAAACTGTTATTATAATAAATTTCTTAAGACATATTGTTAAAAAAGTTACAAAGAAGAATATAAATTATGAAAAATTTACAAAATTAATTAGATTATATATTATTAAAAAAGTTTTTAATAGATTCACAGATGAAGGTAAAAATAAACCAAAATATGATATATTAAAAAAGATAATAAAAAAAAATGATGAACCTGATAAAAAAAGATTAAAAGATGCAATTAATAAATGGAAAAATTTAATACCTGGATTAAAAAAGAATGATGCAGCAAGAAGAATTCAAAGTGTTATAAGAGGAATGAGAGCAAGAAAAAATAAGAATAAATATCATAAATCATTAAACAATTTAAAAGATTTATATAATAAAAAAGATCATAATACAAATGATTTATTAAGATCATATTTAATAAAATGGCTTATTCATGCAAAAAGAAAAACAATTGATAATAATTTAAAAAAAATACAAAAATTTTTGAAAATTAAAGTTGTAACACATATTAAAATTACAAAAGAAAATACAAAAATTAAAGATTTATTCAAAAAATTATTATTAAAAATGATAATTAAAAATCTTAAACATATTACAAAAACTGATAAAGATACAAAGAACTTTGATGATTTATTTAAAATATTAACTAAAATTATTTTATCAAAAGCACTTGATAAATTAATGAAAAATTCAGTTCCACAAGAAAAAGTTACTAAATTAAGGAAAGTATATCCTAAAGTTAAAAAATCTCAAAAACAATATTATTTACCAATTTATTTAAATAGATGGAAAACATATGCAATAGATAAGAGAGATAAAAATGTAAAAACAATTCAAGACTTTCTTAAAAATCATGTTCATCAAAAAACAATTATTAAAAAAGTTATAACAAAACAAAAGAAAGATACTAATTTAAAAAAATTTGTTATAAAAAAATCAGATAATAAAGATGATAGAATAAGAAGAACTTTAAAAAAATGGTTTGCAAACGCAAGAAAAAAAACATTAAATAATGAAGTTAAAAAAATTCAAAAATTCTTACATAAAACAAATCAAAAGAAACAAGAAGTAAAACAAGTAAATTATGATAAAATTAAAAAATTGATAATTAAATATTTATTACATTTAATATCAGATTCATTAAAAGATATAAATAAATCAAGCACACAATTAAAAAAAGCTTTAGAAAAAATTCCAGGATTAGATAAAAAAATATTAGATAATAAAAAAAATAATAATCTTTTAGATTTTGCACAAGATACAATAAAAAGACATTCTTTATCACAAGTTATTAAAAATATATCAAAGAAAGGAGGAAAAGATATTTTAAGAAAATATTTAATTAGATGGAAAGATAATAAAGATCAATTTTTAATAAAAGTTAGAGTACTTCAAAATTTTGTTAGAAAATCTTTAGCTTTGAAAAAAGAATTAACTATGAAAAAATTGAATTTTATTCTTCTTTCAATTTTTAATAAAAATAATAATAATATGATTGAAATTTTAAGAAGTACTTTTAGAAAATGGCAATTAAGAAATCAATTAGGAAAGTGTAATGATTCATCAATGATAATTCAAGAATTTGTTGTTCCAAGATTATTTAGAGTTTTAAGAAATAAAATATTAAAATTCTTTACAAAATTAGCAAGAAAAAAAATAGGAAGAAGATTAAATGATTTACTTAAAATTAGAAATCTTAAAAATACACTTATTAAAGTATATTTCAAAAGAGTTGTTAAACATACAAAAGGTGTAATAAAAAATGAAGCAATTAATAAAACATTAAAATCTACTTTTGATAAAAAAGATATAAAAGAAAAAGATCTTAATTTAAGAAAATATTTATTAGATTGGAATAAAAGAGTAAAAGATATAAAAGATAAATTAAATAATGCAGCAACAAAAATACAAAACTTATTCAGAACAAAAAAAGTACAAAAAGAAATAAAAGAAAAAAGAGATGGAATGAATAAATTAAAAAATACATTAATGAACTTAGGAGGATTATTTGGAAACAGTGGAAAATACGGGCCAAACGGACCTTATGGACCAAACGGACCTTTTGGACAAAAAGGACCAAATGGAGAATATGGAACTTATGGACCTAATGGAGAATTTATTCCTTTTGGACAAAAAGGACCAAATGGAGAATATGGTACTTATGGACCAAATGGAGAATTTATACCTTTTGGAATTAAAGGACCAAACGGAGAATATGGAACTTATGGACCTAATGGAGAATTTATACCTTTTGGACCTAATGGACCTTATGGACCAAATGGACCTTATGGACCTCATGGAGAATATGGACCTCATCAACAATATGGACCTAATGGACCTTTACCAGAAGGAGTTTATTATTCACCTGATGGTACTTATCATGGACCTAAAGGTGGTGTTTATGGTAAAGATGGTACTTTTTATGGACCTGATGGTGTTTATGCACCTGATGGTACTTATCTTGGACCAGGTAATACTGTTGTTGGACCTTATGGAGCTTATGGACCTAATTATAGAAGAAAGGAAAGATGGAATCCTTTAAGAGTTTATTTCTGGAAATGGGTTAATATTAATAAAAAATTAGGTGCTGATGATAATGCTGATAAAATTAAAAATTATTTAAAAAAAGTTAAAAAAACTGTTGAAGTTAAAAAAGAAGAAAAGAATAATGAGAATATTAGTAATGGTGTAGATATTTTGAATAAATATAATCCAAATAAAAAATATGCTTTTGATTTACTTAAAAAATATGTTAAAATGTTGTTGTTGAATTCAGTTCTTAATAAATTACAAGATAATAAAAAGAATAATATTGAAGATTTTATTAATAAATTAAAAAATAATGCTAAAGATGATAAATTAAATAAATTATTAAATGTTAATAATGATATTTGGAAAAAATTACTTTTAAATGCAATTAAAAAATGGAAAAATCAAAAAGATGATATTGTTAAAGAAGAAGAGAAAAAATTAGAAGAAGAGAAAAAAGAAGAAGAAAAAAATACAAAAAAGAAAACAAACTTAAAAAAAATAATTTATAAAAAGGATAATGTTAATAATAATACTTTAGGAATAGCATTAAAAATTTGGAGAAGAAATATGCAAACAAAAAAATTAGAAGACGCTGCTGATAAAATAAAAAAATATCTTCTTAAAAAATTACATGATTTAAAAGCAAGAAATAATTGGAAAAAATTAGCAAAATTACTAAGAAAGAATAATTACATTAAAAATGAACCAGTTGATGTATTAAGAAAATTATTAATTAAAAATGGATTAGATAAACTTAATGATCTTTTAAGAAAAATGACAAAAAAAAATACATTTAATGATGTTACAAATAAAACTAAATTTGTAAATAAAGTAAAATCACTTGATAATATTGTTGATAAAGTAAATAATACTACAAATAATTTCTTATTAAGATATTATTTAAATAAATGGAAAAATACAAAAGATAAAACTAATCAAAGAGAAAAATCAGTTGATAAATTAATTGATGCTTTGGATAAAATTAATAAACTTAAAGCAATTAAAACTGTAAATTCTGTATTTCTTTTGAAAAAATTTTTACATGATCTTCCATATATTAGAGCTATAGATTTCTTTAATAGATTAAAAAAAATATATGAATTAAAAAAGAAATTAACAGCTTTAGGTGATACACTTATTAAAACAAAAAAAGATTTAGATGATAAAAATAAAGAAAAATTCATTAAACAATTATATAAATTATATGTTCAAAGAACTTTAGAAAAATTAATGAAAAAACTTTTACAAATTCATAAAACAAAAACAAAAGAAATAGGAAAAAACTTTATAAAACAAGTAAAAAGAAAGCAAATGAAAACTTTAGAATCAGTAACAAAATCAATAAAAGAAGGAGAACATGATACAAATCCAACAACATTTAAATTCAAAGCTCATATAATAAACCCAAAGAATATAGTATTAGATGATGAAGATGAATATGTAAGAATACATAACAATAAAGTAAGAAATAAACCAATACATTACAGTAAAACAGAAAAAACAACAAAACCAACTGAAGAAGATGAAGAAATTTCAAGAATAAAAACAACAATTGATAAAGCAAAAGCAAAATTAAAACCACTTGATGATGAAACTGATTATATAAAAAATAAACCAAAAGATAGAATTAATACTAAAACAACAGAAAAAGATGATGAATATACTAAAATTAAAGGTAAAGTAAGTACAAAAAAAACAAGACCTAAAGATAAAATTAGAATTAATTCTTTGGAAGAAGATATAGGTTTTAAACCTAGAGATAAAAGTAGAGTTAATACTATTGATGAACAGAATGATACTTCTAAATCTATTGATAGAATTAAAAGTAGACCAAGTGATATTAATTCTAGAGGTTATATTACTGAACCTTATGCTGAAATTGAAGATGAAGAAGATGAAGATGATGATGAAGAATATGTTAATGATCAAACTCGTCCTAAAATTAAGAAAACTAAAAAAAAATTAATTAAAAGAAAACCTATTACTTATATTTTACCACATTTTATTGATTATTTAAATAGGAAAATTAGAAATAGAAAAAAGCAATGTTTTGACACAATTAGAAATGCAGAAAGATATCATAAATTTATAAAATATCTAATTGAATATATAAATAAACTCTTAAAGAATCCTAAAGAAGATTTCATGAATAGATTAAAAAATATTCAATATATATCATCAACAAAAGGACCTTTACTTAATGAATTATATTCTTTATTAAGAAAATATATAATTAAAAAATGGATGGAAGAATTAAATCCAATTCACAGAATGTATAAATTATTCTATTTATTCAAATTAACATTTATGTTTAAAGGAATGACAGAAAATAGATTTATAAGAGAAATAATAAGAAAATGGCGTTTTATATCATTTGCAAAAATAATGGCAAAAAGAAAATTAGAATTAATGTATAAAAACTTACATGTATCATATCTTCAAATGGCAAATGAATTCTTTGGAGAAGAAGAAACAACAAATACAACATCAGTATTAAAAGAATTTGAAAGATTTGGAACAGATCTTGGAATGTGGAGTAATGAATCACCAGAAAAAGTACCAGAATCAGGTTATTGTATGAAAGTAAATAGAAAATATATTTTTGAACCAATTAAAGTAGAAAATGTTGAAGGATTATATCCAGAAGTACAAAAATTATATAAAACTGAAATGAGAAATAAATCAGTTTCTCCTCATAAAAGTTCAATGAAAGGGAAATCAGGATCATCAATAAAATCACATGAACATGTAATTATTGAAGATAATAATAAAAATAAAATTTATATGAAAGGTGATGATGGAAAAATGAGTGAAAGTGATATTGTTCATAAAATAAAAGATGAAGAAAAAGATGATGATAATAAAATTGATATTGAAGGTGAAGAAGAGAAAATAAATGAAAGTGATAGATTTAATAGTATGAAAGATGATAATTTAGAAGGTGAAGATATTAAAGATGATTCATTAAATAAAGATTCTTTAGTTAAAGATGAAAGCTTTAAAGATCATTCTTCTGGAAAAATTGATAAAGATAATTATTTAGTTGAGGATAATTCAGAGTCTTCTAATATTTCTGATCAGGAAGAAAGAGAAGAAGTTGAAAGAAAAGGTGATTTTAAACCTAAAGGTAGAAGTGGGAAAAGGTAGATTTTAAATATTTATTTTCTTGGTGTAATTATTTATGATTTAATTAGAAAATATATTTTTTATGGAATAAACTTTTGATAATTTAATTTATTTAAAAAATTATTTATTATTTATTATTTATTATTTATTATTATTAATAAATTATTAAATGTTTTTTTTATTTTGTTTTTTTGGATATATTTTTTTTCTATTATTTTTAAATAATAATAAATAGTTTTTTTTTATTAATATTTTTTAAAATAAATATAAATTGAATTACAGTAAAAAATGTCTTTAATAGACAAATTTACTCCAAGAATTCTTAATGATGAAAAAGATAAGTTAAAAGATAATAATTTATTATTAAATGTTAAATATATAAATAGAACTGGTTTTGCAAATGTAATTAATGATTTATGTGAAATGGGATATGATATAGATTCATTATCTTTTTTAATAGAAAAACATAAATTTAATAATGTCGATGAAGCAATAACTTTACTTTCAATTAATCCATTAACTAAAAAATATAATCATAATTTTTATAAATTAAAAAAAAATGATAATTGTGGAATATGTAATGATAAATATGAAAGACATAATAATTATAATATTAAAAAAAAAAATGAAATAATAATCCCTCCTCTTTATTCAAATAATTATAATTCAAATTCAGCAAAATCATTCAATTCAGAAGATTCATATAGAATTGATACAGAATTAAAACCATTTAATGTAAAAACTACAAAAATAAATAAAGAAAATAAAAAACCTAGACGTTTAAAAAGTAATAAATCAAATAAAAGTGATTTTATATATGGTAAAATAAAAATATCAGCAGAAACTCAAAAATTATTTGAAAATCCAAATATATGTACAATATGTTATGAAAATTTAATAAATAAAAATAATATTTCTCATTTATGTAATCATTTCTTTTGTGATAATTGTATAAAAACATATTTGACAAATAAAATAATAAGTGGAAATATATTAAATATAAAATGTTTATTAGGAGGATGTCAAAGAGAATATACTGATAATGATATAAAACAAAATGTTATTCCAAATATTTATAAAAAATATAAAAAATTTAAATTTCAAAAATTAATTTTATCAAATCCAGAAAAACACTTTGTTCAATGTCCTTATCCTGACTGTCCTGAAATAGTAGAAGTTAAAAATTTTGAAGAAGAATTTGTTCAATGTGAAAATAAACATTTTTTTTGTTATAAATGTCGTTCTTTAAATTATCATAGAAAATATCAATGTCAAATTGAAGATAAGAGATTATTATCAGAATTATATAATTATAATCATTTTGAAAATTATAGACAATGTCCAAAATGTAATATATTAATAGAAAAAAATAATGGAAATAATGAAATAACTTGTATTAATTGTGGATATAAATTTTGTTGGTTATGTCTTGAAGAGTGTACTTCAGAACATTTTAATATATATAATTTTACAGGATGTCCTGGAATGAGAAATAAAGAAAATAAAAATAATAATAAATGTTTAAATTGTCTTTGGTATTTTTTAAGTTCTATTATTGCTTTAATTTTCATTATTTTTCTTGTTATATTTTATTTTTTTTTTGGATTTTCTTATGAATTATTAAAATGTTATAAAAGGAAAAGAAAATCAAAAGGTAATAATTGTATTAGATTATTACTTATTATTTTAGGAATTATTTTACAACCTATTTATCTTTTTTTTTATGTTTTTTATTCAATTTTTATTATAATGACTAGATATAAATGCTTATTATTTTGCTGCTTCTTTCGTAATAATTTTTGATTTAATATTTATTTATAAAGGTAAAAAAATGTAAAAATATCCTATTTTAAGAAAAAAATAAATTATTCGAATAAAAATCTTTATATTATTTTTATAAATAAATATAAAATTAAAACTAAATAAATAATTTAAAAAATAAGTTTTAATTCGTTTCAGGTGCTTCATAAAAAATTTCCTTAGTATTATCATCTTCATAAATATCTAATTCAACTTTATTATTAAAATTATTATTATTTTTTTCATCTTCACTATAATAATTAGAATTAATAAACTTTAAAGGAAAATAATCACCATTTTCTAAATTAGGAGCATTTCCGCCATATTTTTGTTCGACTTGATCTCTATTAATTATCTCAAATAAATTTTTATAATTATCATTATTTTCAATTTTACTTGCTTTTGCTTCAATTACTGGGCCAATAATTTTTTTTGCAAGATTCCAAAAAAATTCAAAAATTCCTGTTAAATTAATTAAAAACATTTTATATAATCTACATCTATAAACTTTATGATTTTCTACAAAAATTTTTTGAAAATCAAAAGGTATATTTGTCATTTTTAAATCTTTACAATCTACTATTAAATCCCAATTTTCAACACGACCATTAATTAAACAATTATTTATAACAAATTCAATAAAATAATTTAAAGCGTTTTTCCATGATTCAAACGGAAATTTTGTTTTATCATATTTTCCTGGATTTAATATTATTAAAGGTCTAAAACATTTATCTCTTCCGTGAACATAAATAAAACCTAAATTTAATATTTTATTTATTTCATCTGTTAATTCGATTGGAAGATTATTTTTTTTCCATTCAATTTCAAATTTTATATTTTCAAAAGTTACATTAATATCATAATCATTTCCTATTAATTGTCTTAATATTTGTTCGGCTGAATAATCATCTGGTAAAATGTAATTTTCTTCTTTTGCTTTTAAATAAATTTCTTTTATTTTTTCTTTCTCTTTTTCAGAAAATGAATTTTTATTCACATAAAAAATTCTTCTTAATGGATATCCAATTAATTCATCAACTTTTTCATCATCTTTTGGATGATAAGTATAAGCTCTTAAAGGAATTAATCCAGGATTATATAAATTTTCCATATTGACAGAAATAAATAAAAAAATAAAATTATTATATAATATTATATTTATATTAAAATAAATAAAATTCATATAATATAAAAAATGAATAAATATATTTTTAAATAATGGAAGAAAATAAAAAAGATGACCCATATCCAATGAAAGTAATATTAATTGGAGATGGAAAAGTAATTAAAAATATCAATAAAAGACAAAAAAATAATTTAGGTAGGTAAAACATCATTAGCATTAAAATTTTGTTCAAATAAATTTTCCTCATCATATAAAATGACATTAGGAGTAGATTTTTTAACTAAAATATCATATATAAAACAAATAGATTCAATGATACATTTTAATATTTGGGACACTGCAGGACAAGAAAAATATGATTCTTTAACAAAAAGATATTATAAAGGAGCAGATGTTGCAATAATTGCTTTTTCAATTACTGATAGAAATAGTTATTTAAATATTCCAAAATGGTATGAAAAAATTATTAATGAATGCGGAAAAATTCCTATTATTATTACTATGACTAAAATTGATTTGGAAAAAGAAGGTGAAGTTAGTTTTAAAGAAGCAATTGATTTTGCTTATGCTATGAAATGTGAGTTATTTACTACTTCTAGTAAAGATAATATTAAAGTTAATGAATTGTTTGAAAAAATTGCTTTGATTTTTGTTAAAAATAAATATTTTGATGAGTATTATGAAGAATATTCACTTTCTAAAAATCAGTCTTTGTATACTTTTTCAAATAAAAGTATAAATTCTAATTCTAATGATAAAGCTTTGGAAGATTTGGATCTTATTAAAAATTTTAAATTAAAAATTATGAAAAAAGAAAATAAAAATTATAAAACAAATTTGAAAAATAAAACAAAAAATAATTTTTTTCAATGTAAAATTTGAATTTAATATATAGATAAGATAATTTATTAAAGAAAATAAATTTAAATCATTTTTCATTATATCTATAAATTTATAATTAAAAATTAATGTCTCAAAGAGTAAAAAATTTATTACAAAATAAAACAGAAATAAATCAAACAAATGATATAAATTCCTTAATTACTCAAAATGAAAATATTGAAAATACAATTAATACATCAAATAATGTAAATAATGAAAATATGATTAATTTACCAGTAAATAATTATCCTAATTTTCCTTTAAATAATTTTGGAATGTATTCACCTTTTAATTCTTTTAATGGAATATATTCTCCATTTTTTAATAGTAATATATCTTCATTTTTTGATAAATTGTTTATGACTTTTGAAAGAGCAAATTATCAAATGTATCATTTATGTGAAGTAATTAATATGATTGAAAATCAAAAACAAACTTTAAAATATGTTTATTTTTTATTAAAACAAATTTATAAGTCAATACTTCAAAAATATTATTTAATTTTAGAAAAGTTAAAACATTATCTTTTCTCTTTAAAAGATATTTTTACAAAAAATAATTCTCTATTTACAATTAATGAATTGAATAATCATATTAAAATTTTAAATTTTTTAATTAAAGTAATTATATCATTATGTATATTAAAATTATTTATTAATTTTTTTAATTTTTAAAATCTTTATTAATTTATATTTTTTAATTTAACTATTTATTCTATAATTATATGTTTACTTATGAATTTAATGGCAACAAAAATTTCATTTCCAAATCTGATAATTTCGAAGAATTAAAGGAATCAATAATTGATGAAGATATGATTACAATGACAGAGAATGATATTATGTTATTTTATGACCAAGAAAATAAGTTAATAAACACAATAGAGGATTTTAATATTTATACAAAATCTAAAGATAATGTTGTAATTGTAAAAATTCAAAATAAGAATAATATGAAAATAGATAATACCAATGATGTAAAAAAAATAAATAATGATGATATCAAGAAAAAACCTGAAAAAATAGAACCTAAAATTCCAGAAAATAAAATAGAAAATCAAAAAAATAATTTTGATGAACCAGAAAAAAAAAATGAAGATATAATAAAAGATAATGATTCAAATAATAAAGAAGAAATAAAATCAAATTCTAATGCTCCTTTAATTAATATTGATTTATTAGTTGAATCAATTTCAAAAGTAATAGATGATAAATTAAATCCTTTATATGATCAATTAAATGAAGAACAAAAAAAAAATGAAGAAAAATTGAAAACATTAGAATCAAAATTAAATAATTCAAATGAAATTTTTACTAAATCATTAGAAAATGTAGATTCAAAATTAAATGAAATAATAAGTAATTATAATAAATCTCCTAAAATTGATAATAATGTTGGTCCAGATTTACAAAATATAAATGTAATAATTAATGATTTAAATAATTCATATCAACAAGAAATTACAGAAGTATCTAATTTAATTAAAAAAATAAATAAATCAGTTAATAATTATGTTGAAAATAAATTTAATGAATTAAAAAAAAAATCTCCTTCTAATTTTCAAAAAATAGAAGAAGCCATTAATAGATGTAACAATACACTTATTCAACAATTTGATAAATTCAAAAAGGATATAAATTTAATTATGGAAAAAGAAAATGACGATGATGTTATAATAGAAGATGAAAATGAAAATAATTCTCAAATTCAAAATTCAGGAATTCAAAATCAACCTTCAGAAAATAAACATCAATCATCTATGAATCAATATCAATCATCTAGGAAACAAAATCAATCTTCAGGAAGTCAAAATCAATCATCTAGGGATCAATATCAATCATCTATGAATCAAAATCAACAATGGAGGAATCAAAATCAAAATATAAATTCTCCTTTATTTAATAATCAAAACGATAATCTTAGTAATACTCATCAAAATATAGGTAATCTAACTAGTGAACAACAAGAAAAAATTAATCTAATTAAAGAATTTTATTCAATAGATGAAAATAAAATAATTGAAATTTTAAAAAAATATAATTGGAATTCTGATGAAGCTTTAAATTATATTATGGATCATACATAATCTTTGAATAAAGCTTAAAATAAAATTTATAAAAATTAATTAAATTATTTTTTATTAATATTAAACAACAGAAAAAAAATATATTTTAAATATTTAAATCATTAATTTTACAATGTAAAGCATTAACAGCATCAATAAATTCTTTTTGGGAATTTATATCAATATTTCCTTTATTATTATAAATAAAACTATTATTATTAAAACTATTATAAAAGAAAAAATCATCTTTTTGTGATTGAACATTATTAATAAAATTATTTGGATTATTTTTCTTATTTTCAAATAATTTATCTTTACTATGAGATCTACTTCTTGCCTCAGTTTTAAATTCAAATTTTTTTGGAATTGTTGTTTTTATATCATATGATGATAAATCTTCTCCAAATCGTTTTTTTTTATAGTTTTCATATTCTTTTTTTTTTTCTAAAATTTCTCTTCTTTTATTTACATATTCATTCATTTGTTGTATATTTTTCATAATAAATTTTTCATCATTTTGAATATTTAAATGTGATATTTCTGGTTTAAAAGTACAATTTTTATTTTTTTCTATTTCAATTATTTCTTTTTTCCTTAGATTTTCATTTTCTAATTTTTTTTTCCATTCTGTTTGCTTTTTATATAAATCAATATTTAAATTATTATTGTTTTTAAATGGTGATATTGGTTTTATAATAGTATTTTGATCTATAACTGGAGAATTTTTTATTAATTTAGGTTTAAAAGAATAATTTTTATATTCTTCTTCTTTTTTCATTTTAGTTTCTTTATAAATTTGATCTCTTTTAATCATATTTTCAATTCCTTTATTATATAAATCATTGCATCTTTTTAATTGTTCTTTATCAAGAGGAGAAATACTATTTATCTTTGAATTATCAATATAAATATTATTATAAATATCTTTATATTTATTTTTTTCAGTTGAATATTTCTTTTTTTTCTTTATTAATCTTTGAGAAGAAGGTTCTAATTTATTTGCAATTTCTAAACTTTTTCTATTTAATTTAGGTTTATAATCATAAAAACTAATATTTCTATAATCTTTTTTTTTATATATATTATCATTATTATCATCATAATGATAATATAATCTAGTTTCAAAATGAAAAGAATCTCTAAAAATACCTTTTGATTTAGGTAATATAGTAGGAGTCATTTGTTTTAAAAATTTGTCATTTTGATTTTTTCTTTTTTTTTCTAATTTATTTTGAATATAAAAACCATAATTATATAATCTTGTTCCACTATTATTTGGTAAAATATAATTTAAAAAATCTCTACTTCTATTTAAACTTTTACTACTTCTACTTTTATTTTTTGAATGAATTGAAATATTTTTTTCAGGTGTTTTTACTTTATTGTTCTCATTGGTTTTTATTTTTAAATTTTTTAACGAATTCTTATGTATATTATTATTATTATTATGAATAATATTTGATATTTTTGATTGAGGTTGATTTTGGAATTTATTTGTGTCTAGTAAAAAATTCGTATATATTTGATCAAATTGCTCACTTGTTAAATTAGATATTGGTAAATTATTTTTTTGTTTTTTTGTCTTAGGTTTTTTATTTAATGTTTTATTATCTTTTCCATATTCATTATCAATATTTTGAAATAATCGCAATTTTTCTTTTAATTTCTCATTTATAAAATTCATTATTGTTTGTTTTAATTATTCAAAACATGAAAAATATTATTTTTATTTTTTTTTCTTAAAAAAATAAGTAAAAAAATAAAATGGGTTGTGAAATGATTTGTGATCAATTAAATTTAGATAAAAATAATCAAATGACATTAGGAGTAACTGGAAAATCAAATAAAAGAATGAAAACAATAGAAGGATTAAAAAATGGAAAAAATAATTTAAATGAAAGTAATGGTATTGATGAGGATAATTTATTCTTTACAAATCCTAAACCTAATAATATAATTTCTAAGAGAAATGGAACAAATGTTCCATCTAAAAAAAAATCAAATTATGATACTAATATAAATTCATCTGAAGATAACAATTTATATTCTAAAGATTCATTGTTTAATAATTTAAATATTTATCCAAATTTATCTTTTTTAAAAATTACAAATGATAATTATTATTTTATTGGTTATGTGGATAAAAAATATAAGAAAAAAAATAAATTTGGTATTTTAAAATGGAAAGATGGTGATTCATATGAAGGTTATTTTGAAAATGATAATTTTAAAGGTTATGGAAAATATTTTACTGAATCAACAGGTTCAAAATATAAAGGTCAATTTTTGAATAATCAAATTAATGGTTTTGGTGAAGAAGAATGGAAAAATGGTTCTAAATTTGAAGGAGAATACGCTCATCAAATTAAAAAAGGAATTGGAATTTTAACTTTAAATGATTCTAAAAATTATAAAGGTCAATTTGATAATAATAATTTTAATGGTTATGGTACTTTATCTATTAATAATGGGGAAATACTAATTCAAGGATTTTTTAAAAATAATATTATTCAAGACTATGCTATTTATAAAAATATTCAAGAGAATATAATTTATGAAGGAAAAATTTCTGATAATTTACAATTTAATGGATTTGGGATTTTATTTGATAATAATGATAATAAAATTTATATATCTAATTGGAAAAATAATATATTAGATGGAGATTGTATTATTATTTCAAATAACAATAATGAAAAAAATACACAAAAATTTTTATTTGAAGATGGAGAAATGAAAAAAGAATATAATAATAATAAAACAACAATATTTGATAAAATAATTGAACAATTATTATAATACTATATTATCTTATTTTTATTATATATCATTGAATAATTATTTAACTATATTTATTATAATTTATGTAACTTACATTTAAAAATATTTTGAATAATAATTAAGATAAATGAATAAAAATATATTAAATATCATGATTTATAAGTGATTTAATAAAATTCCATAATAAATTCTAATTATTAAGCATTTTTATTTATTATTTATTTAATAAAATATTAATTATATAATATAAATAAAAAAATATATCTTAAACATATAACAGAAAAAATAAATAACCATACAGAAAAATATTAACATTCTTCAATTTCTATTTTTATTTTTAAAGTTCTTTTTTTTGTCAGTAATTTTTCATTATTAATATTTGAATCAACTTTTATTTCATTGTTAATTTTCTTTTTTTTTTTAAAAACAATATTATAGTACCCATCATCAATAATTTTTATATTTGCAGAAACATTTTTAATTTTAATTCTATTGTAATTTCCTTTAAAAACAATATTTTTTATTCCAAAGGTATCAATTCCTGTTAAAATTTTATTTTTATTTCCTTCTATTATCATTGTAATAACCCCCCCCTCAATTATAATAACATTATTTGACCCCTTTACAATCAAATTTTCTACAACAGAATTAATTATTAACAATGAACTATTTTTATTATAATTATAGAATTGTTTTGATTCATCAATTTTTATAATATTCATATTTTTTTTAGTACCCATCATATTTGATTAGAATTATACATTATATAAGTGTTTAAAAAGTTATTATTTTGATAAGATTTTATTTTTTAATAGTTGATTAAAAATTTATTTGATTGGGAATTAATTTAATAAATTTTTTTATTAATTTATATTTTTATTAAGTCAATTAAAATATAAAAAAATAGGATTAGTATTATAAAGAATGAATGATAGAAAATTAAAAGATTTTATAAAATTATTAATTACATAAAGTTTTATTTAATAATAATAAATATATTTATATAATTTTATATTAAAAAAAATATAAATATCTTTTAAATTTTTTTATTTTTAATATTTTTTGAGTTAGAATGTTTAATTGGGGGACCCAATGTTTTAACTATATTATTATTATTATTTATATAATTTTTATTTAAATTATTACAAGTTTTTAAAAAACTAAAACTTTTAGTAGGTTGAATTGGACTTGATGTAACAATTTGCATTTTTTGACTATTTTTTTTTGAATTTTTTCTAATTTTTTTTGTTTGTTTTTCATATTTATTATTATATTTATTTATTAATTTATCACATATTAATTTTTCAACTTCACTAAATTTTCCTTTGATATTATCATAATTATCTACAATTATTTTTTTAAAAATTTCTTTAGTAATTATATTCTTTTTCTTTATTCCTATAAATAAATTATTCCATAAATTAAATTCGTTTTTATTTATATTAATTATATCACTATCATTTTTTATTTTATATGAAAAAATAAAAGTATTTAAATTATTTGAAACTTGAGAACTTTCATATTTACTAATTAATTTGAATTTTTTCTTATTTAAATTTTTAAATTTTGAAACAATATTTTGTAATATATGCTTAAAAGTAATAAATTGTTTAATATAATCATTTAATTTTAAATGATAAACATTTTGTATTTCCAAAATTTTTTCTAAAAAAAGTTGTAATTCCATTTTTAACATTTTATTACTTATTCCAGTAAGATATTCATCAGTATAAAAAATATCAAAATCAGTCCTTAAATTTTCAAAACTAGAATTAGCTAAATTATCAATTTCTTCTTTATTACTTTGATCATAAATTTCATTTGAACTAAAAGACTCTACTGAAGAATCTTCAATTCTATTTTCATCATTTTTAATATCTAAAGTAGTAGATTCTTCAATTAATTTAGAACGTAAAATAATATCATCTTGATCAATATCTTTTTCAAAATTTTTATCAATAATTGCATCTTCAATTAATTTAAAATTATCTTCTAATTTTTTAATTAATTTAACATTATTATTTAAATTCTGTTTACTTGTATTTTTTTGAATTATGGGAGAAATATTTTTTTTATCTTTTAAAGTACTAGCTAAAATTTTATATTTACCACTTGTTGTATGTTTACAATTTGTTAAATTTGCAGATGAAAAATTTTTTTTTTCAATCGTTTTTTTACTATTACAATTTTTATTTTCAATAATATTTGCATCAAAATTATCTTTTTCTTGTTTATTACAAATCATACTATTATACAAAAGATTAGTATTTGATTCTTCATTATTAATATTAATTCCATCTTCACAACTTTTATTATGTCTTAATCTTTTTGTAATTTGACTATGTCTTCTTTTTTCTGAATGTTTAGTATAATTTCTTTCATTATTTATAGCAAATGAATTTTTTTTTTGAAATTTTTGATTTATTTCTCTTGGGGAAGAACAACCTAATTTGTTTTCTAATATTAAACCTTTTTTTGAATTTTGGTTTAAACGACTTTTTTTTTTTGATATATTTACTTTTACTCTTTGAGTATTTGATGTATTATTTATGTCTATTGTACTATATTTTAGCAAATGTTTTGACTTTTCATTTGGTATTATGTTTTTGAAATTTATATCCATATTACTTAAATTTAACCATTTTGATTCGTTAGTTTCATTCATTTTTTTATTTTTCGAAAAATTAATTATTAATTAAATTTAAATATTTGGTAAAATACTTCGTTAAAATATAATTAATTTTATTTCAATAAATTTTTATTTTTAATTAAAAATAATTCTTTTTTGACTTTATAATTTTGGGGATTGGGGATTGGGGATTGGGGATTGGGGATTGGGCCCAATCCCCAA
>JAEEGK010002145.1_pt1 | contig 49242 bp, 40 predicted proteins | sample 8958771 | NCBI WGS metagenome assembly JAEEGK01 (sample SAMN16246547, study PRJNA631951) | gut metagenome | biome: gut microbiome; feature: rumen; material: SC-attached | host: Bos | place: Iran: Karaj | collected 2018-10 | reverse complement strand
TCAGCGATGAAGGCCTCGAAACCATCGAATGGGTCAGCCTCGACTGCACCAACGCCGACAAGCAATCCCCGTGGCACAGCGACGCGGAAATCAAGATAGACAAACTCGGCTATGTCATCCGCAACGGTGTGAAGACCCAAGACTTTTGGGACGCCACCATCCGTTGCGACGAAAAGCCAAAGCGCATGAAGATTCGGAATATTTGCGGGGATGAGACAGTCATTCAATTTTGAAAACCCTGAATAAGATCTTTTTAATTCTTTAAACTAACTATGACAAATACTGTTACCCAATTTGGTGATAAGAGTATCTATATTGATAAACATAAAGGTAATATCTTTATTGGAGATGCATACGTAATTGATGCTGAACGCGCATTTGAAAAGGGTTCATTTGAACTAGAAATGTATCTACCAACAATCAATCCGCCAATTGAGAGAAGTGAGGTTGACACAATACTTGGTTGGATAGAACGTGATGCAGACACGAAAAATCCAAATCGAGTGGGTGTATTATATGGAAAGGCTGGAATTGGGAAGTCTGTTGTGATGCATAATTTATTGCAACGGCTTACTCATATAGAAGGATATAAAGTTCTTGGGTTGAAGTCTGACCAAATTGAATTTACGGATACTGATACATTAAGCCAACAATTGCATTTACCACAACCTATGGAAGAGGTGATTGAAGCTATGGCCACTTCTTCAAAAAGAGTCGTATTGTTGATCGACCAAATAGATGCTTTATCTCTATCCTTATCAACTAACCGCGCACCCCTTCGCTCTTTATTAAAGCTTATTCAACGCATCCAATTAATTAAAAACGTCCGTGTTGTCATTTCTAGTAGACCTTATGATCTCGAATATGATCCTGTATTAGAACAGCTTAAGATTAAAAACAAATGGGAGTTAAAAGAGTTTTCATCTGAAATTGTTAAGCAAGTATTGAAACAACATGGTTATGACAAATTGATTGACAATAATGTTCTACTCTTTTTAGGTAATCCCCTCCATCTTCACTTGTTTTTAAAGGTTTTCAAAACTGCACAACTAAGATACCCTTTGACAGAAGAAGACTTGTATGATCAACTTTGGAAATTATATATAATTGATAATGTCAATGAGAAAATAAGCAAGGAGAGTGTTATTGCATTGTTAGATGTGTTGGTCAATCGTATGTATGAACGGCAGGAATTGTCGGTGCGATATATATCAGTGGAAACTGATTTTGCAAGAGAAATACGTTATTTGCAACATTGTGAAATACTGACATTGACACCAAACGGGCAATTGCAATTCTTTCACCAGACGATGTTCGATTATGTCTTTGCTCGTCGGTTTACTGAGACAAAACGGAATCTCTTGGAAGAACTAAAAGGGAAGCATCAGGGGCTGTTTATCAGATCTGCTGTAAAAAGTATTATTGCTTTTATGCGCTCCTCAGACCCCTCTGAATATAGAAAGACAATAACTCACTTGTTATTTGATTTAGATGAGAATGGAGAGTATGTGTATAGATTTCATATTCGCTCATTGGTTTTGTCTTCAATGGTATTTTTTGAAGAACCAATTAAAGAAGAGATTAATATTATAGAAACGAGACTGATACACGACGAAAGTCAGTTACCTATATTACTTGATGCAATTCATAATGTGGAATGGTTCAATGTGATTCATTCAATCTTTGATAAACACTACGGCTGGGCATGTCTCCCTAAAGAACTCAAGGACAGAATGATTGGTATTGGAAGGCGAATCGTATCGCAAGACTTAGATGTTGTGTTGGATTTTGCGAATGAGGTATTGGACTATGGACTAGAGGAAGACAAACAACGAGTTGCTTGGATGCTGGATTTGTACGACATAAATAATCCCGGACAGAAACTAATACAAGTATACAACCGCATTACCACTAGTCGTAATCCTTTGCAGAATTTGAATATACTAAGAAATTTAGTCCCCACCGAACCTCGGTTCGTAATGAATGAATTGCGCACAAATATATGTTTGCAGTTGGAGAACCAAGAGAGCGACTACTTGTCTGATATAAAGTTTAATCATTTTGAAGAGAATATATTTAATCTTATTGAAGAGAGGCATTCGACGCTTGTTGTAGATTTTTATCTGGATTTGTTAAAGCTGATATTGTCTAAAGACGCAATATTGGTTGATTCTCATGATATTAAACTGACAATAAAAACCTCGTTATACGAAAGGTGTAAGCATACAGCGTTTTCGCACAATATGGTTGACACACTAATCAATAGAGTCTTGGATAGAATTGAAACCGACATAGATGGCGACAAAGATTATCATGAAGAATTATTGGATAAGTTGGCAAATGAAGATTATGATGGACTGGTCTACATTGCTTTATATGGTTACACGGTTAAACCAAGACTGTATATAGATAAGATACATGAGGCCCTTGTTAATCGAAAGTTATTAGCTAATGCGCCCTCTATGGTTGAATATCAAGCTGCGGAATTACTACGAGTGTCATACGAGCTGTTCAATAGAGAACAGAGAGATACTATCATTAACTTGATTGTAAATATTTCCGATGAAGGTGAAAAGAAGAACTATAATAAACTATCTTTAACTGAGCGTTTAGAGCACACTCTTCCTCTGCTATGGATTGGACACAGGAAAGGAGTCTTGCTCAATCTTTTACCTGTTGAAGATCTCAAAACTTATTATTGGGAAGCATATCAAGAGTTACTTTGTTTAAAGCGAAGATTTCCGCATGAACGCACATTAGAGAACGAACCTCCACATAAATCATCTTTTTTTTCAGGATGGCCTTCCATGAAAATAGAAAAGGCTGAACATATGAATGATGAAACATGGAAGAGTTCTATGCGTACATATAATACGGATTCTCATCACGATTGGAATATACCTTCTTTGTCAGGCCAACAGAAATTGTTGGAGGAATTGACGAAGAAAGAGCCAGAACAAAAGTTTAAATTGTTAATGGAAGTAGTTCCAGACAAAGATATTCCTTTGTCTTATCCAATTTATGGTTTGAAAGGTTTACTTGAGGCAGGCAGAATTGATTTAGCAGAAAAACTATTCGTTTATATCACAAAGGAAATAGGAGAAGATATTAATAAAGAATTTCGTAACTATGATCTGCACTCTTTCTTATTTGCTCTTGATGGTTTTATGAAATTGGACAAATTGCCCCAAGCGGTATTTGATTTTATTTGCAAAGCTACTTTGGAGGCAAAAGAAAACTTGTCTTATCGTGGCGAATCTAGCGATGATATTTATAATAGAGGCATTAATTTACCAAGGGGTAATGCGGGATATAAACTCATAGAATGTTGCAAATACAAAGAGTATGCTGAGAAATTATTCACAACCTTGGAAACTGTTGCTATGTCAGCTTCAGAATTTACAAGGGCGGCTATTCTATTGAATTTTGCAGCCCTTAATACATTAGACAAGGACCGAAGCGTGAGGCTTTTCTTAGCAATGATGCACGATTACCATCCTTCTCTTATGTCAATGCCCGTACATAATTACAACCCCTTAGTGTATTATGTTAATTACGCCTTTGACGAACTTGTTCCCTTTTTTGAAAAAGCTTTAGAGATAGAAGAATGTCACAAACAACAAGTGATTATACTATGGTTGGCATGGACTCACACACATAAATCTAGGGCCAAAGAATTGCTTGATGCCATGTGTGAACGAACAGAAAAAGCTCGTATCTCTCTTATACATTTTTTTAGTAGTTCAGATGACGGACTGGACAAAGAGGCAACTACGTATTTATGCAGTTTAATGAAAGACAAGTTTTACTCTGAAGAAATGGCAAATAGTTGCGATAGTGTTTTTCATGATTTAGAGAATGTTTCAGTAGAGAATCAGAAGCTATTAGCTGAAACATTTGTAAATTCTAAAATGAGTTGCGGGAAAGTACATAGTTTTTATAATTTTTTGGCCTCTTTTGCGCTTATTAATCCCGTTCAGTCATTATCGTGGTTGAAAAAAATGATAGAAAAGGAACAACCATTAGAGTATAATGATTGGAATGTGATAACTGACATTATTATTCAATCATATAATGGAATTAAATCCTTTGACGATGAAGAAAACAAGCCCTTACTTGATATGGCAATGGATGTGTTGGACACATTAATGCAAAGACAGGAAAACAAGTACACTATTAATAACTTCATCCAAAAACTCGACAATGAATAAAGTCTTATTAAATCGTGTCGAGGAATGGCAGAGATGGTTACGGCAAATTATCTATGCTAAGGGTGTTTTTTTTATAGAAACACCTTTGGCGGATATGGAATTGGAAGAAGTTATAAAAGGAATGAAAAATGTCATAAAACTTGGGCTGTTCTGTTCCTCAGAGGAACAACCGTTCAATGAGGCTTTAGTATTATCAATTACTCATTATTTAAATGATGATGTGATTAATAAACTCACGGATTCACTCATGTGTGGTTCACTTGTTCATAAAGATTCTATTGTTAGCCAAATACTTTTTCGGTGTTTTACTTGTTTTGACTCCCAAGATCTTAGAATAATAATCTTAAGCATTAGAGGCCGCTCTGTAATTGAAGAAGAAGATATTGTTTTATTGAACAATGCCCTTCGTGAGCAAAAAAGATCATTTGCTGTGGTATTTGCTTCGCATAAGGTTAAAAATAGTAGTAATCAAATTGAAATAAATAGTTTATTTATGGAAAAGAAAAACAATAACCTTGACAAAGTTCATATTTCATATAAACACTTAACTCGTCACGCCAAAGCAATAGATGTTTTTTATAACAATTTGAACAATGCTGGTATTCCTGTGTCAATTGATAAACATGATGTTGAGATACGTGACAGTATTAGAGAATATGAAAACGAGATTGGACAATCAAAGCAAGTAATAGTTGTTATTACACCAGAGTATTTACATTCAATTCAGTGTATGTATGAGCTGAAAGAAATTGTCAAAAATGGCGACATGCGTCGCAGGGTAACAGCTGTTGTGGAGATAGATGACATTACACGTGATGCAGACGGTCTACGTAAGGTGAAAAATTATTGGCAAAACGAGAAAACTCGTAAAGCAGAGCAGATTAAGACGGAACCAGGCCAAATCAAGGTGCTTACAAACGAATTGTCAATTATTAATGATATCGTTACAGAATTGGATGATGTATGGATATATATATCAGAGATTATGACTGGAAGCATTGAAGAATTAACCGCAAATAACGCACAGAAACTTATTGAGATAATTAAAAAGGCTCTTTCTGAAGATTCTGATTCAGCTCCTATAGGCTCTATTTCTGCTGTTTCAAGTACAACGGCGACACAGACTGCCCCAGTAATAAAAGAAATACATCAAGGAGAGAAGTCTGTTTATATTGAAAAACATGAAGGAAATATAATAATAAGTTAATGTGGGATTCCTTTCTATAGTCTATTTCTGTCTCAGTCCTATTCAGCCACTAGTAGAAATCCTCGGTATGCCTAGTCTTTCAAACACCCAATCAACACCACATAAACCGCATCCTCACGCCAATAGGCAAACTTGCCTACCGCATTAGCCGTTCTCTCCTCATTCCCAAGGTTTTCCTGCTTTTTATTTCCAAAGTTGTCGGCTTCCATAATTTACAGCATCATGGTTTTTCTAGTCAAAAAACTTGATCAGTTATTTAAACAATTCATCAATAGTAATTGAGGTGATTTCTGAATAAAATCAACTTTATTCCGCTACGAAATGCAAATTTTGAGTTTCGTAGCGGAATAAACGCAAAATTATACCGAATTTGCAGAATTCTTACATCCTAAACACCCCAAACTGCTGCGGCGGGAAGGGCTGGTTCAACGAGGCAGCAATGCCCAAGGCAAGGATCTTGCGCGTGTCGACGGGGTCGATGATGCCGTCGTCCCACAAGCGGGCGGTGCTATAGAACGCCGAGCCTTCATAGTCGTATTTGGCCAGGATTTCTTTCTTCAATTTTGCGATTTCATCGGTGGGGACTTCCAAACCCTTGTACTTGTACTGGTCTTCCTTCACCGTGGCGAGGACGCTGGCCGCCTGTTCGCCGCCCATGACAGAGATCTTGGCGTTGGGCCACATGAAGAGCAGCCTCGGGCTATAGGCGCGGCCTGCCATGCCATAGTTGCCAGCGCCAAATGAGCCGCCGAAGATGATGGTGAACTTGGGCACATTGGCATTTGAGACGGCATGGACCATCTTGGCGCCGTCCTTGGCGATGCCACCCTGCTCGTACTGCTTGCCCACCATGAAGCCAGTGATGTTCTGCAGGAACACCAACGGGATGTTTCTTTGGCAGCAAAGCTCAATGAAATGCGTGGCTTTTAACGCTGATTCCGAGAACAATACACCATAGTTGGCGATAATGCCTACGGGGAAGCCCATCAAGTGGGCAAAGCCACAGACAAGGGTAGTGGCATAGCGCGACTTGAACTCTTGGAAACGGCTGCCGTCAACGATTCTTGCGATAATCTCACGGGGGTCAACCAGCTTATGGAAGTCGATGGGGGCAAGACCATAGAGGTCGTGCGGGTCATATAAAGGAGCCTCCACGGGCAGCATGTCTAACTTCTGTCGGTGCGACTTCTCCAAGGTCTTGAAGATGTTACGGCAGATCTGCAGGGCATGTTGATCGTTCTCAGCCAGATGGTCGGCCACGCCCGAGATGCTGGTGTGCATCTCACCACCGCCCAACTCCTCCGCCGTGACCACCTCACCCGTGGCGGCCTTCACCAATGGCGGACCGCCGAGATAGATGGTGCCTTGGTTACGAACGATGATGGTCTCGTCGCTCATGGCCGGCACATAGGCGCCACCAGCCGTGCACATACCCATCACGATGGCAATCTGTGGGATGCCCATTGCCGACATACGCGCTTGGTTGTAGAAGAAACGCCCGAAGTGGTCGCGGTCGGGAAAGACCGTGTCCTGTTCGGGAAGGAAGGCACCGCCGCTGTCGACCATATAGACACAAGGCAGGTGGTTTTCCATGGCAATCTCTTGTGCGCGAAGGTGTTTCTTCACCGTATACTGCATATAGGTGCCGCCTTTCACGGTGGCGTCGTTGGCCACGATGACGGCTTCACGACCTTGGATGACGCCGATACCCGTAATGATGCCCGCCGAGGGGAAGTCGTTGTTATAGGTGCCATAGGCCGCCATCGGCGAGAGCTCGAGGAAGGGAGTGTTGGGGTCGATGAGCAGATCGATGCGCTCGCGGGCAAGGAGTTTGTTGCGTTTCTTGTGCTTGGCCACCGCCGCCTCGCCGCCGCCCTGCATGGCTTCGCCCATCGCAGTGCGGTATTGCGCCATTAACGCGAGGAAATTCTTCTCGTTCTGCTTGAACTCCTCGGAATCAGTGCGTATGTTGGATTTCAGTACTTGCATAGTGTATCAAATGAAAAACAAGGTAATTGAGCTTGTCGAAATATGTTATTGAGCTTGTCGAAATAAACCACAAAAATAGTGAAAAACCTGAAATAGAAAAGTAAGATTGAAATATTTCCCCTATCTTTGCCGTTTCATTTATAATGAGGTTACTGAGTTTATCGAAGTAAAGATGTCCGAAAAGAGTTCAAGCAAAAGCCGCGTGGCAGGGTCTTATTTCATGTCACTGATGAGTATCACATTGGTACTCTTCCTTTTAGGCGTGTTTGCCCTGCTTATGATGCATGCGCAGAAACTCTCCAACCATCTCAAGGAAAACATCGGCTTCGAGGTGGTGATGAACAGCAATGTGAAAGAAGCCAATATCCTCAAACTGCAACAGGAACTCGACTCCATGCCTGCCGTGAAGTCGACGGAATACATCACCAAAGAGGAGGCTATCCGCCGCTTGAGCGAAGACCTCGGCGAGGACTTCCTGCAATGGCTCGGCAACGAGGAGAACCCACTCCTCCCCTCCATCGATGTGCGCTTCAATGCCGACTGGGCCAATAATGACAGCATTAACCTCATCCAAGCCCAACTGAAGAAAAACAAGGATGTCAAGGAAATCTACTACCAAAAATCCTTGGTCAACTTAATCAACCAGAATGTCAACCGAATCGGCCTCGCGCTGATGATTGCCAGCTTGGTACTGCTCATCATCTCCATCACGCTGATACGCAATACCATACGACTTAGCATCTACTCCAAGCGTTTCCTTGTGCGGAGCATGCAACTTGTAGGGGCAACACCCGCCTACATCCGTCGGCCTTTCATCAGGAGTGGCATCACCCAGGGCTTTTTCGGGGCTTTGCTGGCCGATGCTTTCTTGGCTCTGCTGCTTTACGGTCTCACCAAACGCTTACCGGAACTGACTTTTGTACAAGACTATAAAATCATCATTGGCATCTTTGTCGGGGTCCTTATTTTGGGCATACTTCTTGGCGGTCTTTCCACGCGACTGGCCCTCCGAAAATACCTCCACGCCGACATCGACCAACTATACACCTAAGGGCCGTTGAGCCTGTCGAAATCGAAGATTCAATGTAATTAAACGCCCGAATATCGAATATTTTAAATCTTAAATCTTGAATTTTAAATATTACTGAATATGGCAAAAGAAATAACAAAGACAAAAGCAAAAACGGCTGAAGTCGCTGACAACCAAAAGGTCATGCCCTTCGGCAAACAGAACTACATCATCGTGCTCATCGGTATCGCCCTGCTTGCCTTGGGCTTCATCCTGATGATTGGCGGAGGCTCCTCTGACCCTGATGTTTTTAACCCAAAAATGTTTGATTTCCAACATATCACTCTGTCCACCATCCTGATTCTGGCAGGGTTTGTCGTTGAAATCGTTGCAATATTCTGGAAAGGAAAAAAATAATTCATCGCTTTGCGTCACTGCGAGGCACGAAGCAGTCCAGATGATGTGTTACTGGATTGCTTCGTCGTTCCTCCTCGCAATGACGACAAGCACATAAAATGAAAAACTATGGATTGGTTACAAGCATTAATCTTAGGCATTATTCAAGGTTTGACGGAATACCTTCCCGTCAGCAGTAGTGGTCACTTAGCCATTGGTCAAGCACTCTTCGGTCTCGAAGACGGCGAATCGAATCTAGCTTTTACGGTCTTGCTTCATGTGGCCACCGTTCTCAGCACCTTGGTCATCCTCTGGAAGGAAATCGTATGGATTTTCAAGGACCTGTTCGCCAAACAGTCGTGGCGCAAATACTGCAACCTCAATGACGGAACGAAATACGCCTTCAACATCCTCATCTCTATGATTCCCGTGATGATTGTTGGCTTGTTTTTCAAGGACAAGGTGGAAGAAGTCTTCGGCTCAGGTCTGCTCATCGTGGGCATCATGCTTTTGGTGACAGCCTCGTTGCTTGCCTTCTCCTACTTCGCCAAACCCAGACAAAAGGAAAACATCAGCGGTTGGCATGCCTTCATCATCGGTATTGCCCAGGCTTGCGCCGTGATGCCTGGCCTGTCGCGCTCGGGTAGTACCATCGCCACAGGTTTGCTGTTGGGCAACAAAAAGGAAAAACTGGCTCAGTTCTCCTTCCTGATGGTCATTCCTCCTATCCTCGGCGAAGCCCTACTCGATGTCAAGGATATGTTCGAAGTCGGATTCAGCCAAGCCATGAGCGGTATCTCGCCCCTGGCTGCTATCGTGGGCTTCTTGGCAGCTTTCATCTTCGGCTGCATCGCCTGCAAGTGGATGATCAACATCGTGAAGAAGGGCAAGCTGATTTGGTTCGCTATTTATTGCGCCATTGTGGGTATTTTGGCCATTGTGTTACCGTATGTTCTTAAATAACGGCCCTTCGACAGGCTCAGGGACCTGAACCATGAAAATGTTCAACTTCGAAGAAGGCGAGGTCATCCTCATCGATAAGCCCTTGGACTGGACGTCGTTCGACACGGTCAACTTCATCCGTTCCTTGCTCAACCGTTGCTACGGTATCCGCAAGCTAAAGGTGGGCCATGCCGGTACTTTGGACCCATTGGCGACAGGCCTGCTCATCCTCTGCACAGGCAAGATGACCAAGCAAATCGACAACTATCAAGCGCAGGTGAAGACTTACACGGGCACCATCCTGCTCGGCCAAACCACCCCGACCTTCGACTTGGAGAGCGAGCCTAATGCCTTCTTCCCCACTGACAGCATCACGCCGGAACAGATTGAGGCTGCCCGCCAGCAGTTCATCGGTGACCTGAAGCAATACCCGCCCAAGTACTCCGCCATCAAAATCAAGGGAAAACGCGCCTTCGACTACGCCCGCTCAGACGAGGAAATCGAGTTGAAAGCCCGCGATGTGCGTATTGACGACTTTAAACTCAACCTCGACCGATTCCCTGAACTCGACTTCGAAGTCACTTGCAGCAAAGGCACCTACATCCGTAGTTTGGCCAACGACTTCGGCAAGGCCTTGGACAACGGTGCCTGCCTGACCTCGCTTCGCCGCACCCGCATTGGTGATTTCAAGGTGGAAGATGCTTGGCCGCTCGAAAAACTCAAACAGCATATCGTCGACACGGGCGACGCTTTTAAGGAGTGGAAAAAGGAACAATTGGAGAAAGAGCAAAAACCATCTTGACAATCAATGCCTTAACAAAAAACACTTGACAAAATTTCGGTTTTGTCGTATCTTTGTAGTTTGTTTCAGAAAAAAACAACAATAACATCATACAATGAAACTCTCACAATTCAAATTCAACTTACCTAGCGAGCTCATCGCGCTGCAGCCTACACAAAACCGCGACGAAGCTCGTATGATGGTCGTCGACCGCAGAACGGGTAAAATCGAACACCGCATTTTCAAGGATCTAGTGGATTATGTGAAAGACGGCGATGTGTTCGTCATCAATAACACTAAGGTTTTCCCCGCCAAACTCTACGGCGAGAAGGAGAAGACCGGTGCCAAGATTGAGGTGCTGCTGCTCCGCGAACTCGACCATGAGAGCCGTCTCTGGGATGTACTTGTCGACCCGGCACGCAAGATCCGCATCGGCAACAAACTCTATTTCGGCGAAGGCGACGAGCTGGTGGCCGAAGTCATCGACAACACCACCTCGCGCGGCCGCACATTACGCTTCCTTTACGACGGCACCTACGATGAGTTTAAGAAAACCCTCTCAGGACTAGGTCACACACCCATCCCAAAGGAACTCAACCGCGAGGAACGCCCCGAAGACGCTGAGGACTTCCAGACCATCTACGCCAAAGTGGAAGGTGCAGTTTCGGCCCCTACCGCTGGTATGCACTTCAGCAAAATCCTAATGAAACGCTTGGAAATCATTGGTGCTTCCTTCGCCGAATTGACCCTACATCCTGGCATGGGCAACTTCCGCGACATTGAGGTGGAAGACCTCACCAAGCACAAACCAGACTCAGAAGAGATGTACATCGACGAAGAATGCTGCACCTTGGTCAACGAGGCCAATGCGCGACATAACAATGTGTTTGCCGTGGGTACTACATCGCTGAAAGCCCTTGAGACAGCCATGACCATCGGTGGTAAGATCAAACCGTACAAAGGCTGGACGAACAAATTCATCTTCCCGCCTTACACCTTCTCAGTGGCCAACTGCATGATCACCAACTTCCACCTGCCAAAATCACCAATGATGATGGAGGTGGCGGCTTTTGCTGGCTATGACATACTCATGAAAGCCTACAAGGAAGCCATCGCCGAGAAGTACCGCTTCTTCACCTATGGTGATGCGATGCTGATTATATAATCTGCCTCTGGCTTCTGGCCTCTGGCTTCTGGCAGCTTCATCATAGAAGTATGTCTCACATCAAAAATAAAAGCTACCAAAAGCCAAAAGCCAGTTGCCAAAAGCCAATCTTTGAATCTTAAATTTTGAATTTTAAATAAACAACTAACAATAATGAACCAAGAAGATTTTTTCAAGAAAATAACCGCTCATGCGAAGGAATACGGTTTCATTTTCCCTTCGAGCGAGATTTATGACGGACTTTCGGCTGTCTATGACTACGGCCAAAACGGCGTGGAACTGAAGAAGAACATCCGCGAATACTGGTGGAAGGCCATGGTGCAGATGCACGAGAACATCGTCGGCATCGACGCCGCCATCTTCATGCACCCCACCACTTGGAAGGCTTCGGGCCACGTCGACGCCTTTAACGACCCGCTCATCGACAACCGCGACAGTAAGAAACGCTACCGTGCCGATGTGCTCGTTGAGGACTACATGGCCAAAATCGAGGAGAAGATTAATAAAGAGGTTGAGAAAGCTCGCAAGCGCTTCGGCGACGCCTTCAACGAGGAACAGTTTGTGACCACCAACCCGCGTGTGCTCGAACACAAGGCCAAGATTGAGGAAATCAGCCACCGCCTGTATGGTGCCATGGAGCGCAACGACCTCGACGCCATCAAGCAGCTTATCCTCGACCTCGAGATTGTCTGCCCCATCAGCGGCACCCGCAACTGGACCGACGTGCGTCAGTTCAACCTGATGTTCGCCACCAAGATGGGTAGCGTGGCCGACGGCTCCGACACCATCTACCTGCGTCCCGAAACGGCACAAGGCATCTTCGTCAACTACCTCAACGTGCAGAAGACCGGCCGCATGAAGATCCCGTTCGGTATCGCCCAGACCGGTAAGGCCTTCCGTAACGAGATTGTGGCCCGTCAATTCATCTTCCGTATGCGTGAGTTCGAGCAGATGGAGATGCAGTTCTTCGTCCGTCCCGGCACGGAGCTCGAATGGTTCCAGCATTGGAAGCAAGAACGCCTCAACTGGCACCTATCGTTAGGTCTGCCTGCAGAGAAATACCGCTTCCACGACCACGAGAAGCTGGCCCACTACGCCAACGCCGCCACCGACATCGAGTTCGACTTCCCCTTCGGCTTCAAGGAGCTGGAAGGCATCCACAGCCGCACCGACTTCGACCTCTCGGCCCATGCCAAATACTCGGGCAAGAAACTCCAATACTTCGACCCCGACACCAACGAGAGCTACACGCCTTATGTCATCGAGACCTCCATCGGCCTCGACCGCATGTTCCTCGCCATGTTCAGCAACGCCTTCACCGAGGAGAAGCTGGAAGATGGCTCGGAGCGCGTGGTACTGAAACTGCCGGCCATCCTGGCTCCATATAAGGTGGCAGTGCTACCGCTGGTGAAGAAAGACGGTCTGCCGGAGAAGGCTCGCGAGATCATCGACTCACTGAAGGTCGACTTCATGTGCCAATATGAGGAGAAGGACTCCATCGGCAAGCGTTATAGAAGACAAGATGCCATCGGCACACCGATGTGCGTCACTGTGGACAACGACACCTTGGTCGACAACACCGTCACCGTGCGCGACCGCGACACGATGGCACAGGTTCGTGTGCCGATTGAGAACCTCCGCAACATGATTTTCGACGAGCTGAAACCTAAAAAGTAAAGCAGATGCAAATCAAGTGCGATTTCTGTGGAGCGATGATTGACGAGACAAGTGAGCGCTGCCCCAATTGCGGCGCTCCCCTCTCAGGAGTCAACCGTACGGCCAAGAAACAGCCCAAAACCATCGAAGAGCTGCAGGAGTGGTATATCGCCCATCATCTGCCCCCTGAGGAGGTGACAAGGTTCTTCATCGGCAAGAACATTACTGAGCCGAGGGCTTTTGGCATCTATAAGGATGGCAACGGTGATTTCGTGGTTTATAAGAACAAGTCGACGGGCGAGCGTGCCGTTCGTTACCAAGGTGCTGACGAACAATACGCCGTCAACGAATTGTACCAACGCTTGAAAGCGGAAATTGCCGACCAGAAGGGCAACCGCCCGACAAACCGCCAACAGCAGCCTTTGGTGGACAAGACAGCCAAAAAGAAAAAGAAGAGAAAGGGTTGCCTGATTGCCATCATTATCTTTCTCGCCTTGAGCATTCTGGCGGCCATCTTCGACAACTCTGCCCCTAACGGCTACTACAACTACAAGGGCACCCAATATTATCATCAAGGCTCGTCGTGGTACTACTACGACAAAGAGAAAGACGATTGGTTCAAGTCATCCGAAGAAATCGACATCACAGACAAAAACGCCAAGGACTACCAAACCGACCAGCATTACGGCAAGGACTTTGAAGACACAGAGTGGTACAGTTCGGGTAGTCACAGCGACGACAACAGCGACTGGGACACTGACAGCGATTGGGACTCAGGCAGTGACTCGTGGGACAGCGGCAGCACCGATTGGGATTCAGACTGGTAGAGACACAAAAAACACCTTGTAGAGACGGTGTGCACACCGTCTCTACATAGACAACCCCATAGACAAAGATTGGATTTTGGTTTTATAACAAACTGAAATCCAATCTTTTATTTTTTACTATCTTTGCGAGATGATAGGCAAGCCCTCCAATGGGCTTGACAAGATGATTTTTTGCTTTGGAAATGTTATACTTTTGCATTGCAAACAAAACAAAAAAACATAGAACCATGAGAAAGCTATTATTATTGTTAACCACCTCATTGATGGCCATAGCACAAGCCCAAGAGGGCGGAATCATTTACAGGGATTTTGAGCCTGATTTATACGTAGGTGCATTGACATATAACTTCCCTCACGACACCATCAAAGTTGATATTGACCAAGATGGAACTACTGACTTTAAGATTTTTATGGGATTCGTAAGTAGTTATGGAATAGTAGCACAATTTACAAATTATTTACCATGGTACTATCGAGGAAAATCTGGAGAAACCGACACCATTGTTCCAATGGCCAATCCGAATAGATGGTTATGCTTATATGGTAACGCTGGAATGTTTACATATATTGATTCACCAACTGTCATAAATGACACCTTGGGGTTTCGTAAAACCATCGATGGAGAAAACTACTACGCATGGATGACCGTTAATGTAACTAGAGAAATAAATGGAATACAAGGCCCCCACGGTACTTATGACAAAGTTCAGGCTTATGTCAAGGAAGTAGCCTATTGCACCATCCCCGACTATCCCCTTCGTTGGGGGCAAATTAGTTTGGATGGCATCATATTGAATAACTCCGAATGGTATTACGAAATCCAAAACGACAACGGCAGTATCACTTACCAGCATTTGGAATGTGTTGGCGATACGTTGTTCGACCGAGCAGGCAAACGCCCGAAAATCATCGTGCGCAGCAACACGCATTATGACCGCGACACCATCACCGAAGTGACACACGAATATGTCTATGAGGAAAACGGCAAGGTATATTGGTGGAACCAGGATTTGCAGGAATTCACCACGCTTTACGACCTTACCGCCAATGCAGGCGACGAATGGGAAATCAAAGTGGGCACAGAAAGTCTCACCATGCATGTCAATGCGGTGGAGATCATCGAATATGAAGGTCACAGCTATCGGATGCTGCATGTGAGCGACCCAGAAGACCTCTTCAGTGGCGACATCGTGTGCAACTTTGGCCACATGACCAGTTTCTTCCCCGAACGACTGATGAATCGGGGCAAGGACTACACCGTGGACGGCCTACGCTGCTATTGGATAGGAGATGAACTCATCTTCCACAATGGTGACGAGGACTGCGATGCCATTTATGATGAATTGCACGGGGTGGAGGAGGGTCCTTCGACAGGCTCAGGAACCGCAGGGCCTTTAACGGTTTATCCCAACCCCGCAAGCGGCGTTTTGTTCGTTGAGACGCACGGCCGTGCGTCTCTATCGAACAAAACCTACCGCATCACCAACCTCATGGGTCAAACCCTGCTGCAAGGCCTTATTACTGCTGAAACCCAACAGATTGACATTACGAACCTGCCTGCGGGGATGTATTTCATCAGCGTGGGCGAACAGACGGTGAAATTTGTGAAACAATGAAAACACGATATTGGATATGGGCATTCCTTATGCTGGCAGGTATCACCGCCTGTCAGCATGAGGCACGCTACCTCAAAGAGGCCAAGACACATTTCGAGCAAGGCCTCGAACAGCGTGCCGCCAAGCAAACAGAGGAGGCAGCCGAGTCGTTCAGTCAAGCCTTGCTTGACATTGGTCGCTGCAATCAAACTCAACCTGAGGTGAAACGACTGAAAGCGCAAATCGAAGACAACCTCGGCTTCACCTACTGGAGGCACGAACTGTTTGCGGAAGCCCAACCACTGCACTCCGATGCCGCCACACTAGCCCGCGAACTTAACGATTCCACCTTATTAATGAATGCCCTGCACAATTGTGGACGAGCAGCAGCCTCGTTGGGCGACATAGATGCGGCTGAACAGCATTATGAAGAAGCCTTAACTCTTGCCAAAGCCCTGAATGACAAAACGATGGAGAATGAAGTCCTGCTCGAATCTAGCCGTGACGTATATTTGGAGAAAGAGGACTACGAACAGGTGATAGAGCGCGTCACCCGAGCCCGTGCCGTCGGTGCCGAAGGAGACAGCCAACTGACTTTGGGCTTGGCTTACTATTATATGGAGCAGGACAGTCTCGCCATCGTTCACCTCACCGAAGCCACTCGGAACGAGATGGCAGGGGTGCGCATGTCGGCCTATCAAAGCCTCTATTACCTTCACCAGTTTGAGGGCGACTACCAAAAGGCTTTGGAATGTCACGAGCTGTTCAACGAGAACATGATGCAGGCCGACAGCATGCACCGCAGCGAGCAAGTGCAGCGCATCAAGGCAGAATACGACCTACAGATGCAGAAAAGCACCTTGCAAGCCGAACAGAAATTGAAGAACCTCTATCTCTACCTCATCCTCGGCGGCTTGGTGGTGGCCTTAGCAGTGGTGCTGCTGCTTTTGCGACAGAAAACGCTGAGTGCCAAACTGAAAGCCGAAGAGATGAAGAACCAATTGGAACTGGAACTGAAGAAAAACAAGGTATACGTGACCGCCCTCGCCCTCACCGAGCAAATCACGGCCTCCACTTTGGATTTCGACCTGAAAGAAACCGAGTGGGACGACTTCGTGACGCTCATCGACAAGGTCTACGGCGACTTCACCAAACGGCTCATAGAAAAATACCCCACCCTCACCAAAAGCGACCTGCAGATCTGCTGCCTCACCAAGCAGGGCTTCAGCAACCAGGTCATCTCGATACTGATGAACCTACAGACCAACAGCTACGCCCGCCGCAAGTCGCGCATCAAACAAGAGAAGATGAAGGGGCTGGAGGACGAACGAAGCTTTGAGGAAATCATTAATTCGATATAGTTGTTCCGTTGGAATTTTGAATCTTAAATCTTTGAATCAAACAATAAAACTTATTACGATGAAAAAGTTAATCACAATTACAGTATTAATGGCTTTGGCCATGAGCGGATTTGCGCAGGAAGTACATTTCGACTTCTCTGTCACAAATTCAACAGGCTATGCGATTTACTATCGCATCATCGATGAAGAAAACCATTGGATTGAAGCCACTTATCCTTGCCAAAACGGCGATGATTATTGGTGGGGCTTTGACCAACCTGAAGGAAAACTCATCCTTTCGGAAACTGTCAATCACAATGGAATTGACTACACTCTTGTTTCCATTGGAGACCATGCCTTTTGCAGCTGTACTGATCTGAGAGGTTCTTTGGAACTGCCCCAAACCATCAACAGCATTGGTGATGGAGCCTATAAAGGCTGCTCCAACCTGAGCGGAAACCTAGCTCTACCTGAACTCATCACCCATGTTGGTGAAGAAGCCTTTGCCAATTGTTCGAAACTTGCTGGTGAACTTCATTTTGGTGATTCATTGGCTTATATTGGCGACCGAGCTTTCATACAATGCAACTTTATTGGCCAACTCATGTTTCCCTCTAATTTAACCTTCATCGGAGAGAAAGCCTTTAAGGGGAACACCAACATTGAAGGTATCAGCATCAAGGCGGTTGCTCCGCCACAAACGGCAACAAACGCATTCGAAGACATCTCTACTATGATTTCGGTTGCAGTGCCCTATTTGGCACAAGAGCCATATCAAAATGCTCCCGGATGGTCTCAGTTTGACAATCATATTATAGAAAAATCTTATTGGGACGGAAAAACTGTGCCTTGGACCAAAGGCAGTGGCACTAATGAAGATCCTTATCTCATTGAATCTGCCGAGCATTTGGCTTGGTTAGCTAAGTCTGTCAATGAGAAACTGAATATAGATTACTACTATTATGAGGATCCCATGTTTGACACAATCATTTATTATGACACAACTTATTATGATGTAATTGCTTATCAAGACACTTGTTTCCTTGTAGTCATTGATATTGATTTGCAGAAAGATCAAGGCTTCTTATGGAATCCAATTGGCTATATTCATTACCTATCTCAACCTGATTATGCAGGAAATGAAAGCTATACCACTTGTTTTTCGGGTCATTTTGATGGTAACGGACACGAAATTTCTAATTGTAAGATGCATGCCAATAATCAAATCTTTTGGAATCAACCTAATTATTTAGGCTTGTTTGGTAACGTGAAAGAGGCTTATATCGGTAATCTGTCTATCAACCAAGTCAGCATCAACAGCCTAAATCCTGATTACTATTCAGGAATCATTGTGGGCAATGCCATCAATTCGACCATTTCCGATTGTAATGCCTCGGGAGAATTATTCATTGGTAATGTTGAGCAGAACAAGGGTGGTGGAATAGCTGGAGGCATAGTGGGTTCAGCGAGATCATGCCGTATCGAAAATTGTATGTCACAAATAGAATTCATAGGTTACACTAAAAGTGTTGGAGGCATTGTGGGTCAATATCTGTGTAATAATCTCAATGTTCCCAATACTGGTATATTCTCTTGTGGTTACATGGGTTCCATGATTGATTTAGCAGGTGATGTCGGCGGCATCGTAGGTACATGTAAAAGCGCGTCAGAAAACAATGGAAATTTAAGTATTGAAAATTGTTTCAGCCGTGGATCCATGATTAGATATACTCTTGGTCAAAACTGGGTAGAAACATACAATCACAGTATCGGAGGTATCGTTGGATATGTGAAAAGTATTGATACACTGAGCGTATTAAATTGTTACAGCAATAACACGATTATTGCCAACACCTCAAACACTCATGAATTAGACGCATTCGGAGGAGGAATAATTGCCAAAGCCGATTCATCCACAACACTCTATATCAAAAACTGCTATCATGTGAATCCCATTTCATCAAGAAATAAAGGTGGCATTGTAGCTCAAAACACTAACCATACTCTTATCAGGAACTGTTATTTCGACCAAACTGTTGCCCCTGATGACGGTTTCGGAGTCCCGTTGAACAACGAATACATGAAAACGGCGGCTTTTGTCAACCAGCTCAACAACGGCAGTACGGTCTTTATGATGGATCACGAACCTTATGTGAATGACGGCTATCCTATCTTTGGCACGGACGGACTCATTTTCGTGGGTGCTGAATGGTACTATGAGATTATGCACGACGACGGCAGTATCACATACCAACATTTGCAATGCACTGGCGACACCATCATGGCCAACAAACGTCCCAAAGTTATCGTGCGTAGCAACACGCATTATTATCGTGGTGAAAACACTGAAGTGACACACGAATATGTTTATGAGGAAAACGGCATTGTTTATTGGTGGAACGAGGAATTACAAGACTTCACCATACTATATGATTTCAGTGCTGAGGTCGGTGACGAATGGGTAATCCGAGTGGGTTCAGAAAACATTGTCTCTAAAGTTTATGAAGTTGAAACCCAAATGATTGAAGGCATTCCATACAAAAGAATGACTATCGGGGATTCCAACAACATTTTCAGTGGAACAATCATCAGCACCATTGGCCACACAACCAGCTTCTTCCCAGAGCGGCTGATGAATCGAGGCAAAGGTTATCGCGTAGAAGGTATGCGCTGCTATTGGGTGGACGGCGAACTGGTTTTCAAATATGGTGACCGTGACTGCGACGAGGTATATCAGCAATTGCACAATGGTATCGACGAACCTGGAGAAAACGGCTCTTCGACAGGCTCAGGGACCTTCATGGTCTATCCCAATCCTGCCAACGGCATCCTGTTTGTAGAGACGCGCCATGGCACGTCTCTACCAGCGGAAAACCGATACCGTATCACCAACCTGATGGGTCAAACCTTGCTGCAAGGCACAATCATCGATGGAATCCAACAAATCAATATTGAATCGCTGCCTGCGGGAATGTATTTCATTACCTGTGCAGGTGAGACACTGAAATTCGTGGTGAAATAAAGTAAGAGGCGCATTTGCGCCTCTTACTTTATCTAACATTTGCCTTCAATCTATCGGCAATCTTCTTCTTCAACTCGAAGTACATTTGCTCCGTGTCGCTGCGCTTGTTGGGCTTGTACAAGTTGGGATATTTGCAATCTTCGAGCTTGTATTCCAACTTGTTGAAAGGTCCGGAAATCTTCAGTCCCAAACGCACTGGGAGCGGCGACTGGGTCACCGACAAATGGTATTCACCATTCTTATCCAAGGTCATGCGACCGTCTACCGTCACCTTGTATTTTCCGATGGCGATTTGCGACGGCCAGAGATCAATTTCGTTCTTGAAGGCAGTGAGCTGTACGTCAAGGCTGTCGACACGATATAGGCCGTTGGTGCTAACGTCCAGCAGGTCGGTAATCTTCGTGAAGGTGAACTTGTCGTTCACGGTCAGGTTTTTGCCTTCAATGTCGGCGGCGGCACGTAAGGTTGAAATCTTGGGTTCGTAATTCGATTTCAGGTTGGTCTCGGCTCCAATATGGAATTCGGCCTGCCCGTCGAAAGTCTTCAACATGGGCACCAGCGTATCAATATAGGGAATCATCTGCAACAAATCATTGATTTGCACCTTCAGTAGGTGGAAGTCCATAGCCAAAAAGAGGTTGTTCTTGCGCGGCGACTGATACAGAGCCGTCAGCTGCATCTCGGCAGCCTTGTTGGTGAAACCGATTTCCTGCAAGATGAGCGTACCATCCTTCACGGTCATGGTGCCGTTGAGGTTGTTCAAGTCGAAGTTGTCATACAAAGCTTTCTTCGTATTGAGGACAAAGTTGAAATCGATACCTTCAGGCACCATGAAGGGGTTGTCTTCCTTGCTTTCTGTAACGGTCGCTTCGACGGGCTCAGCGTCCGAATGACCCAAACCACTGGTCAAATCCAAGATCTCATTGATGTCCATCATATTCGACGTGACTTGCATCTCGCCTTTCATCAGGTTCTTATGGTCTTCGATCCACTCCTTGATGCCGATGACACTCCCTTGCAGACTGATGTCAGACTTGCCGATGCGGAAGGTGCTTTTTTTGAAATCCAACTCGCTGGAATTGAATAGGAAATCGATATTGCTGATGCGGATGTCCTCGCTGATACCGTCTACCTGCAACTCAGCATTGCCCAAAATGAAATCAGCGGTGGGATTCCACTGGTTGAGGAAGTCCGTCTTGGCTTTGTTTTGTTTCACCGAAGCATCAACTTTCAGCGAATTGGAGTTCAACACATAGGCTTTACCCATATTGGCCATCACACTCTTGCCGTCCAAGGTAACACGGGCATTCATGCCATTGGCTTTCTTCTCAGGCGTAGTCACGAAAGTGAGTGCTGGCGCATCAATATGGGCGGTAATACTGTCGTAGTCCACATCCAAATGGCTGAACCTGAGGTCGGCATTCAGCAGCATCTTCTCCAATCCGCCTTTGAAGTTGTCGGCCGACAGCTTGATGTCGGGATTCTTCAAATCAGCCTTGATGCCTTTACCTACTTGAGCATCCAATTGACTGGTATTGAGAGCGATGTATGCACCCTTCTGTCCTTTTTGCTTGGCCGAGGCCGGTAAGGTCAAACCCACATTGAGCATAGGAGCCTTTGCATGAATGGTGTCCATATCCAAGGCGAAGTCCTTGACTTTCAGGTTGGCCTTAGCTGAAAGGCGATTCAGGTTGTAGTCGTCAAGCGACTTCATCAACTGCTCAACTGTAAAGTTGGTGGTCAAGTCGAGGTTGGTGCGACCGTTCAACTTCATCGTTTTGGGCAGGAAGCTCTTCAAATCCGTCATCGGAACATCGCCTTTCATCTTGATTTTCAAGCCGATGTCACCCAGCAAATCATCGACCAAACCACTGGCTGTAAAGTTGCTTCGGTTGAATTTGGCCTGCACACTATTGACCGTCAAGCTATTGGCATCAGAGTTAAGGTCCAAGTTCAAATCACCATCCAAGTTGACCTCAGTGATGGGATACGGCAACTGCTTCATGCTGACTTTCACATTGTCGGTCAACACCTTAGCCTTAATCAAAGGCATGAGACTATCATTATAAGTGCCTTTCACCTCCACATTAGAGAGGGTTGCCTTGCCTGAATATTCGATGCGGCTTAGCTTTTTCTGCACCTTCTCAGGAAGATAAGTCAACACATCTTCGACAACCAATGTACTGGTATTCAACACCAAATCAAGGTTAATGTCGTTGTTATCGGCCATTTCTACCTCGCCGTCCACATCAAATTGGTAGCGATTAAGCCCAATTGTAGCCTTGTCAAGATGCCCCTTCATGTCTTTCAAGTTGAACTGCAGAGGCAGGTTCAAACTCAACGAATCGTTCTCAAGATAAGGCTCCTTTAGGTTCAAGTTGACATCGGGAGTTGCCAGTTTCAATGTGCCATTGATTTGATCCAATTGCGTAATTTTGCCATCAAAACCGAGGTTCAAAGCCTTCAACGCCAACTGTATAGCCTTCATTTTTAGTGTTAAGTCATTGGCATTCATGGTCAAATCGGCATCGATGTCCTTGTCCTGCATCTTGCCTTTCAAATCCAAGTTGAGCCCTTGGGCTTGGGTTGTCATCCCATTGCGGTCGTCGGTATAAAACAAGGTAGTGTTTTTCAACTTGACTTCCTCAATATCAACCAAATAATCAAAAGTACTCGTAGTGTCACTGTTCTCACTGGATTTGAAGACATTGAAATTGTTGTTGCCAATCGTATCCGTATACAGGTTGACAAAAGCATCTTCAAGAATGCACTTTCTGACTACTATCTCATTCTCTTTCAGCAGTTTCTTGAGATCAAGCACCACCGCCAAGTCATCAATATTGGCTAAAGTATCAGATGGCGAACCCGCCGTTGGGTTAATTAAGGCGACATTCTCTATATCGATGCCCACATTGGGGAAGGTCTTGAACCAAGTGAGGTCGGCCTTGCCCAACTCCATATCGCAGGTGATGAATTCAGGCGCGTACTTTTTGACCATCTTGGTCAGCCGTCCCGAAGAGGAAATCATGGCCACAGCAATGCCAACCACAATAATCACTACCCCCACAAGGGAGGCCAAGGTAATGCCGGTTATCTTTAAAGCCTTTTTCATACATTATTGTTTTGTCGGCCCTTCGACAAGCTCAGGGACCTTAGCTTTTATTCAACCTTTGAGAAATGATGTGCCACTCCATAATCATCCTCATAGACCAACTCACTGGATGTGAGTGAAGTAACGGTGTAAACCTTGGGAACCATCACAAACGTGCCCACATGCTCGTGCTTCAAAGTAGAACCTGTCAAAGACCAGTTGAAGAGTTGTGCCTCATCCTCACTGACATCATCGCTCTCATCCCATGTGGTGCCGTTAGCTTGTACCGTGTCACCATTGGGCAAAACACGTTCTATATTGGAACTATAATAATGCTCGAAAACCGTGCCTTCCTGCCATTTTCCATACAGCATTGAAGCATCATAACCATTTTCTAAGGGAATATCGCCACATGCACTGAAGCTCAAAGCGGCAATAAGGCATAGAAAGAAATGAAGTAGCTTCTTCATCGGTTTGTTATTTAAGTTGTTAAATATTATCTAGTTAATACTTTATTCACTTCGTTGTTTGACAAGGCTTTTTGCAGGATCTGCTCATGGTCAAAGGCCAGACTCGGCAACTTGTCCAAGGCAAACCATTGTGCTTCGGCTGCATCATCGCTACCCACAGCTTGTCGGTCCGAGTTGTCAACGCCCCAATAAGCCACACTAATGGTACGGTGACGCGGGTCGCGGTTGAGCGCGCCGAAAGCATAGAGTTGGTGCAATTCAATGCCCGTCAGTCCTGTCTCTTCCTGCAATTCTCGTGCCGCACAGGTCTCCAAATCCTCTTCCATCTCCAAAAAGCCACCCGGCAAAGCCCAACTGCCCTTGAAAGGCTCGTTGCCCCGCTCAATGAGCAGCAAGTTCCAAATAGAATCTATCTTTCTGAATATCAAACAATCAGTAGTCACACAAGGACGCGGATATTTATAAGTAAAACTCATGACTTTTAGATTTTCTGCAAAAATAAGATTAATTTTCTATTTTTGCGTCAGTTTTAGTTCCTTGAGCCTATCGAAGGGCCGATTTATTATGAAAAACCTTAACCTTGCCTATATCCAAGCCGACCTCGTTTGGGAGGACAAAACCTCTAATTTACAGCGTTTCGGCCAGTTGCTTGAACAGGTGCAGCCTGGCACCGACCTCATCCTCATGCCCGAGACCTTCACCACGGCCTTCCCCGTCGACCCAAAACGCTTTGCCGAAAAAGAAGACGGTCCCACGATGCAATGGCTACGCGAACAAGCCCAAGCCAAGCAAGCAGTCATCGCGACCACCTTCCCTATCGAAAAGGACGGACATTACTATAACAGCCTCGTATGGATGCGCCCCGATGGCACCTACGAACTCTATTTCAAGCGCCACACCTTCACCATGGGCGGCGAGGATAAGTTGGTGGACCGCGGTGACAAACAACTGATTGTGGAACTCAACGGCTGGCGCATCAAGCCTATGGTATGCTACGACATCCGATTTCCAGTGTGGGCCAGAAACCGCTATGCTGACGGACAATATGAATACGACTTGGCCTTCTATCTCGCCAACTTCCCCGATTCGAGGATGGTGGTTTGGAACACGCTCTTGGTGGCCCGCGCCATCGAGAACCAAGCCTATTGGATGGGTGTAAACCGCATCGGCGAAGATACCAACGGCCTGCATTACAGCGGCGAGTCGCAGGTCATCAATGCCAGGGGCGAGGTCATCTCAAAAGCAGAGCCCTACCAAGAGGCCGTATTGCATTGCACCTTGGATTACGAAAAACTACAACATTTCCGGCAGAAGTTCCCCTTGGGACCAGACTGGGATGAATTTAAGATAAGTAAATAAGGTCCCTGAGCTCGTCAAAGGGCCGGCTTTTTTTGAGACGGCGTTTCGACAGGCTCAATGACCTGTTTCGACAGGCTCACCAACCTGCTTCAACTGAACAACTGATAACTATCAACTGAAAATGCTTACCGTTTTCTCCGACGAATATTACATGAAGCAGGCCTACCAAGAGGCCCAGCAAGCCCTTGATGCCGACGAAATCCCCATTGGTGCCGTGGTGGTGTGCAACAACAAGATCATCGCCCGCGCCCATAACCAGACCGAGGCCCTCAATGATGTGACCGCCCACGCCGAGATGCTGGCCATCACCGCTGCTGCCAATGCACTGGGTGCCAAATATTTGGACGAATGCACCCTTTACGTCACCTTGGAGCCCTGCCCCATGTGCGCCGGAGCCTTATGCCACTCCCATATCGGCAAGGTCGTATGGGCTGCCGACGACCCAAAAAACGGATTCTCTCGTTTCGGCAACATGCTGCATCCCAAGACGAAAACCGACACCGGAGTGATGCATGACGAATGCCTCGCTCTGTTGACGGAATTTTTCAAGAAAAGAAGATAACGAAACCCATCCAAAATCCAATTTTCTGCGCAAAATCATCGTATTTGCACAATCATAATGCCAGTTTTTGCGATAATATAGTATTTTTGCACGTTTTTGAAATCTAACCATGACTGGAACCAAACTGCTTATCGTAGCCGTCATCGTCATGTTCGTGATTGCTTTCGTCATCACGATGGTCGTGCTGAACACCCATGCGAAGAAGATCATTGACACCAACTCAAAGCTGGTAGAGAACCAAAACGCGATTTTGGAACAGAACAAACTTCAAGAAAACGAGCTGGAAAAACGCATCAACCAACTGGAAGAGCAGTTGAAGCACAGTGACGTCGACGAGGTGATGCTGCTGCAAAAACAGACCCACCAGCACCGCGAGCACATCGAACTGACCGCCAACATGAACGACGAGGAACTGATGGCCTGGGTGGATCAGGAGATGGACGAAAGGCAACTTTTCACCGATACCAACCTGACCTTGAAGACAATGGCTACTGCACTCGGACTGACGCAAAAGCGGTTGGGCGCACTCTTCAAGAACAACGAGAAATACAGCAGTTTAGGCGATTATCTGAACGAAAAGCGTTTCCTGCTGGCCTGCCGCCTACTGCGCGAAAAGCCCAATTGGACCATCGAGGCTGTTGGAAAAGAAGCCGGTTTCGGCGGTCGCAGAACATTCCAAATGGAAGTAAAACGCCGACTCGGCATCACACCCTTGCAATACCGGCAGGGCATGGGAAGCGGAATTAACCCAGAAACGCCACAGCAAACATCAGATTAATACCCTTCGCTGCACCCAAGCATAGATGACAATGACAGCAATAGTGGGAATCTCCATAGGCAAGTTCGCCAAGCCACTTTCCGGGCCGACAAGCAGGAAAGAAACAATAGGTATAATGCTGGAAATCAAGATGTAAAGTACCATCCAAAGGCCCACTTGGCGTAACCTCCCGCGATAGTTAAAAATTATAAGGCTGCCTAAAGGCAAATAGACCAGCATGAGCGAAACAGCCACAGGCAAGCCGATAGAATACATAATGGCTGGAACCAGTTCTGTCACAAACCCTGCGAGGTTCAACGCAATGACGATCCACCACCACACCTTGAAAGGACGATACAGCGGTTTCATGCCACGCATTAGACCGATATACATGACAACGGCACCAAAGGTCTGCACAATGCCACGCGCCCACGAAAGATTGGCATCATTCATCCAATTCAAAAGCGGCGCCCAGTTGACAACGGCCTGCAGGAGATAGCACACAAAAGCCAATTCAATGAGCCAGCGTGGCAAACCGCTCTCCACATGATTCACGATATATTGGTCCTCGATACTTACCGCTTTTTCGCTAACGGTTTGATTTAGATCCTTTTCTTCCATGGCTGCAAAGATACAACTTAATTCGGAATGGTTACAATTTCAATCATGAGGGTTTTTTATTGTTGCTGATGGCAGGGGTTTTAATCCTCCGAAATCTCGCTCATCATATTCCTATACGCCGAGAACACATTGGCCCGCGAAAGATAACCCAAATACTTCCCTCCCTGAATGACAGGGATATTATATTTGCCCGACTGCTGGAACTTATGTACAATCTCTTCCATGGGCTCTTCAGGATGGATGACATAATCAGGCAACACCGCGTAGTTTTGTATGGATTGGTCATAATGGCTCGCATCGAAAAGGATGCCGCGAACGTCGTCGAACAACACATGACCACAGAAGAAACCTTCCTTGTCGACCACAGGAAAGATGTTTCGCTTCGATGAAGACACAAGAGGCAACAGGTCGTGGAAGGTGCTATTGGGATCAATGGGACTGAAATTGGTCTCAATCAACTGGTTGATAGCCATCATGTTGAGAATACTCTTGTCCTTGTTGTGCGTCACCTCTACGCCTTGCTCCGCTACGGCATTGGTATATATGGAATGGCTGAAAAATATTCTGTTGATGGCATAGGCCAAGGCCGACACAATCATCAAAGGCACGATGAGCGCATAACCATTGGTGATCTCAGCAATAAGGAAGATACCTGTCAATGGAGCATGTAGCATGCCTGCCACCAAGCCGCTCATGCCCACGAGGGCAAACTTAGCTGGGTCTAAATTCCCGATACCCAGATAATTGACCGTTGTCGCAAAGAACAATCCCGTGAAAGCACCAATAAACAAAGCAGGAGCAAAAGTACCTCCCACGCCACCCGCACCAAAGGTGAAGGCCGTGGCAAAAGCTTTCAGTAAGATCATGCCTGCAAAAAGAATGATGACCACAAGGTCGAAGTCCTTGAACCGAGCGAACCACGGGTTGCCGAAGACTGCACTGTAGTCACCGCGCAAAGCCGAGTTAATGGCTTCGTAGCCTTCTCCGTAAAGGGCAGGAAACAAGAAAATAAGAACACCCAACAACGTACCTCCGACGATGAAACGCACCCAAGGCGACTGCACCTTCTTGAAACGCTTCTCCACGCTGAAAGTCACCTTGAGGAAATAAGCCGAAACAAGGCCTGCAAAGAGACCCAAACCGATATAATACAAAGCATTGGACGGAATGAAACCCTCAGCGATGACTGCAGGATATTCTACCGTCTGACCCAGAAACCAATAGGCCGTCAGAATAGCGACAAACGAGGAGCAGATGATGGGCACCAAGGCATTGAGCGACAAGTCGATCATGAATACCTCGAGGGCGAAAACGATGCCCGTGATGGGAGCTTGGAAGATGGCCGCCAAAGCCGCCGCACCACCCATGCCGATGAGCTGTATGGTATGCTTGTAGTCAAGTTTCAGGATCTGCGCGATATTGGAGCCTATGCTGCCGCCCGTCGACACACTGGGACCTTCCAATCCCACCGAACCACCGAAGCCGACCGTCAAGGCACTGGTGACAATGCTCGACCAGGTACTGCTACGGCTCACCTTGCCCTTGTTTTTCCTAATGGCATACAGAATGCCCGGGATGCCATGGCCGACTTCCTTCTTTAAGACGAACTTACAGAAAAGTATGGTCAACAGGATACCAATGGCAGGACAAACGAAATACAGCAAATGGGAGTAGGAAAACGATGCGTTGATGACATGGTGATACACCAAATCGCGGATGCCGTGGGCCAGTTTTTTAATGATGACAGCGGCTGCACCAGCGAAAAAACCTGCCGGAACACTGAGTATCAGCATAAAACGACGGTCAGTCATGTGCGTCGCCCGCCAAACATTGAAGCGGTCAATCCATCCGTTGATTCTATCCTTGATTTTACCCACGATTGTTCTCGTTTTTAACCACGTTGAAATGCCCTGCATTCGACATAGTCAACGCTTCGCATTTCGGCCGCTAAAATAGGAAAAAGTAACAAGCAAATAAAAAAGAAACGACTTTTTCCCTATTTTCGCGGTCTCATGGACACGGGACACGAGACTTCGGGACACGAGACATTGGATCCCGTAGTCCTGCGTCCCTCAGTCCCGCGTCAAAAAAGAACACCATGAAGATCGTCAGCTACAATGTGAACGGCATCCGCGCAGCCATCAACAAAGGCCTACTGCAATGGATCAACGACTATCAACCAGATGTGCTCTGCTTCCAGGAGCTGAAAGCCACACCCGACCAAATCCCACTAATGGACTTTGAGATGATGGGGTATCACCATTATTGGTTTCCTGCACAAAAGAAAGGCTACAGCGGCGTAGGCCTCATCACGAAACAAGAACCCGACAACGTGGTCTACGGTATGAACGAACCACTTTATGACAACGAAGGCCGTTTTCTTCGTGCCGATTTTGGTGACTTGTCAGTGGTGAGTGTCTATCATCCTTCGGGCACCACAGGCGACGAACGCCAAGCCTTCAAGATGGTATGGCTCGACTTTTTCCGCAAGTATGTCAACAAATTGAGGAAGGAAAGGCCGCAGCTGGTGCTCTCTGGCGACTACAATATCTGCCACGAGGACATTGACATCAACAACCCGAGAAAGCATGACACGATGTCGGGCTTCCTGCCTGAAGAGCGGCAGTGGATGACCGACTTCCTTGGTGACGGTTACATCGACAGCTTCAGACATTTGGTAAAGGAGCCCAACCAATACAGCTGGTGGAGCTTCCGTGCCGGTGCCCGAGCCAAGAACCTCGGTTGGCGCATCGATTATCACATGGTGACCGACAATTTAAAAGATAGCATCGCCCAAGTGGGCATCCTACCCCAGGTGATGCACTCCGACCACTGCCCTATTATGTTGGAGTTGAAATAAAGTTTTCTTCTATTTCAGAAAAAATGTGTACATTTGCAGCGGATTTAAATCCAAGGGCCTAATAGTTCAAGGGATAGAACGGAAGTTTCCTAAACTTTAAATCTAGGTTCGAGTCCTAGTTGGGCTACACTATAGCCAAAAAAGCGCCTCCCTTAAGGAAGCGCTTTTTCAATATGGCCTTTCTCCTATTGCGTCACGGTGTCATAACAGAGAAATGCAGCCTCTGCATTAGGCAAACAATCCAACGAATAGATCGGCACCTTGCAGGCTATCTTCTCAATGGTCGCATGAAGCCCGTCAGCCATGTCCTTTGCGAACCAGACACTAGAGGCAGAGACAAATATGGTGGCATAAGCCCGTACGATGGAAAGCTTACTGATTTTGTTCTCCACAGCCTGATGAAGGTTAACGATAGCACCCACAGGATAGTCCAAATTGCGATAACAAGGTGTCTTGCCGCTCCAAGGTGTGCCATAGACATGCACTTCTCCGTTTTCTTCCATCCGAAGCACAGGATTGTCGTCATTCAACAACTCGCATCCTTCTATATTATTAATCCACAGCTGGCTATGTGTACTCTTTCCCGTACCGCTTTTGCCCAAGAAGAGATAACCCTTCCCGTCTTTCACAGTCACCGAGGAATGCATCATCAACGTATCCCTGCACTGCGTCGCAAAAGTGTACATCAACATCAGCACAGAATTAATCGAAAACTTTGGGTCGTTGAAAACTGTGAACTTCGCTTTCGTGAAAGCCTTGTCCGTAATACATCGGTATCGTATAGAAGCCTCAAAACCAGAAGCCCCCTCAAACAACCATAAGTCCTTCCATTCGTAAAGGTCAAAACGAGGTTGATCGGGACCTTCACAATTTGTCGTAACTTTTCTTTTGTCGCTTGTATCTAGTAACCCGTCTGTTAATTCAGCACTGAAAAGACATTGGTCATCATCTTCCACCTGAAACGACTCATAATTCTGCATCATCTCCCAAAACATGTGTTGCCCAGGCATGACAATGGCAAATTTGTGGCCTCCGACTTTATAAATACGCTTCATTTAATTAAGTAATATGCTTTTTAGATCACTTTCCCGTCAGCAGTGGTGATGTGCAATACATACACACCTTTTGCCCAGTCGCTGACATTGATTTCGGCCATGTTTCTATAAGTCTTTACTTTTGGCCAAGTGCACTGAAAACCTGCACTTCCCTTGGTTCAAATCCCGCTGCGCCACCACTGACTTGCCCCACATTGTAGCAACAATCCATCTCCACTGTTGCCGACTCAACCGTAGCAACCAAGATACCATCGCCAATTGTCCAAGGTTCAGATGAGCCACCCCAAATGCTAGAAGCCATCATATTGAATGTCAATGCGATGATAAAAACGAAAAGGGATAATTTCTTCATTGTGTTTGGTTTTTCCATGCAAAGTTATAAAACATTTCGCAGAAATCAGCGTTATCAGATTATAAATTCGTAATTTTACCGCCCAAAAGTCATATACTATGAACAAACTCAAGTCTACCCTATTCATAGCCGCATGGCTCATCTCCTCCTTCGCCATCGCCCAAGACGGCGTCTCCATCGGCAACTGGCGCACCCATCTGCCCTATCAGAAAGTGATTGGCGTTGAGGTCGTCGGCAACAAAATCTACGCTGCAACGCAGTATGAGTTGTTTTACTATGATACGCAAGACAACTCCATCAATATCCTCAACAAAATCAATGGTTTGTCGGACATAGGCATTAGCACCATCGGCTATAACGAAAGCCAACGCAAACTCTTTGTGGCTTACACCAACGCCAATGTCGATCTCATCGACTACGACGGCAACATTCGCAACATGAGCGACATCAAGGACAAGAACATTGTAGGCAACAAGAGTATCAACCATGTCTATTTCAATGGCGACTTGGCCTATGTGGCCTGTAGTTTCGGCATTGTCGTCTTCGATCTAAAAAAAGAAGAAGTGAAAGACACTTACTATATTGGCAACCAAGGCGATATGATAAACGTCACCGATGTGGCATTCTATAACGGCCGCATCTATGCCTGTACCGACGACGGCGTTTATTATGCAGATCAAGATGCCCAAAACCTGGCCAATTATGCCGTCTGGCACTTCGACACAAGCCTCATCCATCCCCACCTAGCCTACAACGAAATGGAGGTTTTTGCAGGCAAACTGCTGCTCAATTATAACGGCGGCTTCAATTCCGACACCCTCTTTGTGTTCAACGGCAGCCACTGGAGCTATTTCGACAAGGAAAACGTCAGCGAGAAACATGAAATGCGTGCTTATAGCGATCGCCTCCTTTTGGTCAACCGATACAACATTTCGGAGCATGACAGAAACCTCGACCAAGTGCATTCCATCCACAGCCCGGGCGGGTCGATTGAACCCCTAGCCGTAACTATCGACAACAATGGAAACTATTGGATTGGCGACACACAACGAGGCCTCATCAGAACATCCGACGGGTGGAACAACATGGATGTGAAACCCAACGGCACAGCTTCTAAAAACGTTTTCGAACTCAAGGCATGTGGCGACCAAGTCTGGATTGCCACAGGTGGACACGCCGCCAACTGGAGCAAACGCTACATGCGAGAAGGTGTTGCCCGCTTCGATGGCTCTTGGACTATTCTTAACTACACCACCCTACCCGATCTCAATGAATACACCGACTTCGTTTGCACTGCCACTAACCCCAAAGACCCTTCTGTTACCTATGTCGGCACGTGGGGTAAAGGTATCTTGAAATTCAAGGACAACGAATTGGTGGAAGTCTACGATGAGGAGAACAGCTCGCTCCACCACTGGGTCAACGACCCGAGCCTCATCAACATCAGCGGTTTGGCCTTCGACAGTAAAGGTAACCTTTGGGCAGCCAACACAGGTGCCCCCAACCTACTTTCCATGATGGAACCCAACGGCACATGGCACTCCTTCAATCTGGGCGGCAGCCTAAGTGCTATCGACATTGGGACGCTGCTCATCGACCATAACGACTACAAATGGATCACGCGCCGCAATGGTGAAGTCATCGTATTCAATGACAACGGCACCTTTGACAACCCCGCTGACGACCTAGCAGTCAACCTTAACACAGCTACCGGTAATGGTAATCTTTTAGGTGCAGTCAGCTGCCTTACTATCGACAACAAAGGCAACGTTTGGGCTGGCACCGACAAAGGTCCTTGTTTGTTTGACGACACGAAAAAGATCTTCAGCGGAGAAAACTTCGACGCCACCCAAGTTCGCGTGCCTCGTAACGACGGCACCGACCAATACGATTTCCTATTTGCCGAATCTAGCGTGTTATCCATGGCGGCCATGGAAGGCTCTGGACAGATTTGGTTCGGACTCGAATCAGGAGTCTATCTTATGTCGTTTGACGGCAAACCCAAACAAATCCACTATTTCAACACCAACAACAGCCCCTTACTCGATAATGCCGTCACCACCATGGCCGTCGACAAGAGCGGTGAGGTGTTTTTCGGCACAGGTAGCGGTGTCATCTCCTATCGCGGTGAATACGCCACCCCTGAACCCATCATCAGCGACGTGGTGGCCTATCCCAACCCCGTTAGGATGGGTTACAATGGTTATGTAGGCATAAAAGGACTGGTTTCCAATTCATTAGTAAGAATTACCACCGTCGACGGCACCTTCGTTACCCAGTTAATCTCGGAAGGCGGTCAAGCCGTTTGGGACTGCACTACCATCAACGGTGAGAAAGTGGAGCCAGGTGTCTATTTCATCTTCGTCAGCACGAAACAAGGCACCGACAAGTTTGCCACCAAGATTCTGATCATGAACTGATGGACGACACAATACAAGGCATTGTCCTGCAATCCATCCGCTACGGCGACACCAGCCTCATCGTGAAGGTGTTCACCCGAAGCTTGGGGTTGCGTTCCTATATGGTGAAAGGCGCGTATAACCACAACTCCAAAAGCCGTGTGGCCTTGTTTCAAAACCTCAACCTTATTAATTATGTAGAAACAGGCAAGCCCAACAAAAGCACATTGGGCTACATGAAAGACGTTCAACTCAACACGGTCTACCAAAGCATCCCCTTCGTGATGAATAAAAGTGCCATACTGATGTACGTCAGCGAATTGCTTTCAAAAACCTTAACAGAACAAGAGCAAAATGAGCCGCTCTACGATTTTGTCGCAAGGTCGTTGCTTTGGCTTGATCTGGTCCATCAAAACTATGCCAACTTCCCCTTGTTCTTCACCTTGGAGCTGACTCGACACCTAGGGTTCTATCCCAAAGCCAACCACCAAGCAGGCTATTGCTTTGACATGATGGAAGGCTCGTTTGCTCATGACCTGCCAATGCATCCCTATTACTTCGAATCGGAGAATGCACTAGTACTGTCACAATTGCTCAATGCAAATATCGATGAAGCTTGTCACTTGCTATTATACGTGAACCAACGCCGAGAGTTACTCGACGGGCTCATCGTGTTCATGCGGCTTCATGCACCCGTGATGAACGACTTCCACTCGCACGAAGTGCTAAAGACAGTGCTGGAATAAGTTATTGAATAGCAGAGGTTACTTCAAATCAACGGTAGTCTGCCCTATCAACTTGCCACCTTGCTCATAGACGTCGATGAAATAGGTGCCAGGCATCAACTCGTAGGCATCGGGCTTCACGTAATAAGCGCGCACTGCCGTTTCAGTACCGTCGTAGTTAACCCTCACCTTCTCGGTGAATTGCAAGGTCTCGCCGTTCGACTTGAAGGAATACTCATCGCCAGAGCCTTTGCTGATGATGGCACGCTTGGGATCGGCGATGCGCACATAGAACATTTTGGTACCAGGCTCGATAAGCTCGTTGGCCGCCACATTGAAGTCGATTCTGATGCGCTCGGCGCGACTGGCCCTATCGGTGTCTGATTCCTTACCACTGCCCTTGAAACGCACGGCTTTGGCTCTGTAGTTGGAGATTCTCATCGTCGCGGCTTGATTCATCTTGTTGGTCAACTCTTCCTTCTGACGAGTGAGGTTGGTATTTTGACGGCGCTCGGCTTGGAACTCCTCGCGGATACGCTCGTTCTCGGCCACCAGCTCACGATTGACGGTGTAGAGCGAGTCCATCTGGCGCACATAACGTTGCGAAATGTCTTGCAAGGCAGCTACTTTCTTCTTGATACGATTATAATCCCATTGTGAATCAAGGAGTTTCTTGATTTCAATGGCATCAGCTTGAATGATGCTGTCTTTCTCGGCCAGTTCAAGACTCAACTCGCCGTAGCTTTCCTTCAGCTCGTTATGCACTTTCATCAAGCTATCCACTTCGGCCTGAAAGTCGAGGCGTTGCATTTCCTTTTCGGCTTCGAGAGCTTCTTTATCGCTCTTCAATGACGACCTGCTCACCAGAGAGACAACCAAGCCAATAACTAACAAACCCAAGATGGCATAAAGCCATATTGGCTGATTTGATCTTTTCCTATTTTCTGAATCCATGACTTATTTGTTTTTGATTCGTGATTTTGCTGCAAAAATAATAATAATCCTCAAACTTGCACAATTTAATGTCCATCCCCCCAAGGTTCCACTTTCGCCCTTGGAATATGAACAGGGATACTCTGCCCTACCACGTCAATGTACACAATCAGATGGCGTTTGTTACAGATGGTCTCAAGCCTACCTGTAAGTCCCTTCATGGGACCGTTGATAATCCTCACCTTCTGGCCCACCTTCAACTCCTCATCATTCATCATCTTATACCCTTCCCCTCTCTCGTAATCACTGACAAACTTCTGTATGGCGAGAATCTGATTTTCAGGGACAACAACTGCTTTTTTCTCAAACGTGACAAATCTGATGACGCCATACACATTCAAAATCGGGATGTACTCTTTCTCATTGGAATAGACGAACACATACGACTTGAACAAGGGCTCTTCCACTTTCTTCTTGCGGTCGCTCCATTGCCTCACCTGCAAAACCAAAGGCAAATACGCCTTGTATCCACTCTCTTCAAGTTGCGACAGCACCTTCTTCTCCGCCCGCGACCTGACATAAAGAGCATGCCAATACCTCTCGTCACGATTGTCTTTCATGCGGCTCTATTATACCTTGTTCTCTTTATCTTTCTTGTGATGACGATGCTTTTTCTTGTCACCGCTTTCGCTCTCACCATAGTAGTCACTCGTATCTCCGTAGCCGTAGCCGTAACCATAACCATAGCCATACCCGTAGCCATACTTCTTTCCACCATAGCCATAGCCCTTTTCGGCACGGACGCCATTGATGACGATGGAGAAATGCATGCCACGGTCTTCAAGGTCTTTGATAAGGCTGCCGAACGCGTTCTTGTTGGTCACGCCTTGTCGGACAATGAAGAGGTTGGCATCAGAATGGCGCATGAGCAACAAGGAATCCGTGACAAGTGCAATAGGCGGTGTGTCGATAATAATGTAGTCATAACGCTTTTTCAGCTCGGCAAACAACTCGTCGCACTTCTTCGAAGCAATCAACTCAGCCGGGTTGGGCGGTATGGGACCACTTGGGATGATATCAAGAGTTGAAATCTTGCCTGAAGATTGAATAATGTTATCCAAACTCTCCTTGTTGCCCAAGAAACTACTTAAACCGATATTGTTGTTTAAGCCAAACTCCTGAAAGAGTCTAGGCTTTCTCAAGTCGAAGCCTAACAATACGGTCTTCTTGCCATAAAGGGCATAAATGGATGCGATATTGATACTGTTGAACGTCTTTCCGATGCTCTGCGTGTCGCCTGTCACCAAAACAGTACAGGGCAATTTACTCTGCGTGATAAACTCGATGTTGGTACGAATGGAACGGAACGACTCCGACACAGGCGACTTGGGATTGTTGACAACCAACAATGGGTCTTTGGAATTGTTTTGTGCCACCATTCCGATAATGGGGAAACCCGTCAGTTTTTCCACATCCTTGCGGTCGGAGATGTTCACGTTGAAATAGTTTTTCAAATAAAGGAACAAGCCAGGGATCAACAGACCAAGGAGGATGGCCACGAGGTAGTTCATCATGGCGCGAGGCCTAATCATGTAAGTCCTCTCCAAACGAGCTTCGTCAAGAATCTCATTGTCTGGGGTATTAGAAGCTTTCAAGATTTGGGCTTCGGCACGACGGCGCATCAGATATTTATAAGTTTCGTCAGTAAAGTCGAAATTACGTTGTATATTGATGAGTTGCTGTTGCTTGCTAGGAAGCTGACGCGATTTCAACTCCAAAGAGCCAATGCGGCGTTCTATTTCGTTGAGGCTCATCTGGGCATTGTTGACAAGATTATTGACATTCTCAAGCAATGCCCTCTTGGTGGTGATAATCTGCTCGTTGAGTTTCATGATCTCGGGGTGTTGCTCGGTTTGGGTGAGCAATTTGGTAGCCTTGTTTTGCGACAACATCACGAGATCACGAGCCAATTGGTTAAGCAAAGGGTCGTTGATACCCATTGTGCTGGGAGCGGCAAGATTTTCCGGGTCATCAATTTGCACCCTGATATAATCCTGCAAACGCTGGTATATCTTCAAATTAACCACTGTTTCTGCTCTTTCTCTCTCCAAAGCCTGAAGATTGGAATACACCTGATTGGTCTGTAGATCAAAATTCATAAGGTCATTCGCTTGACGGAAATCTTTCAAATCGGTCTCAGCTTGGCTCAACGACTCTTGAATGCCACTTAACTCATTGTCAATAAACGTAATCGTGTTTTCAGAAACCAAATTCTTCTTTTCCAAACCACGTGTGACGTATTCGTTCATTAGCAAGTTGACGAAATCCACGATTTTAAGTCTGTTGGTTCCCTTCATGGCCACTGATACCACCGAGGCTAGCTTGGTAATGGGGCTCACAGAAAAACTGTTCATTTGTCCTATGAGTGAGGGGTAACTGTTGAGCCAAAAAAGCATCTTGTGGCCACTTAAATTTTCAGGATGGAATTGTTCCGTTTTAGTGATACGCATACGGTTGTAGCCATTGTCAATCCAAGCTCCTTGTCCGTATTCACCACTGAAGTCAATTTTGGCGAATGGGTCGTATTCAGTTTCTTGGCACAGAATGAAATCATACTTGCTGAGGCTTTCACCCATAGCATGGAGACTAATGTTGCCATTGTCCAAGAAGGTTATCTCGTATGTCAATCCCACAGCTTGCGGTACGCTACGTTCAAACTCAACATGGAAAGGCGAGTTTTTATACATCTCACGACTAGTAATGCGACCTTTGTCCATATAAGTCACTTCAATGCCCATCTTCTTCACCACACGTTCAGAAAGCGTATACGACGTTAAAATGGCAATTTCGTTGTCAACATTTTGAGAGTTGCCGATATTCATCGTGGTCATGATGGACGTGGGGTCATAATCGCCTTTTCCCTCTTTGATAAGCACTGTACCGGAAGTCTGGTAAACTCTGGTCGAATAGCGGTTATAGAGGAAACAAATAGCCAAAGCGATTACTACAAAGATAAAGAACAAATACCAATGATTCAAAAAAAGAAAGAACATCTGCTTTAAATCGATATTTTGTTCTTCTTTCTGTTGAGGACGATATACTTGTTTCTCGTTCTGCATGGTTTTTCAAGATTAATTATATTTATAAAACAAGGCAAACAGGGTGGCGCCCAACGATAAGATAGAAAACACCGTTGAATACGGGAATGTGGTGAAGCCCCATTGTTTGATCTTAAGTGGTTCCACATAGACGATATCGTTAGGCTTCAAATAATAATAAGGTGAAGAAAGGATGTCGGCCTGACCCATATCAACGGTAATAATCTCTGAACCGTGGTCTGTCTGACGGATAATCTTCACATCGCTTTTTTTGGCAAAATTGGTCATATTACCCGCCAAGGCCATAGCCTCAAAGAGGTTGATTTGCGACTGGTAGACTTTGTACATGCCTGGACGGGTTACTTCGCCCAAAAGTGTTAAGTTGAAATTGGACAGCTTCACAATAAGCGTAGTTTGGTTGACAAACTTGTCCAACTCTTTTTGCATCTTTTCTTTGGCTTGGTCAACGGTCAGATTTTTCAATTCAATTTTTCCAGTCAAAGGCAACTCTATGAAACCTTCTTCATCCAAAGTGTAGGACTGCAAATAAATGCTGGCATCAGATGACATATAACTTGATCTTGTACTGGTTTCGCCTGCAATGGAGGCGGCACTCCGTTCGTCAATAGTGTTGATGAAACGAATGAAGAGGTTGTCACCAGGCTGAAGCTTGTAGTCAACAGTGCGGTCGTTGACGTATTCTTGTGACAAGTTTTCAGTAGCCATCTGAGCGTCTTTCAGATAAAGCATCTTTTTCTGGGGCACGCACGAAGCAAAGACCACAGCAAAAAGCGCCGCAATCAGTCCAGTTTTCAGTAATCCGTTCATATATCTCATAATTATTTATTTATCAATTGTTTAGAATCTTCAGCTCCTTGACTCCCACAACAGGAGTAATGGGCATCTTTTGTTCAAGCCTGAACTGGTATTTGCCAGGGTCGGAAATCGTCAGTTGCTTGTTGATAGGCAAAGTATAGGTATAGCATCCGTCCACTTTCTCGACATTCCAATGGCCCTCCTCGTCTTTCAAGTTGAACTTATATCCTTTGGCACGATAAGGATTTTTATTTTCATCAAAAACAGTGAAAATCAATGAGATGTCGTTGTAAGGATAATCGTCAGTGAAACTGATGTGTAGGCTGAGGTCATAAGTCGTTGCCTTGGTAATTTCGATGTCCTTGGTTACATAATCAAAGCGTTCCCAGACGGTTTTATAGAAACTACGTTGCAACAATTCCTTGTTTTTCACCTGTTGCCCACACCCAAAAAGGCAAAGGAAGAAAGCCAAAACTAAGATACGATATTCTTTCATTTTTTTAGCATAAAAACGGGCAAATATACGGAAAAATTGTCATTCGCTTGGTTTTTGTTCTCCGATTTTGACTGAAAAGATTTTTTTTTGAAAAAAATGATCGAAATCCCTTTCCACCAACAAGAAAAACATATACTTTTGTCATTACAAAAATCGTCATGAGAACGGGCAACAACAATTTGACAAACAGGAAGTTATTGGTAATGGGCATCTTCATTGCCATAGGAGTGTTGTATATTATTAGGTTGTTTTCCCTTCAGGTTCTCGACAAGCATTACAAACAACTTGCCGACAACAACGCGCTTCGTTTTGTGACGCAATATCCCGCCCGAGGCAAGGTGTACGACCGCAATGGCAAGCTTTTGGTATTCAACGAAGCCGTTTACGACCTAATGGTCATTCCCAAACAAACCATTAAGAACGACTCTCCTTACCCGTTCGACACACTGATGTTCTGTCACCTGTTGGAAATCGACAAAGCTTCGTTCATCGAACGGATGAACAAGGCCAAAAAGGAGTCGTATCTCAAGCCCTCGCCTTTCATGACCCAAGTCTCGAAAGAGAACTATGCCCATATCGCAGAGGTCTTGTATCGTTTCCCTGGATTTTTCTTCCAAACGCGCACTGTGCGCCATTATCCCAATTCCATTGCTGCGCATACTTTGGGCGACATTGGCGAAATCAGTGCCAAAGAGTTGGAGAAAGACGAGGAAAAATACTACCGTCAGGGTGACTACATCGGCAAGTCGGGCATAGAAAAGTCGTATGAAAAGGAGCTACGTGGTGTGAAAGGCCTGAAAGTCATGATGGTGGATGTACACAACCGTGAGATGGGCAGTTTCATGGATGGCGAACTCGACAAGGAACCTGTAGCCGGAAAAGATATCTACCTTGGTTTGGATGCTGAGTTGCAAGCCTACGGCGAACAGCTCATGGTCGGCAAGATTGGCTCCATCGTGGCCGTTGAGCCTTCCACGGGACAAATCTTGGCTTTCGTCACCAGTCCCACCTACGACCCAAATCTCCTTGTGGGCCGTGAACGTGGCAAACACTACAAAGAATTGCAGGCAGACCCGATGAAGCCTCTGATCAACCGCGCCATTAGCGGCACCTATCCCCCAGGCTCCACCTTCAAGACTGTTGTAGGCCTCATTGCTATGGAAAGCGGCAGCATCACTCCGGCCACTTGTTTCCATTGCAGCGGAACAGGCTCACTGCCCATCAAATGCACCCACTCACACGGTTCAAGCCCCGACTTTGCCAATGCCATCATGAACTCTTGTAACCCATATTTCTACGAGTCGTTCAAGACTACCATCAACAACCCGAAATTCGGCAACATCAAAAATGGCTACCAGTATTGGAAAGACATGACTTACAAAATGGGACTTGGGCGTAAGTTCAACACCGACATCCCATACGAACGTTCAGGCAACATCCCCACTCGCGAGTATTACGACAAGATGTATGGCGGGCAATGGAATTCTGTGACAATCCGTTCCTTAGGTATCGGCCAAGGTGAGGTCCTGGTGACACCTTTGCAGCTTTGCAACATTGCCGCCTTGATTGCCAACGAAGGCTATTACTACCCACCACACCTCATCAAATGTTTCGGTGACACCACTGCCATTCCCGAAGTAATGACGACCAAAGTTGATCCAGGCATCGACCCAAAATACGTCCGTACGATGAAGAAAGGTCTGCGCACCGTTTTCAGCGGCCCCGCTGGTACGGCAAGGCGCTATGAGTTGAAAGACATCCCGCAATGCGGCAAGACTGGTACCGCACAAAATCCTCATGGCAACTACCACTCCAACTTCATTGCCTTTGCCCCCTACGACAACCCAAAAATCGCCCTTGCCGTCATCATCGAGAACGGCGGTTACGGTGCCACATGGGCAGCTCCCATCGCCAGCTTGATGATTGAGAAATACATACGCGGCTATACGGTGCGCGAGGATTTGGAAAAACGCATCATGGAAGGTAGGATTTCATACAAGAACGAACGATGAATGAAAGAAACAGTATCATAGGAAAAATCGACTGGGTGACCGTACTCATTTATTTGGCTTTGGTGATTATCGGTTGGTTCAGCATCTTCTCAGCCAAATACGACGAAACGCACCCCAGCATTTTCGACCTGTCGCAAGTATATGGAAAACAACTCATTTGGATTGGTGCATCCCTCATGGTGGGCTTCATCATCCTATTGATTGACGCCAAGTTCTTCAACGCCTTCTCACTGTGGATCTACTTCTTTTTCCTTGCCAGCCTGTTTGTCGTGTTGGTCTATGGCAAGGCCACCAAAGGTGCAACTTCTTGGATTGACCTCGGTGCCAATGTCAAATTCCAACCTTCCGAATTCGCCAAGATGGCCACTGCCTTGGCATTGGCCGGTTATCTCAGTCGTCTGGATGTCGACCTGCAAAAACGTAAAAGCCAAATCATTGCCGCTCTACTCGTCCTAGCTCCTATGGCACTTGTGTTGCTCCAAAACGACACAGGGTCGGCTATTGTATTTGTTTCCTTTATTTTTGTACTCTATCGCGAGGGCTTCCCTGGTACGGGACTGGTGATGGTCGCTGGCGTAGTGGCCATACTCCTGTTCGTCCTCACCCTGATATGGAGCCAAAAAATCATGTACATCATTTTAGGTAGCTTCCTCGTGCTCACCTTAACTTACTACTTGATTACCAAGAAGAAAGGCATCATCAAGATGTTGGGAGTTTTTACCTTCATGTTCGCGTTTGTCTTTTCGGTCAACTATGCCTTCAACAAAGTATTACAGGAACACCAACGGAACCGTATCTTGGTGCTTCTAGGTCAACTCGATGACCCACAAGGGGTTGGCTACAACGTGCATCAGTCGAAGATTGCTATCGGTTCAGGCGGTTTGACAGGTAAAGGTTTCCTGCAAGGTACTCAAACCAAATACGACTTCGTTCCTGAACAGCACACCGATTTCATTTTTTGCACTGTGGGCGAGGAAGGTGGCTTCTTGGGTACTGCCCTTGTGGTACTACTCTACGTGGCACTATTAGTGCGAATTATCATTTTGGCCGAACGACAACGATCCACCTTCAGTCGCGTATATGGCTATGGCATTGCAGGCATTCTCTTTGTCCATGTGGCCATCAACATCGGCATGGCCATCGGATTGGTGCCTGTCATCGGCATCCCTTTGCCTTTTTTGAGCTACGGCGGTTCCAGCATGCTTGCTTTCACCATGATGCTGGCTATCTTCGTGAAACAAGATGCCAATCGATTGAATATCTTATAGGATTTTGTAATACAGGTTCCGCATCAATCCACCATATTTCATTTCCGTTTTGGCATAAACATAACCTTCTTTCAAGAAATTGTTGATACTGAAGATGTTATTAGGTGCCACCGTGGTACAAAGCAAATTGTAACCTCGCGCTATAGAGATTGATTCCACCTCACGGATGAGTTGTCGCTGAAGTCCTAATCCTCGATAACCCTCTCGAACTAGAAACAGCTTCTGATTGGCCGATTTATAACTGCCTGGCAAATCCAAGTCATGAAAATGGTCCTCCTCAAGGCACTGCGGCACATAAAGCATCCCTATCGCTATCAATGTTTCTCCCTCCCAAATGCCTAAGGTGACATTAGGTTCCTCCATACAGGAAGCCATCATCTCGGGCGAGTTATGTCTCAGTACCGACTTGTCGGGCAATGCGGCATATACCGTTTCATTCAGCTCGATAACTGACTCAAGGTCAGATGGATTACAACAACGGAGTTCCATTAGTCTTCATAAATTGATGCGATGGCAAACTTGGAGACATCAAATAGGCCTTGATCACTGAGTTTCAGTTCGGGAATGACCAGCAAAGCCATGAATGCCAAAGTCATAAATGGTGCATACAGTGTTGAACCCAAACGTTTAGCCAAAGCATCGGCATTTTTGTAGGCATCAGCCACCTCATAACCATCCTCGTTGCTCATCAATCCAGCCACAGGCAGTGGCACCGCCACCATCTCCGTACTGCAATAAGCCGTCACGCCACCCGTGTGTTCGATGAGCAGATTGACAGCATGAAGAATATCCTTGTCGGTGACGCCCACAGCCACAATATTATGACTATCATGAGCCACGCTCGATGCCAAAGCTCCACGGCGCAGCCCAAAGCCCCTGATAAAGGCAACTGCTGGTTGAGAAGGTTTGTATCGGTTGACGACCACTATCTTCAAAATGTCACGCTTCACATCACTGACTATAGCTCCGTCCACCACTTTTGGCTCAGTCGTGAAACTCTTGGTGATGAGCTGTCCATCAAGACAGTCTATCACCTTTATATTCTTGCCATTATAGGGAACGAAGAGGTCTTCAGCCGCAATGAATTCAGCTTTGAAGATATTCGGGGTCTCCGTTTCCTTATAATTTAGGTTTGACATACCGTTTTCGGCTACCAGCATACCTTTAATATAAGTCTGTTTGGCAACGGGATTGTGCAAGTCATCGACCACGATGAAGTCGGCATCGTCGCCCGTTTGGAGCATTCCGACATTAAGTTTGTAGTGTCTCACGGCATTGAGCGAGGCAGCTTTCAGCACATCCATCACATTGTAACCCTTGGCAATAGCACGACGCACCAACTCATCAACATGACCTTTCACCAATTCGTTGGGGTGCTTGTCGTCAGAGCAGAACATCAGTTTGTCAGGATGCGTAGCCAACAGCGGAATCAAGGCCTCAAAGTTTCTGGCTGCACTGCCTTCACGAATGAGTATCTTCATTCCAAGACTGATCTTCTCCAATGCACCTGCCAAACGGAAACACTCATGGTCGGTGGTGATGCCTGCACCGACATATTTCTGCAAATCAGCACCCGTCACCGCAGGCGCATGGCCGTCAATCGGCTTGCCGTTCCGACGAGCTGCAGCAATTTTTCTTAAGAGTTCTGTATTGTCGTGTATCACACCTGGATAGTTCATCACCTCGGATAGATAATAAATGTCTGGCGAAGCCATCAATTCCTCGATATCATCGGCGTCGAGAGAAGCGCCTGGCGTCTCGAAAGCGGTGGCTGGCACGCAACTCGGCGCACCGAAGAAAAACTTGAACGGCACCTTCTTGCCATTGGCAATCATATAACGGATGCCTTCTTTACCCAACACATTGGCAATTTCATGTGGATCGCTGACGGTGGCCACCGTGCCGTGACAAGTCGCGAGACGGGCAAACTCCGACGGAATCAACATAGAACTCTCAATGTGTACATGGGCATCGACAAAGCCAGGCATGATGTATTGTGTGTTGCCTACGGATTGTTCCTCAATTTTGGTGATTTTGCCGTCCTCGACGACGACAACACCCGAAAAGATCCTTGAATTCACGAGGTCGACAATCTGACCTCCGATGGTGAATGTGTTCATAGATTGAATTTTAGTGCAAAGATAGGGAAGATTTCCCTATCTTTGCACTAAAATTCGTCACACTATGGAACAAACTCCCCTCTATCCTATCATACGGCTCAATCCAGGCAAAGACGAAGCCCTCCGCCGCTTCCATCCTTGGGTGTTTTCGGGTGCCATTCATGATGCTGCCGAAGGCTTACAGGCGGGCGACACAGTTACCGTCACCGACTACGAAGGCAACATCCTCGGCACAGGCTTCTGCGAGTCGGACAGCATCGCTGTAAAGATGCTCAGCTTCGAGAACCAAAAAATCGATGAATGGTTTTTCTTAGACCGCCTCAACCACGCATACGAGGTACGCAAAATCTTGGGACTCACCAATAACCCCCATACCAATTGTTTCCGTCTTGTCCACTCTGAAGGCGATGGGCTGGCAGGTCTCATTGTCGACATCTACGACCACACCGCCGTGGTACAGGCCCAAACCGAAGGCATGGCGCTCCATCTGAAAGAAATCGCTCGCGCTCTGAAACTCATGCCCGACCTTGGCCTTCAAGCCATCTACAACAAAAGTGCCGAAGCCATGCAACGCATGGGAAAGGAAGATGTCATCGTTGAAGACGGTTACCTCTTTGGCGAAAAACTAGATGAAGTGATTCTTGAAAACGACAGCCGTTTCCTTCCTAACTGGGAGGAAGGCCAAAAGACGGGCTTCTTCCTCGACCAACGCGAGAACCGCGAGCTGGTACGACGCTTCGCGCAAGGTAAGACCGTGCTTAATGCTTTCGGCTATACGGGCGGCTTCTCTGTCACCGCACTGAAAGGTGGTGCACGACGCGCCGTCACCATCGACGCCTCCAAGAAAGCCATCTCTGTCGCTGAGAACAACCTTGAGCTCAACGGCTATTCGAAAGAGGAGAATCCTTGTTATGTGGCCGACATGAAGGATTATGTGACCGACATGCGCAACGGTGCCTTTGACCTTATCATCCTTGACCCGCCCGCGTTTGCCAAACGGCATCATGATAGACATCGTGGCTTAAGTGGCTACAAATTCATCAACGCAGAAGCTATCAAGCGTATTGCCAAAGGCGGACTGCTGTTCACCTTCAGTTGCTCGCAAGCCGTCGATAAGGCCACGTTCCAAGGCATCGTCACCGCCGCCGCCATCGAAGCCAAACGCAATGTAAGGATTATTGATCAACTGTCACAACCCGCCGACCATCCCATCAACATCTTCCATCCCGAAGGGGCATATTTGAAAGGCTTGATGCTGATGGTGGAATAAAAAAACATTGCCGTGCATATCATTCCACGCAGAAGTTGTGCGATGGAAATCTATGCACGGCAATGTTGGCTATCCGTCTAATTCTTTATCTGTTGCCAAACAGCGAACCAGAACGTTTGTGCGGATGAGCAGGCACTTGTCTGCTTGCTGACTTGGTAGTCTTTGTAGACTTGCTGATGCGTTTCAGATAAGCTTTCTCCATGTAGTCCGAGCCGTATTCATTCTCGTAAGTAAATGAATCGTTGGTGAAGTTTTCGATTTGCAATTTGTACGGACGCGGATTATCTTCCATATTCATGTAAAGGCTTTGTTCGCTCTTGTCGTAAGAAAAGGAGAACTTGGTCACCACAATCGTGTCGGGGCAGTAAATATAAGTATCATATTCTCCCGTTTCTTCGTTCTCAATCCACAAGGTATCAACGGCACTATCACGCATTTCTCCAGTTTTATCTGCTCTAAAAATCAACTGGATACCATTGTCACTGTCGTTGTAATCGTACTCATAAGTCGTCATCGAAGCAGCAATCGGGTTGCCCGCATAGTCGATGTTGTAATACTCGATCTTTTCGACACCCCAAGTGCCGACAAAAGATTTGTAGTCAGTCTTCTTGCATGAAGTAAACAATAAAGCCACAATGGCCATTGTCATCAAAAAAGTCAGTTTTTTCATTTTTGTTCTACTTTTTATTGTTAATCAATTCGTTTCAAGAAAAATCGTTCAAAAAAAGGCGTAGGTTCCGAAAAGTAGTTCGTCCACGACGCCCGAATGTGGTTGCCTGTCACCTCTTCAATAATCATATCGGCACTCGTCGCATCGGAGAATACCGAAATAATCCAAGAAGTGTTGTAAATTGTAAGTATCTGACTTATGGAATCATAATCAAAACTACAATTGAATTTCTTAATCAAAGCCGGACTGTCGTTTAGCAACAGCTTGCCAGAACCATCGGCATTAAAATACACCTCATAGCCATGGCCCACTCCCACCTCATATTGTAAAGTGTCCCACTTCTCAAAGCCAGTACTATCCGTACGACAACTGATGTATTGCTCACACCCCCAATGACCAACAAGAGGAGATTTGGCATATTCCTCAGGTTTGTTACAGGAAGCTAACGTCAGCAAAACTAGGGTTACCACAATCCAACAGCCTATATGATTCTCTTTTCGCATATTAAAAAACGCTGCAAAAATAGGAATAATTCAAATATCGCGCCAATTTTTCTATTTTTGCTGCATAAATTCCTTTGTAATGAAACGCAAAATACACCTTATTATTATATTGCTTTGGACTATTCTATCAGTCAATGCACAGGACACACTCACGGTGATGCAGTACAACCTGCTATATTACGGTAATTATAACAGCGGATTTGCGGACTGCTATGAAACCAACAACAACACGCAACGCAAGGATGAGTGTATCCGTACGTTGGTCGATTACGTGAAACCCGACATCTTTACCGTATGCGAGTTTGGCGCCACTGCCGCTTTACAAAATGATTTCCTCAGGCATAATCTCAACATCAATGGTGCAGATTATTGGAAATCAGACAACATTATTAACTACGCGAGCAGTACCATCATCAACCATATCTTCTATGACTCACGCAAGATGGGCTTGAAGAAGCATGTGGCCTTGGACACCAAACCGCGTGATACTGATTTCTATGAATTATATATGAAGACACCGAGCTTGGCCACTGGCGACACTATCAAACTCATCTGCATCGTCGCCCATCTCAAGGCAGGACAAGGCTACGAAGCCTCACGCCGCGCCCAGATACAGACCGCTATGGATTACCTCAACCAGCACTATCCCCACGACAATGCCTTGATTATGGGTGACTTCAACCTGTATAGTGCAAACGAAAACGGTTATCGGCTGCTCACCCAGACCTACAACAACCCCGATGTTTGCTTCGTCGACCCAGTAGGTACTGCTGGCATAGGTGCATGGACCAACAACAACCAGTTTGCAGCCTATCACACCCAATCCACACGTAGCTATTCCGAAGAATGCTTCTCCAATAGTGGCTTGGACGACCGTTTCGACTTCATCCTCATGGCCGACGAAATCAAGTTTAGCTACAACCACCTACGCTATGTGCAAGGCTCCTACCATGCTGTGGGCAACGATGGTCGCCATTTCAATCAAAGTGTGAACCAAGGCAACAACACCTCCGTACCCGCCGAAGTTGCCGAAGCTCTCTTCGACAGCTCCGACCACCTCCCCGTAACGATGAAGATTGCTGTGGATGCGCATCTCGGTGTCAATGACAACGAAATCGAGCGCCTGGAAGCCCACATAGCCCCCAACCCCGCATCCGACAGGGCTGTCGTGAGCTTCTTCAACCCCTCGCAGGGAGAGGTGCAGTTTGAGCTGTATTCGCTGCAAGGGCAGTTGCTACAACGCGAAGCGGCTGTTATGGGCGAGGGGGAACAGCAGTATGAGCTGGCGCTGCAAGACATTACCAAAGGGTTTTATTTGCTTCGCATCAAGCATGAAGGTGGGATCTGCCAGGCATTAAAGCTTATTGTTCAGTAAAAGCAGGCTTCAACAGGTATGTCATCCCTACGTGGGCTCGCGGGCAAAGGCATGGGATCTATAGCTGTTGAGGCCGTCATTTAATGGTTTTAATCACTTGTACCGCCTCCCATAGATTCTTATCCTACATCCCGCTGCCCATAGATTCCACGCCTACGCACCTACCTCTGCAGGAATGACATGAGCAGCGGGGCTTTGATATGGTAGGCTGGCTTTACTCACCTACCTTCACCTTCATCCCATCCGAATACGCGCTGAACTCGGGCGCATACTGGCACTGAATCAAGGCG
>JAEEGK010002143.1_pt1 | contig 49284 bp, 42 predicted proteins | sample 8958771 | NCBI WGS metagenome assembly JAEEGK01 (sample SAMN16246547, study PRJNA631951) | gut metagenome | biome: gut microbiome; feature: rumen; material: SC-attached | host: Bos | place: Iran: Karaj | collected 2018-10 | reverse complement strand
TGCAGAATATTCCGTCATATCGTCCAAAAATACTCGGCAATACACAAAGTATTACCTGCGTTTTTTGAACAATCTGACGAAAATCCTGACGGCGCAATCTATGCGCCGGAATTATGCGGTGTTGCCTAAGATATATTGCCATGATAATCTCCATATATTATTATAACAGTATTTTCTATAATTTCAATAGAATTCAATTCATTCTCAATTAAATTTTGCTCAATCTAATTTACAAGCGAGATTATATCTGCGCTTTTGGAATTAAATTCTTGAAATTCAGGCAGAATTAGGTTAAAATTTATCTGGCATGGGTATAAGAAAAACCGTTATTCATGCCGGACTGCCCGGCTCAGAAATGAGAGAGGAGAAAGAACATGAAAAAGCTGTTATGTGCTGTTTTGGCATTTTGCATGGCGTTTGCTCTCGCCGCCTGCGGCAAGGCTGAGCCCGATAAGAATACCGCGGCGGATATTCGCATCAACATTGACGGCGACGGAGCGATAGCCTGGGCTGAAGAAGGTACCGAGCTTGATTTCGGAGATGGAAACACAAGCGCCGCTCTGTTCACGGTTTCCGTGCCGGCAAAATACACTATCGGCGCGAAGACGGAGGAAGAGGGCTGGTATTTCTCGGCGTGGACGAAAGACGGAGAGTTCTATTCCGACGAGCCCGTTATTTCCGTCGAGTTCACGGAGAATACGGAGTTAGTCGCCGTGTTTGCTTTCGACGGGGACGATGGGCAAAACCCCGTGATGAACGTAATCGGTGAATACGCTTGCGACAGGGCGCGCGCGTTCGTCGAGGCGGCGGGCGAGAAAGACGCGCTGATTACGATTGAATGGGGCGGTGACGCATGGTCGCTCGCGCGCTGGGTAATCACGGGCGAGTTCGATTACGAAACGCTGCGAGTGGATTACACAGGCTGCATAAAGACGGAGCTGACATACGGCGATGACGGAAATGTCTCCGAGGAAAACGTGGTCTATGAGGATGGCACGGGATTTATCGTCTTCACCGACGCTGGAACATTTATCTGGCATGAAGACGGCGCTGAACGTGAGGATATGCTTTTCGAATGGTCTCCGATAGTGGAATAACAGAGCTTAAACAAAGGGTCCTTGGTTTCGTGCGAAATCAGGACCCTTTGTTGCTGCTTGCGAACCGGTACTTGTTAAAATGGTGACAAAAATGATGGAACAGGCTGACTGCAATGTACAAAAGTAACAAAAAGCTTGAAAATACAGCACTTTGCGGATATAATATATAATGTAATAGTTTAGACAGTCCGCCTTTGCGGCGGGTGGAGAGGGAGAGATAAACATGCTGAATATATCCAAAAACATATCAGGCGACAAGGCCGTTTTCGAGCTTGAGGGCCGCCTTGACACGAATACCGCGCCGCAGCTCGAAGCGGAACTGAAGGCTGCTCTCGGCGGCGTAAGCGAGCTTGTGCTCAGCCTTGAAAAGCTCGATTATATTTCATCCGCAGGTCTGCGCATCCTGCTTTCTACACAGAAGATTATGACGAAGCAGGGAGCAATGAAGGTAACGAAGGTGAATGCTGCTGTGATGGAGATTTTTGAGGTCACGGGTTTTGCAGACATCCTGACTATAGAGTGATATGATAAAGAAAATAGGCAGTCTGCGCTCAAATATGGCCTTCGTCATCATAAGCGCGATTGTGCTGGCGCTGGCTGTGTTTGGCCTCGTCGTAGGCCTTTTTGGCTTTGCCAGCTTTGACAGCGTCTACCAAAACGAATACGCCGTATCCACTTATCACATGGCAGACACGGCGACTCTGCTTGTTAACGGCGATCATCTCGACGATTATCTTGCCGGGGATATGGCGGAGGAATATGAGCGGACGCGGACAAACCTCGACGTATACTGCAATAAAATAAGCGTGTCGCTTCTTTATGTCATTCAGGTGGACAGGGGGGATTACAGAAGCTTCGTCTCCATATTCAATTCCGTAGACAATTCCGTGGACAACACTTCATATACGCCGTGGGAGCTTGGTTATGAGCGGGAGACGACTAACGACGAATACAGAAAAAAGTATAAGGCGCTGTACGAGCAGGAGTCCCTTTATGAGACAGTCTACCGCGTGAAGACCAAGGACGGGCAGAACCCGCATATAACGACGCTGGTTCCGGTGAAGAATTCTTCCGGAAATGTCGTAGCGATACTGTGTATGCAGCGGCCCATCCGCGAAATCCGTGACGCAAGAAACTCCTATCTTTACAGCATCATAATTTCGACGGCTGTTCTCGCGCTGCTCGCCTCGGTTTTCGCTGCCGGCTTTGTTCGCTACAGGCTCATCGCTCCCATTCGCAAGGTTTCAGACGAAGCGTCCCGTTTTGCAAGGGAGAACACAAAGGGCAAGGCCCTCGGAAATATCAGCGGCTTTGCCGAGCTTTCACGGCTTGCTGCTTCCATCGACACGATGGAAGCGGATATGACGTGCTATATCGAAAATCTTACGCGTGTTACAGCCGAAAAGGAGCGCATCGGTACGGAACTGAACCTCGCGACACGCATTCAGGCCGCAATGCTGCCCAACATTTTCCCTGCGTTCCCCGAGCGCACGGAGTTTGACATATACGCTAATATGCACCCGGCCAAGGAGGTCGGCGGCGATTTTTACGATTTCTTCCTTGTTGACAGAGACCATCTATGCATGGTTATGGCGGACGTTTCAGGCAAGGGCGTTCCCGCGGCGCTTTTTATGATGGCCTCAAGAATAATCATTGCCAATAACGCAAAAATGGGCAAAACGCCGGCACAGATTCTCGCGGATACCAACGCCTCGATTTGCCAGAATAACCGCGAAGAAATGTTCGTTACTGTGTGGCTCGGCATTTTGGAAATATCCACAGGTAAGCTCACAGCCGCAAACGCAGGCCATGAGTACCCGGCTATCAGTAAGCGTGGCGGAGGCTTTGAACTATTCAAGGATAAGCACGGCTTCGTTATAGGCGGACTGGACGGGGTTAAATACAGCAATTATGAGCTTGAGCTTGAGCACGGCGATAAGGTTTTCGTGTATACAGACGGGGTTGCCGAGGCTATGAACCGCCTGGGCGAGCTTTTCGGAACGGACAGAATGCTTGGGGCGCTTAACGAAGCGCCGGAGGCGAGCCCTGAGCAGATACTTAACAACGTACTCAGGGCGACGAATGAGTTTGCAAAGGATACTGAGCAATTTGACGACCTTACCATGCTCTGTGTGGAGTATAAGGGCTGAGAGGCGCGGAAACGCCCGGCCCCGCGCTGAAAGGCGGTGAAGCAAGTGGAAATTGAGATGGAGGCTGTACCCCAAAACCTTCCGCAGCTTCTGGAATGGATAGAAACGCGCCTTGAAGAGGCGGACTGCCCGCCGAAGACGCAGATGCAGATTGCCGTTGCGGCGGAAGAGATATTCGTTAACATCGCAAATTACGCTTACGCCCCGGGGACCGGGCGCGTTACAGCGAGGATGGATATTTCCGGAGAGCCTCCCCGGCTCAGCATAACCTTTATTGACAGCGGCGTTCCCTATGACCCGCTTTCAAGGGTAGACCCCGACCTTAGTCTGCCTGTTGAGCAGCGCGAGGTCGGAGGACTTGGCATTTACATGACGAAAAAGTTCATGGACTCGGTGAGCTACGAATATATAGACGGCTGCAACGTATTTACGATGAAAAAATACCTTTCCTGACCCGGTGCGGCGCTTTGCTTCCGGCAGGAAATTTCCCGGAAAAAGGAGAACGGATTTATGCTTAAACTGAAGAAAATGACGGCTGTTATCCTTGCGATTGTGATGCTCCTTTCGATTTCCGCTTATGCGGCGGAGCCGAAGAGCGAAGCCCTTGATTACGGCGACCCTGCGAGCTGGGCGTATTTTGAGCTTGGCAAGGATAAGGATGTGGACGTTTTCCTCATTTGCCCAACTGTGGACACGATTAACGAGACGAATTCCTTCGACCTCAATGCGAGGCTGCGCGCAAGCTTTGTGAACGCGCTCGATATGGAAAAGGGCATATATGAGGAAACAGGCAGGATGTTTTCGCCCTATTACAGGCAGATGTCCATGAACGCTTACCGCATTTCCGAGGCGGAGCGGGAGAAGGCGCGCGAGATAGCGTATCACGACGTTTCCCTCGCTTTTCGCTGGTATCTCGATAACGAGTGGAACGGGCGCGGCCTGATACTCGCCGGGTTTTCGCAGGGCTCGGATATGTGCCTTGAGCTCATGAAGGAATATTTCGGCGGCGACGGGGAGGAGGCCGCGGCGCTGCGAGAAAAGCTTATCGCGGTCTACGCGCTCGGCTGGGCGGTCACGCCGGAAATGGCGGAGGCCTATCCGCAGATAGTCCCCGCTCAGGGCGAAACGGATACAGGCGTCGTCGTGAATTTTGACTGTGAGGACGGATCTCTCAGCGAGACGCTTGTTATCCCCAAGGGTCAGACGGCGCTTTCGATAAACCCCCTCAACTGGAAGACGGATGCGACGGCGGCGGACAAAAAGCTGAACGCCGGCGCCGTTATGGGAACGGGCGCGGAGCCCATCCCCGCGCTTTGCGGCGCGTATATCGGCGCACGCGGCGAGCTTGTCGTCACGGACGTTACGCCGTCTGTGTACCCGGCAGTCATCGATATTTTCCCTGAGGGCTCGTATCATATTTACGATTATATGTTCTTTTTTAACAATCTGAAGGAAAACGTCGCCGCGCGCACGACTGCGTGGCGCACAGGGATGCCCTTCAAGGATGTTAAGAATGACGCATGGTATAAGGATTATGTTAAAAATGCTTTTGAAAAGGAATGGATAAACGGCACGAGCGCCTCGACCTTCTCGCCTGAGCTGTCGCTTTCACGCGCTCAGCTCGTTACGATACTCTGGCGCATGGCGGGCGCGCCCGTCGTGAACTACGCCATGCAGTATGCCGACGTTGCGGCGGACGAGTGGTACACCGAGGCGGTGCGCTGGGCGGCGTCCGAGAAGATAACGGATATGACGGGCAGCGAATTTCGCCCCGGCGACTCTCTTCAGCGCGACGAGGCGGCCTTCCTCCTGTGGAATGCGGCGAAGCTCCTCGGCGCGGACGTGAGCGTCGGCGAGGATACGAACATCCTCAGCTATGACGACGCTCTCGCTGTCCACGAGGGCTACGCCTCTGCCGTGCAGTGGGCGGTCGGCGCAGGAGTAATGCAGGGCATAGGACAAGGCCTCCTCGCGCCGAGATACTGGCTCACCCGCGCTCAGACGGCGGCAATGCTGCAGCGCATGAACGCCTGCCTGACGGCGGAGTGAGTGGGAGATAGCGAGATAAGACAAAGGGGCTGTAGCAAAAGTCTCTGGAAAAAACAAGAAACCGAGGTGGCTGAAAACAGTCGCCTCGGCTTCTTGTTTGTGGTAAAATTGGTTTGTGAGAACACAATTACCGCAAAAGAATTATGGCACATGCGAGCGGAATGTGCAACTGTTAATTGACGAAAGCTTCGCGGAAAAGGTGATCCCGGCAGACGACAGTGTGAGGCTCTTAGACAGAGTAATAGAGGAGCTGGACATAACCCCACTCATGAGAGCATATGACCCACTCGGTCGTCCACCGGCAACGCCGCCGCGTACCATGCTGAAGATCGTGCTGTATGCAGGCATGGAACAGAATCGTGCGTCAAGGAAGATCAAGAGCAGCTGCGAACGGGATATAAACTACATCTGGCTGTTAAACGGAGCTCCTGCACCGAGCCATTTTGAGATCGCCCGGTTCAGGAGCAAGCGGCTGGCGCAATGTGCGGAAGAGATATTTTCGCAGATCGTGAAGCTGCTGCACGACATGGGCGAGATCGAATATGAACACTTGTTTGTAGACGGCACGAAGATTGAGGCCAATGCGAACAAGTACAGCTTTGTGTGGAAGAAGAGTACAAACAAGTACGAAGCCCACCTGGATGAAAAACTGGAAAAGTTGCTGCCGGAACTATGCAAGAAACACGGGGTTATGGCAAACGAACCCGGAGAACTGCTTGCACAGTTGGAAGAACGGGTGGATTTTCCTTTCGTGTATGGACGAGGGAGACGAAAGAACGAATTGCAGCGGGACATAGAACTTCTCCGCGGGTTGCTGACCCGAAAGGAAAAATACCAATCATACAACGAGACCTTCCGCGGGCGGAACAGCTTTTCCAAGACGGACCCGGACGCCACGTTCATGCATATGAAGGAAGACCACATGCGTAATGCTCAGCTCAAACCGGGATACAACGTGCAGTTTGGCGTAGAGGGCGAATACATAACCGGCGTATTGGTTTCCTCTGAGCGAAGCGACCAATTGACGCTGATCCCGCTGATGGAAAAGATGCAGGGCTACGGCGCAGACTACAAAGATGTAACTGCCGATGCGGGTTATGAGAGCGAAGAAAACTACAGTTGGTTTGAAGCGGAGCAAAAAACCTGTTACATCAAGCCGCAGAACTATGAGCGCAGCAAGACGAAGAAGTATAAGAGTAACATGGCTTTGCGGGAAAACATGGCCTATGACGTGGAGAAGGATGAATACACCTGCCAGGCAGGGCAAAAACTCCGGGTCAAGTATGTAGGTAACCGCAAGAGCAAAAGCGGGTTTGAGAGCGAGATCACCTACTACGAATGCGACGACTGTTCCGATTGTCCATTTAAGAAAACCTGTACTCGCGCGAAAGGCAACCGTCAGATCCACGTCTCCAAGCGATTCATTGAGCAGCGTGCGGAATCCCTGAAACGGATCACCAGTGAACAAGGGATACTGCTGCGTATGAATCGATCGATTCAATCCGAAGGCGCCTTTGGTGTGGTGAAGCAGGATTACGGTTTTCGTCAGTTCCTTCTTCGCGGGCAGGAGAAGGTCACGACAGAGATACTTCTGCTGGCGATGGCCTACAACATAAACAAACTGCATGCCAAGATTCAGCAAAACCGAACCGGCAAGCAGTTGTTCAAAAAAGCTTCGGCTTAGTTTTCCACAAAACCGAATAATCCCCGTTCTGACTCGCCGGATTTCCGTCGAGTCAGGGGTGTTGTCCCCTTGTTTTTCAACATGGGGGCATTTTTCTGTTTAAAACCACTACCCAGGTACATAGCAAGGAGCTGTAGCAATTCTTTCGTTTTGCTACAGCCCCTTTTGCGCGGGACTAAAATGCGCGGGGCATATTCTCCTTTAGATATTTCAGCCTTACGGCAATGGTTTTGGGATTCTTGCTGGAATAATCGTATTTGACTATGCCCACCGAGCAACCGTATTCGTTGATAAGTGCGCCGCCTATGCTTATGTCCGAAATGTCTTCTGAGGGCTTGGAGCCATCAACATTCAGGGGATTTGCAGAAAATGATATAAAGTTTATGCTGTTTTCGTCCATGCTCAGGAGGTCTGTTATTTTGCCCTCAAAATAGCAGTGCGGCTGAGAGGGAGAGGTTCCGAAAGCATATACATTATCATCCTTGCGAAGCTGTAAACACATTTTAAGATGTGGAAAATCGCTGCCGAGCACCTTTATCAGCGCATAGTCAAGAAAGTCGCTTGAATGCAAGACGATTGCCGGATAGGTTTTTCTGTCAGAGGTGAATACTGTGAAATCCGTCATGCCTACAATTGCGGATTTAGTAGTGAGCGCGAGACCGTTTTCTGAGATAAAGAAGCCGCTGCGGTACAATGGTTCACCGATTGCAAAATTATATCCCTCAATTGTAAATACCGCCGGAGAGCAGGTTTCATACAGCTCCTGAGGTGTCAGAGGTTCTTCGTCCTTGGATATGTAATCCTTCCAACTGGGTAATTCACTGCCGGCATCGATAACAGCGTCGCTGTCCGTGACCGTAACTGTGAAGCTTTCGCTGATTCCGTTTGGCGCAGATGCGGTAATAACAGCCGTTCCGACGCCGACACAAGCAGCGGAGCAGAAGGTTTGCCCTGAATAATATTCGCTTTGCGAAACCATGATGACGCTCGTGTCAGAACTTTCAAATTCAACCATGCTAAGTTTGTCGTAACTGTACCAGGAGTTATCAGAAGGGGAAAGATTTGCCTGAAGCGGAATGATTTCGCCCTTTGAGTAGCTGTCTTTTACATCTGAAAGATTTATGTCCTTAGCGGGGATCGGAACGTAGTTTTCTTTGTATTTACAAATTTCAACAAATAATGCTTTGTCAAAATCGCCTATGATAACGCCTGTCTGATTGTCGGGCGCAAGCAGAAGACAGATGGGCGTGTAATGCAGCTCCTTAGGCGTGTATTGCTGATCATTAGTGACATCATTGATTATATATTCAACAAATCTGAAATCCGAGAACAAAACAAAGCCTTTTTCAAGAAGGTAATCTCTGTACTTCATCGCTTCGGCGTAATCGCTGCCACTGCGATAATCATATTCCACTGTATAGCTTTTTTCGACGATGTATTCCTCACTGTTATCAAGCGATGAATAGTCGGTAAAATAATCGCCGTGAATGGAAATCGAAGGAAGAACGTTCTCAATGGCGTACACATTGTCAAAGGCAGCATATACGATTCCGTCTTTGGTTTCACTTAAAATTCTGTCTTTGTCGGTGTAATAATTGACTGGTTCTTCATCACTGGTGCTTGACACAATTATTACGGCTATTAGCGGAACAAAAACTCCTGCCAACAGAGCGATAACAGCTTTTTTCATAGTCTGGTTCCTTTCAAAAAAGTTATTGCAGTGCAAAAGCAAAATGCCGCAAATATGTTAAGGGCATTGCAACCTTGTAATACAGCTTACCGACATAATAGCCCTTTGCAACGCCGACAGCCTGACCATATTCATTGAGAAACACACAGCCTGCCGTAATTTCGGAAGCGTCGGAAGAGAACTTTATCTCTTTCACTTCTTTTCCGCCCGTTTTGCCGTCATCGCTTATGTTGCATTCGTAAATGCTCTCAGGCTGATCGCGTGAAGCTCCGATAAGATAAGCGGTATCACCGCCGCTGTACTGTTCACACATTTCAATATACGGGAAGCCGCTTCCTACAACCTTTATGAGCGCAAGATCGAGAATTTTGCTTGAACGGATGACGATGGCGGGATGTGTGGCCCCGTCTGCGGTATGTACGGTCAACTCGCCGGCAGAGCCGATAACGGACTGACATGTTACGGCGAGACCGTTTTCCGAGATGAAGAACCCGCTGCCGTTCAGGGCTTCATCAGAGTCGGTGCCATAACTTTCGATGCTGAACACAGCCGGAGAGCAGTTTTTAAAAAGCGTTTGCTTATCCAAGGGCTGCTCGTTGCCGGATAAACTTTTGGTATCCGGCAATGTTTTGTCTTCGCCGATTACAGCGCTGCTGTCCATGACGGTTACCGTGAAGCTTTCACTGATCCCGTTCGGCGCATTCGCGGTAATGGTGGCGGTCCCGGCACCTACACATGCGGCAGAGCAGAAGCTGTCTCCGGTGTAATAGCTGCTTTCCGAAACTACTATAACGCCTGTGTCCGAGCTTTCAAATTCTACCCGCTCCAGCTCTTCAGCGCTTGTATATAGACTGGCTGCCGGAGAATAACTTGCCTTCAGAGAAAAGGTCTCGCCTTTTGTGTATGTATTATCCGGCTCGGAAAGAATCAGACTATCGATAGGCACAGGCTGGTATTCCGGCTTATACTTAACTATTTCAACTATGAGGGCTGTATTCTTCTGCATTATGAAAACTGAGGTCAGATTATCCTCCGCAAGCAGCTTGCATGCGGGTGCCTCGGCAAAATCGTCTTCAATCGTGCATTCGATGTATCTGAACCCGGAAAGAAGCGTAAAGCCCTTTTCCAGAAGGTAATCCCTGTATTTCTGAGACTCACTGTTATCATCCGAACCCTTTACTGTATATTTAAAAATATACATATCGTCAAACGGAAGATGACCGAAATATTCTTCGAAGGACAAGTTGTTCGCTTTAGCGTAATTTTTGTAGTAATCCATTACATCTTCCATGCTGCGGTCTTTTGTCTTTACGATGTTTTCCAAGGCATAAACGTTTTTGTGAGCGGCATATACTTTGCCGTTATCTGTTTCCACAAGCTGGTCGTCATGCTGATTTAAGAAAGCCAGTCCACCGGAATCGATTGCCGAAGAAACGGCGGTGTATAAGAACAATCCAACTGCCAGCAAGATAATAACAGCGGAAACCACCATGGCGATGCGAAATACGATGTCGAATACCTTCATTCTCATCCCCCTAATTATATGCCGAACCTAAAAACGGTTAATAGTTATTGTATGTTCTTGTTAAAAATTAGCATAATATTAGCAGAATGTCAATAATTATATCTTATAAATAGAGCAAGCAAGAGAAAACTGATTGGAACATAATAAACACAACACGGATTAATAAGGCAATACCGTACAATTCCCGGCGCATACTAAAAAGCCTGAACGGATGCACCCGTTCAGGCTTTCCTTTTTGTTAATGCGGCTTATTATTTAAACCCTTTTGGGTTCACTATCCCCGCGCGATATTTTTTCGCTTTTTGGCGGAAGATCAATACCGAGGCTGCGGCGCAGATTAGTATGCAGGCCGCGGCGGAGCAGAAGTAGAACGCGAGGTCGGCGGGGGCGGCGTCGGCGCTCCAGTAGGCTCTAAAGCCCTGCATATAGGCCGTTGGGAAGGGAATGCGAGCAAGGGCGGAGCTCCCGGCGGCGGAAATGTTCATCACCATGGAGAAAACGCCGTAGGCCGCGCCCAGCACTATACTTATAGGCAGAAGGTCAATAAGATATGCCAGCAGCATCGGCACGCTTATGAGCGCGAGGTCGGTCACGACGCGCTGGACGAGGCAGCGGACGAAATAGGACGCGCCGAGCTCGGAAACGATATACGGCACATAGAAGAAAACGAGGCATAGCTGCGTAATGAGCGAAATGAGTGCCGTGACGATATAGAGCGCCAGAATCTGCGCCAGAGCCTCGGAAACGGGCGAACCGGCGAGCGCGGCGCGCATATAGGGCATGCCGTTTTTCTTGTCGCGGCAGATATAGAGAGCGGGCAGCAGCGTGAGAATGACTATCATGCCGCCGCAATACCACATTATGCGCTTGGTCTGGTCCTCGGTCGTAGCGAGGTACATTTCCTCCGGCGTCTCCACGTCAAGCTCCTGCATGTTGTAGCGCGCTTTGGTCACGCCCATGCTGTGGAACCTTATATAATATTCGCAATCCTGCACGAATACGATGTCGTCAACAAGCTGAAAATACGGCGTTCCAAGCTGCTGCGTATTCATAACGCCGGGGACGGCGCCGCGCGAGATGAAAACCGCAGCGAACAGCGAAAGGAGCATAACGACGAGCATTACCCTGCTGCAAAACAGGCGTACAAGCTCATATTTTAAATTTCTGAACATATTACATACCTGCCAATTCCCTGAAAATTTCATCGTAGGAGACCTCGCCCTCCTGCGAGCATTTGGCCTGCACCGCAGCGCGGGAGACTGCCTTTTCGCCGCCCTCGGTGACTAAGACGAATTCCGGCGCGGCTCCGGCCTCGAGCGCATCCTTCAGTGAGTCCGCCGTAAGGACGACGGTTAGTCCGTGAGCGGCACAACAGGCGACGATAGCGGAAAAGAGTACGCGGGAGTCCGGGTCGATGCCGATGAAGGGATCCGGCAGGACGAGCGCGTCGCCGGCGAGAATGGCGGTGAGGATGACGCTGAAAAGCCGCTTTTCCCCGGTCATGTGCGCGCGGAAGGGGCGGATCCAACTGCTTTTTTTCTTCCAGCCGGTGAGGTTTATGAGCTCGTTGAAGAGCTCCCTTTCGCGGCCCTTTGTGCTCGCGCGCAGCATCCGGACGTTTTTCCTGATGCTTATGTCGGGGTAAAATGTATCGGCATAGGAGCAAAGCGCGAAGCTGCGGTCCGCGAGTTTTTCGCTCACTACGGCCTTCACTCGCTCCTCGGCAAGCCCCTGCGCGTAAACGATGGGGATTATTTTTCCCTGTGAGGCTTCGGACTGATTATCCATGACTTATCCTCCTTGGTTAAAATTCCATAAACTAAAGATACCATAAGAAAAACTTGATGTCAATAATTTGAAGAAGGCTGTTTTGCAGTCCTCCGGAAAAACTGCAAAATAATAATTTAGATATAAAAACACAAATTTTTAATTTTTAATTGTAAAGTTTTTTCCAAAAGTGACGATATACAATTATGCGAGATAGAATTGCCTTTATTGCCTGTTTTTGGTATTTTGGATGTCGCACGCAAGGAGGCGCAAACCATGACTATCACAGGGATAAGCTCGAACGTATCGGTTTATTCCGCCCGCTACGCGAATAGCGAAAGGCGCGGGGCGTCGAATTTAGTTTCCTATGACAGCCTGCCTAAGCTTGATTTGTCCGATTCGCCCGCCGCCGTTGTGGAAATAAGCGAGAGCGCTATGCAGATGGCGCTTCATTCGCTCCATTCCCTCGAATATAAAGTTGACGCGAGCCCTGCCATTCCGCAGGTGAATATCCCGACTGACCTGTTCAGCCCCGAGAATATCCAGCGGATGCAGGAGGATAATATTGCGCGCATAAACGGCATGGATGGCGAGGAGGATCTGAGCCGGGAGCTTCGTTCAGAGGCAGCCGATTTCAGCGCCGTTTCCCCGCAGAAGGAACTGAGCACCCCTGCCGAAACTGCGTCCCTTAATTCTTCGTGGATCGCAAACCAGCTCGCTATCACCCTGCGCAGGACGGCCTACAACAAAAGCGCGAACGTTGAGCAGCGCGCGGTGAACCGCGAATCGGCTCTTTCGCGCGCGCAGTATATCGCCGACAGGTATCTGGACACAGGCGCGAGAGAACGCTTTATATCTTCTGTTGAGAGAATCTATACGGAGGAATTCTTCGCCGACAAGGCCGTTTAACCGAAGCAACAGGTGCCCCTGAAAATATTAATATACCCAACAAATGCAAACAGCCGATTTACCATCCGGTAAATCGGCTGCTGTTTTTCTGCCCTAAAACTCGTCAATTATCTCGCGGACGCGTTCGGAGGCCCTTCTTGCAAGGGAATGGTCGCTTCCGCTCGCCGTTACGCCGATAACGAGACCGCCCTTCACTGCGACGCCGGGGAAGAAGAAATCGTCCTTATTAACGTCGCTGCATACGTTCACGGTTATGCCGAGGGCCTTGCAGTCCGCCCAGACGGCGTCGTTGACCGCGTTGTCATTCGTCGCGGCGAGAACGATGTCCGCGCCCTCGATGTCCGATTTTTCGTATTTTTTGCGCCGGACGGCGATTATTCCGCTTTGCTCGAGCGCCGCAACGCTGTCGTTAAGGTCGGGAGAAACGACGGTAATGCTTGAAGCGAATTTCGTAAGGGTCTCTATCCTGCGACGGGCGATTTTCCCCGCGCCGATAACGACGATTTTCTTTTTGGAAATGTCGATGAACATGGGGAAATACGGGTACTGCTCCATTTTATCGCCTACTTCCGCTTCTTTTTGAGGAAATAATTCGGCACCGCGCCGATTATTATTATCGCCGCCGCGATAAAGAGAACCTTTTTTGCCGCCTCCTGCGGGATAAGACCCTTTGAGCCGATGGTTTCCTCGTAGAAGGTGAGGGTATAGTGGATCTCAAGCGGGTCACCCATCGCGGTGGTGTCCGCGACGACGGGCATGGCGTAGTCCATCACGGTAATGGGTATCTCAAAGACGGAATTGCTGCCCTCGTCGGCGAGGTTATAGTACATTTCGTCCTCGACTATCATGTAATCGTAGTAGGTGCTGCTCCAGATTAGACGCGCGTAAGCCTTGCCGCCGCGAACTATCATCAGCGTGGGGGAGCTTATGCTCGCCCTGCCGCTGCCGCCGGTCATGTTCAGCTCGATGGAGTATTCCCCGTCAGAGCGCGGGACGGATACGGCCTCGGGGACCTTATGGGGCCTGGCTGCGGCCTCTGACGCGGCAGTGGAGGTATCGTAAGCAAGTATCGCTTCCTCAATAAGCTCATAGTCCAGAAGCTCGGCGTCAACCGTCCCCTCCGGGAGCGAGGCTGCGTCGAAGACGAGAAGACGGTCATACCAGCGGCTGCGCTTTTTGCTGTAGGCCGCGCAGGGGACGGGTGAGTTCAGCGCCTCGACGGGGAGCGTGAAGACGCTGTGGCCGTCTATTTCCTCGGAGCCGATGTAGTTTTCCGGCTCGTCGCTTTCCGCCTGCTCGGCGGTGCCGGGGTAAACGTACAGGTAGCTCGTGCTGGATATGGTGATGTCCGCCGTCATTATGCCGCCGCTTACCTTGAGCTCGGCAGCTATGATGCGGAAAAACGCCGAGCTGGACTCTACGGAAACGGGGTACACGCCGTCCTTCACCTTATCCGGGTAAATGGGCGTCATGCCGTATTTTCCTACGGAGGCCGAGCGTATCTCCTTCTGCGCCGCAAGCGCGCGTTCGGCGACGGAGGCGGGCTCTTCCGCCGAGGCGGAGATCAGCTCTGTGTTAAAAACAAACGCAAAGATGACAAATATAGATATTATTTTAAATAAAACAGATATTTTAGACCTTATCATATAAGCTTTGCTTCGTTTGCATGGGATACGTACATTTCGCGGACGGAAGCGTATTCTCCCATTCCTTTCAAAACAGAAATCACCTCAAAGCCCTCGGTTTTAAGCCGTGAGCTCCATGAATCCTCCTCGTCGCCCGCCATGTCGTTAAGGGCGTGATCCCCGGCGACTACCATGAGCGGTGCGAGGTGGATTCTTTCCGGGCGGCGCAGCCTTGCGGCGTCGAGGATCGGGGCAAAGCCCGGCTCGAACTCCACGGTTCCGACGCGGAAGCGCTCAAAGCCGTCCTGCGCGAAGACCTCGTTCAGCTTTTCGTAGGGGTTTTCCTTTACCGCGGAGCTGCCGTGCCCCATAAGAGCGAGCATTTCATCCTCCCCGACGGAGGAGAAAATCTGCTCAAGCGCCTTGGCCAGCAGATTTATGTCATCGGACGAAGCAAGGAGAGGCTCGCCGAGGGAAACGCTTGAAAAGCGCTCGCGGAAGGCTTTTATATCGTCAATGACGGAGGAAAATTCCTCGCCCGCCATCATGTGCGTGGGCTGGACGAGAAGGTCGGTCACGCCGTCGGCGAGGATGCGCTCCATGGCCTCGGGAACGGAATCAATCGAAAGACCCTCAGAGGCTTTCAGCTTTTTTCTTATAAATCCGCTTGTCCATGCGCGGAAAAATTTACGCTCCGGGTATGCTGCGGCAAGGTCGCGTTCAAGAGCTTCTATGGTGAGCGCGCGCGTTTCGGCGCAGCTTGTTCCGAAGCTGACGACGAGTAAGCCTTTTTTCATAACGGTCATCCTTCCTAAAGATTCTTTTTGCGGTAAATGAACCACACTGATATTGCGCCGAACACAACGAGGTAGGCTGCGAGAACGCCGAAGCCGAAGAAGCCGACGGGCTCGGCGTTAGCTATCGCGCGGATCATGGCGCTTGCCTGCGAGAGCGGGAGCAGGGATATTATCTGCCTGAAGCCGTTCGGCATCTGCTCGGTTGAGAAAAAGGTGTTGCACAAAAAGGACATCGGCATGATGATGTAGGACGTAAAGCGCGGCGCGTCCGTGTAGCTCTTCGCGAGGAAGGACAGGACGAGCGCTATCGTTGAGAAGACCATGCCGTTTAGGAACATTATGAGCACGGACAGCGCGTTGAAGGTGAGGCCTGTGCGAATCGGGAGCGTGAGCAGGAGGATTATCCCGCCCGCGTACATCCCGCGAAGGCTGCCGCCGATAAGCTGCCCAACGATGAACTGCCAAAGCGGAGTCGGCGAGACCATTACCTGGTCGAGCGCCTTTTCGTAAAGCCGCTGGACGCTCATATTCTGCGCTATTGCGCTGAAGCTGCCGGTCATCGTTGCCATAGCAACGACGCCGGGGATGAGGAAATGGAGGTACGGCTCGCCGTGCGAGGTGGTCTGTATGCCCATGCCGAAGATGACGAGGTACATTAGCGGCGAAATCATCGCGGCGACGGTTATTTTATAGAAATCGCGCCGGAATTCCACCCATTTTTCCCAAATAACTGTGATTATACCCATTTTTGCCCCCTCGCCTCAGCTTCGGCTCAGCCTGCCGCCGGCGCACTCCACGAATACGTCTTCGAGCGTCGTCGCCCGCAGGCTCGCCTGATTTCCGGCATCCTCAAGGTAGGCTATCGCGTCCTCGCGCCGGTGGAAATAGCGGCTTTTCAGCGTTTCGTCCACTGTTTCGTCCACGGTGAAGGCGCCGAGCTCGTCTATGAGCGCTTCGGGCGTATCGAGCTTTTGCAGGCGGCCCTTGCTCATGAGGGCGACGCGGTCACACAGCGCCTGCGCCTCCTCCATATAATGCGTCGTGAGGATGATGGTCATTTTGCGGCCGTTGAGGCTGCGCAGAAGGCTCCACATCTGGCGGCGCGAAAGCGCGTCCATGCCCGCCGTCGGCTCGTCGAGCAGCAAAATCTCAGGCTCTATGAGCAGCGCGCGGCATATCATGAGCTTGCGCTTCATGCCGCCGGAAAGATGGCGCACGGTGCGCTTGCGGTAATCTATCAGCCCGGCGAAATCAAGAAGCTCGTCCGCGCGGCGGCGTATCTCCTTTTTCGGCATGAAGTACAGCCGCCCCTGATATTCCATGACCTCGTCCATGTTCATGTCCTGCCGCATGGAATATTCCTGCGTTATAACGCTAAGCTTGCGCTTCTGCGCCGAGGCCTTGCGGTCAAGCCGCTGCCCGTCTATGAGAATTTCGCCCGAGCTCGGGAGAAGGACTGTTGAAAGCATGCTGATGGTGGTGGTTTTGCCCGCGCCGTTCGGCCCGAGCAGGCCGAAAAACTCGCCCGTTTCGACGCGAAGGTCGAGCCCGTCCACCGCCGTGAAGTCGCCGAAACGCTTGGTAAGCCCTTTCAGCTCTATCATCCTAAGCCTGTTCCTTTGCGATTATGAGGGAGAAATAACCCGCGTCGTCAGGGATGTCGGCGGCGCTCGCGTAAACCTTTTCGCTTTCCATGCCGCAGTCTATAACCGCGCTTACGCGTCGTCCGCTCTTTATAAGCAGCTCCTTGACCTCCTTCATGTGGCTGGCTGACTTCATAAGAACGTAGTTGCCGCTTTGGTTAAGCTCGTCGTTAGTCTTATGAACGGCGGGGACGATGTGCAGGGGCTCGTCCCACTCGGCAAGCGGGAGATTGAGGCGCGCTGCGGCGGCGCAGAAGGAGGGAATGCCGCTTATGAGCTCGACCTCGTAGCCGTCCACCTCAAGGATATGCTGGAGATAGCTGAAGGTGCAGTAAATGGTGGGGTCTCCGAGGGTGAGATAGACTATGTTCTTTCCCTGATCAAGATAAGCTTCGAGAAAAGCCGCGCCCTTCTTGTGCTCGACCTTGAGAAGCTCCATGTCCTTGACCATGGGCATATTGACGGCGATAAGCTCCTTGTTTTCAAGCTCGGGAACCGCGCCGCGAGCGATTTTGTACGCGACGGATTCCTTGGGCTCCTTGCCGGGGACGGCGATGAGGCCGTTTTCCTTTATAACTCTGACGGCCTTGAGCGTCATCAGCTCCGGGTCTCCGGGGCCAACGCCTACGCCGTAAATCTTTCCTCTGCTCATGTTTTCAGTTTCCTTTCTGTTTCAGTTCTTTTGCCGCCCGCTCAAGACATTCCACGAGCGAGGGGAGAGTGGCTTTATCTGATACCCAGGTCTTCATGCCGTATTCAAGAGCGGCGGCCTGGGTCTGCTTGCCTATACATACCGCGCGGACGCGGGAATAGTCCATTTCGCCGATGCTCGCAGCGAAGCCCTTCACCGTGGAAGCACTCGTGAAAACGGCAAAGTCAATGTCGCCCGCTTCGAGCGCTGCCTTCTCGTCGATAACGCGGGAGGATGCGTATACGGTGTCGTAGGTGGGAAGGTCGGTTATCTCGGCGTCCTTCACGGCGCTGAGCGCGTCAATGAGCGCACGGTTGCCTATCTTCGCGCGCGGGATGAGGATGCGGCTGCCGGGAGCGCACTGGGCGGCGAGCTCGCGCCCGAGAGTTTCCCCGTCGAATACGGAGGGAACAAAATCGGCCTTGACGCCGCGCTTTAAAAGCTCCTTGCGCGTTCCGTCGCCCAGCGCGGCCACTTTTACGCCCGCGAGCGCGCGGATATCGCCCGTTTCGAGAAGCTTATCGAAGAAAACGCGCACTCCGCTCGGACTCGTGAAAACGAGCCAGTCGTAGCCGCCGTTTTCGAGGCGGCGAACGCTGCCGTCGATTTCGGTTCCCGCGAGCGGGACTATGGATATTGCGGGCAACTCAAGAACCTCTGCGCCTTCGTCGCGCAAAAGCTCCGCGAGCGAGGAGACAAGCTCCCTCGGGCGCGTCACGAGAACCTTCACGCCCGCGAGCGGGCGCTTTTCGTACCACGCAAAATCCTCCGCGAGCGCGCACACGCCGCCGACGACGATTATCGCCGGGGTCTGCGCGTTTTGCCTCGCGCACTCCGCTTCAAGGGTGGAGAGCGTCGCACCTATCCTGCGCTGCGCCGCCGTGGTGCCTTTTTCAAGGACGGCGGCGGGAGTGTCGGGCTTCATCCCTGCGGAAAGGAGCCCCGCGCATATATCGGGGAGGGCGGAAATGCCCATGAGGAAGACGAGCGTTCCGCCCGTTTTTACGAGGGCGGAGAAGTCTATGTCGTATTCTTCGCCCTTCCGGCGGTGGCCCGTGATAACGTGGACGCTGGAGCAGAGGTCGCGGTGAGTGACCGGGATGCCGTTATAGGCCGGAACCGCGAAGGCGCTCGTTACGCCGGGGACTATTTCAAAGGGGATGCCGTTAGCGACGAGAAGCTCCAGCTCCTCGCCGCCGCGCCCGAAAAGGAAGGGATCGCCGCCCTTGAGGCGAACAACGCGATAGCCCTTCTGAGCTTCCTCTAAAAGAACGCGGTTGGTTTCCTCCTGCTTGAGATAATGGTTTCCGGCGCGCTTTCCGGCGAAAATGAGGCGCGCGGAGTCCGGAATGAGGTTCAGAACGCCCTGGCCGACGAGCGCGTCGTATACGACGACCTCGGCCTCGGACAAAACCTTTTTGCCGCGAAGCGTCAAAAGCCCGGCGTCGCCCGGCCCGGCTCCGACGAGCCATACTTTACCTTGCATAAATAATATCCTCCAAAAGCGGCGGCGCCGCGTTTAATCCTTTTGAGAGCGAAGTTTTTCGGCGAGCTCAATGCCGATTGCGCAGGCATTGCCCGCGCTGCCCTCGGCTGTGCCGATGCGGCAAGCGCCTGTGGCTTCATTATAATATAGACCGCGCAGGAAAATCTTCCCCGCGTTTACCTTCGCGTGGGCGCAGACGGGCGAGGTACAGCCGCCGCCGAGCGCCGTGGTGAAGGCACGCTCCGCTATTGCGGCAACGCCGGAATCAGGGTCGAGATAAGAAGCGAGGTAGGAATAATCCTCGCCCGCGCGGCCCTGAATGGCGATTATGCCCTGACCCGCCGCGGGAATCATTTCCTCCGGCTCAAAATAGCGGCTTATGCGTCCCTCGAGCCCCAAACGCTTGAGACCCGCCGCGGCGAGCACAAGCGCGCCGTATTCGCCGCTGTCGAGCTTTCTCAGGCGCGTCTGTACGTTTCCGCGCACGGGGAGAATTTCGCAGCCGGGGAATATGGTCTTGAGCTGGAGGCTGCGGCGGAGACTTGCCGAGCCGATGGGCTTTGATAAATCGAGCTCCTTGCAGCCCTCGGGCAGAACGAGAACGTCGCGCGCGTCCTCGCGCTTGGAAAAGCCGATGAGCGGGAGGCCCTCCGGCGTTTCCATAGGAACGTCCTTGAGACTGTGAACCGTGAGGTCAGCTCTGCCGTCCCTCAGCGCGGCGTCCAGTTCCTTGACGAAAAGCCCCTTGCCGCCGAGCTCGGTGAGCGTGCGGTCGAGGATAACGTCGCCCGTGGTTTTCATGGTGATAAGTTCTATCTCCGCGCCGGGAAGGGCGCGTTTAAGGTAGTCCACCACCGTCATGCTCTGCGCGACGGCGAGCTTGCTTTCCCTGCTGCCGACTCTGATCTTAGTCATTTCACACTCTCCCGCACGGCCTCGAGCGTTTTGGCGAGGTCATCTTCGCTGTGCGCGCCGGAGATAAAAAGCGCCTCAAACTGCGAGGGCGCGATATATATGCCGCGCTCGAGCATTTTCTTGAAATACGCCGCAAAGCGCGCCGTGTCGCTCGTTTGGGCCGTGGCATAATCTATTACCTTTTCACCCGTGAAGAATACGCAGCCGAGCGAGGCTACGTGGTTTAAACAACGCGCGATGCCGGCTTTCGCGAATATGCCGCCGAGCTCGGCAAAGAATTTATCGGAAGTCTCGTTGAGCTTTTTGTAAAAATCGGGGGTGTCGCGCAGAAGCGTGAGCTGTGCGATGCCTGCCGCCATTGCGACGGGGTTGCCGCTGAGCGTGCCTGCCTGATAGACGCTGCCGAGCGGCGCGACGACGCCCATAACGTCGCGTCTGCCGCCGTAAGCCCCGACGGGCATTCCGCCGCCGATTATTTTTCCGTAGGTGCAGAGGTCGGCCCTGACACCGTAATACTCCTGCGCGCCGCCGAGAGCGAGACGGAAGCCGGTTATCACTTCGTCGAAAATAAGCAGCGCGCCGTTTTCGTCACAGAGCTGCCTGAGCCCCGTGAGGAAGCCCTCTGCCGGGGGCACGACACCCATATTCGCGCCGACAGGCTCGACTATAACGGCGGCGACTGCGCCGGTGTTGGCCGCAAAGAGGCTGCGGACGCTTTCAAGGTCGTTATACGAAGCGGTCAGCGTATCCTCGGCGCAGCCTGCGGGAACGCCAGCGCTGCCGGGAATGCCCTGAGTCATGAGCCCGGAGCCCGCCTTGACGAGCAGAGCGTCGCTATGCCCGTGGTAGCAGCCGGAAAACTTTATTATCTTGTCGCGGCTCGTAAAGCCCCTCGCCGCGCGAACGGCGCTCATGACGGCCTCAGTGCCGGAATTTACCATGCGTATCATTTCCATGCCGGGGACGACGGAACAGATAAGCTCCGCCATCTCGACCTCCGCCTCAGTCGCTGCGCCGAAGCTGAGACCCTTTTCGGCGGCCTTCGCCACGGCTTCGAGAACCGCCGGATGCGCGTGGCCGAGTATCATCGGCCCCCACGAGCCGACGAAATCTATGTATTCGCGCCCCTCAACGTCCCACACTCTGCTGCCTGCTGCGCGGGCGATGAAGCGCGGAGCCATGCCGACGCTGCCGAAGGCGCGGACGGGGCTGTTCACGCCGCCGGGGATATGCGCCTTTGCGCGGTCAAATAATTCTACGGAAGAAGCCATCAGCCTATCCTGCCTTCCTTAATGAACTTAGCCAGTTCCTTTGCGTAGTAGCTTATATAAAGGTCAGCGCCCGCGCGGAAGGCGGAGACCGCCATTTCGCAGACTATCCTGTCCTCGCTTATCCAGCCGTTCGCCGCAGCCGCCTTTACCATGGCGTACTCGCCGCTTACGCTGTAAGTGGCGAGGGGGAGGTTTGTCGCGTCCTTTATTTCCCGCACCATGTCGAGATAGGACATGGCGGGCTTTACCATGAGGATGTCCGCGCCCTCGGCGGCGTCTAAAAGCGCCTCCTTCATGCCCTCGCGGCGGTTGTGTATATCCATCTGATAGCTCTGCCTGTCACCGAAGGCGGGGGCGGAGTCCGCCGCCTCTCTGAACGGGCCGTAGAAGGCGGAGGCGTATTTCACGGCGTAGGACATGATGGGAGTGTTTGCAAAGCCGTTGGAGTCGAGCGTGGCGCGTATCGCGGCCACGCGCCCGTCCATCATGTCGGAGGGGGCGACCATATCAGCGCCCGCCTGCGCGTGGCTGAGCGCCGCCTTGGAAAGCAGCTCCAGCGTTTTGTCGTTATCTACGTCGCAGCCCTCGATAGCGCCGCAATGCCCGTGGGAGGTATATTCGCACATACATACGTCAGTAATGCAGAAAATCTGCGGGTATTTTTCCTTTATAGCGCGGACTGCGCGCTGAACAGCGCCGTCGGGTGCCCATGCGCCGCTGCCGAGCTCGTCCTTTTTATCGGGGATGCCGAAGAGCAGGACGCTTTTAACGCCGGACTCGGAAATCTCGTCCATGATTTCGCTCGCGCGGTCCACGGTATATCTGAACTGGCCGGGGAGGGAGCTTATTTCCTCCTTGCGGTTCGTCCCGTCCATGAAAAAGAGGGGATAAATAAGAGTGGAAGCATCCATTCTCGTTTCCCTGACCATTTTGCGGAGAGTTTCGCTCGCGCGAAGCCTTCTCGGCCTGATTGGCATATCCATAATCAATTCTCCTTTAACATTATTGATTATTTATTCTCAAAAACAAATTCCATAGCTTCGACACATTCTGAGAAAACGGCCTCCGAAAGGCGGGATTTCATGCCGAAAAGAAGCCTGTTCATCATGCGCTGAGCCGCGCCGTCAACTTCTCGCTCAAGCGTTTCCTTCTGCTCGGCCTCCAAGCCGCGGTAGAGCGGGGAGAGACGCGCGTTAACGTCCCTTGCCGCCGTCGCCTTCAGCGTCTGTATGCGAGGGACTATGTCGCGCCCCTCGTACCAGTTGTAAAACTCCGCCATTTCCTCGGAGAGTATCTGCTCGGCCTTGGAAATGTTCTGCCGGAGAACCTCGGACTGAATATCTATATTAAATGAGTCAATGTCATATAGCTCGAAATTCGGCAGCGCGCCTGCCTCGCACTCTATATCGCGCGGAACGGCAAGGTCTATGAGGCAGATAGGGTGGTCTATCTCAAGGAGGGCGAGATTTTCCGCGGAAAGAGTGTAGTTCGGGCTGCTCGTCGCGCTTACAACTAGGTCGCAGCCGGGGATGAACTCATATCTGTCGGTATAATTTATGCGTTTGCAGCCGCGCGGTATGTCAACGACGCCGCTTGTGTACTGGCGGACGGTAACGGTTACGTCCGCGCCGCTTTCAAGAAGCGCCTGCGCCGAAAGCCTGCCCATCATGCCGTTTCCAATGACGAGGCATTTTTTCCCCGCGATGCCGAAGCCCTCCCGCCGGAGCATATGCAGCGCCGTGTGGATAACGGAACTGTCCGCCGTGGAGAGTCTTGTTTCGGTCTTTACTCTTTTTCCGGCCGTCACCGCAAGGCGGAAAAGAACCTCAAGCGCGTGATCGGCGGCATAGGAGGCGCGGGCAAGCTGGAGCGCGTCGCCTACCTGAGTGAGAATCTGATCCTCGCCGACTATTTTGGATTCAAGCCCCGAAGCGAGGCGGAATAGATGACTGACGGCCTCATTGTCGCGGCGCTCGACGAGATACTGCGAGTATTGAACCTCGTCCAGCTCCAGTAGGGCGCAAAGCTCGTGCGCCGGGGAAACCTCAGCCCCGTCCACCGTGCTTATCCACCATTCCATGCGGTTGCAGGTGGAGAGAATGACGCTGCCGCTTATGCCTTTTATGTTTTTGATTATCGAATAGGCTTCCTCGGCCTTTTTCTTCGTGAACGAAAAAAGACCTCTTACGTCAAGCCCCGCTTTGTTATGGTCAACACCGACCATCACCAAGGACATTTGCAGCGCCTCCAGATAAAAATACCGCAGCGACGGCTGAAAGCGCATCGACAGCAGCAAAAACATGATACGGCGAGATTTGCCGGCGGCTCAAGGCCGCTCTTATTATTTTAACAGCTTGGACTATGTGTTGTAAAGAAGTAAATTGTTATATTGTATGCGAAAATGAGAAACGATGATGAAAAGCAGCGAAAAGCGCATGGATAAGAGACCGCACTGCGGAAAAATCGCGCAAAACACAAAATAACAGCACGCAAGTAAAAATACTTACGTGCTGAAACAATGATAAATATTAAGATGTAACGATGTTGTGAAATAAAAATACTTCACAGAAAAACGCGCGAAATTTGCCTTATTTCTGCTGATTTTCCGCGAGTTTTGCGAACATTGCGTTGCCGCCGTTAGTGAAGTGGATGTAATAATCCTCCGCGCCCGAAACGGGTACCCAAAGCGACTCGGTGTAGACGCCGGGGAAATCGTGAACCACGCTGCGCGCCTCCTTCGCCTTGAGCGCTTCCGCAGCGCGGCAGCCCTTGTGCATCGCCGGGTCACCTATGTTGCACCTGCTTCCGACGGGGCCGCCGAATTTAAGATACGCCTCGTTGCCCGCGATTATCGTAAAATCCTTGCGGATAAGGCGCACCTGCTCGGGGTATTTGCCCCACATCATGTTGAATGCTTCAATTAGTTTCTGTTCGTCCATGCCCTTGCCTCCTGTTTTTGTTATTGTGCGGCGCTGCATAAGAATTAGCCATAGCTTACCGCGATAACAATATCATGCATTAAATGGCGGAAAATGTCAAGCGGTGATCGGCCAAAAGAGCTCAAAAAAGGCTGCGGCCTATCTGAACTTCTCCGCGAAATAGGCGCGCCTTGTGTCGGGGAAATAGAGGATGGCGAGGCGCCCCTCGTCGCGCGAAAGGAGCTTCCAGTAAAATGACCTGTCAAATTGCGGGAGGCTGTCGGAGTCGACCTCAAGGTCCTCCGCGACGGACTCCACGAAGGTCTTGATAAGCTTATCCTTCTCAAAGGGCGAGTAGCCCGAATGGTAGCTGACACTCGCCCAATCGCCGCTTTTGCCGCCCATAAGACTTGAAAATTCACCGTCGCTTGCGACATAGACCGTGAAGCTGCCGCCCTCCCCATCCTCGGCGGCATAGTGCGCCGCCTCGACGAAATCGGAGGGAATGAAAATCTGCCAGTCCCTTTCATAGCGCTCGCTGTTCGAGCCGACTATCGCCCATTTAAGATAGGGCGTGGCGAAAAGAAGCGCAAGCAGCGCGAAAAACAGGACAAAGCCCGCCGCGCTGACAATGACGGTGAAGCGCTTATAGTTTCTTATGCGGAATAATCTGCCGCGCATTTGTTATACCTCCCGACATATTTGTTTTCATCGGTTCATTCTCCCAAACATATCATTTTAACTTAACTGATAGTTTTCGCCCTGCTTGGTGAACATTTCATAGTAATAGCCCTTCATCGCCATGAGCTCGTCATGGCTGCCCTGCTCGACGGCGCAGCCCTCGCGCAGAACGATTATCCTGTCCATATCGCGGACGGTGGAGAGGCGGTGGGCTATCATTATCGTCGTCTTGTTTTCAGCGAGGGAAAGAATGGTTTTCATAAGCTCATATTCCGCCAAGGGGTCGAGCGCGGAGGAGGGCTCGTCAAGCAGAAGAAGACCGAAGTCGGCGCTGAGCAGCCGGGCAAGCGCCAGCTTCTGCCGCTCGCCGCCGGAGAGAACGATACCGTCCTGCGAGTATTCGCGCGTCATCTCCGTATCAAGCATTTCGCAGAGCTGCCCGAGTCCGACGCTTCTGAGCGCAGTTTTCAGCGTTTCGTCGTCCGCTTCACCGTAGAAGGAAAGATTATCCCGCAGGGAAAGCGCATAGTAGTGGGATTCCTGAAACGCGACGCCGATTCTTTCCCGCAGCTTATGTATATCGTATGAGGCGAGCGGCTGGCCGTTTATGCGTATTTCGCCGGAGGAAGGGTCGTAGAGCCGAAGAAGCAGCTTCATGAGCGTCGTTTTGCCCGCGCCGTTTTCTCCGACGATGGCGATTTTCTCGCCGGGCGCGATGCTGAGGCTGAAATCCCGATAAATCGGGTCGCGCTCCGGATAAGCAAAGTCCATAGCCTTAAATTCCACGCCGAAAGCGCCGCTTGGGGCGTCTGCACCCGTTGAGGTTTCTATCGGGGAAGCGAGGTCAAAGAATGCATGGAGCATGGTGCTCGTCTGCATAATGCGCGAAACGGTCATGGCAATCGTGGAAAGCGGCGCGAGCGCGCCGGTGAGCGCTGCCGCAGCCGCTATAAGCGTGGCGAAAACGCCGACGCTTTGAACCCAGCCCGCGTATAAGCCGACGGCGGCATAAAGAATTACGCCGTAATCCATAAGCTTACGCAGCCATTCCGATGAAAGCCCCCAAAAGCCGCTGAGCTTCATTATTCCGCGATACGCCGCTATGTGATTGGCGCAGAAGGCGTCGAAGCGCTTGTCAAGCAGCTTTGGCAGGCGCGTTGCCTTCAGCTCGGAAGCTGAGTCCTGCTCCTGATAGATACGGGCGATATAATCAAGAAGCTGCTCCCTTGCCGCGTCCTCCGGCATCTGCTTTAAAATTTCCCTGACCTGCCTTGCCTGCAAAAGCGATGCGCCGATTATGCCCGCAAGGACTATCGCGGCGAGAAGAAGCCCTGTTTCCGCGATCAGGCCGAGCATGGCCAGGCTGCCCGTTACCATACCGAGTATCTGCGAGGTGTTGTTTACGGCGCTGATCGTTTGGCCGGGTATGCTTTGCAGCGAGAGGTTGATGCTTTGGAAAAAGGCGGGGTCGTCGAGCCAGCGAAAATCGGTTCTAAGAGCCTGCGCGTGCAGCTCTTTTTTTATTTTCATCGTGATTTCTTCTATCTTCCACTGGGAGTAAAACAGCCCGACGCCGTTTTGTATGAGCGAGGCGACGACGAACACGGCGAAGTAAACCGCAATAATGCCGAGCACTGACAAAAACGTGCCGCCGGCAAGGACGCGGTCTATGACCTTCTGCGCCACGGAAACGCTTGCGATAAGCGCGACAGGTACGGCGACGAGATTGCTGATAAGGTTTAAAATGACGTATGCCTTTGAAGCGTGCCAAACGCAGCCAAGGAGAAATTTGTAGCCGGAGATAAATGTTTTGATTTTGTTCATGCAATCCTCTTTCTGCGGCGCGGCGGCTTGCTTTAGCCGTCTGCCGCGTTGTTTGCGGCGGCGATGCCGGTATTGTCAGAAGAATTCAGCGAGGGGTCTATGTATCCGTTTTGAGCCAGTATATCCATGATGCCGGTTTCCGTAAGGGGCCAGCTTTCACCGTAGTACACAAAATGCAGAGTGTACGCGGAGCCTGCCTGCTGCAGCTCCACCGCCATGCCGGCCGGAAGCAGCCCGGCGATGTTTTCAAGCGGCGCTGCTGCGTTGTTTCCGGCGTAAGCCTCGTGAAACTCAAACATGTGGGTAATGTCGTCCGCTTCGCCGTAACGGGCAAAGCCCGACACATCCATCCATGCGGTCTGAACCGTGCCGTAGGCCGACTTTTTATCATTCAGCATCGAAAGCTCCCAAATTCCGACGGAGTTTTTCGTGAGCAGGGCGAAGGCGTCGCCCACGCCGTCTTCCTCGCGCAGGATGACGCGGTATTCGTGGCCGTTGGGGTCTATGCCCTGAAAAATATCGCGCGTTCTGCCGTTCGGAAAGCCTATGCCCGCGAGTGCGGCGTAATAGCTCAGGTGGTAGTAAACGAGGAACAGGACAAGCAGAATTATTATAGCGACAGCGAAGATTTTGTTGTGCTTTTTCATGAATTCGTTTTCCTCTCTCTAAAAAGCGCGGCTTTTCTCTGGCATAAAGAGCTCCCGCTTAATAAGTCAGGCGAGGCCGTCCGGGACTATTCCGCCGAAGGGCAAGGCGTCGATAAGGGCCTTCGCCTCGTCTGCGTTTGTCGCGGGGGCGGCGATAACGCCTCCTACTCCGAGCTGCTTATCAAGGGTGAAAATTATGGTGTTCATATCTTTGTCGAAGAAAAGATCCCCGCAAAAGTGGAAGCGGTTCACCCTCCTGTCGTATGCAAAAACGCTGGCATGATATATCCCTAAGATAGGTTTCGTAACGGCGAGCTCTATTCTTTCGTCGTTTTTCATCTCTATCACGCCGGGAATCTTGAGAACGCCGCTCCATTTGTAGTCACGGAAGAGATAGCGGTAAAGCGTGCCGTCCAGGCTTATCGTTATCGGCTCCTCCGTGCCGTTTTCACGCAGCCATACGCCGTCGACGGTCTTGCTTGCTCCGCTCGGCAGAGGCAGCACACAGACGAGCAGCGCCGCCGCGAGCAGAGCTATGATGATTAAAATGATTTTTTTCATGATGAACACCTCTTAAAGATATTGGGCTGATTTTGCCATTCACACTATATAACGCTTCAGGAGACCGTTTGGGGACATTGAAAATTGCAAAAAAATATTTTTTGTAATATGTCACAATCCGCTACGCGATAAAATGTGAAATATCACGGCAAGACCGCCCGCACTCGGAAATTCAGCAAGCGAGAGTTCAGAAAAACTAATGTCTGTATCCCTTTACTCCATAAAAACATATAATTGCAGCACTGTCAAGCGGTTTTGACATATTTGAACAAAATTATATTATAATTTGGCGGCAAAGCGCTGCAAAATCACAAACCGGCAAAGCGACAAAACACGCGCTCCCTGCGACGGAATTCCTTTACATTCCGGGCGGCGCATGATAATATGTCTACATATTATAAATATGCTCAAGGAGTGACGTATACAATTATGTATGAATGTAAATATCCGCATCTGTTTTCCCCGATAATGATCGGCGGAACGCTTTTCCGCAACAGGATTTTCGCCTCGCCCACGGGCGGGCACCACACGCACAGCGAGCGCGGCAACCGCCCCATTAACGAGCTTATCTGCTACTATGAGCGCAAGGCAGTCGGCGGCGCGGCCTCCGTCTGCATAGGCGACGCTATGGTGGACAGCGAAATTGCGCTTGCAAACGGCAACCACATCGAGCTGGACGACCCGAGCGGCCTGCCCCATCTGAGCAAGCTTGCCGAGGCGATTTCCCGCCACGGAGCCGTCGCCTCCATGGAGATGTCCCACGGCGGCAGCGGCGCGCGTTCTTCCTTTGAGGAGGGGCACAGAATTTACGGCCCTGTCGAGTGCGAGACGGAAAGCTTCGGGCGCAAGGTCCATGCCTACGCGATGACCGAGGAAATAATGGAGCGCACGATACGCAAGCATTATGAGGCGGCGGCCTTTGCCAAGCGCTGCGGCTTCGGCATGGTGACTCTGCACGGCGGCCACGGCTGGCTCCTGCATCAGTTCATGTCCCCCACGCTTAACACCCGCACGGACCAGTACGGCGGAAGCTTTGAAAACAGGATGCGCTTCCCGCTTGCCGTAATTAAGGCGGTGCGCGACGCCGTGGGCCCGAATTTCCCAATTGAAATACGTCTCAGCGGCGCGGAATGCTATGAGGGCGGCTACGATACGGCTTACGGAGTGAAGATAGCCGAGGCGCTGGACGGCAAGGTCGACCTGTTACATATTTCCACGGGCAGCCATGAGGATGCGCGCGTTTTCACCGTGACGCACCCGAGCATGTTCCTTGCCGACGGCTGCAACGTAATCTACGCGGCAGAGGTAAAAAAGCACGTTTCCACGCCCGTCGCCACCGTCGGCGCGCTGAGCGAGCCGGAGCTTTTGGAGGAGATAATCGCCTCCGGCAAGGCGGACGTTGTCGAAATGGCGCGCGGCCTTATCTGTGACCCCGACCTTCCCATCAAGGCAAGGACGGGCAGAGACGATGAAATAGTCCACTGTATGCGCTGCTTCACCTGCTTTTCAAACCTCATGGCGCACAGCCAGTTCCACTGCGCGCTTAACCCGGAGATATGCAACGAGTCCGAGACGAAGTTTGAAAAGCCCCCGGCGCACCGCAAGAAGGTCCTCATAGCGGGCGGCGGCATCGGCGGAATGCAGGCGGCGCTTACTGCCTGCGCGCGCGGGCACGAGGTCATTCTCTGCGAAAAGGGCCCGAGACTCGGCGGCGTTCTTCGCTGCGAGGACAAGGTTCCGTTCAAGAAGCACCTTTCGCAGTATCTTGACAGGCAGGAGCGCATGATAGGCCGTTCGGCCATAGAGGTGCGCCTGAATACCGAGGTTGACGCGGATTACGCGCGCTCTGTCGGGGCGGACGTTATCGTCGCCGCGCTCGGCTCGAAACCCGCTAAGCCCCCGATTCCCGGCATCGAGAAGACAATAGGCGCGGAGGAGCTTTACGTCGCGCCCGAAAAGGCGGGCAAGCGCATCGTCATTCTCGGCGGCGGCCTCGTCGGCTGTGAGCTGGCTATTTTCATGGCGGGCCGCGGGCATGAGGTAACGGTGCTTGAAATGGCGCCAATGCCGAATTTCGGCGAGAACATTTTGCAGGGGCAGAGTATCGGAATAGAGTTTGACCGCCTCGGGATCAAGCTTCGCACGAGCACGAAGGCGCTCAAGATCGAGGACGGCGGCGTTACGGCGCAGTCGGCCTCCGGCGAAGAATTCTTCGCGGCGGACACTGTCGTTTCCGCGCTCGGCATGAAGCCGCTGCGCGAGGAAGCGGAGAAGCTTTGCCTTTGCGCGCCGGAGTTTTATCAGATAGGCGACTGCCTCTCCGTATCCAACATTTATAACGCGACGAATACCGCCTACCATATCGCCTACGACATCGGCAGATATTGATTTTGGCGGGAGAAGAGGAACGGATGGAGAACGGATACACTACTATGTGGAACAGGGGCTATATCTGCGCCTTTATCGCAAACGCCCTGCTCTGCTTTTCACAGAATATCTTAAATACGCTCATTTCCGAGTATTCGGGGATACTCGGCGCGGGAACGGTTCTCGCGGGGATGATAACCGGGCTTTATTTCGGCATTTCATTCCTCGCGCGCCCGTTTTCCGGCCCGGCGATAACAAAGCTCAATAAAAAGCACATTATGTATTTTGCCTATGCGATGGGCGTCGTCGTGAACGTGGCTTACGCTGTGAGCAACAGCGTCGCGCTATTTATGGTTGCGAGAATACTGCACGGCATACAGTTTGCCTTCATCGGCTCATTAACGCTCGTTCTGGCGGCGGATTACCTTCCGGCGCAGAAGATGGGCACGGGGCTCGGTTTCTTCGGCGTGGGCGGCGCTATAGCGACTGCGATAGGCCCGACTATCGGCATGAGTATCTGCGACTGGGGCAACGCCAAATTCGGCGGCAATTACGGCTACGTCACGGTTTTTCTTATCGCGGCGGCCTGCATGCTCGTTTCGCTCGTTCCCTGCGCGCTGATGCCCTATAAGCCGGAGGCGAAGGAAAAGCTTGCCGCGCTCGGGAAATGGTATAAAAACATCGTTGCGAAGGAATCCATATTCCCGGCGGTGCTGATGCTGCTTTTCGCCATGGCGAGTATACTCTATTCATCTTATATGAAGCTTTTTGCGGCGGAGAAGGGAATAAGCGGCATCGGCTCGTTCTTTACGGTATACGCGCTTGTTTTGCTCGCGGCGAGGCCGCTTTGCGGGCGGCTTCTCGATAAGTACGGGATAAAGAAGATTATTTACCCCGCCTCGGCCTGCTTTGCCGCGTCCTTCGTGATAGTTGCCTTCAGCCAGACGCTTTGGACGACCTTTATCGGCGCGGCGCTCGCCGCCGTCGGCTACGGCGCGGCGCAGCCCTCCATTCAGACGCTTTGCGTAAGCTGCGTAGAGCCCGTGAGAAGGGGCGTCGCGAGCAACACGAACTATTTCGGCATGGATCTCGGCTATTTCCTCGGGCCCTTCTGCGGCGGCGTCGTGGTCGACCTCACGGGGAAGTATTCGGCCATCTATCTCGCCGGCGTCATTCCCGTGGTGCTGGCTGCGATTATCTTCGCTCTTGGCTGGGGCTCGTTTAAAAAGTATCTTGAGCGATAAAAAATGACGAGCGGCGAAAAACGTAGATTTTATGGGCACTTTGCTGTATAATGGCGAATTTTGCCATGCTCTGGACAACGCTGGTTATGCAGAATATACAAAAATTTGCTCAGAATGCTATTTTTACTAAAGCTTCGGTTTACAAAAACAAAGTTGCGGATTGCCTTATGTAAACATAAAACCGAACAGCTGTGTAATAATTCAAATGGGCGCAGCTATGTGGATAAGTCTGTGGAAAATGTGAAAAACTCTGAAACTATCAATGCTTTTGAGGGTGAAAGCTCTTAAAAGAGGAACTTGATTTTTGAACATAATGCACATACATGACAGGTTTAAATAATTTTTTGGGAAACCGAAATACTGCATTCAGTTATTTGAAAGGACCATACAGGCATAAATGAGAATCGGAATCGGAATTGACACCGGCGGAACCTATACCGACGCGGTGGTATATGACTATGAAAGCGGCAGAGTGCTTTGCGCGAATAAGGCGCTCACAACGAAGGATGAGCTCTCGCGCGGCATAATCTCGGCGCTGGACGGCCTCGACGCGGAGCTTTGCCGCGAGGCGGAGCTTGTTGCCCTCTCCACGACGCTCGCGACTAACGCCTGCGTGGAGAACAAGGGCGGCAGGGCTAAGCTCCTTTTCATCGGCATGGACAAGGAAACCATGGCTCGCGTCGGTAAGGGCTACGGCTTTGGCGGAGGGGAAGGCGTTTTCCTCTGCCCCGGCAGCGGCAGCTTCGATGGTAAGACCCTCCCGAACGTGGACTGGGATGCGCTGATGCGCGATACTGAGGTCTGGATAAAGGACGCCGAGGGGCTCGGCATCGTGGAGCTCTATTCGATGAATAACGGCGGCGTCGCCGAAAAGGAAGCCAAGGAGCGCTTCACCGCGAGGCGCGATATCCCGACAGTTTGCGGCAGCGAGCTCTTTTCCGGGCTTGACAGCGTTCAGCGCGCGGCGGGAACATATCTCAACGCACGGCTCGTACCAGTAATAAGCGACTTTCTCAAGGCGATAAAACGCGCTCTGGAGGAACGCAGCATATCTGCGCCTGTTATGGTGGTTAGAAGTGACGGAAGTCTTATGTCGGAGTTTTTTGCGCGCAAACGCCCCGTTGAGACCGTGCTCTCCGGCCCGGCGGCGAGCGTCCTCGGCGGAATGAGGCTTTCCGGCGGGCGCGATTGCCTTATAGTGGACATGGGCGGCACGACGACGGATGTTTCCATCGTTAAAAACGGCGAAGCCCTTACCGCTTCAGGCGGGGTCAGCGTCGGCGAATGGCGTACCTTCGTCAAGGGCGTTTTCATCGACACCTTCGGCCTCGGCGGCGACACGGCCGTGCGTCCCGGCAAGCGCGGGCTTGAGCTTGAAACGCGGAGAGTGGAGCCGATTTCGCTTTTCAGCATGAGATTTCCCTTCGTAAAGGACGAACTGAGAACGCTTCTGAGCGAAACAAAATATAATACGAGGCCCGTTTACGAATATTATTATCTTGTGAAGGACCCCTCGGAAAACGCCGATTATAACGAAGCCGAGCTCCGGCTTTGCGACGCCCTGAGAAAGCGCCCGCTCATGCTGCGTGAGGCGGCGGACGCCGCGGGGGTCGACTATTACCATCTCGAAGCATTTTCGCGCCTCGAAAACGAGGGCGTTATAATGATTGCCGGGCTCACACCGACGGATTTTATGCACATTACCGGCGATTTTTCATCTTACGACGCAGAGACGGCGCGGCTCGCGGCGGCTTTCCTGATGAACAGTCTCGGTTACGACTGGACGAGCGGCGAAGAGATGCGGAAATTCGCCGAAAAGGTTTTTGATCTGGTCCGGCGCAGACTTTATTATAATCTCGTGCGGATTCTGCTTGAGGATAAATATCCTGAGCTCCGCAAGTACGGGATAGATAAGCAGCTCGGCATGATAATAGAGCGGAGCTGGGACGAATTTCTTGAAGGCCGCGAGGGCGCGTGGTTCACGCCGCGCTTTGTCTGCTCGGGTGTTCTCGTCGGCATCGGCGCACCGACGCATATTTTCCTGCCGGAGATTGCCGAAGCGCTCGGGACAGAGTGCGTAATTCCTCCGAACGCCCACGTAGCCAACGCCGTCGGCGCCGTTGTGAGCAACATCAGCGCGAAGGTGACGGTGGAGGTTCGCCCGGATAATACGGGCGGCGGCGTGGATGGGTATTTCGTCAGCGCGGCGGACAGACAGACAAAGTTCGAGGAGCGGCAGGACGCGATAAATGCGGCCGTAGAGATCGCCGAGACGCTTGCGCGCGAGGAAGCGCTTCGCCGCGGCGTCGTGGGCAAGGTTAGCGTGACGACGAAAATCGAAGAAAAGCGCGGAACGGCGATGTTTTCTTCGATTGACCTCGGCATCAGCGTTACGGCGACGGCGAGCGGCGGAACATTCTCATAAGCGTTCAAACAGCCCCTCGCTTAGACCCGTTTTTAGTGCAAAGTTGCGCCTGAGGCATAGTTTGCAGGCATTAATCGAAGAAAAAATGAAGTTTTTGCAATTTTTTACTTGCAATCCTGCATTTCTATAAGTATAATGTCAATAATCTTTAAGCTAATAAACCGAGCGGACGCGCCGAGCGCGTTCGCGTGAACCACCATCGGGAGGGACCGTATATGAAGGATCTTTCTGTAAGAGCTCTTGCAGTACACGAATCATCCACGCTTGCCGTCGATTCGCTGGCGAAAAAGCTGAAGGCCGACGGCTTCCCCGTCGTAAGCTTCGGAACGGGCGAGCCGGATTTTGATACGCCGGACAATATCAAGGCGGCGGCAATAAAGGCAATAAACGAGGGCAAGACGAAGTATACTCCCGCAGCCGGTCTTATTCCGCTGCGTCAGGCTGTGTGCGACAGGCTCCTTGCCGATATAGGCGTGGGCTACGAGCCCGCCGAGATAGTCGTTGCCAGCGGCGCGAAGCATAATATTTTCGTCGCGCTCATGTGCCTCATTAACCCCGGCGACGAGGTTATCGTTCCCGCGCCCTATTGGGTAACGTACACCGAGGCCGTGGCTATGGCGGGCGGCGTCCCCGTTACGGTGGAATGCTCCGAGGCGAGCGGTTTTAAGATGACTCCCGCGCAGCTTGAAGCGGCAATCACGCCGAAGACAAAGCTCCTTATCCTCAACAATCCCTCGAACCCGACGGGTATGTTTTATGGTCGCAAGGAGCTTGAGGCTCTTGCGGAGGTCTGCGTGAAGCACGATCTGTATATCCTTTCGGATGAGATATATTATAAGCTCCTTTACGATAACCGCGAGTTTACAAGCGTCGCGGCCCTCGGAGGCGACCTGCGCGAGCGCACGATAGTGGTAAACGGCGTTTCCAAGAGCTACGCAATGACGGGCTGGAGAATTGGCTACACCGCCTCGAACAAGAAGCTGGCTAAGCTCATGGCCAATTACCTCAGCCACTCCACGAGCGCGCCGAGCACCATTTCGCAGTATGCCGCCATCGAAGCCCTTACGGGCGACCAGAGCAGCATCGCGAAGATGCACGACGAATTTGAGCGCAGGCGCAACTACATTGTCGAGCGCATGAACACGATAGAGGGCGTTAGCTGCATTAAGCCGGAGGGCGCGTTCTACGTTATGATGAACATGGAAAAGCTCGCGGGCAGGACTATAGCCGGGAAGCTAATCAATAACGGCGACGATTTCGCTATGGCATTCCTTGAGAAGGAGAATGTCGCCGTCGTTCCGTGCAGCGGCTTCGGCGCGCCTATGTTCGTCCGCTGGACCTACGCCGCCTCGATGGAGAACATCAAGGAAGGGCTCGACAGGCTCGAAAAATTCATTAATTCCTGATTATCCCTTGCAAGGGAACAAAAAAACAAATATAATAAAGACGTCGCCCGGAGAGGGGCGGGAAGGAGCGTCCTGCGCCCCTCTCCGCTTTATCCCGCAAGCGGCGTCTTTTTCAGCATTATGGAGGTTTGGCCGATGTCAGATAAAATGAATTACGAAAGCCCGCTCGCTTCGCGTTACGCCAGCGGCGAGATGCTTTACCTGTTTTCCCCGCAGAAGAAATTTTCAACGTGGCGCAGGCTCTGGATAGCGCTTGCCCGCGCGGAAATGAAGCTCGGCCTGCCGATAAGCGCGGAGCAGATTTCGGAGATGGAAGCGCATATAGACGATATAGATTTTGAGCTTGCAGCCGCCAAGGAAAAGGAACTGCGCCATGACGTTATGGCGCACGTGCATACCTTTGGCACGGTGTGTCCAAAGGCGATGCCGATAATCCACCTCGGCGCGACGAGCTGCTACGTTACGGATAATACCGACATTATCCTTCTGCGCGAGGGCCTCACGATTATTCGAGACAGGCTCGTTGCCGTAATAGCGGCGCTTTCGGATTTTGCTATGGAATACCGCAGCCTGCCGACGCTCGGCTTCACGCATTTTCAGCCCGCGCAGCTAACCACCGTCGGCAAACGCGCGAGCCTTTGGCTGCAGGACCTTTTGATGGACCTGCAGGATATAGAGTACCGCATTTCCTCGCTCAAGCTTCTCGGCTCCAAGGGCACGACCGGTACTCAGGCGAGCTTTATGGAGCTTTTCGGCGGCGACACCGATAAAATCAAGGAAATGGAGCGCCTGATTGCCGCTGAAATGGGCTTTGACGAGGTTTTGCCCGTGTCGGGGCAGACTTATACGCGCAAAATAGACTATCAGGTCGTCACCGCGCTTTCCTCCGTTGCCCAGAGCGCGGGAAAATTTGCAACCGATATGCGTCTGCTTTCGCATCTAAAGGAGCTTGAGGAGCCCTTTGAGGGCAAGCAGATAGGTTCCTCAGCCATGCCCTACAAGCGCAACCCCATGCGCTGCGAGCGTATATGCTCCCTGGCGCGCTACGTTATGGCGGACACGCTGAACCCGGCGATGACGGCCTACAACCAGTGGCTGGAACGCACGCTGGACGATTCGGCGAACAAGCGCATTTCCGTCCCCGAGGCGTTCCTCGCAGTAGACGCGATTTTGAATATTTACCTCAATGTCGCCTCCGGCATAAAGGTTTACCCGAAGGTCATCGAGAAGCACGTTTCCGAGGAGCTCCCGTTCATGGCGACGGAGAATATAATGATGCGCGCGGTCAAAAACGGCGGCAACCGCCAGGAGCTGCATGAGCGCATAAGGGTCCATTCTATTGCGGCGGGAGCCGTCGTGAAGGAGGAGGGCAAGCCCAACGACCTTATAAGCAGAATTGCCGGCGACCCGGCCTTTGGCCTCACGGAGGAGGAAATACGCGCGGAGCTTTCGCCCGTGTCCTACACGGGGCGTTCGGCACAGCAGGTCGAGGAGCTTATGGCGGGCTTTGTGCGCCCGGTGCTCGAAAAGTATCCGAACGCCGTGGGCAGAAAGGCAGAACTGAAGGTATAAAATGCCTTCACACGAGACCCGCTACGCTGGGCTCTCGTGTGAGTTGCTCGCGCTAATCGCCTCGGCTTCGCTCTTCGGCTCCCGCCTCGTTGGTCGGCGCGAGAGGCAGGTGTTTTTGCCGAGGCAAAGCCCCGTCAAAAACAACATTAAAAAATAGTAAATATAATTGTTCTGCCGGTGCTTATACGGTGGATGAACATTTAGTCCTGAAGTCAATGTCTTATCCGTCTGACGAGGAGGCGCGGAGAAATGAATTTTTCGCATATCAAGTGTTTTCTTGCGGCTGCGGAATGTTTGAGCTTTACTCGCGCAGCCGACAGGCTTTATCTGTCCCAGCCGGTGCTGAGCCGGCAGATAGCGGCGATGGAGGAGGAGCTTGATATCCCCCTTTTCATCCGAGAGAAGAAGTCCGTGCGCCTTACTCCGGCGGGTGAAGCGCTCGCAGAAGGACTTAAACGGCTTGCGGCGGATTATCAGGCTCTCGTTGAGAAGGCGACGGCGATAAGCCAGGGCTTTGAGGGCAGCCTTCGTGTGGGCATGGCGGAGGGGCAGCTTGTTTGCCCGCCGTATTCCGACGCGCTGAAAAGCTTTCACGAAAAATGCCCCGACGTGCTTGTTAATCTCTCGCGGCATACGCTTACAGAGCTTTTCGCCAAGCTTGATTCCGGCGACCTTGACATCGCCTTCGGCGCGACCTTTAACGTGACAGACGAGGAAAAATTTGAATATCAGCGTGTCGCCGTCACGAAAAATTATCTCGTCGTTCCGGCGAGCCACCCGAAGCTTGAGAAGAAGGATCTTTGCCTCGAAGACTTTCAGGACGATACTTTCCTCGCGCTTTCGGAGGGGGAGTCGCAGTTCATCCCGCCGAGGCTGACGGGCGGGGGAAAAAAGCTTTTCGCGCCGGATATCGGCACGCTCGCCCTATGGCTTGAGGCGGGCTACGGAAACTTCGTCCTCAACGGCAACCACGCGCTGAGGAATAACCCCAATCTGCGGTTCATCCATTTCCCGGAGCTCGGAGAAACTGTGGAAATCATAATGTGGAAGCGCGGGAACACCAATCCGATGCTGGAGATATTCCGCGAGCAGTTCCCGGAGATATGAAGCCAGTGAATTTATTGGTATATTGAACTGAGAGTTCAATATTTGGTGTAAAAGCTATGACATACAGGTTCAAATATTCGGATTTGAACCTGTATTTTTTGTTTTTTGAATTGTTTGTGTTGACAATATATATCAGATATGCTAATAATGATATGTATCATGCAAATTGCATAAAAATTGGCCTATTATATGAGTGAAAACATTAGAAACGAATGAAACGGAGAGACAGTATGAAAAAAGCGGGCTATCTGATTATATGTTTGGTTTTAACACTTCTGCTTTCCTGTGCCGCTGCGGCAGCGGAAACGAAAAAAAGCCTTGATAATTTTACAGAAAAGAGAACATATACACAGGGTATGTTCGGAGATGTAAGCGCCGAAGCGTGGTATGCCTCGTATGTCGGGGAAGCATATAAGCTTGACCTTATGAACGGAAGCGGAAAAACCACGTTTAACCCCTCGGGAAATATCACGATTGCAGAAACCGTTGCTATAGCGGCGCGCCTGAATAAGATATATAACGGCGACAGCTCGGCGTTCAAGCAGGGAGAACCGTGGTATCAGGTTTACGTTGACTATGCGATAGAGAAGGAAATAATCGGTGCCTGTGAGTACTTTAACTATACCGAAAAAGCGACGCGTGCCGATTTCGTTTCTATACTCGCAAGGGCTTTGCCGTCAGAAGCTTTTGAGAATATAAACAGCCTTGAAGACGGCGCAATACCCGATATTAACTCCTCAATGCGCTTCTGCGACGCCGCGTATCTCCTGTATAACGCGGGAATCCTGAGCGGAAGCGATAAATACGGAACCTTCAAGCCCGGAACAAATATCCTTCGCAGCGAGGTCGCGACGATTATTTCGAGAGTGGCAAAGAGGGACGGCCGCGTTAAGGTGACGCTTGAGGATTTGCCGGAGTGCCCTGTGGACGGAACGGAGAATGTTAAGTCCGTAAGCGTAAGCGAAAAAATGGTGTATGTTCAGGTCGGACAGCCGTATCAGCTTAACGCGTATACCGATCCCTGGCTCAGAAATCCTGATTTGAAGTGGACAGCGTTGGATGTTGACGAGGAAGACAAAGATTCTGTTAGCCTAACAGCGGATGGTTTTCTTACGGTAAACAAAAAGGTCGGTCCGTTCATTGTTGTCGTGGAAGCCGGTAATCACAGGGATGTTTGCACAGTTGTGGTTGCCGACAAAAGCTACGAAGAGCTGAAAAATGAAAAACAGCTCGTTTACAGTAACACTCCGAGTATTCCAAGTTTAGAGAACCTGGATAGTTCAATTGCGGCTGTGTTATACATAGACGGAACGGCTTTGCTAAATAGCATATATGATAATGAAATTTCATATGAAAACATGGTTTTTTCTGACGTTTATCAACTTACATATATGTTTCCTACATTTTCGGCGACAAGGATTGCAGCTGAAAAATACGCGGAATACCTTGCTGAAAATGATTTCAAACTTTTGATTAAAAGTGCAGGCCCTTATGGTTCGGTCGTGCTGACAGATAAGAGCAATAATTATCTTATATCTATTTCCATGACGTCTTCATCGTTAGACCTCGATTATAACGAGGATGGTATAATGCTTTATTCGACTAATTTGCTCCATATCTTCGTATTGAAATGCAAGCCTGATTACCGCCCCGAGCCTATCACTGGAGTCGAATTATCAGATGAAGTAATTACTGTCACCAAGGGCGAAACATATCCCCTGATTACGACATTGAGCCCCTCGGACGACTTATATGCATATTGTCCAATGTATTATGATGAGTTTTATGAAGTTACCTTCACTTCATCCGACCCGAATATAGTCGACGTCTCACAACCTTCAACCACTGATATTACATCGATCTGCATAATCAGCGCGATTAGCCCGGGCAAGGCGGTTATAACGGCAGAAACATCTAACGGATTTACGGCAAAGTGTACGGTTACAGTTGAGGACAATGACATAGAGATAGATAATGATAAGACTATACCAGAAATGATTATGCTGGCTGAATCGGAACTCCATCCAACCCTGAATGCTAAGGAAATATATAATAAATGCGCTCCGGCGGTTTTCTATATGGAGACATATGATCCTTATGAAGAAAGCTGGTATTCTGGTAGTGGGTTCTTTATATCGCCTAGCGGCTTGGCGGTAACTTGCAACCACATTGTTGATGATGCTTTGGAAATAGACGTATATCTTGAGGATGAGAGCTACTATACCGCGAGCGTCGTTTGGAGAAATGAAGATTTGGATTTGGCGGTGATAAAAGTTAACGGAAACAATTTCCCATTTTTGAAAATGACTAATCAAGTCTTTAGCGGAGGAGAAAGAATCTATACTATAGGCTATCCTTTAGGTCTTTCAAGTTCCATAAGCGAGGGCCTGGTATCAAACGGCAAACTTTCGTTCGGCGATGATTATATTTTCGCTCAGATATCTGCATCAATTTCCCCGGGAAGCAGCGGTGGAGTGCTCTTAAATGACAAGGGAGAAGCTGTGTGCGTTACCATTGGCTCGTACACCGAGGGACAAAATGTTAATGTTGCCTCCTATTTGTATTGGATACAGCTTTATGCGCTCACCGGTATAATTTGATGAGCGAGATTCATGCTTGTCGAAGGTTAAATAATTAACGCTGTTATTTAATTTGCGGTCATACACGCAGAGCGACACTTTCGCTTGAAAATAAAACCAATATAAGCTATCATATGCAGGGTGGGAAACCATCCTGCATATGTTTTTGGAAGGACAGCATCACATGAAAAACCAACAATTTCTCGGAACGCTCATCGCCATACTCGGCGGGGTGTGCTGGGGGCTTTCGGGCGCCTGCGGGCAGTTCCTTTTTCAGAATTACGACGTCAGCTCAAGCTGGCTTGTGCCGGTTCGTCTTTTTACGGCGGGGCTTGTTCTGACGGTGTTTTTTGTCATAAAGGACGGAAAGAAGACCTTTAAGGTCTGGGAAAGCCCGCGCTCAGCGGCGCGGCTCGTCGCTTACGGACTCGTCGGGCTCATGCTATGCCAGTACAGCTATTTTCTGCTTATCGAGATTTCAAACGCAGGGACTGCGACTGTTTTGCAGTACGTCGCGCCGGTGATGATAATGAGCTATGTTTGCGTGAGCGAGAGGAAGCGTCCTCGCGCGTATGAGCTCGTTGCGCTCGTCCTCGCGCTCGCGGGAGTGTTTCTGCTTGCTACGCACGGGAAGCCTGCGACGCTCGCCGTTTCGTGGAAGGTCGTCGCGCTGGGGCTGCTTTCGGCGCTCACGGTTGCGATCTATACGCTTTTGCCGCGCAAGCTGATGGAAAAGTACCCCGCGCCGATGCTGCTGGGCTGGGCGATGATAATAGGCGGTGTCGCGCTCGGAATAATCATGCGGAGCTGGCGCTTCAGCGTTTCGCTCGACGCGGCGGGCTGGCTCGCGGTGGGCGTTATCATTCTGCTCGGGAGCGTGTTCGGCTTCGCGCTTTACATGGTCGCGGTAAAGCTGGTCGGCGCGACGCGGGCGAGCCTATATGCCTCTGTTGAGCCCATCACGGCGGAGCTGCTGGCGGTGCTTTGGCTCGGTACGCCCGTTTACGCGGCGGACATCGCCGCCTTCATCATGATAATCGCGACGGTGGTAATAATCACAATCGGAGGGCGGAAAAGTGAAGTATCTGGATGATTGCCTGCGCATTCTGGGCGCGGGCATGAAGGAAACGGAGTTCTCGCCGCAGTCTCTTTCTGCGTTTGCCAAGGAGCGGGGCATAGAATACAGCGGCGTCTACCGCCTCGTTACGAGCGGTGGAGAAGCGAGGGAGATTCCGTATACGGGCGTGAAGCTCGCAGCGCTTGCGGAAATGCTTGCGGCGGACTGCCTTGACGACGGAACTTCTGTCAGGGCGTTTTTTAAGGATTCGTTCACTGTGAGCCTTTCGCTCGGCGAGTTTCGCGCGATGGAAAAGCCCGCGATAATCGCTTATGAAACGCGAGGGCTGCCACTTGTCGGGCCGACGGGGCGCGAGCCGCTTTATAAGCAGTTCACGGCGGAGGAGGGCTACGACGCCGCGGCGGATAATTCCGGCGGGCCGCTGCGCCTCGTTTTTGAGGCGGAGGGCTCGAACGCGCCGAACTGCGGGCGCTGGCTCGCGGCTGTGGCTGTGGGCGAGGCGGGGGATTACCGCTTCGAGCGGGAGGTCGAGGACTATTCCACCGGGGCGCTGCCGGCGCCGATCAGCGCGAGCGAGCTTCCCGAAGGGGAGCTGCTGCTCAGAATTTACGGCGAGGAAACGCGCGTTAAGCTCCGCGCTCTGCCGGAAATCGACCGCTTAGCGGACTTTTTCGCCGCGCGGGACGGGCGCTGCGCCTTTGAGGGAATTCGCCTGAGGCAGCTCATTGAGCATTTTTTGCCGGAGGGCGCCGCGTTTCCGGCTCAGATACGCGCCGTTTCCGCTTCAGGCTTCGGCTGCTCCGTTGAAGCGGAGACGGTGCTGAATGGCGTTGAGAGCAATTTTCAGACGGGGCGCAGGCTCCCGCCGCTGCTTGTCTGGGGCGCTGCGGGATCTCCGCTTGTCGGCTCGAAGACTTCGCCAGGTTATAACGGCATGAACGACGGCGCGCCGCTGCGTTTGATAGTAGAGAACGACATCAGAAAATGGATAAAGGGCGTCACGGAGATAATCGCGGAGTGACGGCGAAGCGTCCGGGGCAAATTGCCGAAAAATAAAACCGCAGCCCTCGTTTTAAAAGGCTGCGGTTTTCGGGATATGTAATTCAGGTTCAGCTTAGAACTCGAAGCTCTCGAAGCTGCCCGCCATGTCGGCGATCTCGGCATAGCCGTTCTCGATGCGGAAGTTGCCGAGGACGTTGCCGGTCTGCTCATTGTAGAGGTTCTTGAGGTAGGGGGCAACTTCAAAGACCTTGTCCATGACCTCGGCGCGATCGTCGAGGACGGCGTTGCCGCGGATGCGGATCCACTGTCTCTTCGCGTTCATCGCACAGATTTCAAAGTTGCCGTTGGCGACGGTCTGCGCGAAGGATTGCTTCTGCTTGCCCATGCCGAAATAAAGCTTGTCTTCATAGACCATGTAGAAGCCGAAGGGGCGAACGCGGGGCTTATCGCCGTCGACGGTGGCGTAGAAGAAAGCGCCTGCGTCTTTCAGGAAATCAGTTACTTTATCGAGGTTTGCCATTTTTTAAATACACTCCTTTTTGCGGTAAGGCTTAAAAAATGCCGCCGCATAGAATTTATGGTTATATTATACAATATTATTATTCGTTAAGCAACAGAAAAGAGCAAAAAATATAATCGAAAAAAACGATAAAAAAGCTTGCACACAGCGCCTTTTTATGGTAATATACTAAAGCCCGTTCTATATAGGAGGGTATTACTCACGCTTGCCGACTGTGCTTCATGTGCCTTACGGTGGGGGCACAGGATGACGGAGCGGAGGAAGAAAACAAAAAACAGGAGGAAAAAACATGTCAGTAGTATCCATGAAGCAGCTTCTGGAGGCCGGCGTACATTTCGGCCATCAGACCAGACGCTGGAACCCCAAAATGGCTTCGTATATTTATATGGAGCGCAACGGTATTTATATCATCGACCTTCAGAAGACCGTCAAGAAGCTCGAAGAGGCCTATAACTTCGTACGCGACCTCGCGGCGAACGGCCAGAACATCCTTTTTGTCGGTACGAAGAAACAGGCTCAGGAAGCCGTTAAGGAAGAGGCTGAGAGAGTCGGCATGTATTACGTGAACGCTCGCTGGCTCGGCGGCATGCTCACTAACTTCAAGACCATGCGTACCCGCGTTGACCGTCTCGCACAGCTCCGCAGAATGCAGGAGGACGGCACCTTTGATATCCTTCCCAAGAAGGAAGTTATTAAGCTTACCAACGAGATTGAGAAGCTTGAAAAATATCTCGGCGGCGTTAAGGCCATGAAGAAGCTCCCCGGCGCTCTCTTCATCATCGACCCGAGAAAGGAAAGAAATGCCATTGCCGAGGCAAGAAAGCTCGGTATCCCTGTTGTCGCTATCGTCGACACGAACTGCGACCCCGACGAGGTTGATTACGTTATCCCCGGAAACGACGATGCTATCAGAGCTATCCGTCTTATTTCCGCTACTATGGCTAATGCCGTTATTGAAGGCCGTCAGGGCCAGGACGCAGAGGCTGAGGCTCCTGCAGAGGAAGCCGCTGCCGCCGAAGCTCCCGCAGAAGAATAATTCAGGAGGTATATCAAAATGGCTTTTACTGCTGCTGATGTTAAGAATCTCAGAGAGACTACCGGCGTTGGTATGATGGACTGCAAAAAGGCTCTCACCGCTGCCGACGGCGACATGGAAAAGGCGATTGAATGGCTCCGTGAGAAGGGTCTTGCCACCGCTCAGAAGAAGGCCGGCAAGATTGCTGCCGAGGGCATGAGCTATGCCGACGTTATCGGCGGCGTAGGCGTTGTCGTCGAGGTTAACTCCCAGACGGACTTCGTCGCAAAGAACGAAGTTTTCCGTGAGTACGTTAAGGGCGTCGCAACCGTTATCGCAGAGAAGAACCCTGCAGACGTTGACGCGCTTATGGCTATGAACTTCCCGGGAACGGACCGCACCGTTACCGACATCCAGAACGACAAGATCCTCGCTATCGGCGAGAACATTCACGTTCGTCGCTTTGCCCGCTATGCTGAGGGCGTAAGCGTTCCCTATATCCACATGAACGGCAAAATCGGCGTTCTTGTCAACATGGAAGTTGCTGACGCAGTTAAGGGTAACGCCACCGTTACCGAGCTCGGCAAGGACATTGCCATGCAGATCGCTGCGATGAACCCCACTTATCTTGACAAGGCTGACGTTGAGGCTTCCACTCTCGATAAGGAGAAGGAGATCCTCATGGCTCAGGCTAAGCAGGATCCGAAGAACGCCGGGAAGCCCGAGAACATCATCGAGAAGATGGTTTCCGGCCGTATCGGCAAGTATTACGAAGAGAACTGCCTCCTTCAGCAGGCTTACGTCAAGGAGAACAAGATGAGCGTCGAGCAGCACATCGCTGCCGTTGCCAAGGAAGTCGGCGGCGCCGTTGCCGTTAAGGCTTTCACCCGCTTCGCTACCGGTGAGGGCATCGAGAAGAAGGAAGAGGACTTCGCAGCCGAAGTCGCCAGCATGATTAAGTAATTATCATCGCCGAACATAGCTTATCACTGCATAACATTTAACCGCCTGAGGCCTACACCTCGGGCGGTTTTTGCGTTTTATTCGCTTTTATCGTTATTGCCTTTTTGCTGCGCTGCGTTGAGGGCGTTTGCCATCGTCGTTTTTTCACGTTTTTGGGAGGCGAGGATGCGTTCGATTTCGCCGTTTACGCGGTTGAGCTCCGCTTCGAACTCCTTCGACGACATCCTGAGCACACCGCTGCGGAAGCTGGAAAGCTGAATGAGGCTGTCTGAGCTTACGACGCGGACGAGATCGTTTTTGCCGATTTCGCTGACGAGCTTTTCTATATACATGTCGCCGGTTTCGCCCTCGCGAGTGTAGACCACCTTGACTTTAGCCAGCGAAAAGCGCTGGCCGGGGTTGCCGGGCTGCTTGTACGCATCGAAAACCACGACGAGCTCACAGCCTGTGAAGGCGGCGAAATTACTGAGCTCGTGAACGAGCGCGTCACGCGCGGCTGCAAGCTCCTCGGCGGCGATGGCGGCGAACTCATCCAGGGCGAAAATCAGGTTATAGCCGTCTATAACGAACCATTTCCTGCGTGGGTTTATCTCAACCTGTGCTTCCTCTTTTGCCGAATAGCTCACGCCGGACATGCGGTAGAGCGGGCGCTTTATCGGGCCGAACTCACGGAGCATGATGGCTTCAAGCTCCTTTTCGTCTATATGGAGATTCATGCGATTCACGCGCGGCGCGGCCTCCGGCTCTTTTCTTAGGCAGCTTTCAAGGTGCATATAATCCTTCACCTTGTCCCACTTTACGGTGAAGCCTCCGCCGTGCGCGCAGAATACGGAATCGGGCGTGTTTTCAAGGTCCGCTTCGGAGTCGTAGGCGTATTCCGCGATGACCTTCTCCGGCGAAACGCATTCGTCGTAGCCGTCCGGCTCAAGGCTCAGTCTGCCGCGCCCTCCCGTATATGAGGCAAGCTCGGCGGCATAGCCGTTTATGCCGCTTATCGGCACGCGCCCACATAGAAGGGCTGTTTCGCCGCTTATTTCAGCGGGCTCGGGGAGACCGCTGCGCAGACGCATGTCATTTATCGCGCGGCCAAGTAAATCGGCGGGGAGACTGATGCGGAAGCGGTACCACGGCTCGAGAAGCTTCGACTTTGCTTGCATGAGACCGTTTCGCACGGCGCGGTACGTTGCCTGTCTGAAGTCGCCGCCTTCGGTGTGCTTGATGTGAGCGCGCCCGGCAGCGAGCGTTATTTTCACGTCCGTTATGGGCGAGCCCGTGAGCACGCCAAGATGCGCCTTCTCCGTGAGATGGGTGAAAATGAGGCGCTGCCAGTTGCGGTCAAGCGAATCCTCGGAGCAGCTTGTGGCGAACTTGAGACCGCTGCCTCGCGGGAGCGGCTCCATGATAAGATGCACCTCAGCGTAATGGCGCAGCGGTTCATAATGCCCGACGCCCTCGACCGTGTTTTCAATCGTTTCCTTATAAAGGATCCTGCCGCTGTCGAAGCTGACGGAAACGCCGAAGCGTTCTTCGATTATGCTGCGGAGTATTTCGAGCTGCACCTCGCCCATTAGACTGACGTGAATTTCCTGAATCTGGCTGTGGAAGCTCACACGGAGCATGGGGTCTTCTTCCTCAAGCTGGCGCAGCTTTTGCAGCATGGTGGTTACGTCCTCGCCACGCGGTAGAACGACACGGTAATTCATCACGGGCTCAAGATAGGCGCTTTCCCGGCTCTCCTCAAAGCCGAGCCCCTGTCCGTTTTTCACGGCGTTCAGCCCCGTGACGGCGCAAACAGCCCCGGCGCTCACGCTTTCGACGCTGGTGAAGCGGCTGCCGTTATAGATGCGGATTTGTGTGACCTTTTCCGGAGCGCCGCCGGAGGAAACGGCGTCGCGGGCCCGCAGCGTCCCGCCCGTCAGCTTCATGTGGACGAGACGGTTGCCCTGCGCGTCGCGGCTTATCTTGAAAACGCGTGCGCCGAAATCCTTGCCGCGAGCGGGCGGGATAATTAACGGAGGCAGCGCGTTTATAAAGCTCTCGACGCCTTCAAGCTTAAGGCCGGAACCGAAAAAGCAGGGGAAAATGTGCCGCGCGCTAATCTGTTCGGCGGCCTTTTCGTCGGGAATGCGCGAAGCGCTCATGAAAATGTCCAGAAGCTCGTCCGAGCACATGGCAAGCTGTTCAAAACGGGTTTCGTCCGAAAAATCGGCGCAGTCCGGGCTTAGCTCGCGGCGCAGCTCGGCGATTATTTCGCCCCTTTCGCGGCGGGCAAAGTCCATTTTCGTGACGAAAATAAAGGTCGGGACGCGGTAAAGCTCCAAAAGCCGCCACAGTGTGCGTGTGTGCGACTGGACACCGTCGATGCCGCTGACTACGAGTACCGCGTAATCGAGGACGCGAAGCGTCCGCTCCATTTCCGAAGAAAAGTCAACGTGGCCGGGCGTGTCGAGCAGAGTTATCTCATAATCACCCGCCTCAAGCTGAGCCTGACTGGAAAAAATGGTGATACCACGGCTGCGCTCTAGCTCATGCGTATCCATTACGGTGTCGCCATGGTCGACGCGCCCGGGTTTGCGTATCTTGCCCGCCGTATATAAAAGCGCCTCGGCAAGAGTGGTTTTGCCGGCGTCAACATGGGCCAGAATGCCCAGTACGATGTTCTTCATAGGCTTCCTCGCAGAATTTTGTATAAGGCATTATCATATGCTTTCCCTTATGGCAGAGCAAATGATATAATTTGCGATAGAGCGAAATCTGAATGCCTCTGTAAGATTATGTAAAACGGGTATGCAAAAGCACCTCTCCGCCATTTGAGAGGTGCTTTTGCCATAAATACAATCATCTGCTTTCAGATTACTGCTTTACCAGCTTATAAGTTGAGTAGGTGGAATCGAGAGTTAAATTATCACCATCCAGCGTATAGGTATACTCAATGGGATCTGACCAGTTCTCCAGCGTGACGGTGACCTTTTGATTAGCCTCATCCAATGTGTATGTGCCGTCGCTTTCAAACCCTGTTGTATCACCGGTCAGGTGAGCCTTGCCGCCGTTAAATTTCCAGGTCCAGTCGCCATTGACCTCGTCGGTCTGCTTCCATGTGCCGCTGATAGCATCAGAACTCGAATCCCCACAGGCCGCCAGCATCGTACAGCTTAGCATTGCTATAAGGAGCAGCGCTATTATCCTTTTTGTCATCTTTTTCATTGTTTTGTTCTCCTTTCTTTTTTACGGGAAAATGGATTCAGCAATTTATCTCATTACCGCGAAGCACCTTTGCGGTGATGAATTCAGTTATTGTTTCGGAAACAAAAATAGAAAGCAACCGCCCATCAGCCATTGGAAATGGTTGCTCTCCTGTAATCATATACGGGCTAACTATCGGTAGCGCCTTTATCGTTATGAATATACACCTATTCGTCAGATTTGTCAAATGCTTTTTCACCGTAAGGGCGCCATGTATCATTTTTTGCGGCGGCGAAAAACAGTGATAGCCGGTATGGGTTTATTATATTGCGCGCCATGCCCGGCGTTGCTGCCGAGGAATAAAAAGGCGGCAGACTTTTTAGCCTGCCGCCTTAGATTTTATATGAAGTTTTCGGTTCTTGAAATCAGGTCGTTCTGACAATCGAGGGAGAGCTCTACGAAGTAGGCCGAGTAGCCCGCTATCCTTACAACGAGATCGCGGTAGGCGGAGGCGTCGGCCTGCGCGGCACGCATGGTTTCGGCGGAGACGATATTGTACTGAACCTCCATGCCGCCCGCGTCGAGATACGCCTTCGTCATATCACGCAGCTTCGTTATGCCCTCGGGGTTAGTGAAGGACGAGGGGTGGATGCGGATATTGAGCGCGAGGCCGTTCATGAAACGCGACTGGTCGAAGCTGAGCGCCGAGCTGAGGACGGAGGTGGGGCCGTTCTTGTCGCGGCCCTGAACGGGGGACGCCGCGTCCGCTATGGGCACCCCAGCGACGCGCCCGTCCGGCGTCGCCCATGTGGTGTAGCCCTACGCGACGTAGCTTGCCGCGCCGTACAGATCGCGCTTGAATATCGTGCAACGCAGGCAACTGCAATCCTTGA
>JAEEGK010002141.1_pt1 | contig 49294 bp, 24 predicted proteins | sample 8958771 | NCBI WGS metagenome assembly JAEEGK01 (sample SAMN16246547, study PRJNA631951) | gut metagenome | biome: gut microbiome; feature: rumen; material: SC-attached | host: Bos | place: Iran: Karaj | collected 2018-10 | reverse complement strand
ACGGTGATGTTCGTCAAGGACCTGGACAAGAATCTGGACACGGTCCTCGCGAACATGACGTCCTACTACCCCATTTCCAAGGAGAACTTCTTCTTCGGGGTGATGGCCCAGATCTCCTGGGCGGAGAAGGTGAAGGTGGAGCTGGGCCTGTTCATCCAGGCACCCGACCCGGTCGTGATCATGATTGCCGGCGGCCTCCACTTCAATGTCGCCGACAGCCTGGACAAGCTTCTCTCGATCAACGCGAACTTCCTGGGAATCATCGACCTGAGCAAGGGCCTTTCGTTCGACGCCGCGCTGTATGACTCGTACATCGTGGGTATCCAGTTCTACGGCGGCATCGCCCTCCGCATCTACTGGGCCGGTGAAACTAAGGGCTTCCTCCTGTCCGCCGGCGGCTTCCACCCGCAGTACACCCCCGAAGCCGGCTTCAACGTCGCCAACCTGAAACGGCTGGGTATGAAGTTGAACATCGGCCCCGTGAAGTTCTCGATGGAGGAGTATTTCGCCGTTACCTCCAACACCGTACAGTTCGGCTCCGACACCCGGCTCCAGGTCGGCTGGAAGGAATTCGGAATCTCCGGATACATGTACTACAACGTACTATTCCAGTTCCGTCCGTTCGCCTTCATGTTCGACGCCGGCATCGGCGTCGCCGTCAAGTGCGGCAGCTGGACGCTCATGTCCATCGCCCTCTCCCTCGAGGTCAGCGGTCCCCGCCCGTGGCATTTCAAGGGCACGGCCTCATTCTGGTTCCTCTTCGCCAAGGTCGAGGTCGGAATCGAGGAGACTTGGGGCAAGAAACAGGAGGTGTCCGAACAGAGCCGTATCGCCGTCTTCCCGCTTTATTCGGACGAATTCAACCGGAAGGATAACTGGACCGTCATTTCCACCGATCTTTCGGACAAGCTTGTCGCAATTGCTCCCTATGAAGGAGAGGAGTTGATGATGAATTCCTCCGACACGCTTTATTTCAGCCAGGAAACCGTTCCTCTGGATCAGGATCTCGAACGCTTCGGTGAAGCGATTCCCAGTCTCACAAAGATTGAACTGAAGTCCATGAACGTGGGAGCCAAGAAGATTGATAAGCCCGGTGTGACGGAATCGTCGTTCGCTCCGTCCCTGTTCAAAAACATGACGGACAAAGAAAAGCTCTCCTCCGTTTCCTACCAGAAGATGCATTCCGGATTCCTTGTCAAAGATGAGAAGGATATGGATAACGGTCCCAAGACGGAGGTCAGCATCAATCCGGATCCGCAGACCGAGAGAATTGACATGGATATCTGGGAGAAAGCGGCAAAGAACTGCGCCTCTGCCACCAGAAAGGACACTGGCGAGACCGGGAAGAGCACCGTCCGGATTGCCAATGTCTCCGAAAAAGAGGCATCCCGGGTCTACAAGCCTTCCTACAGAAGGACTGCCGAGGGATTCAACCGGTATATCAAGGCGCTGGACGGCTCGATGGGGAACAATCTTGCCTCCCTGAAGGAAGAACTGAACGAACAAATTGAAGCATAAGGAGCATACTATGGATAACAAGGCTTTTTACTTTCCCTGGGTACGAAAAGGGTTGGGCGGATACATCAACGAGAAGGAGACGCTCAATGGAGACACCAAAGGACGGCCTGAGCTGACGATCCGGACCGATTATATGGTCCAGCATAACCAGCAGACGGTTGAGGAGGGCGAGGATACTGCCACCGAAATGTTCCTGGAAAAAACAGTGAAATTCGTCGGTCCCGGTGACATTCTTCGGGTGAATCCTTCCGCCATCATGAAGGTCCACCCGGATGAAGGATCGGATAGTTTCGCCATTCAGCGTATTCCGTATGTCGAGTTCTGGGAGCCCGATTTCCTTTGGCGTTATACTCCAGCCACACACGACAGCAACAAACTCCGTCCCTGGCTGGCGCTGATTGCCTGCCGGAAAGAAGACATCAAGTTGATGACAGATTCCGAAGGAGCGGAGTTTTTCACCTTCATCGGAGACGGGGACGCCTGGAAGCAGACTTTCCCGGCATTGGAAGACCTGATTCTGACTGCTCATGCCCAAGGCAGTGCCGAGGACCGTCCGGAATTCTGCCGGTTGCTCGGATTGAGGAACGGAGATTCCCCGCTGGTAAAGGATACGGAGTATATCGCTCTGCTGATTCCCTCCTATGAAACGGGTCGCCGACGTGGTCTGGGCTTCGGAGAGAAGGACATCCAGGATATCATCGCACAACTGCCCGCCTGGGAGCAAACGCTCGACATGCAGAAAGAACGGCCGCGGGGCACGGAATTCCCTGTTTACTACAAATGGTCCTTCAAGACCAAGGAGGAGACTTTCGATGATCTTGCAAAAGCACTTTCCCCCTGTTCTGTCAGTAAATCCGGCATCAGACTGGACGTAACGGATATGGGTGAAGGATTCAGCTATAATACCATCGAGCATCGGGGGAATCGGAATGCGATCACGATGCCGGCGGCAACTGTAACATCGGACTTTCCCAAACAGAGCGCCTTCCCTGCCAAGTCCGGGGGTTCTGATGAAAAGCTTCTGTACAAGAATTTGGAGGCTTTGATGGAAGAGAATCCCGTCTTCGCCGAAAACAGGGCCGATCGAAAAGGAGACTATACTCTGCAGGAAGATGGAGACGACCCTGTTGTCGCGCCTCCCGTCTATGGTGCCCGGCATGCGATGACGACAAGCCTGGACGATCCTACTAACCCGAAACCCTGGTTGCGGGAGGTGAATATGGACATCCATCACCGTGCCGCAGCCGGACTGGGACGCAAGGTGGTGCAGAAGCATCAGGAAGAACTGATGGACCGTGCCTGGAAACAGGTTGAAGCCGTACAGGCCCTGAATATGGAGCTTTACAAGCGGCTCCTCAGCATCCGTACCAACCAGGCACTCCAGCGGAAGACGGTCGACGGGTTCGACGACAGTGCCCAATATGTCGCATATATGATGCGCTACCTCTCATCCATGAAGGATGCCGGCGCAGGCAAGTATACGTTGTCGGACATTATCAAAAATGCGGACATTCCCGCATCGTTCGCGGCTCCGTCCTTCCAGAACAATGTGGAAAAGCTTTCACACATTGTCTCCGGGCTGGATCCCACTTCTTTGATGGAGCGCATCGTCAAAGACCAGTTGTTCAAGTTCACGTCTCCGGATCCGGCCGGCTCCCTGAATCCGGATCAACTGAAGCAGTGGTGCAAGAGAAGCCGGGAAGCCTTGATCTATCATAGCTACAAGAAGTATTGGAATGGCTACTACGATATCTCTGTCGATGGGAAGGACGAGTTGCAGTTCTCTTCCAGGGAATGGAAATATGGGCCAAGCAAGACGGGAAAGAAGGATGATGGGGGTTATGATATAATGGCGTTTGGTAAGGATGACGAGGCCCTGTCTCCCCTCGATTTCCTTGACTTGGCCATTTCGAATCATCGAAATGATACCCCTGAACACATCATGCATCTTTTCAATCACCGTGCCGACTATGCCGAAAACCTTCGGGAGAGTTTTGCTGAATTCGACCCCGAAGCCATCAAGCCCCTCAAGACGAGGGTTTTCGTTCTTCCGGATGAAGATTTCATCCGCTTCCGGCAAGGGAAACTCCCCCTTTATGAATCCGGAGACGGATCCCTGTCCACAGATCCCCACCATAGCACGAAAATACCCATTTCTTTCTATGCCCTCCCCAATCAGCAATTTGACAGTTTCTTTGACAAGACCGCCTACATTGTTGAGCCTGATCCGGAAAACGCCGGCTCCGGTTTTTCCTTCTTCAAGCCTAGGTTGAGGGATTCCGATGTTTCCTTCGTGTATAATTCCTGTATCCGGGGGTCTTGTTCCTATCAAGACTTGGTATTATCTGAAGATCAAACCGTTTCCTGGAGAACCGTCCTCGGTGTCAACGCGGACGAAGAGAGCCGCCTCTTGTATGATTATTTGCAGCATTTCTACCGTTATGGACATTTTGGGACGACCTTCTCCGAAGCTGTTGCCAGTTTCGTCAGGGTTTTCAAGCAAATTACCCCGCAGTATTATGTACGCGAAGCCGTTGATCAATTAGACTATTCTTCTTACGTACCCCAAAAGTGGGCGACCTTTGACGAGGACCGGAAAAGAGACGTTCAAGTTTTGGCACGGAAGTGGGAAAGATACTACGATCTCATTCGTTTCTTCAATGCGAAAGACCCCACTGGCTACCCTGTCTACAATAACAGGACAGACGGCTCTTTCCTGGGAATTACGGTCCAATTGCTCAGGTATTTATGGTCCAACCCGGCCCTGTTGAAAAACTTCTGCGAACACTTGATGGGAGGACATCCTACCATCTTGACGCTCTTATGCTCTTCAAAACCTTCCTACGGCCTGCCTCTGCTCATCGCCGGTGCGCACGGATCCTATTCTTTCAAAAAGATAAAGCCCGTAATCAAACGACTCGAAGAGGCCCTGAGCAACCCTTCTTATATCGTAATTGCACAAAGATTCGTCGACAAGCATTCGATGACTTATTCCGAGAAAGGACTCCGGGCCCTCATCAAGAAGGCGACCCCTGCGATTGATGCATTGGAGAAGGCGATTCCACTGACCGACAAACTGAATGAGATCGTCCTCAGCATGAAGAAGGCGTCGGTCAACGATACGAAAAAAGCGATCGACGAAGAGGCCGTGGATGGTTTGCAGGAAAGCATCGTGAAACAAAGTTCGGATGAAGAGGCCGCCTACGCCCGAATCAGGAGAGTGGCCGGAATGTATTATAATCTGTTCTTTTCCGACACGAAAGAAGGAGAAATGCTTCGGGAAGATTATCTGGACAAGCTGCTTATGTCCAAGTATCCGATCCTTGCCTATCCGTTCTTCCCGGAGCCGACCTATTATTACTTGAAGATGCTGTCTGACAAGTTCATCATTCCGGGCCTGGATGAAATCGAGCCGGAGACGGTGGCCATGTTCGTCAACAATCCGCAGTTTACGGAAGCCTTCTTGTGCGGAATGAACACCGAAATGGGTACGGAACTGCAATGGAGGGAATACCCGACGGACCGCCGGGGCTCATACTTCCGCAAGTTCTGGGATTCGGACTCTTCCATCGAAGCCATCACAGGAGACAAATTCTTCGATGTCGTCCCCTTGCATCTCTGGGATAATGCACTCGGCAAGAACCATCTGGGCGAGAAGGGGGACCTCCTGATTTTCGCCATCCGCAGTAAACTGCTCAGGCTTTATCCGAGTACGCGTATCTATCTGAACAAGGCAAAAATGAAGACAGGATCCTCCACGCAAGTGGAATTTGCCGATGGTCGCAAAGACCCGGTGATGGAAACCTTCATCCGGGAAGACCTCCTGCTTATCGGTTTCGACATATCCCTTTCCGAAGCGTTGGGCAACCCGAAATCCGATAATCATGGTTATATGCTCACGTTCGAGCAGGATGTCGATGACCTGGAGTTCCAATATGACAATAAAAACTGGCGCAGAAGCATTTCCTCCGACAGCGCAGGGAATCTGATTGATACGCCGTCCAAATTTGGCAAACACGTTTCGTTGTTCGTCAGAGTAAAAGAATAAGGAGTGACAATTATGGCAGACTTGAACAATATCCTGTTCTTTCCAGTCAGGCTGGAAACCCGTTTTGATAAAACCGGTCAGAACAAGAAAACTACAGTTCTAAAAATCCGGATCATTCCTGATGAGAGTCAACAGAAATACGAAGTTGACAAACTCACCCAGTCCGACCTGGACGAAGGACATCGGTTCTGGATCCGATGGTTCATTGCCAGCGGCGATGCAGAACGGGAGTTTGAAGAATGGCGCCTGTTCTGCGAAAAACACGGCGTGAATGCGGCTTCCCGAATCACGTCCCTTTCCCGTCCGGCAGAGTTGGACAAATTCAGGAACCTTCCGGAGAATTACAAAAACGCCTTCTTTACCCAAAGGCCCTATGTATTCATTCGCGATGAAAAGCCTGTCGATATCTCAGCGGCATGTCAGAATATCTATGATTATCTGTCCGGGGTGCATATTTCCGTGGACTCGGTTCCCAAAGACACGCTGACGGAAAAAGTTAATCTGAAGTTTAACGGAATTGTCGGCTCCCTCAATGACCTGGCTCTGGTTCTTTCCGAAAAACCAGTCGTTGACTATCTTTTGGAAAAAGTGAATGAATGCCTCTCCTATCTGGCTCAACGCGTGGACAGTATCCGAAAGTTCTATGACCGTTATGAGGAATTCAAAAAGGATCTCGGAGCCCTGCAGGTCGCCTTTGACACTGACTATGAGGCTTTCAGGCAATTAGATAAGGCGGTTACCGTTTTCCTGGACAATCCCCTCAACTGCAGGACATTGGAAGAAATGGTTCGCAGCTATCTGGAAAACGCCAAGTTTTGCGAGACCTTTTTCGGAAATACCTTCACCAGCACTTCCTCACTAGGTAAATCCTATCCCACTCCGGTACTGCAGATGCTTCCCGAGTGTTTCTATGTGTACGGATCCGCAACGGTTGATGGAAAGCCCTTTACTATTTCCACACAGGGGAATCCGATTTACTCGGCAAATATCCAGGTCGGCATCGATTTCCAGTCCAGTTCGGACGGATTCAATGTCGATTCAGACGGAAATGTGAGCGTACCTGCTTCTCTCAATTGGATGGTTGATTACGATGAAGCCGTCAGGAAAGGAATGGCCATAACGGTTAATTTCAAGGAGGCCCGTTCCGTTCACGTCGACTATCTCTATGTTTATGGCGTCTGCAGTATGGCCAACAACAGGACCGTCTCCAGATTGTTCAAGAGCCACCTGTATTGGAAGGACAATTTCTCCCTCCTGAAAACCGGCACCCCGACCAACCAGGTGGACGACAGCCGCCCCGTGGAAACTCTTTCCAAAGAAGAACTCATCCTCGAGAAGTACCGTCTGGAAATCCTGGACGAAGGGTGTAAGATTCCTGATGATACCCTTACGGACGGAAAGGCCCTGAGCGAACTGCTGGGAATCGATTACAAGACAGGTCCCTTCTCCAGAATCCTCAATACTGAGAATACGGAACTGGACAACGCGAAGAAGGCCTATCGTGCTCTTTGGGATTACTTCGAAGCGAAAATGGTCAACCCTGACTATCGACCGCTTGACGCCAATCAGCTCCAGAATCCAGACAAGTTTTTTGCCTATATTCGGGATTTCTTCTTCAAGTACGCCAACGGAAGGGGTGTTTCTCCTGTATTCCGGATTGATGACCAGCCCTTCGGCATCGTTCCTGTCTGCAGTCTCGACCGGCTCTCCTTCTCTCTTGACAATTACGAAAAGAAATACATACGGCTCTTCTATGACACCATCGTCACCATTGAAAAACGATGGAAAGCCATCTGTGAAAAGGATTTGATTGCATCCGAGGGGATGACCGGAAACGGAGCAGACGAGAAATTCCTCCAGATGATGGCTCAGAATCCCCGTTCCGTCCAGTTCAACCGGCGGCTGTTCTATTACGGTCCACGTAATAATAGCGATGCGGACAATAAGGGATTGGTCCACGCTAACGCAATGACCGAGATGCTTTCCACCATGGGCCTGAACAACCCTATTCCTGTAGCAGATGGTGTTGGCTCCTATGATATCAGCGATTTGATGGAGGTCGTGAAAAATGCAGTTCCGGCCCTTGCTGATGACGGAAAGCAATTCGAACGCGAACTTCTGGTCAGCGAGTTCATGGATGCCTTCACCCACCGGATTGATATCTGGTACACGGCAATGATGTCCTACCTTATCCAGAGCCAGAAGAAACATTCCTTAAAGGCAGGAAGCTATGGATGGGTTTTCAATCTCAAGAATACCAGTTCTTCTCCCGGAGCAAAGGGAGAATATCTGATGGCTCCTTCCATTCAGCACGCCCTTACTGCTGCCGTTCTCAGAAGTGCCTACCTTCAGACAAAGAAAGATCCTGTGGACGCCCACATGTGCATCAACCTGACATCCATGCGGGCACGCCAGGCCTTGCGGATGGTCGACGGCATCAAGGCGGGAATGTCCACGAGCCTGATCTTAGGAGCCGATTTGGAACGGTACCTGCACGAGGCCCACAAGCAGTACCCCGGAAAGAAAGTGGAGATGAATAAATTCATTTATCCGCTCCGGAAGTTATTCCCCCAGACCATCGACGTCAAAGTCAAACCGGAAGACCGACGGGCTCAGGATTACGACCTGCAGGTAATTAACGGCGAGGCGCTGTTGAATACCTTCATCGACAAGGATGATTGGAAGAAGGACGGGCGGATTTTCACACAGCTGTCCAATCACGCGGAGGAACTGGATTGGTACCAGGGCCTGAAGGATAAGAAAACCGACCTTGTTTTCAAAGACGACGAAAGGGATGTCCTGTTCCTCCTGATTGAAAGGATGGCTGATTCTTATGACGCCTTGAACGACCTCCTCCTCGCCGAGGGTGTCCACCGGCTTGTCGCCGGAGACAGGGAATCCTTCGCCGCCATCGCCCAGTTTATGTCCAAGGGAAGCGGGAATCTGCCGTCCCCGGCCGTGCTGGATACTCCGGTTGACTATGCCGTTCTGGCCCACAAGGTGGGAATGGCTCTTCCCCGCGTTACCAAAGAGAATGACAGTGTCCTCCTGAAAGCCGACCCGGCCGTCGGAGCCTGGATTGCCTCCCAGATGGGTTCCCTGGATAAAGTCGTGTTCTACGTCGATTATACCGATGGCGAAGAGCGCTCCTCCAAGAAAATGCATCTGTCAGACATTGGATTAGCTCCCATGGAGTTCCTTTACCTGTCCTCCTATCCCAAGGTTCTGGTTCAGACGCTGGAAATCCTCTGGAGAGAGAAAGACTGGAAAAACCGGAAACTGGGCCAGGTCCGAATCCTGACAGGAGACCCTGCAGAACTGGGCAGCGGGGAGATGCTTCCCACTGATGATAAGGAGATACTTCTGTACGAATTCAGTCTGCTTACCGACAGCCTTTCTTCCTTGCTTGGATATGCCCGTACGATGCGGCCGGGTGATATCGTCCCTTCCCTCGCCGGAAGTGGCGAAGAAGATGATCTGGTGAATGTGGAAGAACTGAAGACGCGCTATGAGTCCGTTTTCAACCTGCTTCAGCAGAAAAAGACCGGCCTGGATTCCTTCATCAAGGAAATTGAAGGCAAGGACTTGACTTACGAAATGATTGCCACCGCCTTTGGATGGGTCCGTGATTGCACGCTAGCCGGATTGGTCAACGAAACTATTGCTTATGATACGGCTCTTATTCTCGAAGGAGTGGAGCCTGTCAAGCAAAGGGCTCTCTATGACAAGATTCTTGAAAGGCAGCAGAAGTTCATCGGCCAGCTGAAAGCGATATCCAAAGCTTTGGAAGCGAGACTTGAGTCCGCTGCAGCCATTGCCGCTCCAGGTAATGCGCCACTCCTCACAACCACCGCTTACACCGAGGCAATCCAGACATTGACACTCAAGAATCTGAAAGTCACCTGTCGTTTCTCCGTTACCGGAAAGACCCTTCCCAAGGAAGTCAACCCTGCCAAGAAACTCGGAGACAATGCATTTCTGGACTGGGTCGACGAAATCTCGGAAGTGCGTCCCGGCATGAAACTGTTCCACGAGCTTTCCATGCTGCAGCAAATGCAGGGCGAATCCGCGCTGGACCGGAAGAAGGGCATCTTCCAGGAGCAATCGCAAGGCAAAGTCGTAAACGAATGGCTCGGATGCCAGGTAACCGACGAATCGCTGCTGGATGACACTGATTCACTTGTACTGTTCGAAAGACAGGATTTTGACGAAAAGACCGACAATGCCGGACTCGTCTTCGATTCCTGGCTCGAGTATATCCCCTTCAGGAAACAGACGGCCGGACTGGTTTACCGGTGTGATATTCCTGATGCTGAGGCTCCGCAGGCTCTTTTGTACGCGCTCCATCACGAACAGAATCCCAATAAGGCCGGACAATGGGATAATAAAGATTATATCGAGGTTTTCCAGACAGCAGACCTGCTCTTCCGGGCCAGGACCGTGGATCCGGATCAACTCTATGCCAACGAAGAAAACGGCCTGCTTGGCTCACTTCTGACCGCGCGGAAAAATGATTTGTTGAAACTGGATCCTACCTGGGATGATGATGAGAAAAAAACCGAAAAAGACAAACAGTTGGATGCCGCAAGAAAGGACAGTCTGGTCATGGATATGAAGACGGTGGACGACAAAGTGAAATCGATATTAAAAGGCTATCAAGAATAAGGAGGACGAATCTATGATTTCGAAAGAATTAGACGCACAATTAACCTCGGATTATTCAAAGGCTGAAGGAGCAAAAGCTCTCCCTGTCGGTTCCTTCATCAAGATCGAACCCCGAACCCGCAGGACCGACAGTTATACGGAAGCCATGTCCTTTGGAATCTACGATCCCCTATGGATGTTGGGACGGCAATGGCAATTCGGCCGGTTTCAAGGAAACGACTGCGGCAGTACCGTCCAGACCAAGATTCTGGCAAAGAGACAGAAAATAAACGGTTTCATGGACAAGAACGGCAAAGCCCTTCCTGCTTCATCCCAGGATATCCAGAGCCCGATGGAGTACGACGTGGAAAGGCGTCCGCATACAATTGACGCCTTTGTCCGGATTGAATCCGCTCTCCATTTTCTGGGGATGCAGGCCGTTTCCGGGCACAAAGATGCCGTCTTGGAAACACTCAAAAAGGTTTGCAGTCTTGACTCCTTCATTCCTGACAACCCGAATGAACCCATTGAAGAGGTAAAGGCCCGCGCCAATACCAAGATGGACAAGATGTTCCGCCTCTATGGGAAACGCTGCTTCGATGGCTACAAGCTTTTCCAGCTTAAATCTCTTCCCGCTGGATGTTCCATTCAAAACCCTGCCGCCGTCCTTCAGGAATACAAGGACTGGTTCAAAAAGAAGTATCATGTGATGGACAGGGACACCGACGTGTTCTGGAATGAGAGAAAGTTGGGATATGAACTGACCCTTACTGCCGGCAATCGGAAATATGAGGCTGAAGATTACCATTCCGGACGACTGTCATGGTATTCATTTGACTGCACCGATAACGTTGCCGCTGCAGGCGGAGAACCCGTAACTCTGGGCGTTCTTCCTACTCCGGCCGTTTTCCCGGCAGCCCCGAACCGACGCCTGTGGGAGTTCGAGAACAGCAGGGTTCAGTTCAACGATTACCGGAATGATGATATCAGCGCACTGGCATCCTCCGTCATCATGCAGTATACGATGATGTACAGTAACGACTGGATGATCGTTCCGATGGAAACCGAAGTCGGAACCGTGCTTTCAGTCGAGAAAATCGTCGTCAAAGATTCCTTTGGGATGGAGTTCGACATTGCGAAAACCTTTGAGACAGTTGACGGGAAAGGAGATGATATCGGATTCACCGACAGGTGGGCTCTGTTCGCCAATTCTTATTCTGACGCGTATAAGGAAAAATCCTACTTCAAATCTGCCCCCGGTCTCCTTTGTCCTCCCACCTTACAACGCGTTGAACAAGGTGACCCCATCGAAGAAGTTCAGTTCCTTCGCGACGAAATGGCCAACATGGTATGGGGCGTGGAGGAAAAGGTCAGCGACTGCTGTGGCGGTTCGCTGGATTCCCGTTCCCGGTCGGACAAAGTGCTTTCGATTATCGACGAAGAGCGGATAGTGGATGACAGCGATGTGACCCGACCGGAGGATGCGGACTATTCCTACCTCATCCAGAACCGGGTGCCGCTTCATTGGATTCCGTTCATCCCGCAAAAGATTTCCCCGGATTCGGAGGAGGCGAAAAGCGGCGAGATTGCAGGACGTGACATCATCTTCCGCCGCGCCCGGATGCCGATCTGGTACAAGGACGATTTCCGGCCGGTACGTCCGTCATCCCAACTTCTCGCCCTGAAGTACAACGGGAAAAAGGTTGTTCCCCGCTATGTTTACGAAGAGGAAATCCTCGGCTACGGAACCAAGGTTGGCCTATACCCGCAGCGTACGCGTTGGTTCAACGGCACCAGCTTCACCTGGCAAGGCTTCGAGAAGAAGATCTCCGGCATCCAGGCCAACAGCGGCCTGATGTTCGACGCACTGCTGGATGTTGAGAAGAAGGAAGAGTAAACCCGGGACCTTCCCCTAAAAGCAAGGACACTCTATTAATAAGCACTTAACACTGATCAGCCATGGCAGAAACTCCAAAACGTAATTCTAGCAGAAGGCGGGGCGGCACTCCGATACGGCAGGGAACCTCGACCACTCCGAGCGAAGAGTACACCGGACGCGTGGACCATCCGGTCGGAAAGTTCGAAAAGTGGATCAACCAGGACGAGACATCCGCTTCCACCGTCACCATCACGGACAATGTCACACTCGAAACCGAATACACGGTCAAAGTAACCGACCCTGGTCCCAATGAAGAACAAGTCAGGACACTGATGTTTGGATCCGACCCTCGTCGACAAAACAGCAGTTTCTCGGCATCCTCCCGTCTCTTACAGACAGAAAGGGATCTGTCGATCCTGGTAAACCAGTTGACTTCGGCCGGTGCCAAATTCAGAATCGGAAAGAGATTCAAGGTCAGAAGCGCCTGTCCATTGAAAAACGGAAAAATAGACGATGGCTCAAAGGATGTCTTCTATGCGGTCGAAGTGACCGCGCTGGGCAGATTTGCGAACAAGGTGTTGGACCTTCTGTTGGGTAGCGACCGCAACCCCAACCTGGAAATCAACCTTCCCTTCAAGTTGTCTTATAACAAATCCCAAAGGGACGAAGCATTCGCGCTGATCGAACGGCTGGCATCTCTCGATGCCAAGGTTACAATAACCCAGAGCATCACGGTCGAAGTTCCACTCGACTGACCATCCCGGTTTACGGCTGCCGGTTCTAAATTGGTTTTAGAACTTGGGAGTGGCTGAAGCATAGGAGCCCCCGATATACCGCCCTTTACATGAAACCGCCTGGCCCTTCGGGACCAGGCGATTTCTTCCAACCTATTATTAAACAACCATTTATATTCGACGGCCGAGAGGACGGCCGGCGGATTCATTTGGAGGCCGCAGGGGCGGGACGGGCCATGCGCCAGGGATTGAAGTCGGACATCAGTTCCAGGGCGGCGCGGTCGGGGGCGTTCTTGACTTCGCTCTTGACGCTGAAGATCATGGTCGGGGCGTCCTCCGGGGTGTAGGCGGGCCACTGCGGGATTTCGGCGCAGTTGGGGTTGCCGGTGCGCATGAAGGCGAGGAGGGCGGCGGACATCTGGTCGGAGACGCCGCGGGGTTCGGCGCCGCCGCCGGTGTGGGTGACCATGAGGTCGGTATTCTTGAACCAGTAGCAGATGTCGGAGCAGTGGAAGGCGCGGATGCGGCCGCCGAAGAGCGGCGCATTGTAGTCGAACCAGGCGAGGTACACCGGGGTGCCCTGGGCGAACTTGGCGTCGGCCGTAGCGAGGACGTTCTTGCGCTGGGCCACGGTGAGGTTCACCAGTTCGATGGGTTTCTTGGCCGGGAAAGCGGCCTGGTAGGCCTTGAGGATATCCTCGGCGTTGGCCTGGCCGAACTGGTCGCGGACCATCGCCACGGCGCCGGCAAAGTCGATGTTCTCGAGTTCGACGTTCTCCTTACTCAGGGCGAACTCGGAGGAGGTTGTGCAGAGCATCAGGGGCACGTTCTTGGCCACATCATCCTTGAAAAAGCCGTCTGCAGGAAGGATCTCGCCGTCAGCGACCGGGGAGAAACCGCCGCCGACTTCGGCCGAGACCTTGTGGGCCAAGGCATAGTACTCTTCCCAAGGCATCTGTTGGAGTTTCTTCACATCTCCCTTGACGGTCTTGAGGATGGCCGCGCCGACAGCGGCGGAAGAGGCCGGAGCCGTGGCGGAGGTGGCATTGCCGCTCAAGGCAACTGCCTTATGGACAAGGCCTTTGGCGGAAGGCATGGAAATCACGTCGCACACCTTCGCGCCACCGCCGGACTGACCCATGATGGTCACGTTGCCGGGATCGCCGCCGAAGTTCGCGATGTTGTCATGGACCCACTGCAGGGAAGCGACGAGGTCCATCACACCCACGTTGCCGGAGTTCTTGAAGGCAGGGCCGGCAGCAGAGAGGTCGGAGAAGCCGAAGGCGTTGAGCCGATGGTTCACGCTCACGAACACGATATCTCCTGCGCGGGCGAGGTTCGCACCGTGGTAACCGTCCTGCTCGATGCTGTTGCCGGCGGAGAAGCCGCCGCCGTGCATCCACACCAGGACCGGGCGCTTCTTGCCGTCCGGGGCCGGGGTCCACACGTTCAGGTTCAGGCAATCCTCGCTCACGTCAAAGTAGTTCCAATGGTCCGTGAAGGTGCTGGAGTTGTTCTTCCACTTGTCGGCCATGTTCTGGGGTGCGTCGTTGCCATAGAACATCGCAGGACGGATTCCCTCCCAGGATTCGGGCTTCTGCGGGGGCATGAAGCGGTTCGCGCCGCCGGTGGGGGCGCCGTACGGGATGCCGAGATACGTGTACACGCCGTCCAGGATATAACCCTGGACCTTGCCGTACTGGGTCTGGGTGACGGCGTAGTCATCACCGACGAAGAGGCGCTGCCCATCCTCTTGGGCAACCTGGCTGCCACCGCCGCAGGACGCAACGAGCAGTGCCGGGAGAAGGAATCTGTACAGTTTCATGACCATGTGTTTTGTTGACATCGCAAAATTAGGTATTTGCCACGGGACAATCCTTATCCCTGTGTGCAAATGTTATTCTGAATGGCCATACGTCATTTCACCAGGATGGGCAGGTTCGTCGCGGAGGCGAATCCTGTCCCGTCCAGGGCATATAGGTACACCCGGTAGGCGCCGGGCTCCGCGATCGTCAGGTCCAGGCGGGGACGCTTGGTGGTCTTCACCTCCCCCACCCGGTCAGGGCGCGGCTCGTACGCGCCGCCCGTAGCCGTGATGGTCGCTTCCTTCAGGACCTCCCAGACATAAGTCAGTTTCTTGTTCTCGCGGTCTTTGACATCGGCCTTGACCTTGATCTTCCTGCCCGCCTCGAAGGTCGGGTTCTCCTTCACGGTCAGGCCGCCGGCCGTCATCGAGGAGATGACCGGGGCGGTCTGGGCCGGTTCCTTGCCGGTCCATACCCGCTCCATGCCTTCCACCGTTGCCGCCTTCAGGCCGCTGAACGGCAGGCCCTCGACGTTGGATTCGGTGAACATGCAGAACCAGGTCGGCGTGCGCTCCTCTTTCTGCCCCCAGAGGAAGACGAAGGAACCCAGGCATCTCGGGTCCTCCTTGATGATGTTGAAACGTTCTTCGTAGCACAGACGCTTCTCTTCGCTGGACTGCTCGATCGGGGCGCCCCAGGCCGTCTTCGCACATTCCCACCAGCCGGTAGGTCCCCATTCCGTGACGAGATAAGGGCCCTTGTACTCGGACGTTTCCACCATCCGGCGGATGGAGTTGATGCCGCCGTAGCAGTTGATGCCCACGAAATCCAGCGAAGGGGCATATTTCGCCACGAGATTGAGGCTCTTCTGGTTGTACGTAATGACTGCCGACGTCAGATGCCGCTTGTCGATGCTCTTGATCAGCAGGGACAGTTCATTGACAAACTCCCACGCCTGCGGGGTGCTGTTCCCGTTGAGTTCAATCTCGTTGCCGATGCCCCAGAAGATAATGCTTTCATCATCCTTGAAGCGTTCGGCGAGGGCCCGGCACTCCTGGCGGAGCCGGTTCTTGTACTCCTCGTTCTCGTACATCTTCGGATCCTTCGTCAGGCCGATACCCTGCATCACGTACATCCCGTTCTCCTTCGCCTGGGCGACGGTCCGTTCGACGGAAGGTATGTTTCCTCCCCAGGTACGGCACGCGTTCGCACCCGATGCGGCGGCGACGTCCAACTTGAACGTTCCGCCCACGCCGTTGATGTATGTTTTCTGTCCGTCCACGAGGAGTTCATACCCCTCTCCGGACTTCTGCATCGTCACCTGCGCGGACAGTGCCGCGCAGGTGAAAATGCCCAACCAAACCAACCAAACCTTTTTCATATCCTGAAAATGCTTATTCGTTCCACAGATCCGGGACACTGCCGTGTCCGCGCGCGTTCCGCGGCTCCTCGGAGAACGGCTTCGCGTTGCCCGCGTGCACGTCGAAGAGCACCTTGGCCGTCTCCATCATCGCCTCGACCTGCTCCTTGTAGGGACGGTCGGTCACGTCGATGAGGCCGCAGTTGTAGTTTTCACCGTCACCGCGTCCGGACATGTCCTGGTCGCACCACTGGAAATACCCGGTGCCGACCAGCGCCGGATGGGCATACGCGTTCTCGGTGTAATAGCGGTAGGCGACACCGCGCTGCTCCTGGCTCTCTACCTGCCACAGGGACTGGGCCAGACCGCGGTCCACCGTACCGAAATGATACTCGCCGATGATCATCGGAAGGTCCATGATCTCCATGGCGCGGTCCATCATCGAGGCCTTGGGCACGAGTTGGTAGCAATTGAAACTGAACACGTCGAAAGCCGTGGCGCAAACCGCCAGGAGGTCATCGCCCAGGCCGGCCGGATCGCCGAAGCGGATACCCATGTTCAGGTGATGGGGATCGCACTTGTGGAAGATCCGGTTCACGTCGTGCAGGAACTTGTCGAAACTGTCGATGATGAACTTCCGGCGGTTCGCCTCCGTGTCGCCGTTCTTGGCCAGATAGGCCTGGAGCGCGGTCTTGATGGGCCGGTCCTTGCCGTCCAGGATGAGTTGGCACAGGCGGACCTCCTCATTGATCCAGGCAGGTTCGTTCGCGACGAAATAGCCGATCAGCCAGGGGTTGTCCAGGTTCCGGGCCACCGTGGCGGAGATGCTCCGCTCGAGGCCGGAAAGATAGTCGGGCCGGAAGATGTCGCACAGGCCCATCAGGTCCCGTTCCATCCCCAGTCCACCCAGGGACAGGATGAACGCCTTCCGGTTCATCGCCATGATTTCCTGGCTGGACCAGTTGGCGATCGTGTTCACGCCCCACTTGTCCATCCGCTTGACCGTCATCTCCCGGGCCTTCTCGCGGAAGTTCTCCCCATAGCGTCGGTAGATATTCCACATGCCCAGCGAAGGGGCGGGATTGCGGCGCGGCGAATTCTGCATCTGCGGCATGTTGCGGCGCGGAGACAAGGCTTCCATCACTTCCTCCGGAGGGATTTCCTTATACATGTTCGGGCGCTGGTCATACGCGCGGACAGAGCCGCCGTTGCCATAGTTGATGCAGTCCACGCCCACGGACAGGAACAGGTAGCCGTCCGGATCGACCAGCCACCAGCGTCCATCGACCTTCTCGGTGCGGAAGAATCCGGTGCCTTTCACCTGCTTCTGGAGATAGCCGCCCCACTTGGAATAGTTGTAGGCCGCCGTGGACACTTCCTCGGCCTCTTCCGCGCGCCAGTCGGCCTCCAGGTCGGCCAGCGAATGCGCCTTGCCGGGCCAGTCAACCAGCATGGACTGGCCGAACTCGTCGAAAGCCGGCGTTTCCTCCATGTAAAGGTCGCCTGGATCCTCGACGGCAAGGGTGACGTTGCGGATCTCGATGGTCGGCTTGCCGATGGCGCGGCGGATGCGGACGCCGATGGAATCGACTCCGTGCATCGGCCCGCGCTTGCCGCCCAGGTTGATCCAGCCCGTGTATCGGGCATGGTTGAACGTAGCGGCGAGGTCATGGGCCGGGTCCGGCAGTTCCGTGAAGTATTTCAGCGGAATGGCCAGCCGGTTCCAGGCGTTCGGCACATACGACATCACCCGGAGTTCATTGTAGCCCCAATCGGTGGTGAAGCCGAGTTGGAAGCGCTGGGCGGTCGAGATCTTGTATTCGAGGACGACGAAATTGTACTCGTCCCAGTCGGCGGGAAGTTCCGGGTTGATGTCCTTGAGGGCGAACTTCGCGCCCGACATCTCCTTGCTGCCGTCAAAGGTGAATTTCGCGGTCTTGGGGCCGCAGGCCGCCAGGAGAAGCAAGGCACCCGTCAGGATGATATGGATGATACGTCGCATAGCTGGTCGTTATTTGATGGTTTCAAGCATTTTCTTCGCCCAGATGTTGCCGGAATTGGCATCCAGGGCTTTCTGGAGGTGTTCCTTCGCCCGGGCGTTGTCACCGAGGCCGAGGAAGCCGAGACCGGCCGCCATCTCGGCCTGGGCACGGCGGGCGCCTTCGGTCACCCGGCCGCCGAACTGACCGTTGATCACGTTGCTCTCGTCCACGGCGGCGGTCATGCCCTGGAAGATCTCCCGGGCGGCCGCCTCGTTGCCGAGTTCGCGCTGGGCGAGGCCGGAATAGTAGGCGTACTGGCGGTCGGCGCCGGCGCCCCGTTCCACGTCCTCAGCCGCCTTGCGGAAGAATTCCGCAGCCTCGGCCGCGTTGCCGGCTTTCTTCTGGGAGAGGCCCATCAGATAGTACAACTGGGCGAACTGGGCGCGGCCATACAGGCCCACCGGGTAGTCCAGCGCCTTCTGCATCACGCCTACCGCCTGCTTGCCCTTGTTCTTGCGGAGCAGGTCCCAAGCCTTCAGCGCGTAACTGTTCAGGTAGTCGGACTGCTTCTCGCGGGCACCTTCGGACTCGACGATGTCGTTGTTGTCCAGCAGGGACAGCGCCTCGTCGTACTTGCCGTTCTCCACGGCACGGGTAATCAGGCGCAGGAGGGTTTCATAGTGCTTGACGGCCGTCTTCCGGTTGGCGATGAGGAAGTCATACTTCTGCTTGGCGCTCAGGCCGTTGAGGTCGTTGATGACATCCGTCTCGAACAGGAGGCGCGGGTCGTCGGCATTGCATGCCACCGCCTTGCGGATGCTCTCCAGTGCCGCGGGATAGTCCCGCTTGATGTCCCGGTAGGCCAACGCGAGGTTGCGGTGGACGATGTAGAAGGAAGGATCCAGCGAACGGGACTTCTCCCACAGGGCGACCGCCCGCTCCGGCTGGTGCTCATAGAAGAGGTCTCCCAGGTAATACGGGGCCTTCGCGTCCTGGGGATCGGCCGCGATGGCGTGGGTGAGCATCTCGATCTCCTCCGGGCGGAACGGATAGCAATAATCATGGGGTGCCTGCGAGCCCTTGCGGTACCAGGCGGCGGCCCCGGCGGAATCACCGTTCATTTCCGCGCAGTAACCCAGACCGTAGAAGATCATCGGATAGGTGCAGCCCTTGTCTGCGGCATACTGCAGGACACCGGCCGCTTCGGGATATGCGCCCGCCATGATGTAGGCGGAGGCCAACTCCAGGTAGGCCTGGGGATCGTCACGCATCCAGCGGTCCAGTTCGGCCCGGTCGGCGCCCTTCGCACCGAGGAGGCACAACTCGTTCATCGCCATATGGTCGATCTTCGCCTTCTTCAGGACCTCATCCAGGAACGCGGCGGCCTCGGCATTCCGGCCGAGTTTCCGCAGGATCATGCCCTTGAGGTTGAGGGCGACGAGATTCTCCGTATTGGTGGAAATGCTCCGGTCGATGTGGTCCAGCGCCGTCTCGAAGTCCCCGTTCCCGCAGTCTATCTGCGCCAGTTGGAGATAGGAGGCCGTATGCCAGTCAGCATCCCACGAGGCGTCGTACAGCCAGTCGTAGGCCTCCTTGGTCTTGCCCATCCGCCGGAGCGTCAGGCCCAGATAGTAGAGGGATTCGCAGTCGCGCGGGCGGGTGTAGCGCATCGTCACGCGCTCGACCGCCTTGCGGAAATAGCCCTCCGCCTTCTCCCAGTCGCTGTCCTTGTAGGCCATCAGGCCCAACTGGTTGTTCACCTGGGCGTTGCCCGGGTCGCGCCGGAGAGCCTCCTCGAAGTAAGGCATCGGGTTCATCGTGCTGTGGAACTGGTCAATCCGGAGTCCGGTGAGGTAGAGTTCCTCCACGCTCTCGATCTCCTCGGGCCGCTTGTAGGAAGTCAGGGGCTCGGGACGGTCGTAGTCCGGACCGGGATGTTCTGCCGGCGCATAGCGGAGGAGCAGGTCCTTCCCGTCAACCAGGCATATTTCCAGGTCTTTCTCCTCGGTACCTGCGGGCAGGGTCACCGCCACCTTGCGGGGCTCGGACGGACTGATGGACAGCGTCTGGGTGAAGACTTCCTTCCCCGCGGCATTCACAATCAGACGGGCAGCGGAATGCGGGGAGGTCGTATTCAGCCGGACATCCAGGTTCCGGCCGTCCAGGAAGTAGTTCATCGCGCCGTTCCGGTCGGCATAGATCAGGCCGTCCAGTTCCCGGATCGGGAACCATACCATCGTGCCGAGTTTGGTCTCGTACGGCTGCAGCCAACTGTAGTCCGGCTGGTTGTCGGTGTAGAAACCGGCCATCAGTTCGATGTAGCGGCCGGAATCGTCCGTGAGACCTTCGTTGGTCTTCAGGCCGCTGGGGTTGTTGCCATCGGCCCAGTATTTCATGCCGGGCATCACATAGTGGTTGCCCACCCACGCGGTACCCGCCTTCAGGCGATGGTCGTACCCGCCGAAGTAATCCTCCTGCGGGTCCCAGGAGAAGAAGGACACCGAGGTGCGGGTGTTCACCCAGCGGCTGATGTCCAAGCCCGTGTAATTGTACCGGTTGAACGGGCTGTCGGCGATGGGCCAGGAGGTCATGCTGTTCTTGCCATGGTAGGTCACGTACTTCACGCTCGGCGGGAAGATGACCTGGTAGTTCTCGTCGCAGCGCACGGCCGGGTTCGCCCAGAACAGGAAGGAGTTGGTGACCTCCGTCGGGTTTCTGGGCACGATCGTCATCTCCACCAGCGAGGAGTTCGGATACACGGTGTATCCGATCAGGACATTGGCCCGCTGGAGCCGCTCCTGGGAGTTGATCCAGACCGTCTGGCTGCCGTCGGCGTTCTTCTCGATCCTGTACTCCATGTTCTCCACCGTGGTGGGGCCGTGATGGTGGGGATAGCCCCAGGCCAGGGAGCCCGAGCGCCAGTTGCCCACCATGCCGATCAGCGAAGGCTTGACGACCGCATTGTGGTAGAACCAGTTATAGCCGTTCGTCTTGTCGTAGGCATAGTAGATGCGGCCGCCCTGCTGCGGGGCGATGGCGAGCCGGATATAGTCGTTCTCGACGAAGACCATGTCATAGTCCACGTCCTGCTTGTTCATGGTCAGGCCGTTGTCGAACGGGTACGGGTACATCCGCCGCTGCACGCCCTGATGGTTGGCGCCCTCATAGAAGCGGGGCATCGGGTTCGGGGCGGTCGGGACATAGGTCGGGATGGTCTCCGTCCCCTCCGTCACCTTCAACTGGGCGGAGGCTTGCGGAGCCAGGAGGAAAAGGCCTGCGAAAGCAAAGAGGAAGAGGAAACGTGCTTTCATTTTCTCTTGGATTAGATTTCGTGTACATACAGGCCGCCGCGGGCGGCGATATAGAGCCGGTTGCCGACGATGGTCAGGGCCGCGGGACGCTCGGGCACGTGGATGGTGCGCTTGTACGTTCCGTCCGGGCCATAGACAAGGACGTCGCCGTCGGCTACATAGACATTCCCGGAAGCATCCGTCGTCACACCGAATTCACCGCGCTCGACGAAGATCTTCGCATCGGACAGGGACCCGTCGGCCGCCACGGAAGCCGAGACGACGCGGCGGTCATAGTCGTCGGACAGGAAGACCGGTTTCCCGGGTACGGCTTCGATGAGGGAGGTGCTCCGCACGAGGTCATACTGCTGCGGGATGATGGTGCGCCCGTCGGGAGCGAGGAAGCATTTTTCCGGACGGAAGACCACGTTCTCCCAGAAATCATGGAAGTCGCGCCAGCGGTTGGACGGATAGAGCGCCTTCGCCACGGAAGCGACCTGTCCCATCGGAACCAGGTCCAGCAGGCGGATGGTGTTCTCCGGGTCGTCCGGGTCGATGGAATAGGCGCGGACGGCGAATCCGGAGTTGCCCCAGCCGCTGAAGGAAGTGCCGCGGGAGTCCGGCAGGTTGCCGACGTCCGCCGGATCGGCGTCGAAGCCGGGCTGACGGTCATACCGGAACGTGACCAGGACATTGTCCTGGGTGTCCACGGCGACATTACAGGGTTTCCACGGGAAGTCGGCCAGGAGTTTCAGGCCTTTCCCCGGAGACCACTGCCATACACGGCGCAGCCGGTGGTCGCAGAAATAGAGGTTTCCCTTGCTGTCGTGGGCGAGGCCCTCGGCGAACTCCAGGTCCGCGGCGATGCGTTCCGCCGTACCGGTCCGGGCGGTCTCCGCATAGGTGGCGGATTCGTTCCCGGTCACCCACAGGCGGGCGAACTCCCACGGACGGACCTCGATTTCCTTGGCCTGATCGTAGATGGCGATGTCGTTGGAGTACTTCACCTGGCCGAAGTTGTGGACATTCAGGAATTCGATGTCCTTGCAGCGGCGCATCCGGACCGAACTGTGGTACGGCCAGTTGAAGCGGATGACGCGGAACATGTAGAGTTCGGCGAAGGAAATGTCGTGGCAGTCGTCCATTTCGATGGGCTGGCACTCCTTGCTCTCCACGCTCTCCTCTTCCGTCTGCATGCAGTAGATCTTCCAGTTGGAGACGTTCCGCAGGCGCACTTCGCTGCGGACATGGTGCTCGATGCTCATCGCGTAGATGCGGGCGGGAACGGACGTATCCGTGGCCAGGAAGCCGTTCGTGGCGTATGTGTTGGCCGTCCAGATATCCTTGAAGGTACCGCCGCCACCGTTCACCCACAGGCTCCAGTGCTGGTTGTCCCAGGCGTTGTCGAAGCCCTGGGCGCGCACCGGATTGTCCGGCGTGCTCACGCGGGCCGGAGCCCGGCCGCGGTTGCCGCCGCCACCGCCGAAGCCCGCGGGATTCGGGTTCGGACTGGGCCGGCGCATCGTGCCGTGACCGCCGACATACTTGACATCATTCATGTAGGAGTCCGCGCCGGCCATCCATTTGACACCGACCGCGCGGTAGTTGAAGGCGCCGGTGTTGATGCCGATGCCGTTCAGGTAGTTCTCGCCCCCGGCGGATGACTCCACCATCGCCTTCGGTGTCCCGAAAGCGCTGAAGGCAGGCGTGCTCTCCAGCAGTTTGAACTGCGTGGCGAAGGGATGCAGGCCGATGAATTTCGTCCGCGGTCCCATCTTGACCGTCTCGGAAAGGATGTACCAGCCCGTCGGGAAATAGACGTTGTCACCGGCGGCCATCGCCTTGCGGACCGCCTCGGTGTCATCGGTCTCGCCGTCGCCCTTGGCACCGAAGTCCCGGACATTGACCCAGGTCTCCATCGGGGGCAGTTGCGGGATGTCATTCTTCAGCACGGGAGGCATCGCAGCCAGGGGCCGGATGTCGCAGTCGGTCTTGTAGGCGGGAGTGTCCGTGAGGCTGGCCATCTGGAGGCCGTGGTTGAAGGAAACCACCTCATAGACCTTCTCCGGCACCTTCTGCTCCTCCCCGGTCCGGGCATAACGGACCAGGGTCGGGACCTTGCTGCAGACGATGTTCCGCAGGACGACATCCGTATTGGCATTGTTCTCGACCGCCACGACGATGGCCGGCCCCGAGACATTCTCGAAGCGGCAGTTCTCCATGAACACGCGGTCGCAGAAGTTCTCTTCGATCTCGAAGACCGTAGGAACGTTCTTCGCCTGGAGGTTCACGATGGCGAGACCCGCCTCCTGGCTCCGGATGGCGGCCTTCCGCTGCTTTTCGAAACTGCAGTCGACCATCATCACCTGCCAGCCCGGGGAGGCCTTGGTGGAGAAGATGCCGTAGTCACCGCCGATGAAGGCGATGTTCTCCAGTTCGTTGCCCACGTCGAACAGGCCCGCCTTGCCCTTGCCGATGTCGATCGTCATATAACTGACGAAACTGTGCTGGGCATAGTGGGTGCGGAGCGCGACGGCCTGGGGATTGCCGTCCTCGATCCTGATGTCCACATTGGACATGCAACTGTAGAATGTTCCCGCGCCCGCATCGCCCACACGGTTCTCATCGGTGACGAGGCCGCCGGTAAACCAGAACATGTACTTGCTCTTGCCTTTGTCGGCAGGGTGTTCGTCGGCAAAGCCGGGCGAATTCTTGGACAGGATGAACAACGGGCGGGTCTTGCCGTAGCCGATGACGCGAACGGCCTGCGGGATGTAGATGGTACGGCTGATGCGGTACTTCCCTTCAGGAATGAACAGGATGCCGAAACCCTGCTCCGTCTTCACCTGGTTGACGGCGCGCTGGAGCGCTTCCGAGACATCGGTCTTGCCGTCAGCCGTGATGCCGTAGGCTTCGGGGGTGAAGAAAAGGGCGCCCGGGTCGTTGGGCTTCTGTGTGTACACGCTCTCCTGCCGGACGGCCGAAGCGGTCCAGGCCCAGCAGAAGAGCACAAATAGGGACAGGAGGATTCGTTTCATATACGTTTAGTATTTGATCCGGGCGGCATAGAGGCCGCGGGAAGTCGTGATGAACAGGAATTCGCCGTTCTTTCCGCCGAGGGCCAGCGAAATGGGACGGTCTTCCATGTGGATGCGGCGGACGGGCGCGCCGTCACGGTCGAAGATGGCGACGTCGCCGTCCGCGACATAGAGATTGCCCTGCGCATCCGTGATGTTGCAGTACTGACCGAACGGAATGGTCTTCGTTCCCCGCTTGAGCGTGCCGTCCGGATTGACCGTGAAGGCGACGGACGTCTTGTTCAGTTCGTCACACACATAGACGGGCTGCCGCTGGCCCGGCGTCACCGGGAAGACCGCGCTGCACCGGAACAGGTCGAAGGTCTCCGGAATGGCGGTCACGCCATCCGTGGCGAGATAGCAGTTCTCGGGCATCCGCTCGGCGATGGCCGTGAAGTCCGGACGACGGCGGGAACCGGGGTGCCACACCCGCTTGAGTCCGGACAGGCCGGAGGACTTGACGAGCGGGAGTGCCGTGAAGGAGCCGTCTCCCTTGTCCGGGTCGATGGACCATACCCGGACGGTCCAGCCGCCGTTGCCCCAGCCGCTGTAGTCGGGATTGTCGTCCGCAAGCACCGGCACCGTCTCCTGTTTCCCATCCACCATCAGGCCCGGCTGCGGGTCATAGCGGACGATGGCAAGGAGGTTGTCTTCCGTGTCCGTCGCGAGGGCGAGAGGCTTGAAGGGATAGTCGGCGACGAAGGTCAGTTTCCCGCTGTCGGCGTTCCACCGGTAGATCTTCCGCTGGTTGTGCTCGCTGAAATAGACATTGCCCTTGCTGTCGGCCGTCGCGCCGGCGGCGAGTTCGAAGCCGTCGGCCAGTTTGACCGGCCGGAACAGGCCGGGCTCCTCCCTGCGGGTCACCTCCTTGCCGGTGAGGTCGAGGCGCGTGACGTTCCAGGTGGGGATGGGGATGTCCTTGTTCACTTCATAAATGGGGGTCTCCAGGATCGGGACGATCTGGGTATAACTGTTCAGGTTGCGCACCTTGATCCCTTCGCTGTCCCAGACGCGGATGCCCCAGTGCTTGGGCGTGTTGACCCGGATCACCCGGTACATCCAGAGATTGTAGAAGGTGATGTCGTGGCAGTCGCTCATCTCCATGTTCAGGCAGGCGGGCCCCTCCACGCTTTCCTCCTCGAACTGCAGGCAGTAGATCTTCCAGTTGGAGACCCGGCTCATCCGGGCCTCGGAACGGACATGGTGCTCCAGGGACATCGCATAGATGCGGCCCGGCGTGTCGGTATCGCTGATATAGACACCGGCCGCGGCGTAGGTATCGGCCGACCAGACATCCTTGACGGTGCCACCGCCGCCGTTGGTGATCCAGAGGCTCCAGTACTGGTTGTCCCAGGCGCGGTCCTTGCCCTGGACGTACACCGGGGCGGTCGGGGAACTGGGGGCCATCATGAAGCCGCGGCCGAAGCCGCCGCGTCCGCCGGGACGGGGCTGGGCAGCCGCATCCACGGGAACCGGCCTTCGGAGAGTGCCGTGGCCGCCCACGAACTTGACGTCATTGAGGTAGGACTGCGCACCGGACTGCCATTTGAGGCCCGCCGCGCGATAGTTGAACGCACCGCCGAAGATACCGATACCGTTCAGGATATTGTCGCCGCCCGGATAGGATTCCACCATCGGGACCGGGCCGCCGAATCCGCTGAAGGCGGGTTCGCTCTCGGTCAGAACGAACTGCGAGGCATAGGTATGCAGGCCGATGAGTTTGGTCTTCGGACCCATCTTGAGGGTGCGGGTCAGGCGATACCAGCCGGAGGGCACGTAGATGACCTCGTTCTCTGCGATGGCCTTCTCGAAAGCGTCGGTGTCGTCGGTAACACCGTCACCCTTGGCGCCGTACTGGAGGATACTCACCCAGGTTTCCATCGGCGGCAGGGCGCGGAGTTCCCGCGCGAGTTCCTTCGGGGCCTTGGCGACCGGAGCCATCTCGCAGACCTGGCGGATGGACGGTTCGGCGTCCAGGGCGTCATAGGTCATTCCATACGTGAAATCCTTGATGTTGTAGGCCTTCCCTGCTCCGGGGACGGATTTCTTGCTCGCCTTGTAATAGACAGCAACGGGGACATTGCTGCAGGTGACATCCTCCAGGGATATCATATTCATCGGTACATCCTCCACGGCGATTTTCACGGCCGCGTCCGTAATGTTCTCGAACAGGGCGCGCTCGATGTGGACGATGTCCCGGGTGTCGTCATCGCTCTCATAGGCGACGGGGGTGTTCTTCACATGCATGCCGATGAAGGTGGCGCCCAGGTCCTTGCCCAGGACAGCGGCCTTCTTCTGGCCTTCGAAATAGGTGTCGATCACCGGCACCGGCCAACTCGGCGAAGGTCGGCTGGAGATGATGCCGTACTGGCCTCCAAAGAAACGGAGGTCTTCGACTTCGTTGCCGATGTCCCAGATTCCCGCCAGGGCGTCGTCCGCCAGGTAGAAATCCAGGTGGTTGAGGAAACTGTGCTGGGCGAAATGGGCCCGGACAGCCACGGCCTGCGGGTTGCCCTTGCCGATCCGGAAATCGACGTTGGACAGGGCGCTGTAGAAAGTGCCGGCATTGGCGTCGGAAGGACGCTGGCCCTCGCGGGCGATGCCGCCCGTGAACCAGATCATATAGTTCCGTTCATCCTGGAAACCCGGTGTCTTGTCGGCCAGGTAGATGACGGGACGCTTCTTGCCGTATCCGATCAGGCGGACATTGGCGGGAATCATGACGGTCTTCGTCACCCGGTACTCGCCTTCCGGCAGATACAGGATGCCGAAACCTTTCTGGGTCTTGACGTCGTTGATGGCCTGCTGGAGGGCATCCGAGACGTCCGATTTCCCGTCTGCCTTAAACCCGTAGTTCTCCGGCGTGAAATAGAGGGCGCCCGGATCCTCCGGACGGAGGGTATAGACGGAACGGGATGCGGGCTGTTTCGCGGCGAAGGCCGGCAAGAGCGCGACCGTCAGCAAAAGGATGCTTAAAAACTTCTTCATGGGGTGGTTAGTAGAGGTAAGACGGGAGGGCAAAGTGGAAGTCTCCACTTTGTAAACAACTGATTATGAGAAAGAAAAACAAGCGGGCACCGGCGCACCGGCGCCCGCTTGAGAGAGTGTGCTACAGTGGAATGACAACCAACTCCGAGTAGTTGTGACGAATCTGGCCGGCGCCGGGAACGGACGCCTGGGCACCCACACGGAAGTAATAGTTCTTCCCCGGATACTTGAACAACATCTTGTTGTTGTTGTAACCCGTATCAATGGAAAGGGTGTATTCCTTGGAAGGATTCACGACCTCGTTCGGATTCGCCTTGTCGGTGGGGTTGTTCAACTTGTCAGGGCTATCGATGTCATACTTGACATAGTTGCCGACCCAGATGTCGGAGAAGGCGAAAAGTTGGATCTGGTTCACTTTCTCATCGCCCTTGCCACCTTCGAGTTTGAACTTCGCCGTGACGACGGTGCCGCTCTTGGTGATGGAGCAATCCTTCACCCGCAGGTACGGAGTCACTTCCCAGTTGAATTCGTTGTCGCCCTTCTTCACGTCAATCATCTGATTGAAACCATAGAAGTTACCGTTCTCGAAAACGACTTCATACTCGGCGGCGAACATCATGTTGTTGCGGTATTCGCCCGTGTTCTGGATCACCAGGGTCCGTCCGTTGGAGCGGTTTTCAGCCGCGGCGAATCCCTGCTCGTAAATCTTCAACTGGGAGCCGTTCTGAATATCCGTCCCCACCAGTTCCTTGGTCTTGGCATCCAGGATCTTTCCATGGATCTGGGCATCCGGGCCAGGATAGTTATCGAGTTTGCAGGAACTCAAGAGAAAGAGCATACCCGCAGTTGCTAACAATACTTTTTTCATACTTTCCAATTTTTACTGTTAATAACCCGGATTCTGGACGAGACGGTTGACATCGGTCCCGGGAATGCCCAGGTAATAGTTCTGCATCTGGAACGTACGCGGGGTCATCTCGTCGTTTTTCTGGTTGATACGCAGGAACACATATTTCGGCGTACCGTCACGCAGGTCCAGAATCGGCATCAGGCCATGGCGCATGCCATTGTTCCAACGGTCGGTCATCTCCCGGCGGCGGAAAGCGTCCCAGTAGCGCTGGCCCTCACCGAAGAGTTCCACCTTACGCTCCTTGAGAACATTGTCCAGCGTCAGCGGAATGTCGTCCGTATGGGCGGCGCGCTTACGGATGTCGTTGAGATACTGCGCTGCCTTGCCCTTATCGCCCTTGCCCGACTCGACCACGGCTTCGGCATAGTTCAGATAGACCTCGGCCAGACGCATATCGATCCAGGTCGTCGTGGAGGAAGCCTGCACGCCGGCGGGCATCTTATCCTCGGCGAGGAACTTGCGGATCGAGAATCCGGTCGAAGAGATGGAGCAGTTGTCGGAATCACCGCCGGCGCCGTCAAAACCGGAATAGTCGATGGCCTTGGACTTGCCACCATACGAATAGTAGGTCACACCACCGACTTCCTCTGAGGTCGTCTGGTAGATGTAGGCTTTTCCGTCGGTCTTGAACATACCGCCCTGCATCGTGATCAGTTGGCCACCGTAATACGAACCGGGCGTGATGACACTGGCCGCCAGGCGGATGTCCTTGTCCTTGAAAGGATCGGTCACATTGTCATACTTGATCAGCGGAGCGGTGAGGACATCCCCGTTCGCATTCACGTTGACGAAAACGCTGTTCTCGTTACCGTCGGTACGGGTCTTGATCGGGGCGCTCTTTCCAGTGCCGTCGTCCGTGTAGTCCTCATAGAGATCCACCAGATCCAGCGTCACGCTCCAGCGGGCATACTTGTGGAAACCCGGGTTCTTCTGGGCAGGGCTGAAGTAGATGTCCATGCAATGGCCCTGTCCGCCATAGACGGTACCATCCAGGTAGGCGCGGCTGAAGATGACCTCGTCGGAGGCGGCCTCCGGATGCAGGAAGATACCCTGGTAATTGGCCACGGCATCCTCGCGCTTGGTCTGTCTGCCGCCATGGAGAACCTTGCCGGACTGGTTGATGATCGTCTCGCTCGCGCTGATGCACTGCTGATAGAAGGCGTCGGCGTCGGCGGGGCTCATGCCTACGAGGTTGTTCGAGACAGCCGGACCGGACATCGTGTACTTTGCACTGTACTTCGCGATGGAAGCGGCATACAGGGCGGCACGGGACTTGAGGGCCAGGGCAGCCCACTTGGTGGCACGGTAGTCGGAGACCTCGGCGGGAAGGCGCTCGGCGGCACGGTCACAGTCGGCCAGGATGAACTCCCAGGTCGCCTTCTCCGTGGAACGGGGAACATAGAGCGTCTCATTGTCCGAACCCTGGACATACTCACCGTCCTGGACGTGGTCGATGATAGGGACGCCGCCATATCTGCGGGCCAACGACAGATAGATGTAGGCGCGGGTGAAATAACCCTCACCGGAATAACGGGCGGCAGCAGCCTCCGTGATGGTTCCGGCCTGGAGAGCCTTGTCGATAGTCTCGAGGAAGAGGTTGACCTGGCGGATGTTGGAGTAATAGTCCGCCCAGTGGTTCGTCGTGAAGTTGATTCCGAAGCCATCGGAACGGGTGGACAGTTCGGTGTACATTTCGATCATCTGCATCTCGCCGGCGCCGCCGTCCCACCCATAGCGGTGGTAACCGACGCTGGGACGATAGCGGAAATCTTCCATCGGCGTAATGTTGTACATCTTGGCGACGAGCGTCATGATGCCGCCTTCAGTTGACGTGAGCGTGGCCTCGGACACCTTTTCCAGGGACTCGAGTTCCAGCATCTTCGTACATCCGGCAAGGCAGAGCGCTGCAACCAGCGTAATAATCGGATAAAATATCTTTTTCATCGTGCTTCCCTTTAGAATGTGATGTTGACACCAATGTTGAAAGAACGCATCAGCGGGTAAGCCAGGCCGGCGCTCCAGTCACGCTCCTCACGCTCCGGGTCGGCTTCCTTCAGCAACGGGTTGCAGAAGGTCAGGAGGTTGAAGCCGTTGAGGAAGATGCGGGCCTTGCTGAGACCCACTTTCTTGAGGAGGGCATTCGGAACGGTGTAGCCGAACTCAAGGGTCTTCAGGCGCAGATAGGTGGCATCCGGATTCCAGATGTCGATCATGGTATTGCCGGTACCGCCGTTGTTACCCATGTCGTAGGTGCCGGGATGGCCATAGGTCTTCAGGGCCGGATAGGTGCCGCTGATCCACTTGGTCGACGGGTTGAACGGGTCGTCCGTGATGTTGGCGGTATGCCACCGGTCCTTGAACTTCTCGAAAGTCGTCGGGTAGCGGCCATAACCCCAGATGTCGTTGTTGGAATACTGGATGTAATAACCGGAAGCCCCCTGCCAGACCATGCTCATGTCGAACTGCTTGTAATTGAGCGTGACGGTGAAGCCGTACTGGATGGGCGGGTTTGTACCGCGGGCCCACTTCTGGACTCTGCGGTCATCGTTGCTTATCCGTCCGTCACCGTCCAGATCGACGAGTCTGTAGGAACCGGGGAGCATCAGGGAGTTGCCGTTGGCACCGCCGTAGAGGGGAGCCGTCTCGTATTCGCTGATGTCCTGGAACTGTCCGTCATAATCGAAGAACCAGGTATAACCCTGATAACGGTTCTCGGTACGGGATGTCCAGGTGTTGTAGGAAGACGTCGGCACAGACACCGTGTAATGCAGATTCATATTACGCGCATACGTGAAGTTTCCGGACAGCGTATAACTGAAGTCGCGGCTGATCTGATTCGTATGGTACAGGGAGAACTCGAAACCGAAATTCCGGTTGGAATAGAGGTTCTCCTGCGGGAAGGATGCGCCAAAGGTGTTCGGAACGGTGGCGAGGGAGTTGCCGAGAACGCCTTCGTTCGTCCGCTGGAAGACCTCGAAGGTGCCGCCGAGAAGGCCGCGCCACAGTTCAAAGTCCACACCGAGGTTCGTGATGGTGGAGGTGACCCAGGTCAGGTTGTCGTTCACCACGCCGGGGGCGGTCATGCCCGGCGTCAGGGATGTCCCGTCGAAGGTATAGCCAGCGCCGTTGGACTGGGTATAGGCACGGACATACTCCCAGGCATTGCCGGTATCCATGCCGCTCTTTCCGTAGGATGCACGGATCTTGAGGTTGTTCAGGGCAGGGATGGCTTTCTTCATCCAAGGCTCCTCGCTCACGCGCCAACCGATGGAAGCGGACGGGAAGAACGCCCACCGCTTGCTCGGGGCATAACGGTAAGAGCCATCGTAGCGGGCAACGACTTCGAACAGATAACGGCCCTTGAAATCATAGTTGATACGGCCCAGGTAGGCGGCCAGCCGGTTGAAGTTGCGGTAACCGGAGTTCTCCGCCGTGGTGGAAGCGCCCATGTTGATGATGTCATGGGTGAAAAGGCCTGCATACTGTCTTCTGGCGTAGATTTCATCGTTACGGGTTCCGGAGGTCTCCGCCGCAGCCATCGCCGCGAAGTTGTGGCTTCCCCATTTCCGGGCGAAGTTCACCTGGATCCTGCCATAGAGTTTCTGGTACAGGCGGATTGTGTTGGAATAGTAGTCGGAACCGAAGACGGAGGGCAGTTTTTCATCCGTCCGGTAGTTATACAACTGGTAAGAACGCTGGTTCTCGTCGTAGTTTCGCTGGGAATTGTCGAATGAGACCAGTCCGGAGAAGGTCAGCCCCTTTAGGAAAGGCGCATTGTACTTGAGTTCCACGCTGGAATTGACGTTGAACATACGCGTGCGACGGTAGCCATCCACATCGGGATCGACCAGGGCGGCCGCATTCTTGCCTTCCGGCTGGATGTAGGAATAGTGGCCGGGAATCTCGTTGCCATTCTCGTCAATGGCGAGCGGGCCCACGCCGCGTTCGTTGACCAGGAGGGTCTTGTATGTCCACATGAAGTCCTCACGGGGCTGACGCTGCTCGGACCAGCGGCCACCGAGGCTGACGATCATCTGCAGGTCCTTGGTCAAGTTGGCGGTCAGGTTCGAGCGGAAATTGTAACGGTCATAATACTGGATGCCGCTGCGAAGCAGACCGTTGTCCTCGTTGTAACCGAGGGAAACGAAATAACGGACGGCATCGGAACCGCCGCGCACCGTGAGACTGTGATTCTGCTGGAACGCATAATCCTTCATGTACAGGCGGAGCCAGTCATGGTCGGTATAACCCGGGGCTCCTTTCCGGTACAAGTCGAGGAAGTCCTCGTTGTAAGACGGGGTCTTTCCTATGTTGCGGTCCATTTCATTCTTGAGTTCATAGTAGGAAAGGGCGTCGGTCGTACGCTCGAAACCGGTCGGGTTCTTCACACCGAGGGTGTTGTTGTAACTGACATGGGCCCTTTCGTTCTTGCCCTGCTTGGTCGTGACGATGATGACGCCGTTCGCGGCGTTCATACCGTAGATGGCGGCAGAGGCATCCTTCAGGATGGAAACGCTCTCGATGTCCTCGGAATTGAGGGAAGCGAGGTCGTCCGTACCGCGGCGGGTGACACCGTCGATGACCACGAGCGGGGTTCCGTAGCCACGGATGGAAATCATGTTGTCGAACGTACCCGGCTCACCGGTCTTCTGACGGATCAACAGACCGGGCATCTTACCCTGGAGGTTGTTGATGAAGTTTTCCGACTTGGTCGTCTCGATGTCCTCAGACGTGATGGCGGCGACGGCGCCGGTGAGGGTTTCCTTGCGCTGGACGCCGTAACCGACGACAACCACGTCTTCGAGCATTTCAGCATCCTCGGCGAGGACGACGTTCATCTGCGGAGAAGCCACCATCTCCACGGTCGTGAAACCGATGGATGAGAAGACAAGGACCGCACCGGAAGGAACAGATATCGAGAACGAACCGTCATTGTTCGCCACGACACCGTTGGTCGGGTTTCCTTTCTCGAAAACGGAAGCGCCGATGACCGGTAATCCCGCGGCATCGCGAATCACGCCTCGTGCGGTGATCCGGCCCTGCTGGGCGACTTCGGCCTCACTTGCATGGGCAAGTTGGGGAAGCGGGCACATAAGCAGGATCACAGCGGCGGAAATAAACTTAATTAGTGATCTCATTGGATTGTTTTGTTGGTTTTTGTAATAGTGTCACAAGTGTCACTTTCCGGCAACCGCCGGGAAAGAAGTTGCAGTCAGGGGTCGTTGGTTTTTTACATAGGCAGAAAAGTTGTTAGTCTGGTTGGTTATTACTGTGGGTTTGATTCAAATTTAGAGAAAAAAAGACCGCCTCCGGATTCGGGTACTGAAAAAGTACCAGAACGGAGGCGGCGAGTAGATATAACTTACTTTATATCAACTTATTAAATAAATACTAAAACGAAAAAAAGTACCAAAAAGAGCCCGGATTTCCGGCTGTTTCAACCCCGGATCAACCGATTTTCCGGATCTGTTCGTCGAATTCCGCCCGCGGGACCCGGGCCGAATTGCGGATCTTCACCTTGTAGTTGTAGATGGTCCGGACCGAATACTTGAGAAGGTCCGCGATGGTGTTGGAGTCCTCGACACCGAGCCGCATCAGGGCGAAAATCCGGAGTTCCGTATTGAGTTTCTCCCCCTTCTTGGGATAGATCCGCGCCGATTCCTCCAGCAGGTCGTTGAACTCGGAGACGAAGTTCGGATACATCGCGAGGAAGGTCGTGTCGAAAGTGTCATAGAAGGCGTCGGTCTCCTCCTCGACGGCCGTCGAGGCGATCATATCCTTCAGCAACTGGTCGGCTTTTCCGTACCGGAGTTGCTTGATGACCTTGGACTCGAGCGACTTGATCTGCCCGATCTTCTCGGAAAGTTGTGACAGGAACAGGCCGATATAGGTTTCTTTGATTCCGTTCGCATCCTGCAGACGCTGGTTGACCTTCTCCATGTCCCGGTGGGCGCGCGAAATCCTCCGGTTGGCCAAAGCCAGGGCGACGATGGCCACGATGAGCATGGCTGTCAAGAGGACGAGGGCCCAGGTAAATATGGACAATTTCCGGCTCGACTCCTGCATCTTCCGCTCATACGCTTCCTGGATACTGATCAGGTGGTGGGAGATCTGCCAGGGACGAAGTTTGGCATTATAGAAGACCGCATCGGCCAGGGCGGTCTGGATGTAATGGAAACTCCGGTTGATGTCCGTTTCCATCAGGCTGGTGGCCACGAGGGAAAGCCCCGCGTAGTTCTTCTGAACATTCTTGAAATCCGCCCGGGCGCAGGCAATCTCCCATTTCATCCGCTCCGCATCCAGTCCCAGGGAATCACACAGGACGGATTCGTAAAAGGCCGCCAGGGCATAATCATGGGAGTCCGGGTCCAACTGGTCCAACAGGATTTCATTCTCCCGCCGCGCCTGCACGAAGGCGCCCTGGTCCATCAGTTTGTTCACCAGCATCGAGCGCCATTCGGCGGAATTGCGGTCATAGATGGTCATCAGGGAATCGGCGTACACGGTCTTGTGCCGGATCGAGAAGTTGCCTTCCTCCAGCAGGGAATTCTCCTGGATGTTGTCGGCCAGCCGGTACAGGGCATGGAAATACGCCTCCGCAATCTCGTCCGGCAGCCGGGAAACGTCCATTTCCTTTCCCAGGATATTGTAGGCCTCCATGTAAAAGCCTGAGTTCGCCAGCACTTCCCCCTGGGTCAGATCCGCCCAAAGCACGTCGTTCTCCATCTTCGCCGTCTCCGCCCAATCCCGCCAGTGCGCGATCCAGGTCCGGGTGGAATCCAGGTTGTAGGAGAAATACTCCCGCACGATCTGCCGGGCCAGCGGTACCCGCTGCTCGTAGGTCGGGGACCGGAAGCAGGCCAGTTTCAAGGATTGGATATACTCGAGTTTCTTCTCCTCCCGTGCCGGCCGTTCCGCGATGGCGAGGTCCAGGTCCGCCAAGGCCTCCGACAATTCCCTGTCCTTCCGGGAAGAACAGCCCATGGTCAGCACGACCAGGACGGACAGGAAGGAAAGGATGGTAAGCAGGTGGCGCATAGCGGCGTTTATCGTAGTTTTATCCAAAGGTAAGCATTTTCCGGGACAATCACAATCCTGCTTTCCTGCCGCTCCCCGCGGCAAAATGATTCATACTTCGGAGATTATTGTTACTTTTGTACATTACAAACGATTATGAACGATAGTTTTTACGGCCGGCGCAACGGCGCCATCGACATGCTCCGGGGACTGACCATGTTCCTGATGGTTTTCGTGAACGACTTCTGGACCGTGGGGGGCGTCCCCCACTGGATGGAGCACACGGCCACGCAGGAGGACGCGATGGGTCTCTCGGACATCGTCTTCCCGCTGTTCCTGTTCGCCGTGGGCCTGTCCATCCCCTACGCCATCGAGCGCCGCTTCCAGAAACTGATCCCGGCCGAGAAGACCCTGGGACACATCCTCTCACGGACCTTCGCCCTGCTGGTGATGGGCGTATTCATCGTCAATACCGAAGGCGGCATGGCACCCTACCTGGGCTGCGGGAAATGGCTTTTCGTCCTGCTGATGGTCCTGGGATTCTTCCTCGTCTGGAATGCTTATCCCGCGCAGTTCAAGGCCGGGAAATGGCTCCGGGCAGCCGGCATCGTCCTGCTCCTGGCCCTCGCGGTCACCTATCGCACCGATAACGGCGGCTTCATCCGGGCCCGCTGGTGGGGTATCCTCGGGCTGATCGGATGGGCCTACCTGTTCGCGGCCGTGGCCTGGCTCCTGTGCCGGAACCGGACCGGCATCCTGTCCTTTATCTGGCTCGGACTCATCGGCCTGAACCTTCTGACCACGGGAACGCGGGACGGGTCCATGCTCCTTGACGGTGGCAATCTCCTGCAGGACTTCGCCCGGGCGTTGAACCTCGGGAACGGATCGTCTGCCCTCATGGTCTTCACCGGCATGCTGGTCTCCGTCCAGGAGAAGAACTTCGGGCGGGAACCGGCCGGGCGGAAACTCCTGTACGCCGCCCTTTCCGTGGGTATCCTGATCGGTTTCGGCACTGCCGCCCACGAGGACTGGATCATCTCCAAGAACATCGGCACCCTCCCCTGGTGCTTCTATGTGGCCGCCATCGGCGTCACGCTGTACACCCTCCTGCGCGTACTGGAGGAAAAGGGTTGGACCCGTTGGTTCGCCCCCTTCCGCCCTGCAGGTACGGCTACCCTGACGGTTTACCTCCTCCCCTACATCTACTATTTCGCGGCCGAGGCCCTGGGCCTGTCCTCCCCCGCCTGGCTCACCGGCCCCATCGGCCTCGTGAAATGCGCCGCCTTCTCCTTCCTCTGCATCGGAACCGCCTGGGCGCTCGGAAAAGCGGGCATAAAAATCAAGATTTAGATGCAGTATTTCCGGAGTTCCTGCGTTATATGGGAAAAGACATGATTATGCATAGATTCCTCGGCTGGGCCGTGGCCCTGTTGGCCGTCACCCTCTCCTGCAGCAAGACCCCCGACATACAGGATCCCGAAGACGGGCTCCCGCCCTTCCCGAAGGCGGAACATGAAATCGCGGCCGTCCCCCTGACCCGCTCGGAGCAGGGTTTCGTCCAGGCCGGCAACGAGTTCGCCTGGAAACTCACGAAAAAGGTCTGGGAGAGCGGAGAAAAGAAGAGTCTCATCATCTCCCCGCTCAGTGTCCAGTATGCGCTGGGCATGCTCGGGAACGGTGCCGACGCGGCGGTGTCCGCCCGGATCGCCGACGTCCTGGGGTATGAAGGGAAAGATGCCATCAACGGATTCTGCGCCAAACTCATCGAGACCCTGCCGCAGGTGGACACGAGTGTCACCCTGGCCCTCGCGGACGGGGTCCTGGTCAATGACCGGTTCACCCCGAAAGCGCCGTTCAAATCGGCCGTCGAGACCTATTACGACGCCCTGGTGGAGTCCATGTCCTTCGCTGACGACAAGGCCGTCATGAAGTATGTCAACGACTGGTGCGAGAAGCACACCTACGGGCGGATCAAGGATGTCCTCAAGGAAGTCGATCCGGCCGCTGTCATGTACCTGATGAATGCCATCTTCTTCCATGCGAACTGGACCTCTGCCTTCGACAAGGCGGCCACCCGGAACGAGAATTTCCGCAACCTCGCCGGCACCACCGCGAAGGTGGGGATGATGCATCAGACGCTGGACGCCTCCTACGGTGAGAACGACTTCTGCCAGGCCGTTTCCCTGCCTTACGGGAACGGGAAGTTCGCCCTGACGGTCTATCTGCCGAAGAAAAGCGACGGCCTCATGGCCGTGCCGGAGGCCAAGCAACTGCCGTGGATGAGCGAGACCTGCCATGTCATCCTGAGCCTTCCCCGCTTCGAGACCGAAACCACCGTGGAAATGAAAGACCTGCTGGCCGGGATGGGCCTTCCCGTCGGCCCGTACACGGAACTGGTCGAGAACGATTCGGCGGACATCTCCCGGGTCATCCACAAGGCCAACATCACGGTCAACGAGACCGGTACCGAAGCCGCGGCCGTCACGGTCATTGAAATGAAATACACCAGCGCCGGGCCGAGCACGGATCCCCGCACCGTCACTTTCACGGCCGACCATCCGTTCCTGTACACCATCTCCGAACGCACTTCCGGCGTTATCCTCTTTACCGGCCTCTACAACGGTTAAATAACTGCGGAATTTTTCGTAACTTTGCGAAAACGCATTGGTTATGAGAGATTTCGTCTATCACGCCCCGACCGAGGTCGTGTTCGGAAAGCAGTCCGAGGAAAAAGTGGCCTCCCTCGTGAAAAAATACGGCGGCCACAAGGTGTTGGTCCATTACGGCGGCAAGAGCGCCAGGAAGTCCGGTCTGCTGGACAAGGTCTGCGGACTGCTCCGCGACGGCGGCGTGGACTTCGTCTGCCTCGGCGGCGTCGTCCCGAACCCGCGGCTGTCCCTCGTCCACAAAGGCATCGACCTCTGCCGCAAGGAAGGTGTCGATTTCATCCTCGCCGTCGGCGGCGGCTCCGTCATCGACTCGGCGAAAGCGATCGCCTGCGGCGTCCCCTTTGACGGGGAAGTCTGGGATTTCTACATCGGCAAGGCCTCGCCGGCCTGCTATCTCCCGGTCGCCTGCGTGCTCACCATTCCTGCCGCAGGCAGCGAGATGAGCGACTCGAGCGTCATCACGAACGAGGACGGCGACGTGAAACTGGGCTACTCCAACCAGATGAGCCGGCCCAAGTTCGCGATCATGAACCCGGTCCGCACGTTCACCCTGCCTCCGTACCAGACGGCGGCCGGCGTGACCGACATGATGATGCACACGATGGAGCGCTACTTCTCCCCCGAAGATGACATGGACCTGACCGATGCGGTCGCGGAGGCCATCCTCCGGTCCATGATGGAGAACGTCTTCAAGGTCCTCGCGGACCCGGAGGACTACCGCGCCCGCGCCCAGATCATGTGGGGCGGCAGCCTCGCGCACAACGACCTCACGGGCTGCGGCATGAGCGGCGACTGGGCCACCCATGAACTCGAACACGAACTCAGCGGCATGTTCGACGCCACGCACGGCGCCGGCCTGGCGGCCATCTGGCCCAGTTGGGCGCGCTACGTGTACAAGGAGAACGTGAGCCGCTTCGTCCGCTTCGCCGTGAACGTGATGGGCGTGCCGCAGGACTTCACGGATCCGGAAGGGACGGCGCTCAAGGGCATCGAGGCGATGGAGCGGTTCTACCACGCCATCGGGATGCCGGTCAACATCCACGAACTCATCGGCAAGGAAATCACCGACGGGGAGATCCGGGAGATGGTGCGCAAGTGCAGCCGCGACGGCCGGATCACCCAGGGAGGTTTCAAGGTCCTGGAGCCCAAGGATATGGAAGCCATCTACCAGATGGCCCGCTAACGGGATATCCTCGCCATGAAAAGGTTCTTATCGACGCTGGCCGCGCTCGTCGTGGCCGTGGGGCTTGCCGCCCAGGTACACATCGACAATTACCCCTTGCCGCAGCATCCGGACACGCTCCGGATCCTCGCCGTGGGCAACAGTTTCTCCGACGACGGCACGGAATACCTTCCCGGTCTGCTGGAAGCGGCGGACATCCACAATGTCATCGTCGCCCGCCTGTACATCGGCGGCTGCACCCTGGAACGGCACTGTAAGGAGTATGCCGACGGGACGGCCAACTACATCTACTACAAGTCCACGAAGAACGAGTGGCAGACCGTCAGCCGGAATGCAACCCTTCTGGACGGTCTGAAGGACGAGCCGTGGGACATCATCACCATCCAGCAGGCTTCGGACGACTCGGGCATCTACGAGACGTATGCGGAGGGCATTCCGAAACTGGTTTCCATCATCCGGAAGGAAGCGCCCAATCCCCATGCGGCGATCGTATGGCACATGACCTGGGCCTACGCCGCCAATTCGGACCACCGGGCCTTCCCCCGCTACGGCCGCGACCAGTTGAAGATGTACGAGGCCATCCGCTCCTGCACGGAACGCGCCTGCAAGGCGTTCAACATTCCCGTGGTCATCCCGTCCGGCGAAGCCGTGCAACTGGCGCGGGGTACCCGGCTGAACAACGACGACAAGGTCCCGGCGACCTCCAAGGTCTATCAACTCACCCGCGACGGATACCATCTCACCCGCCAGCATGGGCGCTACCTGGCCGCCTGCACCTGGTTCGAAACGCTCATCAAGCCCACGCTCGGGAAATCAGTCCTGGGTAACGGATACCGCCTTCTGGACACGGAATACGCGATTACCGGCAAAGACGCCCGTCTCTGCCAGAAATGCGCGGTGAAGGCCGTGAAAGAGTTTCGATAGTTTATTATCTGTGCATAACAACCCGTCAACATGAAACACCGTTTCCCGATCCTCCCCGCCATCCTGATGGCCGCCCTGCTCACCGCCTGCCAGGGCAAAAGCGACAAACCCGTTTTCAACGGCATCGCCGACATCGGCCAGGTCTCTGTCCCCGGCACGATGGAGTATGACGCCGCCGCGGACGTTTACACCGTCTCCGCCGCCGGCGTGAATCTCTGGTTCGCCACCGATGCCGCCAGCATCGTCTGGATGAAAGTCAAGGGGGATTTCGAAATCTGCGGTGACATCGACTTCGTCGGCGAGGGGGTCAACCCCCACCGCAAGATGGGCTTCATGATCCGCGAGGACCTCAGTGCCGACTGCACCTATGCCGACATCGCCGTCCACGGCGACGGTCTCACCTCCCTGCAGTATCGTCCCGCCCGCGGCGAGGACACCCTCGAGACCGGCTCCGAACAAGGCAAGGCCCCCACGTCCATCTACCTCGCCCGCCGAGGCAACACCATCGCAGCCCGCTCCGGCAAGGGTACTCTCCCCGCCACCGATGACGCCACCATTGACCTGTCCTTACCCGAAGAATGCTATGTAGGCCTGTTTCTCTGCTCCCATGAAGAGGACGTGGTGGAGACGGGGCATTTCAGGAATGTCGTTTTCAGGAAGTCGAATTGAGCCGGCTCCCGTTTTCGCGCCAGGGTCCTCCTAAAAGTCGTATCCGAACGAGAAATAGCCGCCGAAATGGGTCAGTTCGCTCCAGGACAGGCCGATGCGGAACGGGCCGGCGACCGTCTTGCGTCCGAAGTCCAGGCCGAACGCATAGTCCGCCAACGGTTCCTGGAACAAGCCCGCGAAAGAATCGATATGATTCAGGAACAGTCCGGACCGGGCCGTCAGGTAGTTCTTGTGATTGATCCTGTACTGGAGGTTCAGTTGCGGCGATGCCACGTAGCCATAGAGCGCCCGCATACCGCGATTGATCCCGAAGAAAGGAATCTGGTAATCCACATAGCGGCCACCGACCAGGCCGCCGACGGCCAGCGTGTGGGTGGGATGGACGATGCTCATCGTCGCGCTGGTATAGCCCAGATACAGGCTGGGGAGTAATGTACAGCGACCGGAAGTGAGCGCGGCCGAGACGGAGCCCAGACCGATGAAATAGTTGGGCAGCCGGTCCATCGTTGTCTGACCGTCTTCCCCCCATCCTTCCCGGAATCCGCGGAACATGTACCGGCCGTCCAGGTCCACCCGGATGCCCTTCGTGGGGAAATAGCCGTCATTGAACGTGTCCAGGCGGATGTCCGCAAAGGTGGAATACCAACGGTTCTTGAACATCCAGCGGAAATAGCGTCCTTCCTCGGCCATCGAACTGTTAAGCGGCGTGAAGTCGGCGGAAAGGCCCATGCGCATCCTTCCCCACACGAACCGTCCGTCCTCGACGAACAGGTTCAGCCGCGAGTGCAGTTCGTTGAAGGAGATATCGGTCCCGCTTTCCTGCCAATACCGGTTCAGCAGGCCGATGCCCACGGTCGGGAGACCGTTCAGGGGTTTGTAGGATCCTTCGACGTTCAGAATGGGGTTGTTGCCGATCTTGACTTCGGTAAGGAGCCGGGGCCCGCTGAGTTTGCGCGTTCCGATGCCCAGGAAACCGCTCACGTACACGACCTCGTCGTTATCGATATGGACGCCTGCGCCGAATTCGTTCGTCTGCCCTTTCTGGCAGTCGAAGATGAGGGTGTAGGGGGCCTGGGTGCCGCAGATCCGGTAGGTGACCGATTCGAAGGCCCGGGTACCGTACAGGTAGGACAGGAGCGCTTCGATCTCCTGGCGGCCGTACAGGCCTCCCTTGGGCATGAATCGGGAGCCAAGGAGGAGTTTCCGTTCCTCCGGCGTAATGCCCTCGACGCCGATGGCGCCAATCTGGATCTTTTCCTTCCCGAGGTCGATGGCGCGCGCGTTGTTCAGTTTCCGCGGCTGGGCGCCGACTCTCCGGGCCACCGCCTCGAACTCGTCCTTGTACTCTTCCGCCAACTCATAGCCCATCCGGATGATGTTGGCAACGCTCTCCTTGTCGAAGGAAAGCATGCTGTAGCCGGGCAGTTCGTGCTGGAGCAGGATGTCGGTGTGGAGCCGGTTGATCCGGGCGGCGTCGGAGGACATCATCGTGATGTTCTGCATCAGCAGGCTGGCGGCCGAACCCAGTTCGGTAATCGTCCGGTCCACCGGCATCTCGGAGCCGATGACGATGTCGGCCCCCATCGCCTTGGCCACGTCGACAGGAAAGTTGTTCCGCGTTCCGCCGTCGGACAGGACCATGTCCTGCGTGCGGACCGGCCGGAAATAGAACGGGATGGACATCGTGGAGCGCAAGGCGTCCACCATCAGGCCGGAGGTCCAGTTCTTCTCGCTCATGGAGAACATGTCCGTCGCCACGCAGAAGAATGGAATGGGCAGATGCTCGAAAGAAAGGGAATCCTGATAGCCGACGGAGACGGAACTCAGGGTGTTGCGGATGTTATAGCCGAACAGGTATCCATCAGGCAGGCCCATGCCCACCTGGGTCATGACTTCGGTGGCCATGTCGGAGGAACTGGTCTCGACATTGTCCATCACCTTTTCCAGGTCCATCTCGCGGCTGAGGCGGGATATTGCGTCTTCCTGCTCATAGTGGAAGGGAATGGTCAGGACGAACCGCTCGTTGTTCTTCCGGCGCCGATAACTCTGGTACGAATCCGGAACCTTGTCGGACATCATGACCGTCCAGTCGATGCTCCGGACGAGGGAGTCCAGATACTGAGCGTCGTACCCCAGGGAATACAGGCCGGCCACGAGGCCGCCCATGCTGGTACCTCCCACCAGGTCCACGGGAATGCCCAACTGCTCGATGTATTTGAGCATGCCGATATGGGCCATGCCGCGGGCGCCGCCTCCGCCGAGGATGACGGCGACAGTGGGCCGGTGCCGGCGGATGGAATCCATCCGCGCCCGGACCCGCGCGAAAGCGGCGGAGTCCGCCCGCGGCTCCACGCTGGGCATGACCAGCCCGTTCCGGTTCTGGGCAAATACACTGACGGCCACCAGGGTGGCCAGGACGGCTATGAAGATGCGTTTCATAGCGCAAAGATACTACTTTTCGGCGAGGAAAGCGTATGGGGATGCCGTCGAAATCGGTCCGGCCGGAGGTCATCGCTGGACTGCTTGGCTTCGCCGGAAGAAAGTTGAAAAGCGAGAGCGGGTCAACGGCAAGCAGCCAGCCGCCCGTCCAGGATTTTGAAGAGTTCTTCCGGTTTGACCGTCAAGTCAGATACCATGATTGCTCCCGGCGTGGCCTTTTCGCTTTTGTAATTGACGACAATCACCCTTTCAACGAACGCACGCTTCAGGACGAATGACTCCACATCGGCATACCGGATCTCCTGCACCTTCCGGCCATCCACGAACACGCACTCGTCGGTAATCGTGAGATAGGGCGTTCCGGTCAATCGCTCTTTCAAGGGAGGATATGCTGCGATTCCTGCACCAAAGCAGAAGAAAACGACGAGGAACCAGGCGATTACAGGCGTAGATCCCTTTAGGATGGCCATAACCCCCAAGGCCACGATCAGCAAGTCGGCAAGCATGGTGACGGCCGTTTTCCAGACGGAATGATAGACTTTAATCTCGTTCATGGTCGATAACCTCCTATTAGTAACAATGCAAAGCAAAGATATATAATCATTTTCAATACGCCAAGGAGGTACGGGGGGCGGAAAACAGACCACGGATTCAGTCCCCTGGTTTCCCCCATTTTTTCTGCTGCTCCGCACGACATTGCTGACAGCCCCTTACCTTTCGGGCGCTAACGACCCACTCTTTCCGGAGTTCCCAGAAGGTAGCCTGGATCCAACGGTTTCGACGCTTGAGGTTGGCGCACCAGTGCTGGGTCTTCAAATCGAAGACCAGTTCCCATGACTTGACAATTCTCTCTTCATCGTCTGTTTCCTCCCTTTTCGTGCGGGCTATACACCAGTGGTTGAGAACGTGATGCCACATGTCGAAATCTGAGAGGAGCACCCGTTCATCCGGAATCTCGGCCGTGATAAACATGAACTCGTCGTCGTAACCGCTGCAGTCATGGAAAGAACCGTGGTATTCCTTTTTATAGGAACCCACCTGCTGCCAGCCCCAAACCGGATAAACGATTTCCGGGCTAGGCGGTGGACCGATGCGCCTGGTCATCTGGTCGGCCATCCAATCATACGCTTCCTTCATTTCAGACACCCCCCAGGACCTGGAGGTATCACAATGGGCCGTCCCCAGTTCTTGCAGTTGATTCCAGAATGAGATGGTTTGGGTAGTCCAGATACGCATTTGTTCTCTATTATCGATACTTCGTCGCCGATAGGATAGTTGGATTCCTCTGCCGATGCCAGGCATCCCGCCAACTCACAAACAGGGGTGCGGCAGTGTCATCTGCCATACAAATATAAACAATGTTTCGATAACTGGTAATGTTGGATTTAGAAGTACGCGAGAGCAGTGTATATGTTTCACTTGAGGGCTTGCCGTGTTGATTATGCTTTGTACAAACCTCATTTGTACAAATAAACCATCCTCGAAGGTGTTATTCATGTACAAATCTCCTTAAAGATGGTATTCTGAGACGATTCTTATTGAGATATGTACCAAGAATCCACGAGTGGGTAATGTTTGGATGTACAAATGAGATTTGTACAAGGTTGAGAGCGAAGCCTGGGGCATATGAAGAAGCCTAGCATGCCGCTCTCACTTCCCTTGGGAATGTGGTCTGCCGCGGGAAGATGCACAAGATTGGCGGTTGGGATTCCGTCGCTGCGCGCCGCGTCCTTGCCCCTGCGGGGGGCTAATGTACGAGCATAGGACGGACGACGGTGGTCTGGGAACCAGGATGAATCAAGCGTGCTCTAGAGCGTGGGAGGGGGCTTACTATAGGTAATCCTTTTTATTGTGAGCGTTGATTTTGCGATTTTACAACTAAGTGTTATTTCAGATCAGATTAGGATTACTAGGATAAAAAACTGTTAGGGCTTAAAAATCTGTCCCACCAATCTTGTTCCTAGGGAGTCTGCGTCTGGCATTGAGGTTCACGAAAACCGTCTCCTGATAGTCGCAACCATACTTCCTGTTCGAGCAAGCCAAAACGCTGTAGGGATTCCCGTTCACCGCTATCCCTTTCTTCACTTGGATGCAACGGCCACAATGGCATTTAGGGCAGCGATCTTCCTCGGGAATCACCTCTTCCCGCCTCACCGATTCTTCTGGGTGGATAAACTCTTTGACGAAGGGCGAGGGATTGTTCATGTCGTACAGAACCCAGGTATGCACTCTAGCGCGAGTAATTCCAACATAGAAGATGCGCCTTTCTTCACTGTAGGCGAACTTGTCGGGTTCACTAAGGACGTATTCTAGAATAGGGCTGTCCGCAATGTTGGATGGAAAGCCGAGGGTGCCACCGTTACAGTTAAGCAGAATGATATAATCTGCCTCAAGTCCTTTTGACTGGTGAACAGTTAAGAAATTCATTCTCCTGCCAGCATAGGTGACATAAGCCTTATCCTTGGTATCATTGACCACCATGTCCGAGCCTTTCAGTACATTGACGTCAAACGAATACCGCCCCAGGAGAATGACCTCCTTGTCTTCAGGGATGCTCCCCAGAATCCATTTCACGGTCTCGGCGACATCATTGCCGCGGTCCGTGGAGATGAAGTCCAAGTCGGTCTCTGCATCATCCCTGAAAGGACGGACGTTCTTCGAGGCCTGCTCTGGGTTGGCGAGGATGAACTTTGAAGAGGCCGCGATGGCCGGTTCGCCGAACCGATAAGTGGTCTCCATCAGGCACTTCTTTGTATAGCCGAAATATTTGTCAAAGCTCTTGAAGAGAGCCATGTCGCTCCCGGCGAAGCGGTAGATCGACTGCCAGTCATCTCCCACACAGAAGAGCTTGGTCAGGGGAGCCTTCCTCCGGAGGGACTGCAGAAACCGATAACGGTCCAAGGAGATGTCCTGAAACTCGTCGACAAGGATATAATCGTAATCCGGACGGTGTCCGTTGTTGCACAAGTCTGTTGCCCGGATGATCGCATCGGTGAAGTCAATCTCTCCCTTTTCCTCCTCCATCCTACAGTATTCGTTTACGAACGGAGCAACGATCTCGTTCAGGGTAATCCTGTCTTTCGAGAGCGAAGCCTGAGAGACGACGGACGACATCGTCTCATCCTTGGACTTGAGGAGGAAGTTGAAAGCCGTGAGCATGCCGAGGATGTTCTCCTCCTGCCTGACCAGTTCGCGAGACATCTTGTCCGAACCGGCGGAACTGAACGTGATCCCGAGGGCGCTGAGTTTGGCGGACAGATCCGTGAAGACATCCCCGCGATGGAATCCGGCACTGGAGGTTTCCAAAAGCACCGTTCCTTTGTCCCGGTGGAGATCGCGTTTCCAGCGGATGCCTTCCTTGTACTTGGTCTCCTCCTCTAAGGTGAACCATTTCGGGCAGTGTCCGTATTCATTAACGGCGAAATGCTCAAGATAGACACGGTGCTGGACCTCTTCAGGATCGTTATAGTAGATTGAGAAATCGGGGCAGTACTGGCGGTATTCGCTATCAGTGGTGGGATACTCGTATTTCTCCTCGTAGCGGAACTGGACGCCGCGGCTGCCAAGGAAATCGCAGATCTGACTCTCCTCATCCGACTTGCAGAAGACCGCACGGCCGTCCATGTCCTTGAAATAGGCTTGGACCCCGTATTTCTTCCGGTCAAGCATGTAGGCTTCCATCGAAGAGTACTCGAACTGGTCCTTCATCTTGTACCGGGAACGGACGATATAGTCGGCGATGGCACGATGGAAAGATGGATTTTCATTGAAGAGGTGGTGATAGACCTGCACGGAGAAATCCTGGGGCACGATGGTGGGCATCTCACCAGTCGCTTCACCGATGATCTCCAACGCAAGCTTATGGAAGGTCCTGCACTTAAGATTCTTTTCACCAAGGCGGTCAGAGAGAGATTCGGCTGCCTTCCTAGTGAACGTAATCAGCAGGATCTTCGATGGGTCCACCTTCTGGACATCTATCAGGTAGCGGACTTTACCGACTGTTGTGAGAGTCTTGCCGCTGCCCGCACTGCTGATGACAAGCACGTTGTCCTCCAGCGAGACGACAGCCTCCCGCTGCTGGGAATCCAGTGGATAGGGAAGAACAGTGTCGAAATACTGGGCATAGTCATCAAGCTGTTTCCGTATAAACCCCTCGTTGTTGATCTTCTTGAATTCCGGACTATCGGACATCGCTTTGTGAAAACGCTCTATGGTGTCCTTGTCAGGATGTCTTTCCAACTCCTCCGAGTTGATGACCTTTTTCACCTCGGATAAGAGCCCTGCGTATTTGTCATCTAAACAGAGCCTTTCAGACTCAGTGATGTAATGGCTGTAGTTGTAGAAGGAACTGATCTCCTTGAATGCCGGTCCGACATTGGGTATTTCACGTTCGATGATATCCAGACGCTCTTGATACCGTTTCCGCTTTGAGGTCCTGAAAAAGTAAGCCACGAGCAAGATACTCGCAGTGACAAGCAGTATGATTTGAACATACAGCATACGGTCTTGGATGGGAAGAGTACTTTGTAATCGCAAAGATAGGAAAAAAGGTGTCCCTCCCCAACAGAAGCACGAATGAATGATAATTGTCCCACCATACTAGCAGAATGGAGGATCTAGGCAATTCCGAGGAGAACAATACGGAAATGGAGACTATTCGCCCGAAGATACCCTTGGGCCTGTTCTGCTACATCCTCGAAAAATGAAAAGCGAAAGCGGGGCATCAGGCCGTGGAAGGGCCTGGGGGTGGGGGTCGGGCCGCGTGAGGGCTTTTTTCAATGGGGTCTAAAGCGGGCGAAGTAGCCTTGGAGTGCGTGTGTGGCCGATTGGGCCGCTTTCGCTTTTCATGGGAAGGGGAATGGAAGGGGTTCCAAGTCGCAAGATAAGCGGTGGTGTGGCGGTTGGGATTCCGTCGCTGCGCGCCGGCATCCCTGCCCCTGCGGGGGGCTAATTCGCGAGCATAGGATGGACGTCATGTGGCTGAAGCCACGATGTCGTTTGCCTCAGAAGGGTTGCGCTCGAACGAGTTCGGCGCAACCCTTCTGCGACAAACGCCACGGTCTGCGACCGTGGCGTCCATCCTTTTCGTGATTCCGTTGGGATTCGAACCCAAGACCCACAGCTTAGAAGGCTGTTGCTCTATCCAACTGAGCTACGGAACCGTGCGCTCCCCAAAAAGGGTGCTCCTTGAAAGGGAGTGCAAAGATATGCAAAATTTCTGAAATAACTACTGGACGAAACCGGCAAAGTAGCCCGGGAAGAGGACGGTGGTGATCAGATAGCCCACGATGGTGGATACGATGACGCTGATCAGGCCCGGCATCATGAAACTATGGTTCAGCAGGTATTTGCCGATGACGGTCGTTCCGGAGCGGTCGAAGTTCACCGTGGCGATATCGGACGGGTAGTTCGGGATGAAGAAGTAGCCATACACGCTCGGGAGGACGCCCAACAGGACGGGGCCGGCGATACCCAACTGGTAGGCCAGCGGGAGGAACGCGACGACCACGGCGCCCTGGGAGTTGATGAGCACGGAAACGAGGAAGAACACGAAGGCGATGGACCAGGGATAGTTCGTGACGAGGCCGGTAAGCATGTTCTTCATCTCGTCCATGTAGTTGCCGAAGTAGGTGTCGGCCATCCAGGCGATGCCGTAGATGGCGACCACCGCGACCATGCCGGACTGCCAGACGGCGCCGCCGACGGCCTTTTTCGGGGAGGCCTTGCAGAACATGATGTTACAGGCGGCTGCCACGAGCATGATGATCTGGATGCAGATGTTCATCTTCGGGATGGACATGGCCTCGGCCAGCGTGCGGCCGTCGGAGACATGGATCATCTGGCAGAACGCGAAGCCCACGATCACGAGCAGGGAGGCCAGGAAAATGAACACGGACGCCTTGGCCTGCTTGGTGATGACCTTGTCCAGGGTGGTGGAGGAATGGCCGTACATGTAGGCGTACTGCTCGGGATCGGCCTTTCTCTTCTGGAATTCGGGATCGTCGTCCAGGTCCTTGCCCCGCTTGTAGGAGGCCAGGGAGGCGCACATGAGGCCGATAAGGCAGGCCGGAATGGTGACCATCAGCACCTGCGGGATCGAGACCATATAGCCGTTCGCGTTGGAAATCGTGACGAAGGCGACGACGGCGGCGGCGATC
>JAEEGK010002134.1_pt1 | contig 49350 bp, 79 predicted proteins | sample 8958771 | NCBI WGS metagenome assembly JAEEGK01 (sample SAMN16246547, study PRJNA631951) | gut metagenome | biome: gut microbiome; feature: rumen; material: SC-attached | host: Bos | place: Iran: Karaj | collected 2018-10 | reverse complement strand
GTTCCATTCCACCGTATATCCGTACCTGCTCGCAAGAGATTCAATGTTGCTTCTGTATTCCTTGTATCTTTTCCTGACCGTTTCAAAATAGTCGAGAATAGATTTTTCGCTCCAACTATCTTCTATAGCTTTGCACATAGCATCGCACGCTTCTTTAGCCGTGTGTGCTTCGATGCAAATCGACTTCCGTAGTTCCGAAATCGTCCTCATGTTTTTACTCCTTCACCTTTAAATGCCATTGTCCGCATTCCTCTCGTATAACCTCGAAACCGTAAGCGGCGGCAACCTGCTCTAAATGCTCGTTGTATCGTTGCCCCTCTCTTTCGCATAGCCTACGCATTACCTCTGCGCAAAATCCGATGGAAATAGCGGTTTTACCCTCAATCACTTCCATTCCAACACTTTTGGCACACGCAATTATGCAAAGAAGGTCGCTCTCGTCTTTGGTAGGCGTTCCAAGATCATTAACAAGGACTCCATAAATAGTCTTGCGCAACATATCTGACGTACCCCCTTTAAAACTTTCCGTTCACATAGAACATTCCCGTAGGAATACCCTTGTTGATCGTAAATCTCCAACCCTCTCCGTCATGTGTGCTTCTCGCTCTTTTGAGAAGTCTTTCGATTCTTCTCTTGGTAGCCTGATTACAAATGAAGTTGCGGTACTTCAAGAAGTAGTCGTTGCTGATTCTCTTGACGAACGATCTTGCCCTGACAAATCTTCCAAACTCGTAGCCGTTCTTTGTTCCCTCGATTTTCCTGATTCCGATTATCATGCCTGCTCTCCCTTCTCTCCGCTAATCTCGTCTAATACACCGCCGATGTAATGCGAGATTATCTCTCTTGCTTTGTCAATATCTATCTTGTTGTCCTTATCTGCTGTGCAAGCCAAGTCGCCCATGACTTTCGCCCACGCTGATACAAGCTTGGTGGTCTTGTCCTCACCTGCCGTCTTGTTTGACAAGGGCTTTACGATAAGGCAATCATTCGCAATCCTGTCAACGACAAGTGATGCGCGCTCTCCCTTTGTGCGGATCATGATTGATAAAAACAAGCCCATAAGATGTGCAAGCGTCTTATCGTCGCAGTAGCTTTCAGCGATATACTCGTCTGTGCCTTCGTAATCCTTATCCGCTACTCCGTTAGACAACCACGGATCGGCTTCATCTTCGTCGTTAAGACAACGAACTATCGTGTCCATAGCACGTACAACCGATACTCTTTCCTCTGTATTCATAGATTATACCTTCCCTTCTTTTAACTACTGCTCATGCGTTAAGCCAACCGTCCACCTGCGATTGTGTGTTTTTGGCGATGTCCTTTTTCTCGGAGAAGAACACTCCCTGATAGCCGTTTCTCATGGACTGATGTAGTGCCGCTATGCCTTCTTCCTGTGTGTGGTTTTTCAGGGCGTTTACAGTCATCGAAATGGACTTCTCGCCCATAGGCTTTTTGAGGTCATGCCTTCTCCACTCGATAAACTCATGGAATACTGCATCAAGATCGGGCATTGTCGGAAAGTAGCAAATATCCGCAACCACTTCGGTCTTAGGCGCTGACTTCTTTTTTGCAGGAAGGCGTTCCTTTATCTCCTGCAACATATCCTTTATCTCCCAAAGTAGAACAATTATATCATTGTCGTCCATACGCTTATCTCCTGTTCCTTCCGTCTCTAAGCGGACACCAAGGCGGCGATGATTTAACGTCGGGTTTATCACTGTGTGCGCTACCCATGCCGATATAACCCACCTGCCCTTTATATCCTTTCGAAACAAAGGCTCTTACAATGAAAGCCTGATTCGGGTGTCCGCAGAAAAACATTCTCATGTTAGTCGTACCCTTCCTGCGATATGCCTTCGCTTTGGCGTAGTTGCACTCACTACAAGTCTTTTGGCAATTATCCATAACAGAAAAACTCTCCTTTCCACTCCCAAAACACGCCTTTGCCCTGCTTGAAGTGTGCCTGATAGACAACATCATGAGGTAAAATTGATCCGTGTTTGAGAAGTATTCGTGCAAGTTCGTAACATTCCTCGGGAACTTCGCCTGAACCTATCAGACGCTTTGTACGCGGAGCATACTGCTCGTAGCCGCTGTCAATCTGATAAACGACGTCGTGAATATTGTTGGGAAAACGCTTGTCAAGCACTCGGTTCAAAACAACTGATCCCGTCAGCATCATTTCGTACCTTCCGCTGATATAATTCTCTGCGTACATAACGCCTGCAAGAATCTCAACGTCCGATTCGTCATACTCGTAACTCCATTCGCCGTTGTAGACGTACTCGGACACTTCGGAATAATACTCGTTTTCTGTTGCTAATTCCTTCGCGGTGTCAATTGCAATCTGTAATTCTTGGATCGCTTTTTCCTTTTCGGCATATAAAGTGTCGTACTGCGATTCTTTTTCTGCCAAAAGACCCGAAACCCTGTGGAGTTCTATTAAAGCGTTTGATTCGTTTTTCTTGCGATCCCCAAGTTCAACCAACAAATACTCGTTCTTTTCTTCGAGTTCTCTGTAGCAGTGACTTGTGTAGAATACGAAAAATAAAGATGCAAAAAGAAGTGTAAACACGACGATAGCTACGCCGTAATACTTGAAAAATGATTTTGTTTTAGACATGTTGAAAATCTCCCTTTTTGTTTTTGATGATACGATTATATCGCGCTTTGTTTCAAATTGCAATACATTTTTAGAACTTTTTTCCTGTTAAAAGTTCAATTATTGATTTCCCCATTTCTTTGTTAAGGCAAAAAACAAACTTGCAACCGTACTTGTGTTCCATAGTCTTTAATGCCTTGTACAGCTTTGCCCCTTCAAGTGCGTTAGGATATTTCGAGATCGGCTTGCGATTGCCATTAGCGTCTCTTGGCGTATATCCTTTAAGCGTGAACTTGCGGGGATTCTGCCACTTTGCAACATCGTCAACCGTCCTGATCCTTTTCTGCCAAGTCTGCTCATCTTTCCAACCGATCAGAAGCGGTTCTGACGCAACGAGGATATACAGCTTTACTCCCCTTACCTGCGCCCTTACAAGCCCTCTGTGGAAGAAGCCATGATACTTCGTATATAAGTCCTGCAAAGGACTTATAATTTCTTCGGGCAAGCTATACTTATAGACATACTGCGTTACTTCGCTATAAATATCCCTTCCTGCGTCATCGCTTGTAATGAGGTTAACAAGGTCGTCCTTGTGACTACGGTATCTTTCGCCAACAAGATTGCAAACAGCGGCAACGATGCTTTTCTTCGGCAGTGTTTTAGCCTGTATGTCGTTTATCAACTCCTGCATGTCCTTCTTGGTGTCAACCGCCACGTTTGGACAACCCACAAGCTGATAATCGCCGCAGGTTAGCTTCTCCCTGCTCCACGAAATGCCATTCTTTAAGAACCAATTATGCTTGCTTGTATGTTTAGAAGCCTGTTGCCTGCTATCCTCTAACAGCATTATCTTGTCGATATAATTCACTCCCTTCTCTAGCAGGATATGTTCTCGGGCTTAACCCTTCCTGCATAAACTTTAAGTTCCTTTTCGATCCTGTCAAAGCTAACCTCATGAGCCTTTTTGTAATAGCGACAAGCTTCCTTTTTACATGCCATTTCGCTCAAAGCCTTACAACACTCGGGGTTCTCGAAGAAAGCACAATCCTCGCGGATCGCTGTCTTGCTGTTGGTATCGACAAACACATAAACCAACTCGGGCGTTTTGACGGTCACAGTTCCGCAGTAATCCGAAATCGTTGTGCCTTCCTCAAATTCGATGTCCGCATGACTGATATATCCGTCGGGCGTTGCTATAGCTTCAAAAGACTTTGATTCCTCAACAGATTCTTCGTCCATGAAGCCGATCATTCCAAGTCTGTCGTCCTTCAAAAACTTAAACTCATGCGCCCTTCTGATGCCGATTAGCTTATATACCTTTTTCATGTGTTACCCCCTTATGTATTAACATTGATGATATTGTATCGCGCTACCGATACAAGCTTGCCGTAGCGATTCCTGACCGTTGTATTCTGCGTCATGATCGTATAGCCCATTTTGCGAAGGTCATGAATACGGGTGTTCAACTCTGTGATTCCCCATTTCTCGTAGGCTTCTGCTCTCGTTAACGTGTTGCCTTGTAACAGGTATTCAAGAACAAGCTGATTCTGTGACACGGGCTTATCCTTCTTCGATGTCGGCTCGGTCTGCTCCGCAAATTCACACCCGTTGCACGCCAATATTGACCCGTAATACCGTTTTTTGCAAGCGAGTGTATCTTTGTACTTCTTGCATCTGAAAGCCATAATACGCCCCCTTCTCGTTAGTTGAACGGCAACTCGTCGTCAACGCCCTGCGGAATGTTCATAAACGATTCCTGACCTGCCTGCGGCGCGGAGTTGTTGTTGGCGCTTACGCCTGACGAACCTTTGCTTTCGGCAAATTCAAGTTCATCAACAATGACCTGAACGCTGTAGACCGTCTGCCCGTCCTTATTGGTGTAATTGTCGTTCTGAATGTGTCCGAAAACCAACATCTTCGTACCCTTCTTGAGATACTTTTCAACAAACTCTGCCATTTTCCCAAAGGCGGTACAGTTGAAGAAGTCCGCTGTCGGGTCTCCCTCTCTCTTAAACTTACGGTCTACGGCAAGACTGAACCTGCCGACTGCCTTCTGATTATCCCCGTATCTTACTTCGGGGTCACGGGTCAAGCGACCGCACAAAAATACGCGATTCATGCCTTCTTGTCTCCTCTCTTAAATATTCTCTTAAAGAAGCCGCTTACACTTTTCTTGATTGACTTCTTCTGACCCTGCTTGCGCTCGTTCTTGTAATACGAAATCGCCTTGAAGCGGTTGAATCCTGCGTGTTCGCTTCTGTAACTCCTCGCGCTTCTCTGCTTGTGTTTTTCTCTTGTTGCCATAATTCTTCTCCTTTCAAAAATCCACTGATTTCTTTCCTTCTTCGTATCTCTGCCACGATATGATGTTGATTTTAGGCTTTCGCTCAAAAGGGCTTAAACTCTGTTCATAGCGATAGTCGAGTTCTAAAGATTCTATCCCGTCCGCAATTTTTTGGTGCAAATCAACAATGGTCTCCTGATTAATCGCAATCGGGAAGTAAACGCTTGCTTCTCTTGTGAACTCTTTGCTGTCGCCCATTACATGAAAGCAAACATGAACATAGTCGCTAGGCTTTGATGTGTCCACCATACTAGCACCCCCTTAAATCTCCGCCAAAAGTTTCGGAACGCATACATATACGTTCGCTTTTGTTGCCTGCTTTACCTTCGCTATAAGCGTGTCGTAGTCGCACATACCCTCGCCCACGTGACAAAGGAACACGTTCTTGAGCGAGTCTTTGTTGAGCGTTTCGATAAACTGCTTGCAGGTCTTAACGCCCATGTGTCCGAGTAGCTTATGCTTAATCTGCGGAAGTTCCATATTGACGTATTCCTCGTCATAGTTGCACTCGACTATAAGTGTCGTAATCTCCAACTTCGAAAGATCGTAAGGGCAATACTCAAGGTCTGTGAGATATGCAATCTTCTGGTCTCTCCAAGTGATGATGTAACCGTAACACTCGGTTGTGTCGTGCGGCACAGAAAGCGCCATGACGTGTATGCCGTTAAGGTTGTAGACATGATTGCCCTCGACTCTTATAGCGTTGATATACTCGCTATACTCCTCAAACAGATTCGGGGGCATTACTACCAAAGTACCCATATCGAGAAGCTTTTTAAGGCTTCTCGAATGGTCTTTGTGTGCATGAGTAACGAACGCCATAACAACCGATTGAACGTCGTAGTTTATTGCTCTCTTGATCTCTGTCATGGTAACGCCTGCATCGAGAATTATATGCTCGTGCGGATTGGATAAGACGTAGCAATTTCCCTGTGAACCCGTTCTGATTGTTTGAATTTCCATTTACTCTTATCCTTTCATGAAATCAGGCAGAACGCCGTTTTCAAAATCTGCTTCCTCGGCAACGGGGGTCTTGTTTGCGTTCTCAACAACCTCGACTTCTACCGACTCAACATCAACCGTGTTATCCACGTAATCAGGCGTACCGTCCTCACGGATAACCGCTTCGTCTCTGTCAAAGGCGCTCTTGAGTTCTGTACTCATGATACCCCACTTGCTTATAAGCTGACGAAGCATGGTCTTTTTTGCCATTTCGTCAAAGTTGGTAGTCCAAAATGTGTACGAAGTACCCTTTGACAAGTCCTTCTTGTAGCCCTTTGAGTAGGTCTTGGCGTGAATCTCCATCTTCTCTTTAGTCCAATACATTTCCTTACGGAAACCATTGGTTAACTCGAAGAAGGCGTAATAGCCGATAACCTTTGCCTTTTCGCGCTTACCTGCGTCAAGGAACGGTGCAAACTCAATCTCCTCGGTAAAAGGATTGAACCCGATCAACTCGCCCTCTCTTACCTCGATTGTGTTCATGCGCTTGTACTGTCCGCTTCTCATAGCGAGTTGCAAATAGCCCTTGTACCCAAGCTGAAATACCGCTTCTTTAACGCCCTTGTTCTCGTACTTCACCATATAGTATTGCCCTAACTGCGGTGACGGGCTTAACTTCAATGTCTGTCCGAGAAGGGCGGCAGAAAGAATACTCTGATTGGTACACTCTGCCAAGTCCTTGTTGACCTGCACAGCGGAAACGATAGCGGTCACGAAACCGTTGTAATCACCTGCGCCGATCACCTGCATGATGTTCTCTTTTACAGCGTCAGTGTTGAGGTATGCGGTCATACCCATTTTCTTTTTTGTCTGTGCGACAACTGCTGTTGCGTCTGCCATTTAATCACACTCCTTCGATTTTTAATTCGCTGTCATTTGTAACCTTGAGTGCGATAATCTGCATACCCGAGGTAATAACGATCTCGGTAGAATCAGATAAGCACTCGTAGCCGTCAACGAACAGAGGAACAATCTGTTCGTAAACCTTCTGTAAGCCTTCAACAACATGAATCTTGCCCTTGAGGTAAAGACCCGTGTTCGCTGACTCGCCTGCCTTCTTGCCCTCGATATAAAGATCGCAAACGTCCTTGACTTCACCGTTCTTCTGATAGTCGTAGAATTTCCACTTCACGCAACTATCAAACAGTGCGTTGATACTCTCGGTAAGCAGGTCATTCTTGAAGGTTTTTAGAACAGAAAGTTCATCAAGAATCTTCTCTGCGTCTGCCTTTGTCTGCTCGTACTGCGCCTGCATCTTACGGCAGTCACCAACCTGCGCTCCGATCTCGTCGTCCTTGTCCATAAGGGCAAGTTTGCGGTTGCAATCTGCGATGATCGCTTCCTTGGCAGAAACGTCCGTTGTTGACTTCGGAAGCCCCATAGCAACCAACGAACCGTAACGATCTTGAGCCTTCTGCCTTTCGGCTACAGCCTGTTCGTATTCTGCGCTGATAGGTCTTTCAGTCCTACTCTGCTGAATCTTTGCCTTTGCGTCCTCGATACCTGCGTTAAGACCGTCAAGAACCGCTGTAAGATTCTGAATCGTTTCGGTCTTTTCCTTAACGCCTGCTTCGTGAACCTTGATCGCTTCTTCGTTCGCCTTGTAAGTATCTTTCTTCTGCTTGATTTCAGCCTTGATACCTTCGGCAACCTGCCTTAACTTATCGGGCGGTAATGTCTGACCGCAGAAGCGGCATACTGTAGCTTCGTTCTTTCCGTTCTCAAGCGCCTTGATAGCTTCCTTGATAGACTCGTTATCCCTCTTGAAGTTCGCTACAGCGTAAGCGTCCTGATCGCTCTCCCTTGTAAGAGTAGCAATCTGTTCAGAAACCTGCTTTGCGGATTCGATCTTTCCTCTTAACTCGTTCTCAAGGGCAACGCTCTCCTCGTACTGTGTCGCCATGAGCCTGTTGTTGATCTCAGAAACAACCTTGTTCGCGTTGTCTATTTCAGCACGGGCTTCTTCGATGTCCTTATGGTGCTGTAAAATCCTCTCGTGTTCTTCCTCATGGACTTTGGCAATAGCCTTCTGCGCCTTGTCCAACTCAGAAAGAATGTCCTCGCGCTTCTCGGTGATGTTTGACCTGCTCGCAAGTAAGCCTTCAATCTTGGCGCGAAGAATCTCTCCGTCCTTTCCGTAGGCTTCGCGGACTTTGCGAATGGAAGCCTTTGCCATAGCTTCGATCTCGTCAATCTTGTAGTTCTTTGCCTGCTCCGCTACAGTCTCAACCGAAAGACCTCTCGAAAGAGCCGCACAAACGATCTCTGTATCGGTCATGTTTGCGATAAGATTGAAAAGAATCTTGCGCTTCTCGTCGGGCTTCATGTTCAGGAAGCTGTCAACGTGTGAAAGAAGTAACATCTTGTCGGCTTCGATAGCTCTCTCTGCGAGTCCTTCGATGAAGTCTCTCTCCGACTTCTCACAGTCGTTGATCTCATAGAAGTTGGTGTACGTAACCTTCCTCTTTCCGCTGTCGTCGGGCTTTGAAAACCTGCGCTTCTGATACTTCTTGATCTTGAGCGGCTTTCCATCAACGACAAGTTCAGCTTCAACAGAAGGCGTGTACTCTCCTTCCTCTGTAGCGTCAATAGGAAATACCTCGGGATTAGCCGTAAGTTCGATGTCGCGTCCTGCGATAAGCCACAGCCATGCGGTAGCAAGAGTTGTCTTGCCCGTGCCGTTCTCGCCCGATATAATGCTTTTAAACTTCTTGAAGTTGAACGAAGCGTTCCTGATACCCTTAAAATCTTTAAGGGCTAAAGACTTGATTTGTAAAATCATGATTTAATTTACCCCCTTTAATCCTTTCTTATTACGATCTGTTTTGATATGTTTTGGTGGTAGTACGTGTCTCTGTCGTCTTTCGACAAGAAAAACGTCTGCCATTGTGCCGCAGGAATGTCGAGCAGGTCACTCCATATTGCCATATCCAACGGCGTAAAAACCTTCTTGCCTGTCAAGCGCCTGTTTGTTATCAGGTGATTCTCACCGAGAACCTTTGCGAAACTTCTTTGCGATCTATAGCGCAGAAGAATCTTCTGCAAAAGTTCGGGGTATTGACAAGCCTTTGTTATCCTCATTCAGTCACCCCCTTTCGGTTTAAACTCGTCGAAATCCCATAAGTAACCGCTTGATAATTTGCTGACCTCTCCGCTTTTTGTAAGCGGATAAAAACTCGCGTCATAACCCATAAAACCAAAACCTCTTACGATTCTTATAACTCCTTCCTTCCCGTCCCTTACCCTGACGGCAACTTTATCATTGTCAAGACCGCGTTCCTTTAGTGCGCTCTCAAGGGCGGACACAAATCTCTGCCTTAACTTGCCTTCTTCCTCGATAAACCGCTTTTCTATTTCTTTTTTGGTTTCCACGCTTTTACCCCCTTTCCTGAAATATATATTTAGCTTACAACATTGTTTACAAACTGTCAATGATGATTTTATTCAAGCGATACACTTTTATACTTCGTCAAGGAACGGAAGGATAATCTCGTTGCTCTCGTCCGCGATACGCTTCTCGATTTTAACCGCCCTCTTGTCCGCGTATTCCTTTTCTTTTCTCTTGTAGTACGCTAACTGCCTGTTGTATTTCACGTAGATGTCATTACGCTTGTACTTCTCACGCAACTTCTTTTGGATAACACGGGAGTTAAGCAAGCCTTTTTCCTTGCCGATCTCGTCGCTCGGTAATTCTATTCCGTAAGTCACTTCCATGTCTCTACGGGTGTTGTGGTAGTATTTATCCTTCCCGATAATGATACAGAAACGCTTCTTTATTGGCGGCTTCTTGTAGCCCTTGTCCTTCTTTATCGTGCCTGCCCTTTTCCTGACGCGTTCTCTTTCGCGGTCTGCCATGTCGAGAATATTGTTAGCGGCTTTCCATTTAGCCCTTGCTGATCTCGGAAGGTCAACGGCATAATAGATTGTATCAAGTGCCTGTCGCAGAACGGCTATTTGTGCTTTCTTTAAATACATTTTAATCCTCTCCTTCTTGATATGGTGTTTATAGCTTCGGTCATTGTGCTTTCGGGTATCATCGGTACGGTTATCTCGTAAAGGTGTCCGCTTGATCTGTAAAGCGCTATTCCGTATCGGTCTATCTTTTCTGCCCCGCCTGCTCCGATAATCTGTCGGGATTCTATCGTGCTGTCACACCTTAACGCGATCTTCTCTGTGAAGTTAAGCGTCAACTCCGCAGGTATAATTTTTCTCGCAGGGCATTGTGTCGCAGAAATCAGGTGAACGCCTGCCGCACGTCCTAATTGTGCTATCTTTTGGATTCTCGGCTTGATCTCTTTTCTGCCGTCTCCCATCGTCAGCAGGTCTGCCAACTCGTCGATAACTATGTAGATGTGCGACCCCTGATACATGACCTCACCGCTCACCTGCATATCTGAATAGCGCTTTTCCATAATCAGAATGGCGTTATCAAGGACGTTGAGCGTTCCTTCGAAGTCGTCCGCGTAAACGCTTGTTGTAACCATATCGGAGTATTTGTATAAAGACACGCGCTTCGGGTCAATCAGGAACAGCATACCTGCCTTTGTCCTGTTGCTTGTCATAAGCGTGTATAGCAGGGTGTCTATCATGACCGATTTACCACAGCCTGTCGAACCGCCTATGAGGATATGAGCGCCTTCAAGCATCTTCTCATAGACACTCGGTATTGGTGTCTTGCGTGTCGGCATTGTAACCGTGCCGCAGAACGGCTTATTCCATGTCAGCATAAGACCTGCTCCTTTCTTTATCGCTCCATAAACCCGTCATAATCAGGCATATAGAACACGTCCTTGTTGCTCTGAACACAGCTTACCATGTTTCTTAAAACGGTTTTGGCGCTGTCCTTGTCCTTGTAGACTCCGATCTTCACGGCGCTACTTCCCTTAATCACTGTAGAAATAATAACCTCGTACTCTCCGAAAGTCGTTTCCTCAAGATGAACACGGCTTGAGTTGTCAAGATTAAATATTTCGTCTTTGTTCTGCGAGAAGATTATCATAACTGTTTACCTGCCCTTCATTTCTTCCGCGTCCGAAACAATACCGTTGTATTCTTCGTCGGCGTCTACGTCTGTTACAAATCCGTTTTCTTCGGCATACTTCAAAATCTCTCTTACCGCATAATCATACGGCTTGTAAGCGGTTTTGCAGAAACAAAATCCCGTCTTTTCGTTATTGAAATAAAGCGTTTCATGACCCAAATTGTGCCGATTATCTCCGTTGATTGCGATCATATCAAGCGTTACAATCGGATTTCCCTCGCCTGCCCCGTTACGAATATTGATTCCCTTGTTGCTACAGTCCGCGATGATCTCACATACTTTAACGATAAAGTCCGCGTCAATCTTTTTCTTTGTTCTTTCCCAATATCTTGTAAAGCCCATGTCGTTTCCCCTTTCATCTTAACTCGCTGATATATTCGCAAACGATCTCTTTTAAGTCCTCGTCTGATAACCCGTGTATCTCGTTCTTTAACGCGTCCTCTTGCCCTATCATGTCCATGTCATATCGTATAAGGGTCAGAAGGTTCTCAAGCGCTTCTCTGATCTCTTTTGTCATGTTGTCACCCCTCTCTCTTGTACGGCGCGTTCCATGTATCGGCGCTAATCCTGATAGTGCTACTGTTTCTCGTTTTGTGGTCTGTGAATACCTCGTTATCCTCGTTTAAAAACCACTTAACGTCGGGAAACACAGCCTTGATAACTTCTCCGACTGTGGCGTTTTCAGGAATAACAACGGCATTGACCTTGACAAAATACTCAATAGGGTTAACGCGTCTACCCCTCGATGTAAGACAATCAGAATGTTGTATCATTCTTTCGTAGTATTCGTTAGTATGCTCATTTTTGCTCATGCTGTCACCCCGTTTAAATTGAATCTATCTCGTCTGTTATCTGTACGTAAGAATTGTATAATCTTGTAGCGGCTTCCTTGCTACACCACTTCGCAACGTCAACTCCGTCAACAGTAACAATATAATTGTTTTCGTCAGCGCTGGGCGTTTGCCAAACTGTTACTTCTTTTCCATCGTCTGTTTCACCATATAATCTCATGCTTTCACCGTCCTTCTGCTTGGGGGTCAAGCCCCCTTTATGTTGTTTTGATCTATCCCGTAGGCGGATATTATATGTTATTTCCCGATATTTACGGGAAGTGTTAAGGCGTCCTCTCCGTCCTCTGACACACTGTAAAGACAATCTCTACAAGTGTTCGACTCGGGGAAGTAGTGTCTTGCACTCGGTAAAATTTGCTGTAATTCAAGAAGATACTTCGGGTTAAAGCCGTGCTGTACTCCGTTTACTTCGAAGATGATCGGCTTTCTTTCCTTGCCCATTTCAGCGATAAAAGCCTTTAACTCTGCTATAGTCGGCAGAACAGCTTCGACGGGGTATTTAGGCTTGAAATGATACTCGATGTTATAAGGTTTCATGTCCTCTGCCATGTGGGGTAGGCTTGACACGTCCTCGTTCAACCTGACAACTCTATGACCGTCAAGAAGAACCCACTTGCCGTTATAATCGTATAAGCCGTTCTTCGTGTTCATAGCAAGCGCGCACTTTGCAAACGACTTCAAGGCGCTGATTCGGCTACTCGACTTGCCCGCCGACTTAGCAGAAGCCTTGTCTATTTCCTCACGCGCAGAACAGATGATTTCGGCAAGCGCCTGCAACGCGTCGTTTAGATAAATGTTTTCCCCGTTCCCGTAATATCCTGTTTTCTTCCACGACTCCGTGTTCTTCATGAAATCGTCGCGTAACTTGTCATCGCTAAAAAGCGCCTTGCTGATTTCCGTGCATTTCTCTAATAATTTCTCTGCTGTCATATCTTATTCTTCCTCCATTTCTTCAAAAACCGCTTCAAGATCATCAACGTCAAAGCCCGTTTCATTGTCGATCATGTAAGCAACAAGTGCATCTTCGTCGATGATGCTACATGTGTACCTGTCCGCGTACTCGTTATACTCGACGTATTCAACGGAAACAAGATTGCCATACGCGTTGTAATAGAAGTAATCGCGGTTTGGGTTAAACGATTCCTCGTGCTTGTCTGTACCGTAATCATCGTAGCCATAAAACGCCCTGCGGATAGCTTCCTCGGCACTTGAATACATTTCATCAAGTTCGTCCATGTGGTAAATCTGATTGTCGTAGCGATTATCAGCCATTATAAACTCGTTCCAAACAGAAACGAGTTCGTCGCTGTCAAATCCTCTCAATACTTCCTGCAATTTCTTCTCGAGTTCTTCTCTGTTCATTTTGTCTACCTTCCTTTCCTTCATTCACGCCTTCTTCGGTCTAGCGTAGTTCTTGTCTGTCTTGCGCTTCTCGGCTATATAATCCGCTGTCCTGCGCTTTTCCTTCTTGTAGCGGTTATAAATGTTCAATAACTCCGTATCTGCCTTGGATATGATATACTGCTTTTCTTCGGGTAAAGCATTAAATCTTTTACCCTTCGGGAGTAGTTCAACCGCCTTGCATATAGCGTTATACTGTTCTAATGTAAGTTGCATTGTTTCACCTTCTTTCTTGGGCGGTTTATACCGCCCTTTTTGATTCTTCTACCTGATTACGGGTAAAGAAATGTGATAATTTCATACGGCAATAACCGCCGCTTGTTTCCTCGTTTTCCGTGCTTTCCGCTTCGGCTTCTTCGCCCTTCTTTTTGCCTGTAATGTATTTCCATACAGGAAAACTAGCTACAGCCTTTTCACCCTTCTTTACTGAAAAACCCTTTGCTTTCCATGCCTGAAAAGTGTGGATTTCCTCGGGTTCTTCGATCTCTTGCCCGTCGTCGGTGATAAACGTCCTGCCCGTGCCGCCGATTATACCTTCATTCATTAAACGTACTCTTTCCATGAATACCAACATATTGTTCGTCATAATATACCGCCTTCCCGCCCTTGTGGGCTTTCCTTTTGTTTACAAAAATGATTATAAACGTATAGAAATATAATGTCAAGTCTTTTTTTAAAAATTTTTCTTTACATATTCAAAATATCGCAGAAAGCGCAGAAAGCGCAGAAAGAGGTTTTTTGGAAATATCGCAGAAAGCCGCAGAAAGAGGTATATAGACTATATATCCATATAACCGCCCCCGATCTAATAAACTGCTTTTTCGGGCTTTTCCTTGCGTTCCTGCTGTTCTCGCTTTTTGGGGGTTCTCGCGCGTTCCTGACCGCCTGCGTTTTCCTGCCGTTTCCGTTTCCTGCGGTCATTCCTGCGGTCATTCCTGCGGTTTATGTAGCGGACAACATGAACCGTCAACCCCTGCGAGTAAAACCGTAAAATTGCAACACTAAATAAAGCCGTTTTCATACCCCTTTAAAACGCGATAAACGCCCCGTAAAGGGCTATTTATAACGCGCCTGTGGAATTGTAGCGACAACAAAATAAAAGGTTATAACCGCCCGTTCAGGCGGTTATAACCTCTTTTCTAATCCTATTTTTTAATTCTTTAATAGCCGTGTCAATTCTTGCGTGCGTTTGATTCTTGTCATAATAAGCACTACACCATGACGGACAACACGAGTAAAAACTATCCTCGCGCGTGATAATATGCAATAGATTTTTCAGGCGGTTAGCCTCTTTTAAGGCGTCGCGCCGTTCCTGCGAGTCCTCAAATCCATATTTTGTCAAGTCCTCGATAACGATTTGAACCCCCTCATAATATCCATAATCCACTTTGAATTTGAAAAATTCAAACGTGTCAACGTTATTTAGACGTGACTCCGCTAAAATATAACTGTCGCGGATACACTCGTCTATGTACTCGTCTATTTGACGTTGTTCTACGTCCTCGCGCGGGTACTCCTCGCCGTAGCCCGTCAACACGTCTTTTATAAAATCCTCGTCGGTAAAGTGTCCGTCATAGACTAATGTTATAACGTCGCTTGTAAAATAATTGATTGTACCCATAATTCAAAACCTCTTTTCTGTGATAGTGTAGTCTTTGACTGTAAATGTGTGTAAAGTCCTGCTGTAGTTGTCGCCCACGTCAACAACTGAAATAATACAATTGTTGCGTTTTTCAGCTTCCCTTTTTCCTGCGTTTATGGCGGTTTTGCGCGTGGTGTAGCCGTATGTGTCGCCGATATAACGCGCGGTGTCGCCGTCGTTTGATAGTGTTAACTTTATCATGTTGTCGTGTCCTTCCTACAAATTAGGGCGCGTTTTTCGCGCCCTGTGTTTATTGTTTCCTGCTGTGGTTCATAACCTCATAAAGTTATCGAGTGACATTCGACGCCCGTTTCGTACAACGTAACTTGACCCGTCAACGCGTGTGTATATCTTGTGCGCGCGTACTCTTGTCAACCCGTCGCCGTAGTCCTCGCCGACGATAATTTTATCATCAATATCATAAATAATATCGAATGCTACATAACCGCCAAAATTGCAGGTGCAATAAACGCCGACGGGCTTTTTATCCTTGTATTGTTCTTTTAATGATTTATACATAATCTGACCCCCTTAAAATATAAAATCCGTGTAGACCTTGCGAGACGATTTTAAAAACCGTTCGCGGTTAACGTCTCCGAAATAGTAACAGCTGTATGTTTTTGTCGCGCGGTCATAATCACCGCGGATAAGTACCTGCTGTTCGTCGGGCTGTTCGTAGGGCTTGAGCGTGAACCACGCGCCCTTTTTAAGCTTGTTTAATGTGGTTACAATCAAGGTATAACCCGATTCAAGTGTAACACGTTTCATATCTTCACCCCCTGTTTTAATCTTCTGTTAACAGCTTCTTAACCTGATCAAAAATCGCAGGCAACACGACATTATTAATTCTGTTATACTCGTCGTCGTTTTTAATAATGTCTTTGCACGGGTTTGTGGTGTAGTGCGCGCCGCCTGTGTAAAGCGTGTCCGCGTAGTTCCCTAAGGTGTACGCCGTTTTCATGAGTTCGCACAATGTCCACAAGTCCTTATTATCAAGGACAAATGAAACAAACGCGTTTTGAATACCATCGAACATATTAGTGTTTTTCTCAAAACTGTTAAAATGATAGTGTTCTGAAATATCGCGCGAGAGTTCGGGCTTGTTGTTGTTGATGAATGTGTGGATATAACCAAAACCCCAATACCAACCACAATCAAACGACGGTTTTTTAAGATAGTGTTTTACGCCGCGCGCGTCAACTCCTAACAAATAATGTTCGCCAAACTTGTTGATTGTTTTCTTGCTGATTTTTTTCATAGTATCCGCCTTCCTTCCTTGCCTTGCAAGGATATAAAATATAATGTTGTGGGGTAAAGTCCGCCCCACTGTTATTATATCAAGGACCGGTTAAAATGTAAAGAAAAATATTTAAAAACGGTTCTTTACATATTAAAACCCCTGATTTTTAAATTGTTCGAATTGTTCAAACAATTACAATTGCAATTTGCAACTGTGTTGCATATTTGTTTTTTGTTGGGGTTTTCGACTCATGAAATACCCGTAAAACGTCATGAAACGCCCGTAAAGGCGTGCTTGTTTCGGAGTGGTGAATTATATCGACTGAATAAAGAAAAGGGGCTAAAATCGAATTGCATGCGATTTTTGATCAAATCAAAAAGTTTTCTGAAAATTTATGATTCGTGAATGTTTTCACTACTTTTCACCCGTGCGAAGTCCTGCGGATTTGTTAAAGCATGATTTGATTTTGGGTTTTTGGACGGGGCTTTTTCAGGTTCGTAAATGTTTTCGTGAGTGTTTTCTACAGCTGTAGAATAAAGGGGTTGACCCATGCCGATTATGTATCAAAATTTTATACGGATTATAACAACGATATATTTTATAGTGGGGTTTATAATCGAATCATGTATAATATTTTACTGTGGTTTATAGTGGTGTATATCATGAGGATTATATAATAATATTCTTGTGTGTGAGGTATTTTTAAATATAATTATTTTATAGTCTATAATATTATATTGGTGTATGGTGTAGCAATAATATTATAATAATATATAGCGTTTTCAGTAGGATAAAATATTATATTATATAATAATAAATGCTGTGGTGTATAGTAAAATATATTTATCCGTGGTGTATGTTATAGGATTGATTAAATAATATATAACAGTGCTGTGTATGGTGTAATATTATATTTTATTGTTTTAATTATATTGTGTTGGTGTAGTGTATTATATAATATATATTATTATGTTTTCAGTACAGTATAATATATTTTTGGTTTAATGTGGTATATTATTATTTGTTGTGTGTAGTGTGGTGTAAAAGCTTATTATAATTATAATATTACGCGTGTGAGGTCTGATAATCTGTGTGTCGTTTCCCGTTCCTGCTGTTATATCCTCATGTTGGGTTGTAGTATTGCTCATTCGACCGGGTCAATAAATACCCCCGTTTTAATTATTCGATAAACCTTAATTTAACGCAATTATCACCGTTAATTTGCAGATAATTCAAGGGTTTTGGGGTTATTTGTCTGAAAATTATCATGAGATATACTAACGCTGTTAAGACCTACGTTGTGGGTCATTGTATCCGCCTTTGACTAGGTTGGGTGCGTCGTTGTGGCGTTGTATAACTGTGTTGTGTGTTTGTTTGTTCGTCATTGTATCACTGTGGATTTTGTTGTTACTTGCTTTATAGTTCCCTATGTGACCCCCTAGGGGGTTAAGAGGAAAACCCCGAACAGAAAAAATTACCCCCTTTCCCAACCAGCCCAAAATAAATCCAAGTGCCCTTCTCAATCACCTAGGGATAATACCTCACTAGAGGACATCTAATCACTAGAGACCTATCTAGCAGATTTCCCTACAAGAGATACCTGATCGTTAGAGACCTATATACGAGATTCCGAATCAGGAGAGACCGAATCAGAACAGACCGTTTCAAAAGAGCCTGATTTAGAGACCGATCTTTCCCAAAAAACACTACGCGCCTAAGGACTATGTTGCATTACTACATAGTTACCCTCGGCTAATTCCTGTTAAGAAAAGAAAAGGAAACGGAGAGAGAAACGAAAGAAAAAGTAACAAAAAGAAAGTAAAGATAGAGGAAAAGTAAAAGTTAAAGAAGAATTATTTAAACCCTTAGAGATTTTATAATCTTTTTATTATTATATAATAATATATATACTAAGTCCAAAAATATACAAGGTCATTGATACCTAGTTAAATGATCTACAAAATGGGCGCGCGCGTCCGCATACAGTTCGGGGCATAGGTTGTAATGCTACATAGCCAGCCGAGAATTGACCCCTATAAACCCGATAAACCGTCTTTACATACCTGCGATATGGATTAAAATGGACTTGTAGATACAAAACCGTACACAGAGGAGATTGAGGAGACTTGACATGGCATCTTTAAGCAGACATAGCGCTCACAAATTGAGCGAAGAGGAGATCATAGACCTAGTTGACACATTCGTATCGGACTATTGCGACGGGAGCGACGACGTGTGTTCGCACAAAGTTCCGTTTCTGCTCGACTACATCAGCTACCGACTTCCTGTTCTTGACCCGATAGACGACCACGATTACATCGTACAGCTATTCGCGATCTATAAACACCTGTGCGCGAGGTTCAGCTACGTGTTCTCGCTAAACGGGTTTCGGCTACTGACGGGAATCACCAAGAACAAGATTGCGAAGATTTCGTCCATGAGGGCTACGAGACAGATACCGAACTACAATGACATCATGGAGTTTTGGACAGACACGGTATTCAATCAATCGGGCGACGCTTTAGTGGACAATATGACGCAGGCACATAAGGGCGGCATGACACAGATGTTCTTAGCGAAAGCGATCTACGGATATAACGATAATCTTGCGCCTGAGCCTGCCTACATCGAGAACGAAGCTATAGACGTTACGGCGCTACCCGACTTGTCAGGACAAAAGGGGAGATTATTGCAGGATAATAACAGATAAACGCGCGACGCGTCATGTGTACGTGGGTGAACGCGACGGAAATACCCGTAGAACGCAAAATTTTGAGTCAAATTTCGTTTTAAATCGTTCAGACGATAAAATCCTCACCTGCGACATCAGAAACGGTTTAAAGGGCATTTAAATGCGTCCTTCAAATATTTTAACAATCAGGGGGTAAAATGACACTATTAACTATCGACATCGACAAGCCTGAGATTGCAACCGCAGGCGAAATCTATCGGGCTATCGGGAAAGATCACTGTCAGCTTATTTCGCAAAGCACGGTAAAGACCGAGAACTCGGATAACGACTTCGAACCGATATTCACCGAAGCCGTAAAGAAGGAGATCAACCTATATGCGCTCAAGGTGGCACAACTATTGATTGTTCAGGCGAGCAGTAATCACGGGGTCTGCTCATTCGAAATGTTTAATAACCCCGAGGACACAGGACTTGAACCGCAGGGAGAGGAGAAGTAATGGCACGAAAAGAATCTGCTCTTGACGAAGCGTTGGTGCAAAAGGTTGAGGGGTACGAGTCGTACATCAAGCATAAGGGCATAACGATGGAAGTCATAAATGCCTACACGATGGCGACAAAAACCGCTTACGCTACAGCAAAAACGAAAGAGAAATTGCAATATGCGAAAACTGTTTCTAAAAGGGCAAAAGAGATCATCGAGATTTACTGCGAAAGAAAAGCAAGAGGAACAATATGGGAACTCGAAGCGTTTGCACAGAGAAATAACAAGACATACGACATAGTTGAAAGTTACTACGAGATACTTTTGCAGGAAGCAAGGGCTATGAACTTTGACAGCTATTGCCTATATCTTGAAAAGAACCGCCCGTACAAGCAGAGGTTTTACTACACACGTAGAAAATGCTTTATCAAACACGGCTTCATTCAGGGCTTTCAGGACATTCTTGACGATAAGTTGGATATTTTGATGATCTCAATGCCGCCGTCTGTCGGCAAAAGTTTGAGTATGACATCGAAGGTTCTTACGCCTACGGGATTTAAACTCATGCGCGACATTCATGTAGGCGACGAGGTTATAGGCGGTAGCGGACAGATTGCAACCGTTTTAGGCGTATATCCGCAGGGCGTATTACCTACCTGCAAGATAACCCTAGATGATGGGTCAAGCTGTGTTGCTTCATACGATCACCTTTGGAAAGTTAAGTTTAAAATTAATAAATCCGCTGATATTTACTCAATCATTGAAACAAGGCAGGTTCAGACGAATATTGAGCAGTTCCAAATACCCAAATTCGAGAACGGGAAAGAGGTCTATCACAATATAAAGTCGATTGAATATTTACGTGACGATGAATGTCAGTGCATTTATATCAGTGACCCGACTCACCTTTTCGTGACAGACGACTATATCTTGACGCACAACACGACGCTTGAGAAATTCTTCCATTCGGCGATCTGCGGTTGGTTTCCGAGAGAAGCGAACCTGTTTTATTCGCACTCGGCAGGAATCACGAAGATGTACTACGAGGGCATGGTAGACATCTTGACGAACGATACGGACTATTGTTGGGGCAAGATATTCCCTGATTGTCAGGTTACTTCGATGAACGCGGCGCTTGAGCAGGTGAACATAAACTCTTATAAACCGTTCCCGAACGTTCAGACGGCTACTGTCGGCTCGAAAATGGCAGGTAAGGTCAGGTGTTCGAAACTGCTTTTGGTCGATGACGTTATCGGCGGTATCGAGGAAGCGGTCAACAAGGTACAGCTTGACAAGATATGGAACAAGTACACTACGGACGCAAGGCAAAGGCGTAAAGAGGACGAGAACGAAATCCCGTGTAAAGAGATACATATTGCTACGCGTTGGAGCGTTCATGACGTTATCGGCAGGTTACAGAGAGCCTACAAGGGGAATGATCGCGTCAGGACGATAGCGATACCTGATATAGACCCCATTACGGGAGAGAGCAATTTCCTGTTCGAGTTTGGCGGCTTTACGGTCAAGTTTTACGATGATATGAGAAAGACGATGGACGAAGTAAGCTACCGTTGCCTTTACAAAAATGACCCGATTGAGCGAGAAGGAATCCTTTACGAGTCGGACACACTTATGCGATACCATTCGTTGCCACTTGACGGAGCGCAGGCGGTAAAGGCTGTATGTGATACCAAGACTTCGGGTATCGACTATACCGTTGTTCCTATCGTTCAGCAGTACGACGATATGTACTACTTGGTCGATGTCGTTTGCGACAACAGCACCAACTTCGACATTCAGGAAGAAAAGATCGTTCACAAGATTATCAGCAACGAAGTGACGAAGATCAGATTCGAGAGCAATCAGGGTGGTAGCCGACTTGCGGAAAATGTTAAATCAAAACTTAACAAAAGCGGTTACAATTGCGAAGTCCTTACGGCTTACACGTCTAAGAACAAGGCAACAAAGATAATCGTACACGCAGATTGGATAAAGCGACACGTTATATTCCCTGCGAACGAACTGATAACACCGAAAAGCGAAATGGCGAAGTTTATGGACTTCTTAACGACATTTACCATCACGGGAGATAACAAATTCGATGATGTTCCCGACTCGATGGCACAGCTTTCGGAAATGGAGAGCAAGCAATTGACAAAGAACTTTGCGGAATCAATGATAAATCCGCTGTGGGATATATAAGAGGGGTGACAAATGAGAAAAATACTTGAGGAAAAGCGCGACAGCCTTATCGGATATATTGACTATCTCAAAGAGATTAACATGAAAATCGCCGAGTTGGAATACTCTATGTATTGCGTCAAGGGAGTTTCTTACAACAAAGATCGGGTTCAATGTAGCGTGTCTAGCGATAACGTAACAGCCGTCGTAGCGAGAGTTGAGGACTTGTTTGAGTTGAGGTATCAGGTCGAAAAGAAAATCAAGGACACGAAGCAATATTTCTTCGACATGAGCGAAAAGATAAAAAGACCGTACGACGTGTACGTGTTCATCGAAAGATTTGTCGATTTGAAGTCGATAAACGAGATTGCGGAGTATCACAATCGCTCGAAACGCAGTATTCAAGCCACTTTGAAGCGCACGTACGAAACTCTGAAATTTTTTTCGAAAGGGTATTGACTTCACCCCCTACAAGTGATAAAGTGTATATAGCGAATACTGTAAGAACGTACGCAAGAACCCATACATTTATACCGCCTTTCACAGTCACCTCGACGTTTTAAACGTTCGGGGTGATTCTATTTTGGGTTCGAAGGGGGTTAACTTGAAGAAAGCGATTGTTGCTATTATCTGCCCTAAATGCGGAGCAGAACTCGGAAGCGTTGACGTAAGCAAGACTACCGTTGACGTTTCGACAAAATGTTACCATTGTCATATCGGAGTCACCTTCGAGATTCAGACGAAGGTTTGCACAGAGAAGCCTTACCCAAGTAGGGTAACTTCGGGGGGAATGAGATTTTGAATAATAAGCGATATTTTCATGAAGTTGTTCACAACATCTTCGGACGACAGCTTGCATATTATGACGCTGACGTGATTGATGAAACGAATGTTTCACAGTGCCTACAGCAGACGATTTCCGTTTTTAATGCGAACAAGACTGCGGCACAGTACCTTTGGAATTATTACAAAGGCGATCAGCCTGCGCTTTACAGAACCAAGAAGGTTCGTTCGGACATCAACAACAAGGTTGTCGAGAACCATGCGTTTGAGATCGTCATGTTCAAGAACGGACAGACGTACGGAGAACCCGTTACATACGTAAATGTCTCGGACAATGACGACAAATCATCGTTCATCGACAAACTCAACAACTATTGCCGTGTTGCTTCTAAGGACACGTTTGACTTGTCCTGCGGTGAATGGCAGAGTGCTACGGGTATCGGCTATAAGGGCATTTTCAACAAGAACGAAGCGATACCCTTCGGCATTGTAATTCCTACGCCACTCAATACATGGATTGTTCGCAGTATGAACACTCAGGAAAAGATTGTATGCTTCCAAGTGGTTGTCAGAAGCACGGGAACTACTTACAAGGCATGGACACCTTCAAAGGTATTCAATCTTGATGACTCATACAATATAATCCCCAACAAAGATAACCCGAGTAACCTTCACGCTTACGGCGGTATTCCTGTTGTCGATTATCCGAACAATCAGAATTGTCTTTCGGACATCGAAACGGTTATCAATCTTCTCGACGCGATCAATTCGGTTCAGTCGAGCCGTGTTGATTCAATAGATCAGTTCGTGCAGGCGTTTCTCAAGTTTGTCAATTGCGAGATTGACTCGAAAGAGTTTGACAAGATGAAGGAGCGCGGCGCTATCGTTGTTCACAGCAGAGAAGGTGACGACAGCGGACACGCAGACGTTGACACCCTTTCTCTTGAAATGAATCAGGAGAACGGGCAGGTTGCAAAAGACGACTTATGGAACAACGCCATGTCGATTCTTGCAATCCCGAACAAAGAGGGCAATACGGGCGGCGATACGCAGGGCGCGGTTGAACTTCGAAACGGTTGGGATTTTTCCAAGACTCGCGCCATGATAAAGGATTCGTTCGTAAAGAAAAGCGAACGAGACTTTGCGAAACTGATTCTTCACAGACTCAAGCAGGTTGAGGGAGAAGCGGCTTTTCCGCTTACTGAAATGGACTTTGACGTACATATCGTTCACAGCCCTACGGACAACCTCTACACCAAGTCCGAAGCGCTTGCTATGCTCTTAAAGAACGGCATTCACCCTCTTGTTGCTATCAAGACTTGCGGACTTTGGAGCGATTGCGAGAAGGTATTCCTGCTTAGTAAACCTTATCTCGATAATCTTTACAAGACCATCGACGATGCAATCGAGGAACAGGGTCTGACAGATCAGATAGAGAAAGCGAACGAATTGCTTGCTTCGGGCGGTGCTAATGAGTGACCTTCTGAGTATTGATGAAATAAACCGACTTCACAACCGCATACAAGAAATGGAATTGTCGCAGGAAGAAAAAGACAGGCGCACGAAACTTGTCGATGACTTCGTAGAAGCGATAGTTCCATTTTTTAAGTATGCGAAAGCCGCTATCGAATATTCGGACGATGACGATATGGACACTTGGTACTACCTCTTTATCGAGGAGTGTACCGACAGCTACATATCTGTGCTTGATAAGAACGGTCTTACTTCGGGCAAATATGCCGAGAGAGCAGAGAACGCTTCGAAAGAGATTTCAACAACGATTCTCAACAGCTATGCTGACGGCAAGAGTCTTGATGACATCTTTTCGGAGCGCAAAGTTGCCACTATAGCCGAGACGGAGACAAACATATTGTCCAATACTCGAATGGACGACGAAGCGAGAGAAGCAGGCTACACCAAGAAAACGTGGGTAACTATGGGCGACGAAAAGGTTCGTATTGCTCACGCCTTAGTTGATAATGTAACCATAGGAATTGACGACGCTTTTGACGTAGAGGGCTACGCTATGAAATATCCTTGCGATACTTCCGATAACCCCGACGCAAGCCTTGTTGTCAATTGCAGGTGCATTTGTCAGTATTCTTAACGGTATGTACGGTTACAAAACCGACATATAAATCAGCAACTATGCGTTAAATAGTAACCGCTTGTGGACTAGACCACGTTAAAAAATGTACGGGGAAAGGAATTGAATATGACGAGAGACGACGCAAAAGCGTTTTATGCGGCAAACGGCGTTGAGAACCCCACAAAGGAGCAGATTGATTCTCTCATGAATACGGTCGGCTCGGAACTCAATAAAGCCAAAGAGAGCGCTTTAAAGACCAAAGAAATCGTCAACGCGTTATCTGAGGAGAACGCGAAGATGAAAGCGGAACTCGAAGCAACCAAGAACGCGTCACTTACTGACGCTGAGAAGGTTCAGAAAGAGATCGACGATCTCAAGAAGGCGGTTGCAGAGAAGGAAGCGATCATCAAAAAGAGTCACATTGATTCGGAACTCGCAAGAGTAGGAATCACGGGTGACTATGCAAGTAAGTTTTTTAAAGAGGACGGAAACATCGACTTCGATAACCTTGCAAGCTATGTCGCAAACGCGAGAGACGAAGCGGCAAAGGCAAAGGAAATCGAGATCGCCAATGCTTCGGGAAAACCCGAAGGAAACGGTGCGCCCCCTGCGAAGGAACTTACCAATCAGGAGAAAGTCGCCAATGGTTATTTAGCAAGGAGAGTTGGCGCAGACGTAGGAAAGCAACTTGCTAATTTCCGTTAGTGAAATATAAACAACAACGAAAGGAGATACACAATGGAGTTTGTTAAATCAAGTGTTAACGGCAAGATTCAGATTCTTGCAAACGATCATTTCGTAGCAATCCCTATCACGCTCGACTTTACGAACGTTGTCACCACAGAGGACGGAGTTAAGGTCGTTAAGTCGGGAACTCCCGTCAAGAGCGCTTCGGGCGGTTGGGTAGCTTCGAACGATGGCAACGCAACAGCCATTCTTTACGGAAGCGTTTACGAAGGCAGACCTATCGGCTCGGCAATTATTCACGGCTTTGTCGATAAGGCAAAGGCAGAAGCCGCTTCGGGTCTTACCTACAGCGGTTCGATCAGCATTCCGCAGGTTGCAATCCTCTAATCTACGAAAGGAGAAAAACTAAATGAAGATTACAGATGTATATTCAGCAAAGGCTGTGGCACTTGCAGAACAGACACCCGAGAGCAATCTTATTGATTACCTCGGACGTACCCTTTTCCCCTTCAAGAAGAAAAGGGGTCTCGATCTCAAGTGGATTCAGCTTCATTCCAAGTTAGGCACAATCCTTGCGCCTTCAAACTTCGATGCTAAATCAACACTTCGTTCCCGTGAAGGCTTCGACTTCAAGAGAACACAGATGGCTTTCTTCCGCGAGTCTATGCTTGTGACCGAGGAAGATCAGCAGGAGATCATGAGGATTCAGGAGACAAGCGACCCTTACGTTGAGGACGTTATCGCTAACGTTTTTGACGATGCAGGTACACTTGTTATGGGCGCAAGAACCGTTCCCGAACTCATGGCTATGCAGTTACTTGCACCTGCCGACGGCACACCCAAGATTCTCATTGAGGGCAACGGCGTTGTATACGCATACAACTACGACCCCGATGGTGCTTACAAGGCTCACAACTACGTTCAGATGCTCGGTGGTAGCAATTGGGCTGATACAGTTCATTCTACCCCTCTTACCGACATCATCAACGCAAGAGACATGGCAAAGGGCGGCAAGCCCAACAACATGATTATCAACCCTAATACTATGGCTTGGCTCAAGAGCAACGCTAGTATTGCGGCTTTCATTACACCGCCCAACCTTCCTTCGGACGCTGTAATCAAGAATATCATCGCCACTGTTGCAGGCGTAAACGTGATCGTTTACGAGAAGATGTACAAGGACGAGAACGGGAATGAGGTTTACTTCTATCCCGACGGCATGGCTACTCTTGTTCCCGACAAGGCACTCGGTAGCACATGGTTCGGTACAACTCCCGAGGAGAGATCAAGTCTTGTTAAGCAGAACGCCGATTTCGCTCTCATTGACGACGCAATCGCTGTTATGGTTACAGAGACCGAAGATCCTATCGAGACAAAGACAACCGTTTCCGAGATCGTGCTTCCTTCGTACGAGAACATGGACAGCGTTGTTGTCATGGCAGTATCGCCCGTTCTTCCTACTCTTTCAGGAACTGTTGCTGAGGGTTCGGGAAGCGGCACAACAAAGGTTACGCTTGCCGCCGCACCTTCGGGTTGCTCTTATGCGGTTAGCACAACTACCACAAGCCTTGACGGTATCTATCTTGGCTCTGACCTCAGCGCTTGGACAGCTTACACGTCAGGAAGCGACATTACAATCGCTGACAAGGCTAAGTTTGCAATCGCTTGCATTGACAGCAACGGTCTTGCGGTAAGCGCAGGTATCTTCGAGGCTGACTCAAAGGCGTGATCGTGAGGTAGCAGTATGACATTTCCGTATTCGGTAGTAATCGGTGGGAAATTTTACAAAGCAGGGGCAGAAATCAAAATTCTGCCCCCTGCAACTGCTAAAGTTTCCGAACCCGTGACAGAGAACGTAACCGTTGAAGTTGCTTCGGAGAAGGAAGAAAAAGCCTTAACGAAGTCTGCAATAAACTTCATGAAAGCCGAGACCGTCATTGAAACGGCAAAGTCCTACGGGATTGATACCGAAGGCAAGGACGCAAAGGCTCTCAAGAAAGAGTTGATCGCACTTCTCGGTCTGTAATCAAGGAGATCAAAACCATGACAATAGCTGAAATTACGACTTCCGTTCGAACAAAAGCCTTGACATACCTTAGCGAGACAGGCGAAACCATAGATGCGTTTCCGACCTCTATCGTTGATTTCGTAATTGAATACGCGACAGCAGGGTGTCATTTTCCTACGCACTTTACGGAAGCTGATATTGCAGGCTATTTAAGCAAGGCGGTAAATAGTCTTGCGGTTGCGTGTGTAGAGGTCTACGACAAAGCAGGCGGCGAAGGTCAGCTTAGTCACAACGAGAACGGAATAGACAGGACGTGGGAAAGCAGTTGGATTTCTCCGAGACTTTTCCAAAACCTGCCTAACTTTTGTTCGACAGTTAAATAACGAGTGCGGACAGCATGAAAGGATAACGTTATGACTTTAACCGACTTTTTAAGTGTATTCCAACCACTTTCGGTCATAATCGCCTTCGTTTCTTTGATTTATGTTGTCAAGAACTCAAAGAAAAACAACGAGAAAGATGTGGAAGCAAGGGCGACGGGAATGGCGCGGATTGAGGTTAAATTAGACGGAGTAATCGACTCGGTAGACGAAATTAAATCTGAACTGAAATCCAACAGGGCAGAGATAAACGAACTTGTCGAGAGGATTGCGAAGATCGAGTCCTCGGTTGAATCAGCGCACCACAGAATCAATGAGTTGACCGAAAAGGGGTAAACATGAGGACGCTTGAGAGAAACAAACAACCTATCTTCTATGCTAATCTGACGACGAGTGCAAACGACGTTGATGGCGGTTACATTGTAATCGACGGCGTAACAGTACCTGTTGAAACAGGCGGCTTTACGCAGAGTTACACGAAGCCCGAGAAGAAGTATGTAAGCATTTCATTTTCGGGGGAGTCGAACATTCAGCCCTTCGGCGTAGACATAGGCGGCTATGACGCTATCATAGTGGCGAACAAAGGTTATCTGCCTATCACAGAAACCTCGCTGATATGGTACAAAAGCACGCCTACGTATCTTGACGACAAGGAAACGATTGTTGACCCCAATTCGGCAGATTACACCGTCAGGGCAATAGATGATTCGTTAAATGTTTTCCGCGCGTTCTTGGCAAGGAGCGTGAAGAACAATGACACTTGACCTCGATCTTAATGTAAAAGACCTCGATAAACTTATATCCCTTCTTGAAGATTTCGAGAAAAGCCTAGACGAGAACTTCGATAAAGCCCTCGACGCCTTGATGGACAAAGGTATTGAGGTTGCCAAACAGAACGTTCCGCAGGAATGGAGTAGCGGTATAGTTTTCGAGAAGCAGACATTAAACGCAGGAACAAAGGTCAAACGCTACGCGCTTGTTGCCAAAGATGCAAGCCCTGTTTTTCAGGAGTGGCTTAATTCAAAAGGCGGAAGAAGCGGCTATTACATATCCCCGTTGTATTTATCAGAGTTTGGAAGCGGTTGGCTTGCCGACGTAAAGCCCCCCGAACTTACGGGAGTGTTTGGACAAGGCACAATGCCAAATGCCAAAGGACACGCTTTTGACTACATGGGTTGGTCGTGGTACGACACTCAAGGGAACTATCATCGTTCCATCGGTGTCAGACCCACTTACCCTATGTACAAGGCTTTAAGCGAAATGATAAATCAATCGGATAAAATGCTTGCGGAAATCGCGAAGAAATTGGAGTGATGATTATGTGGGTAACGAACAGACAGAACGAGATATACACCTATCTCAAATATCGGGCGCTTGTTGCCCTACAGTCAAAATATCCGAACCTTTTCTTTACGCAGGACGATTCGCCTAATGAAAGCCCTAAATTCCCTTGCGTTTATGTTCATTTCTTATCCCCTATCGAAACGGGGCGTGAATTGGACAATGATTCTGTTAATGCTATGATATGCACCTTGCAGGTTGACGTTACCGTTCCTGAACAGATGGGTATGTCGGCGGCAACAGAAGTTAGCGATAATGTTGTTGAAAACCTCAAACGTATGCGATTTTCAATCACGGCGTTCCCTGAGTTTTCCAACCTTAACACTAACACCAAGAGAAAGGTTCTTCGCGCCGAAAGAACAATCGGCGTGGACGATATACTATTTTGAAAGGAGATAAAACATGAACGGAATTTCTACCGCAGGAATTAGCTTCAAATACGCGCCCGAAGTTGTTGCAGGCTCGCGCCCTACTTCGGGATATACACGTATTTTTGGGTGCAAGTCTATTCCTGATTTCAACAGTGAGCCGTCACAGCTTGAGACCACAACGTTTGACAACCTTGAGTATAAGTCTTACACAGCAGGTCTTAAAGACATTGGCGGCGCAAAGGCGTTCGGTTTCAACAACACAAAGCAGTTCAGAACGGAGTGGGCGGCTCTCATGACAGCTTATGAGACAGCAAAGGCTTCGGGTCTTGCTATGTGGTTTGAGATCAAACTTCCTGATGACGATGCGTTCTACATTTCAGGAGAACCTTCGGAACTCGGTCTGAGCGCTATGTCAGTTGACAGCGTTATCGAGATCGACGCCTACATAACTATCGCCGAGGTTGATGGTTATGCACAGAAGTCGGCTACCCTCGCTGTTTCACCTACAAGCGTGACCGCAGTTGTCGGCACAAACGCGACTGCAACTCTGTCAAACAGAGTCGGCACTTGCACGGCAACTTCGAGCAACGTTGCGGTGGCTACAGTTTCGGTATCTTCCAATACCGTAACGATCACACCCGTTGGCGCAGGTTCGTGCGTCGTTGTTATAACGGACGGAACAACTCACGAGAGTATTCCTTTACCCGTTACCGTTACTGCTTCGTAACAGGCGGCAACAACATTATGTTAACGATATTGGCGAGGACAGGTGTTGCAACACTTTCCAAACGCGCAGTTACCCCCTCGCTTGAGGATTACTCGCCTTTATCATATTTTAAGGGGGTTAGATAAGTGTACGTCTAACCTTACCAACTTTTTGAAAGGAGTCATATTATGGCAGAGACAAAGGCAAAAGACACAGCACTTGGCACAGAGGTTGATGAACTTAGACCTATACTTATCACAGACAACGAGACGGGAGAGAAGTACGTACTTGAGTTTAACGCAGAGTCGGTAGCGTTCGCAGAGGAAAGACGCTTTAAGATCGGCGATGTTGACGACTACCCCGTAACAGGCGTACGTGACCTGTTCTACTACGCGTTCCGTATGCACCACAAGATGTTACCGAAGGAAAAGATTTACGCGATCTACGAGGAGACAAAGCCGCTTCCGCAGGGATTTATCAAGAGGCTGGTTGATTTCTACCTCAGACCTATGAAGGAGATCGTTGCTTCTGACGATAGTGAAAGAAAAAACGCGAGAATGACGGTGGAAATGTAAGCCGTCAAGAAGAAGAACCTGCGCGTAGTTACATGATGACGGACGTGTTCTATGCGTTTCTTCCGTTATACATGACTTTCGGAATGACGGCAGAGGAATTTTGGAATTGCAATCCGAGAATGTATAAGATTTACCGTCATGCTTTTTACATGAAGAAGCAATCGGCAAACGAGGAAATGTATGTTAACGGTATCTATACTTTGAAGGCTATAGATGTGGTTATTACGAATATCGCAAATGCCATATTCAGCAAAACAAAGAGAGAACCGTTGCAATACTTTAACAAACCGCTCGATATATGGGTTGAGAAAACGCCCGAACAGAGAGCAGAGGAAGAACAACGCAGGAACGAGATAAACTTGGAACGCGCAAAAGCAAGCCTGAGAGCGCTTGAACGCAACTACAAGGCATTGAGAGGTTGATTATATGGCTTATACTATTGGCGAGTTATCTATCAATATTTCGGCTAAAGCAGGCGAAGCGTCAAGAAGCGTTAGCGGTCTTGCAAATGCCGTTAAAAGGCTCAAGACCGAGTGTTCTGATCTCTCGGGGATTGTTATTCTCAAGAAGGAACTTGCCGATATTGCCAAAATCGACTTGTCGGCAAAGGCACAGGAACTTAAAGATATTGCCGCAGGATATAGGGCAATAAAGAACGCAAGTAAAACCAAAAACGGAACAGTAAATGCAAAGGGTACGGTAGAACAGCCGTACCCTATTGTTCCTTATGACAACACGCCTAAAGACATTGTTCCCGAAATAAAACTTCCTGTTAAGTTCGATTTTCAAGCACCTGAATCCTTGTCGCAATTACCTGCTGTAATCAACGAATTACCTACGGTATTTACGGGAGTCAGGGAAAGCGCACAGGAAGCCGATATTTGGGTAGACGTAGTTGTTAGAGACATAAAAGAAGCCGTTCACGAAGCAACAGTTGAGAGTGTTGCGGACGCAACGGAAATGAAAGAGGAATTAATCGACGAGTGGGAAGGAATACCTGAGGACGTTAAGCAGGGAATTTTGAACCCCACAGCCGAACAAATAAAGCTTATCACCGATTCGCTCAAATACAATTTCTTCGACAAAACATTCGGTTCGTTGTTGTCGTCGATAAATGGCTTTTCGGCAGGAATAAGGAAAAGGCTAAGCGCCATAACAAGCCGTATAACGCGTATAGCAGGCTATAGGCTCATAAGATCGGCAATAGCCGCCGTGACAAAAGAGTTTAGAGAAGGCTTGGAAGTTGCTTACGAGTGGTCGGCAAACGCAGAAAACGGATTCACGGGCGTAGCCGAAGCTATGGATTCTCTTGCTTCGACAGGAGCGCAGATGAAGAATCAGCTTGGCGCGGCGTTCGGACAACTCATGGTATCACTTGCGCCGTTCTTTAATTGGCTCAAGAACGAAGTTATTGCGGTGTCAAATGCCTTGACAGAGTTTTTCGCGGCGTTTGCAGGTGAGACGCAGTACATGAAGGCGCTTCCGATTGAAACCAAATGGAAGGACATTGAGGATAAAGAGAAGGACGCTACAAAGGCTCTCAAGGACTACAAACAGCAACTGCTTGGACTTGACGAGTTGAATATCCTCAATACCCCTTCTGATAAAGCAGGCGCGATCAAAGAGGAACTTCCTACAGAGCCGATATACGAACTTGCACCCGTTGAAAAGTCATGGTCTACAGAACTTGCCTTAAACCTCAAAGATGTCCTGTTTAATTGGGATAATCTTAATGCACAGAGCATTGGACTCAAGATATGTGCAGGACTCGGCGCGGTTACGGGTGGCATTATCGGATTCACCCTCGGTGGAGTCGGTGGCGCGCTTCTTGGGTCTATTGCAGGCGTTGTTCTTGGCGTTTCGGTTGGCTCGGTGCTGTTTGATACTGAAAAGGCACAATACGCTCCGAACACCACAAAGCAAGACGTTGCGGACGCAATAGCAGGCGGTTTGATCGGCGCGGCTATAGGATTTACCGCCGCAGGTGTCGCAGGCGCGTTAGTAGGCTTTACAATTGGCGCGGTAGTAACGGTTATCGCAAGCGAGTTTTCTGACACCATAGAAGAAAAAGCATGGCAGGAATACGTAAACTCAGAGTTCGGTCAGCACCTTGAAGATTTTTACGAAAATCACATAAAGAAAGATTTAAAGGTCAGCGCTGAACTTCTTGCGGAAGTCGATTCTGTTGACGTTGAGTTTAAAGACGATGCGGAACTCAAAAATATCGAATATGCAAAGAAGCTAATCGAGGACATCTTTACCCTTGACGCAATAGAGGTAAAGACGCCCGAGGAATTGGCAGAGTTAAAACTTAAAATCGAAGCCGTAAACAACCTCAAGTTAGACGGTATTCAGATAGAGTTTGACAACCTTACAGGAAAGGTCAAGACAAACAGAGACGAACTCGAACTCAATATCAAAAAGTTAGAGGAAACGGCGCGTATAAAGGCGGCTACAGACACATACAACAAGCTAGTTCAGGCGCAAGTCGAAATTGAGGACGAATTAAAAATTGCTACAAGCGACTTGGAAACTGCCATGAAGGACTTGAGTGCGGCAAACGGCGACGCCCTGCTTGCTCAAGACGAACTTGCAGAAGCACAGGACGAGTGGGTTGCATGGTGTGAAGAACACGGTTATCCTGCTATTCAGGGTATGACGCTATACACTTCTGAGGAAACAGCAGAATTAGAAGCGCTGAATAAGAAAGTCCAAAAAGCCGCTATCAAGTCTCAAGCCATGAGTGATGCACAGCAAAAAGCGAATAAGAGCGTTGCTGACGCGAAAACTGCGGTAGCAAATCTTACTAAGGCTCACGAAAAGGCAGTTGAAAAAGCAAATAAGATGATAAAGATCATCTACAAAGAAACAGAAGCTGTAGATGGTATCAAGAGAAGTATCAAGGAAGCCACTACCGCGATTGCAGATAACATAACTGAACTCGGAAAGTGGGATAAAGAACTTGGTACAAAGAGGACTGTAGACATTGAGTACGCTATTGGCGTTGATATGACCGACGCCGCCCTGATAGCTATGCAAAAGGGAACGAGTGGAAAGACGTTTGCAGGCGGTGGTTTCCCCGAGGGTGGACACTTGTTCTTTGCAAACGAGAACGGCAATCCCGAGTACATCGGTAACATGGGCGGTAGGACAGCGGTTGCGAATAGCGATCAGATGTCAGCGGCTATTGAAGCGGCTTCGTATGCAGGTATGTCGAGGGCGCTTGCTGAAAACAACAAGAATCCTATGGAGAATTGGCAACCTATGAGCGCAGAGGAAATGTACCTGCTGTTGAGAAGCAAGTCGAACCAAAACGGCTTGAGGACAGGAGTTGGGTACGCGTTCTAACGGTACAACACGACACAGCACTTTACAGAGGGGCGAATGACGATGGTTGTTCGCCTTTCTGCTTGAGTGGGTTAGCGAGGTAGATATGCCGCAGTATAACTACGCAGGTTATCCGCTTAAAATCCTTGACGGTGGAAGCGGACAAGGGGATTATGTCATTCCCGATAAGTTTATATCACACGACACGTTGCATATCGAGGTTTCAACAACAGACCTTGACAGCTATCGTGACGCGAATAACGTACTTCATAGACAGGCGATCAATACGCTTGTTCCCAAAGTCGAATTTAACACGCCATACATCGACAGCGAGTTTTTCCAAACGGTCATGTCGGAGATACGCGCGAGATATATGCCTAACTACACGACAGAGAAGCGCGTGCAGATGTCGGTATGGTCGGAAGAATATAATCAGTATTTCACGCAGGATTTTTACCTGATACCCGATATTCACTTTACGGTTTACAAGAAGGACATTCGCAGGGTGCAGGTAGGCGGCGTTTACGAGACAAGGACTTATTTCCTTTATGACCCCATAAGAATTGCCTTTATCGGCTACGGGGTTTATACGCAATAGGAGAGTGACGCATGATAACGTATGCTTACGAAAATCTGTTTAAACTCGATTCACAGAAAAAGGATATTGTTATCACTGACGGAACTGTTACCAATTCGGGAACGAGCGTTGTGATAACAGGCGATACCGTAAGATTCACAAATAGCGATCTTCACTTCGAGGATATGTCTTTGCTTGAATCGTTATGCACGGAGTCGGTATTGCATTTCGGAGCGTGTGAATCAAGCGAGTTTAAATTCACTATTTCTTCAAAGGTTGCTTCGCTCGAAGGCAAGGTATTGCACGTATGGCTTTACTTTAACGACGATGCAAGCACTCTGTTTGAAGTCGGAACGTATAAGGTTACAAGTGACATCGCAACCGCTTCAAAAACGGTGCGAAATATAACCGCTTATGACCTTATGTTTGACGTCCTGAATACCGATTATACGGCTTGGTACAACGCCCTCAGCGACAGTATTGATACCGTTAAGAAATTCCGAGACGCGTTCTTTACTCATGTCGGGATAACACAGAAATCGGTAACGCTTGTAAACGATTCAATGCCTATCTCAAAAGGCGAAGCTACCGCCATGACAGGCGCGATCATTTTAAGGGCAATATGCGAGATAAACGGACGATTCGGACACATGACAAGGAATAACGTGTTCGATTACGTCAAGTTGACACAGAACATTCAGGGCTTATATCCTGCGGTTGACTTGTACCCTTCGCCTACGCTTTATCCTCGACAGCCCAAGAGTGTACCGATTGGTTCGTCAGGCAACTATGTACCGCCTTTGAGATATGAGTCGTACGAAGTACCTTCGATTACAAGACTTCAAATCAGGCGAGATCAATCTGATATTGGCGTTGTTGTCGGAACAAGCGGTACGGACTATATCGTTCAGGGGAATTTCCTTACATACGGTCTAAACGGAACGCAAATGACAACTGCCGCTACGAACCTTTTAGGCGAAATCACAGGCGTTGTTTTTCAGCCGTTTTCGTTCTCAATGCGTACAAACCTTTGTTTAGAGGTCGGTGACGCAATCAGATGCAACGATGACTTGACAGGCGTTGAAGGCTATATGCTTTACCGTTGTGTGACAGGCATACAAGCCATGTTTGACGAAATCAGGTGTTCGTCAGAAAAGGACTACAGCCAAAACGTCAATTCGGTCGGCTATCAGTTTCAGGCACTTAACGGCAGAACCCTAGTCTTAAAACAAGACATAGACGGGGTATCAACGGAACTGACAGAGCAGTTGGCGCTAGATGGAATTGTAAGACAGGGAACATACGCAGAGCAGACGAACACGAAGTTTTCGCAGAAGGTCAGTGTTGAATACGGTAACCACACGACAGACAGCTTTTCGTGGGATATGGACATCACGGGTCATAAGTGGTACAAGAACAACGAAGAAGTGATGAAGATTGACGGCAACGGGCTTTCAGTAAAAGGTTCGATTACCGCAGGCTCAACCATCAAAGGCGCTTCATTTGAGTGTGTTGATTCGAATAACGTCAGAACAACATGGATCGCGGCTGACGGTGGTTGGGCAGAATTTGCCGAGGGTCGTGCTAAATTTGTTGGCGGTTCGGTCAACTCTAGCGCAGAGTTCACCACACAAGATTTCTCTGTACTCTTAGATGATTCGGGTTCGTTTAGTGTAGATTGCCTAAATGGCGGTAAAGCACTTCTTGTTGAAGAAGAGTATTCGTCATACACGCTAACGTACAGTCAAGGTGTTTATATAGGCTGTGACGAATTAGGTAATGTCGGAGTCAACAAAGCCGCCGTGAACGGCTCTGAATGGGTTCATATCGGAATAAACAGCCCCGATGTTCGTATCGGTGGCACGGACGGAACAACCACTGACGTAAGGATACAAGCTGACGACAAAGCGCATATAAAGTTTAGATATACAATCAATGCAGGCACGCCGCAAGAAACTGTTGCCACAACCACACTAGCTGATTTAATGAGCGGTATCAGTTCAGCGTTGAGTCGGGCTAGTTCAGCTTACAGCGTGGCAAGCGGTGCGGCTTCTGATGTTGGCTTGTTGTTTACAGCATTTAACTCATTGTCTGATGATGTTAGGGCGCTTGAAGCAGAAGCACGAAATCATGGTTGGAACGTATAAAAGGGGGGTAACACATGACACTTACAGAACTTTACGATGAACTTGCGAACACGATCAATAAGGCAGAACTGCCATTTGATGCAAAAGTATTTGTAGTTCGGAGCATTTTTGCCGAGTTAGAGCAGAAGTACACTGTATGGAAACAGCAGATGCAGATAAAACAGATGCAACCGGATAAAACAGAAAGTGAGGAAAGCACATGAGTTATTCCGAAGCCTACACGCCATTGAATTGGCACAATTTACCAAGCCAAGACACGGCACTTGAAGCTGATAACCTGAACCACATTGAACAGGGTATCAAGACGAATGATCAACGCATAACCGAGATAGGTAATAACGCTATGTATCCGTCAGACGTTGCAAATTGCTTGTTCGGTCAGCCGACTTACGATAAGACAACGGGTACGTTTACATTCCCGAAAAAAGGCGGTGGTTCGTTTACACTGAATACCGATCTTGAAAAGTTGGCGATCAACTTCGATTTTGACGAGCAGACACAGAAGCTGATTATCTACCTCGATGATGGAACGACAAAGGAAGTCGATTTGTCGTCTTTCATCAAGGAGAATGAGTTTGTAGATAGTGCCACGATAGCGTTTACTGTCACGAACCATGTTGTTACGGCAGTTGTCAAGGCTCATTCGATCGGAGAAAATGAGTTAGAGGTCAACTATAAGACCGCTTGCGAGAACGCCAAGACAGACGCAGAAACGGCGGCTTCATCGTCCGAAGCAGATGCGTTAAAGTCCGAGGGTCACGCGGTAGGAGAGCAGAACGGTGTTCCTGTTGACAGTTCTAGCCCTTATTACCATAACAACTCGAAGTATTACGCGGAACAGGCAGAAGCGATAGCAGGGCAAACGCTTGCAGGTCTTACCGATACAGACATCATATCACCGCAAGATGGTGACGTTCTGACGTATGACGCTTCGAGTCAGATGTGGGTTGCAGGAATACCTATCATGGATTCTCTTGGAACATTTATAAGCCCGTTGGCTACAGAGTCTGATATAATTCTTTGCACAGAGGACATGAAAGTAATTGTTGGAGAGTTAAGAATAGCATAAAGAAAGCGAGGAATACGATGAATTACACGAAAATAAGTAGCTTAACAGGCGCAACCACACCGCTGACGGGAGCAGAGATTGTTCCTGTTGTTCAAGGTGGAAACACGAAAGCAACCACGGTAGAAGAAATCGGGAAAAGGGCGGCAGACTTTGCACACAGCCCTAACCTTTACAGAGGAAAGGCGCTAACTCTTGACGCGGATTTTTGGGCGCACATTTCTGACGGGTCTTTCAAGGAGCAATTTGTCGGTGACACAATCACGTTAAACGGCAGAAAGTACACGCTCGCTCACGCGAATTATTGGCTTCATACGGGCGACACCGCTTGCGAAACAAATCATTGGGTTGTCATTTCTCCGAACATGGGAAATGCACAGATGAACAGCGACAACAGCACAGCAGGCGGTTATTTAGGCTCGGGCTTTAGAAGTGGAACAAACCACGACAGCACACCGAACACCGCCCTTGCTAGTGCTTTAGCAACGATCAAATCGGATTTCGGAGCAAGCCACATTCTGTCACACAGAGAACTTCTTGACAATGCCGTTACGGGCGGTTATCCGTCATCGGGTGCTTGGGTCGATTCAGAAGCCGAATTGCTGTCACAGATAATGGCTTACGGGAACAGGTTTTTTGACCCGTCAACTAACCTCGGGGCTACGATCCCTTATCTTTATAGCGTTGACAAGTCACAGCTTGCACTTTATGCTCAAAGACCCGACTTACTTACCGACCGCTCGTTTTGGTGGTTGCGCGATGTTGTGTCCGCGGCTATTTTCGCTAATGTCAACTACGACGGTAGTGCGAACTACTACGCCGCGTCTAACTCTTTTGGCGTGCGCCTTGCTTTCGGTATCAAAGCGTAGGGTAACCGAAGCGTATCTTATATCTCGCCCTCTTGTGGGGCGAGATTGAGATAAAAGTGCTATCTTTCCAACGCAAATCCTTAAAGGAGAACCCTATGAGCGTTCCTGTGAACAAGCGAACAAAGTCTCAATTCGAAGCGATTAACCAATTCATGAAACTACGCAGAGATTTAACCGAACTCATGCTAAATGATTTTGGATTTTCGATCGAGAAACAAGAAAAGAAAATCGAAAAGTTTAGGCAAATTCACCAATCGGCAAGCAACGTAGAAGAGCAAGTTGAAAGGTGGAGACGCAAGAACGAAAGTTTCAACGCGTGGTTCATTGATAAAGAATGCGATGCGCTTTTGGATATTCTTAGGAAAATTGAAACAGAGTTCGTGGCAGGAAATTCTATCTATCCCTCAAACACTCCGTCTAAATTCATGGAGTATTGCGAGCGCAGAAAGCATATCAACAATGCTATCGCAGAGTGTTATGTGCTGAAATCCGAACTGAATTACATCATAAATGTGTTCCCCTCGGATATAAACAAGATGTCAGGATTCGTGAAACGGATAGATGAACAGATAGCCATGTTTAAGGGCGTTCGTAAGTCGGATAACAAATTCCTTAAAGGCAACTTTTGATACGCTCGAATTGGTGGTTGCGCGATGTTGTGTCCGCGGCTAATTTCGCTAATGTCAACAACAACGGTAATGCGAACTACAACAACGCGTCTAACTCTAATGGCGTGCGCCTGATTTCGTTCACGCCACAAGTCCTATGAATAGGCGGCATGATACCGAAAGGAAAAGTTGTCTTTTCCCAAGACGGGAGAAAGCAACAGTCTTACGATTATGGACAAGTCTGATAATCTACATGAGACTGAACCCAAGATTTACGACATGAATCTTCTTCACGATGGATTCAAGGCGGTTCGCAAGGTCAGTGCATGGAAAGATGGCACTATAAAGTTCGAAATGAACTTGTGTTCGGAATTGGCAAAGTTAAGTAGTGAATTAAAAGACGGAACTTACAGAGTTTCGCCAAGTAATCGCTTTACCATAAATGAACGCGGAAAGACCCGATACATTCACGGTGGCGCTATCAGAGATAAAGCAGTACAACACGTTCTATGCGATGTTTTTGTCAATCCTGCTGTAGAAAAGTATCTTTATAGCGGAAATTCGGCAAGCAGAGATGGCAAAGGCGTTTCGCACGCAAGAGAACGCTTTGAACGGCACTTGCATAACTATTGGCTTAAATACCGAACAAATGACGGTTATTTGGCATTGCTTGATTTTTCAAAGTTTTACGACAATATCCAGCACGATAAAGTAATCGACAGTTTCAAAAGAATTGTCAGTGCAGACGTTTTGGAAGTAATCAGAGTAGTGCTTAAATCGTTTGAGGTTGATGTTTCGTACATGACAGACGCGGAATATTCAAACTGTATGCGTGAACGCTTTGATAGCATAAAATATTATCAGGGAAAACACCACAAGAGCAAGCAACGGTTCATGCGAAAGTCCGTAAATATCGGAGATCAGTTGTCGCAAAGTATCGGGATTTTCTTTCCGACTCCGATAGATAATTACGTTACGTGCGTTAGAGGGCATCGGAGTTACGGGAGATACATGGACGACTTGTGGATAATCCACAAAGACAAAGACTATCTGTATCAGACGGTTAAGGGAATTGAGGAACAGGCAGAAAAACTCGGGCTGTTCATAAACAAGAAGAAAACGCATATTGTAAGGCTCGATAGATGGTTTACTTTTCTGCAAAGACAGTATAAACTAGAATCCAAAGGGAGAGTAGCAAAGAAAATAAGGCGCGAAGCAATCGCAAGAGAACGAAGAAGATTAAAGAAGTACCGAGGTTTGATTCTGCGAGGTTGCATTACGAAAGAGGAAGTGGCTAATTGCTTTAAGTCTTGGTATTATTCGGTAGCTGATGTTTTGTCAAAAAGGCAAAAACAAAACATAAAACAACTTTACAAGGAGATAACGCTATGACAAGGATTGTGTTTAACAACGGAACTGAATTGCTGGTTGAGCAAAACGGAACGACATTTTCTACGAGCAGAAAGCCTGATTTCCCCGAGGATATGAGCAACATCACAATCGAGGGAGAAAGCACAACGGTTATTGAAAATGGTATGCTTGTGGAGTGCTATTGCCCTGATAGCAATTATTATTTTACGATAATCGAAAAGCCGTATCAGACGGTTCTCGAAGAAAGATTGCAGGAACAGGACGACATCATCTGCGAACTTTTAGAAATGCTGTAAAAGAAAGGAGAAACCTATGAGTTTAGCATACTATCACCTTTATGAAAGGCAGATCAAGAGGAAAACCTACACCGAAGAACGCATTACTGAAATGATCGGTGACGCACGCGACAAGGGTAGGCTTACTGATAGCGAGTACGACAAGCTTATTGACCTTATCGCGGAAATCTACGATTAACGGTTTTTACCCAACTATCCTTGCGTAGTTTGGGTTGAGATTTCGCCCTGCCCCTCTTGCAATATAGAGGGGTGAGCGTTTTCGTATTATCTTGAAAGGGGGTATTCCTATGAAAAAGAAAGATTGGGATTTGAAAAGCATTATCACGCTGATTGTCGTATCTGTACTGTCAGCAGGCGTTATGGCATTTGTCGTAGCCGTAATCACAAAGTGGATTGCGCCCGACAATCCGTTTGCTAAGGAAATGCTTGACGACTTCTCGAAAGCCGTACTCATGATTCTTACGTTCTATTTTGCAAGGACTTCGAAGAACAGTTCTTCCGACAAGAAAGAGGGTGAGTAATCGTGAAAGCTGATGTCAATGCGGTTGTGGCTACGTTCAGAACGCTTCTCGCTAATCAGTGTCCTTATCTTTGGGGCGGTAATGGCGAAGTTGTAGCTGAAACGACTATCGGTTTTATCATCGCTAAAGAGAACGCTTCTAAAGACCCGAAAGAGAACGCCAAAAACGCAAGCCGTGTACTTGCTCACGTAGCAGACCTTGCTAAATCAGGCGTGGACTTATCCAAGGCAAAGTTCTTCGACTGCTCGGGTTCGGTCATTCACGGACTGTCCAAACACGGATTGTTTTACGGAGATAGAACGGCTAACGGGCTTTATCTTCTTGGCAAGCCTGTTGATGTCAAAAAGGCTAAAAAGGGCGACTTGGTATTCAAGGGCGACAATGACCTCAAAAACCACGTAGGCTTTTATATCGGTGACGGAAACGTGATCGAATGCAAAGGACGTGACGTGGGTATGTATCAGTCGAAGTTGTCTACTTGGAAATATGCCGCGCACTACTCTTGGTTCGATACGCTTGTCCTCGGCAGACGACTTAAACTTACTTCTCCGCACATGAAAGGTGAAGATGTCCGTTTGCTTCAATTCGCCTTATGTTCTCACGGATTCAAGGTTGATTGTGACGGTGATTTCGGTTCGATCACAGAAAAGACCGTTAAGGAATTTCAGAATGTTGCTAACCTTGACGTTGCTTCTTTCGGTGTTGTCGGTCGCAAAACAGCCGAAGCACTTGGGTTTACTTATAATATTTGATTCATACCCCTCTGCTGATTGTTCGGTAGAGGGGATTTTTTGTTTGCTCATATCGCTTCTCACAAGTGCAAAGTAGTGATTTTCGTTCAGACAAAAATAAAAAGAGCAGGAAGATTTTATCTGGCTTCTCTTTTAATGCGGTTATTTTGACCGTTAAGGCAGGTTTCATGTCAAGGTGGATAAAGTTATCACCGAAAGAGCAAAAGGGCAAATACGGGCAAATTAGAGCGTTTAGAATTTGTTTCCATTAAACGGGTACGCCCCCTGCAAGTATGGGAGGAACTCGCAAGGGGCAATAGGGAGATTTTCAAACGTCCACGTAAGTATAATATAACTACTGTCTGCCGATGTCAATATGGTTTTTGAGCAGTTGGTTATCTTTTTTCCAATGATCTCTGTTGGGCTTAGCACCACGAAGATTGTTAGCTGAACGCGCCCTACACGTTTCGCACAGTTTATGCGTTGTGTCTGTTAACTTAGTTCCGCAGATATAACATAAACCGTTAGCAACCCACTCTGAACGGGGCAAATCAGAAGCCATTAAACCGAGTTTTATTCGACGTTCTCTTGACCGTTCGCTGTGCAAGCTTGCACAAACAGCACAATATTGCTTGCCCTTAACGCTCTTACGCTTACCGCACTTGACGCATATACCCTGCTTCTTGCGTCTTTCTTTACGAGCATGATAGTTTTCGCGTTCCTGCTCCATTATCTTGTCGTGATTTGCCTGCTTATATGCCTTTGCCTTTTCGGAACATTCCTCGCAGAGAATCTTTCCTGCTCTTGCTTTACGTGTTCCACAGCAGGTACATATACCTATGCTACGAGCAAAATCACGGTTCTGCTTCTTCTTTTTACGTGTCTTTTCAAGACATCTATCGCAGAGAGCCTTTCCCTCGGCTATTTCCGCACCGCAAAAGCCACACAGACCCATAGACCTATATTTTTTGTATGTTACTGACGACATTATTCTTTTGCACCCCCTTCTTTGACAAGCCGTGAGAACAAGCGTCTTACCTTCATCTGCTTGACCTGCTCCAACCTTTCGGAGAAACTATCGCCTATATCGCTCGCGTAAATCATCTTCAACTGCTCTAACATGATTTCCACGTCAGCTATTTCCTCAATAACGTGATCTAAAACATCGTTACCGCTCCTTGTCTTGAGGATTGCCTGCGTAAGTTCAGCCATTTCCTCGATAGCCTTGTTCTGCTGTTCGACTACCCCGTAATGCTTGATAGCCGATTTGAGTGTCATGCGCCTATACTCCGAAACGTCTCCGAGGTTTTCCCATGCCACGTTAACGCCTATAGCTTCCATGATCCTCATGCGCTTGAAAGACATACACGAACCCTTGCTAGGCTTAACCGAAACCCACTCGCTAAATGCAACAAGGTTATCAATTGTGTAATGCCCGTAAGGAACGATAAAGTGCTTGCTACCGCTGTGTGAATCGAAGGAAGTTACTCCGTCCTGCCGTGTGTGAATGACGATATATTCGTCACCTGATATGTTGTAAACTTCGATGAATTTTATTTCGTCAAAGCTATCGCATTTAAGAACGATCTCCTTCGGCTTATTGAGGTAGTTATAAATGGTGATTTTCATGTTTGTTTCTCCTGTTTTGTTTTATTGCGCCTGCTTATGGCGCTGTTCCACGCTGATATAGCGCTATATGCGGTTATCTTGCTCCCGAAATTTGTGCCACAATCGCTACACCGCACGATGTAATCTTCGCGCTTACTTGTCTTGATACAAACTAAAGACGGCTCGTTTCCGCACGGGCATTTCAATAACTCAAAATCATTGTTCGTGTTCAGCACACTCCCCTTCGATCATTTTTACTTTGTCCTGCGATATAGCAAGCCCCGAGAATCCTTTAGCGCATAACTCGGTTTTTACCCTTCCGAGAGCCTTTGAGTATGACTCTTGGAACTGTCGCTGTAAGAACTGAATGTTATCCTGCCCCATAGCCCACTCACGCAATACTCTTGGCGAACCAATAGCTTCTTGGATAACCTCGGGAAGTTTGTTAAATTCTTCCGTTGAGTTGCTACCCGAGTTGCACAGCGCCTTATATACCGTTACCCATGCCTGCTCGGGTGTCTGATAATCAGTCATAGCCTGCTTTACGCAAATGTCGATTAGCTGACCTGTTGACGGTGCGAATCCGCTTGCGTTAGTCCTTGCGTAAACCATAAGGGCGTTCTCAATCGAAGGATAATCGAACGGCTCAAGTATCTTTGTCCACACCGTAAGCATTGAAGTCTTGTCCTCAACCTTGAAAGACGGGAATATAGCGGACATACCTGCAAGAATCTTGCTCGTTTCGTTTCTGTTCATTAAACATATCCCCCTGCCTATTACTCGATTGTTACGTTATGGAAGTCGCTGTCCTCGATATACACGTTCTTGTTGTGCTTCGGAGTTGAAAGACTGACCTTTCCGCCCGAGTTAAGATGCGCCTTATCTTTGACCCCAACAAGTATATTACACGATGTAGAAACGATCCTGCAACCATCAAAGCCGTAGAGCCTTATATCTTTATGGTCTGTGCTTATCCAACACGCTTCTATGTGGACGTTCTTGTGATACTTATTTCCCTTTGAAACAGTATGAGTACCGATTCCGTTAGGGCAATCCTTTATAGAGCAATTCTTGATATACACTCCGTCACAGTGCGTGCCATCATAACAGGGAGAATCAGGCTTCGCACCTTTGACCTTCAACCCGTCGTAATTCGCAAAGTCAATCTGAATGGCTTCACGAAACGTCTCGTCGGCTTTTGGTGATTGGTCGCTTATGTTTAGCCCGATAAGAATTGTGTCCTTGCAAGCATTGACCTCGACGGAGTGCATACCCCTGCAACCAACGATCTTTATATCTTTGAGATAAATGCTCTTTCCGTGGAAAAGGGATATGACATTAGCGTTATCAGGAACGTGATAAGCAACAAACGCGCCACCGCTCCATTCCACGTCATGTACTCCCTTATATTTTGTTGTCTCGGGCGACACTTTAAGTTCCATCATTCTACCCTTGTGAGCGCGTACAAATACTGCACCGTTAGCATTTACTTTTGTGTTGCTATGAAGAATCAGGCAATCCTTCAACACATATTCTCCTGCTTCAAACTTTATATCTCCACCTTTTTTCAACGCTTCGTTGATCTGTTTTGTAGAGAAGTTTCGCTTAATTGTTACCATTGTCCTTACTCCTTTCCTCAAATTCGCACTTCCACTTTTCGCAAGCATATCTTTGCGTTCGCTTGTCTATAACGTGGTGCTTGCAAACCTCACAGTTCCTTTCCTGAACAGTTGCTATCCGGTTATCTGTCAACCAATCTGTATCGATAAATGATCCGTTTCCTGTTGTAAGAAAGTCATCGTCAAGTATTCTTTTCATGTCTCACCCTCACTTTTCACTTAAACTGATAATCCCATCAATCGCTTGCTTTAGATTTTTGTTTTGCGTAGCGATTTTATTGATAACTCGGATAGTCGCTTCATTCTCTCCAATCCTGACCATCTTATTATATCTATCTTCAATCATCCACTGTGTAAGTAATTCAAAGACTTCATTCTCAACACCTTGCTCATGTATTGCATTCATGATTTCTGTTACAGTCATTCGTTCACCTCCTATCGAACCCACTTGCCATCATCGCCTTTACACCATTTGTGGTCAGTTGAAATCTCAACTTCGTTACATGACGAATCGAAGTCAACATCAGTAGCTTTGTAACACCCATATTCAAAAAGCTCTTTACTATATATAACAACTGTAGCATCTTCAGGAAGCTTTTTAAGCTTGTTCATCAACTGCTTTACTGTCACTCACTCACCCCCTTCTTTATCTGCTTTGGCGTCTTGTAATAATGTTTCAGTATAAGGAATATCCTCGTCAATCAATGGACATTGAACGGGGACAACGTACTCATCAAAAGGTGCTTTCCTTTCTCTTATGTATTTCCCATTTTCCCAAAAATCCACGCTACATTGATAAGTCTGTTCTCCTGTCGATAAAGGCATTGAGTTTTTGTACATTCCAAAAGGGCACTCGTTACAACTTCTCGGCATCTTCATAAACGGTACTTTTATCATTCACTCACCCCCTTATAAGGTTCAGGCAAAGGTTTCCACGCTGTAACCTCTCCCAACATTAACGCAGTTGTGTACCACTTCTTGTCCGAAAAGCAATAGTAAGCGCGACATACTATGTCATTATCTTCTCCGATATGGAGTGTAACGAAAGCCCAATCAGAGTAATCATCATCAGCTTCTGATGTTTGTGGCTTTGGTAATTCCTTACTGACGGGTATCCACTCGTTATCTTTACGCCCGTCCTCGTATCCCTTTTGATACTGATCGCGGTCATAATTCAACGCCTTTATCAATTCTTCTTTGTCAATCTCGTAACCTATAGCCTGTTGCACTTCGTATATCAGGCGTCCGTCTTGCGTTTCTCTGATTTGAGAAGATATGTCGGCTATGTTTAGAGTTATAGGACATTCGTACATACACTCACCCCTCTTTTGATAAAATGTCAATCACTTGCACCAACGGAACAACGATTAAATTATCCATGCTGATAATGTCGTAGTTCTCTTTGTGCGGTACAGCTTCCATACAAGCAGGATAGTCTTTGTCGTTTGGCTTTATGATATGTATATCGAAGCGCGGTATATGCGGTACGTTTATTCTTGTTTTTGTCATTCATTCACCCTCCGTTCAAAAAGATTCATTTGCTGACAATCATTATCGCTTGTGTGCTTTGCTCTTGGCTTTCTCGGCTTATATCCGTTTGTTTCTCCGAAAGCGTCCTGATATTCAGGTTCTGCGAGTGTAAAGGCGAAATCCTTGCATTTGTTCGGTCTTTTGCAACTCTCAACTGATCGAAACTCTTTCTTTGCGTCACAATACGGAGCGTTATTTACGCATAGATATATGCAGTATCTACAGTATTGTTTCATGTGCTTACTCCCCCTATTACATTCTCCATGTTTCGCCATCGTCGTACGGATTATATAGATTGAGCAACGCCCCACAATAAGGACACCTGACATTAAACTTTCCTTGCTCAAAAGGTTGTCCGTATCTTTCAAACAATTTGTTAATCCTATTCTCTCTCGTCCACGTTACCAACTTTCCGCAATCTGTTTCATACTTAACGCTTTTAACAGCCTTGTTCTTGTTATATTCACACTCTCCCGTATAAGTCCAATTACAGTATTCGGGTTTATTCATTCGCCAACTCTCCTATCGTTTGTCCTGTCTTTATGACATAACCAACTGCTCCACACCTGCATTCTAGCTGTTTCAACAGTGTCTTTTGAGGATATACGCCTATCCATCTATTGAGACATTTAAGGCAGATAAGTTCCGAAACCTCATGCGGCTCTTTATCCTCTATGCTGATTACCTCTCCCATCTGTCTGTCCTTTCTCGTACTTCTCACACACGCTTTCGAAGCAGGCAACATAGCCGATATAATGTCCGTCTATCTCGCAATAGTTGCGGATTATTTTATTGTCGTCCGTCTGCCGTATGTTATGTGTGCATGAGCAACAACATTTCTTCATGATCGTACTTCCTCACCTATAAGAAACAAATTATCCAAAGGATCGCCGCCTATAATCACCAATAATGCGCTGAACTGCTTCTCGAGATTAGAGTGCTTTGTGTTCAACTTGCCTACGCTCTCTAACAGGCGCGTGATTTCAAGGACTTCCTTGTAAGTCAACGTGACCGTTATTTCTTCACAAGGCTTTGAAAATTCTGAAACGATCATGATTCATTCACCCCCTTTTCCACTTAGGGCATATAAAGTGTATTTGCCCGTCACCGCCGCGTTCAGCCCATTCGCACATTCTCGACGGGTCAATCTGATTGGCGCAGTTCTTACAGCCCTTGTAATCAAGTTTTTTGATCCTTTTCTGCACTTCCTTGTCGGCAACGTGCATCATTTACTCACCCCTTTAATATCCCTTGTCAGCCCAATGCTCTCTGTATGCTTGAGTTTCTTCATCTTCCTCTTGATACTCAAGTGCTTCAATCGCCATGTCTAAGGCTTCTACAACCTTTTGATTGTCCTCTTTTGCTTCTGCACAATCCTTATCGACATCGACTTCATCAAGTGATGATTGAAACTGAGATCGAACGGTTTCTATAATTTCGATTGCTTCATCTGTTGTCATCATCTGCTCCTTTCGTAGCGGGAATGATCGTGTCTGCAAGGTCGATTGCTCTCTCGGTTACGCATCTAAACACATCGCCGTTCCATTCTGTCATGGTTTGTGCATCTGCTTTGAGTGCATCTGCATCTTTCAAATCTCCGTGATCCTCGGGAAGCACAGTACCGTTTTTAACCGCGTCAAGGATTTCCTTATTGACATCGAGGAACAATGCCATTTGCGTCTTGGCGTAATCGTATGCCTTGTCGCTAATGTCAATCAATACCTGCATTTACTCACCCCCTCCAACAAACATGAAAAAGCTAACCAAAAATAATACCACCGCATGAGCAATAAGAAATCCCTTTACGTAGTCATTATCAAAAATCCACTCTATGAAATCAATAATGTTAGGTTGTCTTACGCACGCTTTGCAATCAATTATTTCGTCAATGGCGTTGACTACAAACACAACCCACAGAACAATGTAGGCTATTATCAGAAAAACTATCCATAAATACTTCATGCGTCACCCCTCTTTCTTCGGCGGTTTGTATTCCGACTTCCAAAACTCGATTCTACAGTCTACGCAACCCCCGCCAATTTTTTCATTTGACATCATAAAACCCTACGGAGCGGGGGCAAACATAATCACCGCCTCTGCCTTTCGGTTCAACCCCGAAAACTCCCTTGTACTTCTGCTCATTTGTCACAATAGGGTATTCTTTTGCCCACTGTGTGACGATCTCGATTATCTTCTCGGCATTAAAACATACATCATCGTCGAGACAAAAGGTTGTAAGCGGGCATTCCTCGCACTCTTTATCCCCGATACCAACACAAGTAGTTGCGCCCTTGCAAGTATCTCGCATACTGTCCAACATTCTTACGAAATCCTTTTGATATTGCGTCATATTCTCCATGCTTGATCTCCTTTCAATCAGTCCTGCCCTTTTTCGGCTCGATGAAAGAGTGGACACCGAGACGCGGGTGCGAACATTTTTGAATCCGCAGGGCTACAAATCGCATCACAGCACAAACAAGGGCGTGATATAGTCTGCGGCGGTTTGTCTTTTTTCAAGTGGAAATCTCCAAACTCGTTCCATTCCACCGTATATCCGTACCTGCTCGCAAGAGATTCAATGTTGCTTCTGTATTCCTTGTATCTTTTCCTGACCGTTTCGAAATAGTCGCGAATAGATTTTTCGATCCAACTATCTTCTATTG
>JAEEGK010002133.1_pt1 | contig 49356 bp, 41 predicted proteins | sample 8958771 | NCBI WGS metagenome assembly JAEEGK01 (sample SAMN16246547, study PRJNA631951) | gut metagenome | biome: gut microbiome; feature: rumen; material: SC-attached | host: Bos | place: Iran: Karaj | collected 2018-10 | reverse complement strand
ACATTTCTTCTTCCCTTAAAGTCCTTCGAGGTGATGAGTCCTTGGGATTTAGGTGGTGATGGAAAAGCCTTCTTCGGATTCCATCCTGATGAAGAGTGGTACGTTAAGCTGATGAGGAAGTGAGACAGATTTTTATGTGGCACTAAGTTTTGTAGACTTAGTGTCATATTGCCCGAATTTCAAATAATACGTACTATTAAAACACAATAATCATGTAGTGCCAAACATATTTTTTAGGTCGGACAGGTTTTGTCCGTTACTGTCTGTAATTTTGCCCCCGGAAACTTAAAATAGGAGGTAAAAGTTATGAAACAAGACAAAGATTTAATGTTCCTAGCCAGTTGCCAGAACGATGACCTTCGTACATTGTGCGACATCCTCACCTATAATAATAAAGGTGAGATAAGACTGAGCGAACAGCTGACAGATACTGATGCTTATCTCAACTATTATCCTGACAGAATGCACATGATGGCATCAGAAATTGCGGACGAGTTGCGAAAGTTTGGCAGCAATACTGTTAAGACGTTCTGTCGCAAAGGTGAAGCAGATAGCTATGAAACTATCGTGCGACGTGTTTGCAAAAGGATGGGGGTTAAGGTGAATGATAGTGATAGCACCCGTATAATGGAGATGGAACTGCTAACAACTATCTGTGAACAAACAACTAGCAAGCTATCTGATGAAGAATTGAGAAATCTGGCCGACAAGGCAGGTATTCCCCATAAGAGCCTGAACCATCAGATGCTTGTAACAGCCATTTTGTTTGCTATTCGCAGAAACACTTATTTGCTTACGGAGATGATCTATTATGTTACGTCTCGAATCGCTAGTATGCTGTTAGGTCGCTGGATAGGTATGATGGGCATGAGTACTGTAGGTCGTTATTTGGGAATGGCTGCAGGCCCTATAGGTTGGACTCTCTTGGCAGGCTGGACTATTAGCGATATTGCCTCTCCTGCTTATCGTGTGATGATTCCCGCTGTTATCATGGTAGCATCTATGCGCTTCCGTCAAACAACATTATTACCTCAAAAGTATTAGACTATGAAAGCGTCAGATATCACGCATCCAGAGGATGCCAAGGCGTTACAAGTGCTCCGTAAGCTAAAGGGATTCGATGAACTCATACGACTCTCGATGGAATATGGCTATGAGCAGCTTTATCGTGGTGAGAACCTTGGTATGCTACTGAAAGTCAATGCCGACAATTTCCCAGATCTCTATCTGGCTTTCAAGGAGGTGGTTAATAAGGTAGGTATTCGAGAGCCTGAACTCTATATAAAAGAAAAGTGCAGCCATATTCGGCTGCATTTTTAGTGTTTACAAATATGTATCATTTTTTCTAATACACAAATTGAATTGTTTATTTGACGTTCAAAAAATGCTTCTTCGAACAATACTGGGAAGAAGGACTGCAAGATAATATCTGTTCCTTTAATGATATATCTACCAGCAATAACTCGTTCATTTATCGACTCTACAGCATCTTTTATATCCTTAACATTATTCAAAGTATATTCAATACAAATGTATTGGCATACTGAATCTTTAAATAGATATACATCAAACGTATAATCTTGATATACCATTGTTCCTAAGAAACTGTCTTTAGCATTCTCTTCAAATCGTACAACCTTTAAGTTTGGGAACGATATACCTGTTGGCAGTAAAGTACAATAGTGTATATATATATACAAAAATGAGCAACCAATCACGGTTGCTCATTTAGTTTAATATCAAGTTCTGTTTCAAGTACTGATTAAGTACTTCCATTATAATCTGATGTATTCGTGATTCGCCTAATAGTGCTTGTGCGTTTTGCCTTGTATAGTTATCATCAATCCTACCTAACGTACCATCAGAGAATACATAACACGCATCACCATTTAATCTGCGAACATAAGCAAAAATGAAACCATTGATATTCTGAAATGGAGTAACTTTCTGAAACCATTCCTTTGAAATTACTTGTTTTTGATTATTGATGTGGTTGAAATAACCTCTTGCATCTTTAATGATAGAGAATCCGCAATTATCAGTACTGATTATATCATATATAGGCTGTCTCGATAATAATAGACTATATAGTGTTGGGAACACGTGTGGGTTGATTCGCCAATTCCAACTTCTTATATATAAGATAGCAGTATTAGATTCTTTGTCAAAGCATATGGTTGCTGTAAAAGAACCAATACTATCTGTTTCGACATTATGGTAGAAACTATCAATCTTTCTATAGTTATCAAGTCCTGTATTCATTAAATTAGAGAAAAGTTCCCTAATCTGTCTTTGTAATAATGCAGCTTCTTCTACTCCTTTACCACTTTGATTATAGGCACACTTTATGAATTGTTGTAATTGAGTCCATATAGGCTTATTTACGATGTATTTACTTATCATCAAATATTTCATCTAAAGATTTGCAGAACTCTTCAGATGTAACGAACTCACCCAACTCATTAAGGTTGTTGACAACCAACATATCGTTAATATCCATTTCAAGGTTTTCGTTGATTCTAATCTTTGAAGATTCTTGCTTATTTACTTTTATTTCCATACATAATTCATATTTTAAAAAAACAATGTTTATTCTTCCTCAGGAAACCAAGTTGAGGTAAGTCCATAGAGATGCAACACATTATCAGGCCAATCTAAGCCATAATGCTCACTCTTCCACTTATCAATTTGCTGAATAATCAACGTGTCCAGCTCTGGAAATCTCTCTTTGACATGTTTGGAGAAATTAAAACAGAACTCATACCTCTCCATTTTGTTCCTTCCAACGCTATCACATATCCTTTGGTAGATTTCTATTGGAATCTCTATCCAAAGTTCTATTTCCTCAGTATACCCTAACGAAACTCTGAACTTAAATACATTCTCCTCCATATCAGTCGCGAATCACTATTTTACCACCTTCTTCACCAAAAATATAATCACCAATCACCTTTATACTCCTTGGGGCCGACAGCACTAGCTCGTCACAAAATCCGAAAGCACCATCACATATAGTCAGTACCCCATCAGGGATATAGTATTCCTCGCCTATCAGTTCTGGTTTCGTTGCCGAAATCAGTCGCCTTCCCTCATTTGCATATTTCACACCATATTCATCAATCGTAGTCTGCTCCTCGTCATACCAGAATTCATTCGTATCGTAAACATCATCTACATAAGGGGCTGTCCAATGGTGCAAGCAATCTACAGAAATTGGCATGATGCAAAATGCATCCTTAGCAGCCTCTTCACTAAACGATTGAGGCAAATACAATCCTTCCAAAATCTCACAACCTTCGAAGGCGTCTTTATCCACCTCTTCGCATCCCTCAGCGATCTTATAGCGCTTAACATTCGGCACCCTAAGCACTTTCTTCTTATCAGCAGTATAAATACCGCCATAGATATCAGCCCAAAAATCCATTTTATCCTACAATACAAAAAAACTACTCCTTATACTTATTTAAAATCAACTACTTTATACTCACCATTTTTATCTGTAACTACTTTAAGGCGTACTTTAACTGGAGTCTTTATAACACTCCAAGTATTTATAACTTCAAACCATCCATCCCCTATACTGTTTATTTCCATATCTACCACATTATCTCCATAATCAGGCCTTTCAAAACCTAGAGAGCCATCTCTAAAATAATCAAGTATAAAATACTTCTGTCCGTTTTCGTAAGGACTCTCAAACGTTATTCTTTCAAGCACCCGTTGTGATAGATACTTTTTTACATTGTCAATTTCATATGACTCCGACTTGCGGCTTCCAAAGAATACATCATACATTTCTTCTATAAAGTCCCTTTTATTTTCAATCTCCTTTACTTCTTTAGAATTTGATTCTTTTTCATTTATACGATCTATTTTCCAATGACCGTCTTCCATCTTTAAAGATACATCATAAATACCGTGACACAACACCCCTTTAACTGTTATATTGGCAATTGGCTCACTTGTCGTAATTTCATTTATTGAATTAATAGAGAAGTCTGTAGGATAATCATCAGAATATTGCCACCAAATTCGTGGCCCCTCAACTCCTTCTTTATTGGCTTTCTCCCAAGCTCGATTATAATATGCATCGAACCCCTCAGTAAAATATTCCGCCAAATACCTATCACCATTATCTTTTATCAGGGCTGTTAGTATCTCTTTTAATCTTTGTTCTACATCCTCTGGAGGTGTATCGTCTGATGACACACTTATTTCTGGAATAGAATCTGTTTCTTGAACGTAAGCAGCGACTTCTTCTCCTTCTTCTTGATTGCTCATAAAGTAATAGCCACCACCCAAGATACCCAACAACAAGACTGCACCAAGAATCCAAAGCCACCTTTTTGATTTCTTTTCCTCCTCCCATTCATACGTTGGTTCCTCTTTCGGCAATAATTCATCAACCTTGGGTTCTTCTAATTTAGATTCTTCAGAAAGAACGGGATTATAATTTTCAACATGTTTGTATAAAGCAGACTTCTCCTGTTCCGTCTTATCTATCGTTTCAGGAGATATTATCTTTACCTCTTCCTTGTTTGCAGTATCATTGTTTTCAAGATTCTTTTCTTTCTGTGTAGATTTTATCTCATCATTACTATATAGTCCATATATCATATTAACCAATATATCCCAGTCTTCTTCCGAATACTTTCCTCTGTTTTCATAAGTAAAGGGGGCCATATCCACATAATCAGTATATTCATAAAACCTCTCCGCCTCATCATGCCTATTTATATAATGAAGACAGAGATATTTCATTATCGCAAGGAATTCATGCCATACAATACCACCACTTTTGTCTTTCGCATCCCAACACTTCATAAACCATTTGAAATACGGAGCATTAAAATCTGCACGTCCAAATGCAAATACCCACAATGACCATATCGTCACAATAACATTTAGTAGTAAATTACAAATCAGCTTCATGTTTATCTATATTTTTCTTTACTTATTATCTCACTGCACCATTACTTCATAAGCCTTTATGAACTCTATGTTATATTTCTCTATCTCAGACATCTTACTATACACCTCTCCTATTTTACAGGTTGTTGGTTTATACCAAACGCAATCCTGAAATTTATAATAATGTTTCCCTTCATGCCCATACTTCCCGTTACGATCATAATAGCCAATTTTTGATTCAAAATGGTACAACCTAGACATGTCATCTTCAAAAACACTTAAATTACTTTTTTCTATTCTCTTTCTTACTTCATCTTTTTCTTTTTCTGACATTTCTTCAATGCATTTTGAGGAGTACAATCTGTAAAGATCTGATGCCAAGATGAAAAATGCATCACATCCAGTTTTTCTACGCAATTCGTTCAAATCCGAAAGATAGCCAATAGAGATATAATTAGGAAAATGATGTTTTGCGATTTTATTAATATAATACAATCCATCATTAACATTGAAATTATAACCATGTTTTGCATAGATATGAAGCCTTAGTCGTTCTAAATCTTCCTTTCCAAGCCCCATCAGATCTTCATTAGAAAGTCTGCGTTTTGTCAAAGGGCCTCCACTCTCCTTCAGATTGTATTGTTGGATTTCCATATAAAAATACAAAACTACTCCGACACCAAATAATATCCATCCAAACGTAGAACCTCCATCTTCTATAATGTTACATCCTATTACACCAGTCAGTATAAACAAGACACATCCCAAACAACTAATTTTGCTTAGAAGATTCTCTCGTTTTTTATTTGCCTGAATGATATTGTCCATAATAATCTATCAACGATACATTTTTATCATCTTTCCAAATCGACATTGACTACACTTAAAACCTGCGCCATAAGGGCCTTTATGCTTACCCAGACAATGCGGACATACTCGATAACCACATGAATCACAAATATACCAGTTCCAATTAGCAGGGGATTCCTTCCCACAGCACATACATCTAATCCAAGTACTCATATTGTCGAATTTATATTTTTAAATAGTTTTATATAATTTTGATATAAGATTTTATTAACAATCATTTCACTAAATGAATCCTTTATATTCTTTATTTCTTTTTCATACCATTCATCTTCATCACCTATTTCTTTATACCACCTATTGGCAGGAAAATCACTACCAAACAATATACGGTCGACGTTATCGCTTGCCAAATGCTTAGTCAATTCATCGAATGGGAGAAACGAAGTGTCAATCCATACATTCATATATTTCTCCATTAAATAGAATGCCTCAACTGCAGGTCTTGCATGGCATAAAACGAATATTTGTTGGGGATACTTCTTTATTACATACTCAAAACGAGACGAATTACAGGAATCTTTAGAACCCGTATGAATCAATAAAGGAATATTATTTGACATTGCGGCATATGCAACTCTCATGATTTCATCATCAGTAAAAGGAACAGCATCAGGATGAATTTTTATTCCACAAAATCTTTTAACAGATAAAGTTCCATTTATTAACTTAGATAGAACTTGATGATTTACATACAGCAACAGATCAAATCCCAAAGAGGAAGCTGTATCATAAAGTTTTTGATGGAAAACTAAGTCATCAAAGCCTCCACATTTTGCCATGGGCATTATTGCGCCACCATCTACATTATGATTTCGAATAAAATCATAAACTTCTGAAGGACAAACCATTTGTGTTTCCGACAAGTAGCCCATATGCAAATGTGAATCATATATTCTCATTCCTATTTATTTTTTTCTGATATTCTTCTACAAGTTTTTTATTAAGAAAGGCTACGTCACAGAAGTGCTTATTGATTTTGAACATATCGCCATTATTCTCATTAAAATTACGTACTAAGCACATTGAACAATAATTTTTAGCTTCGCACTTTAAACATTGAGGAAAGTCACCATGGGTAATGGCTCGAATTATCTTCAATTGTGGAGAATTCTCCCAAATATCTTTAAGGGATTGTTTATGAATATTGCCACAGACCATAGCTTGCCATCCAGCACATGGATAAACATCTCCATTAGCAGTAATACAACAATCATTGATTCCTGCCCCACATAAGGGCTGTTTCTTATATCGTTCAGCATCAAACTCAATCTCTTCCGATAAAGGTTTCAACTTTAATGTCTCTTTTTTATAATCAATATCATTTTCAATGATATCTCTTATTAACATTTCAGTTTCTTTTATAGAGAGACGATTTGCCAAATTATTAGTGCACATATCTGATTGAGCCATCATAATAAAATCAGTATGGCTTTTACATTTAAGAGAATGTGCATATTTCAAAACCTCCACATATCCTTTTGCATTGGCTTTCATTGTTGGACAAGCAATTTGAACCGGGATATCTGCAGATACTAGTAATTCTATAGAATGTATCGTTTTTTCAAAGGATCCATGCACCGTTGTTATATAATCATGAACTTGAGGATCCATGCTATATAAAGAAGTTTGTATCAAAGAAAGATTTGCATCCTTTAATATTGGTATTTGACTCTCTTTCAAACTAATCAGATTTGAAAGAATAGAAATACACATATCTTTCTCCCTACAATATGCAATTATAGGCAATATGTCTTTATGAAGAAAAACCTCTCCACCACTAAGAGTAACGTGAAGACCTCCCATACTACTATATTCGTCAAGGATTTGTTTAACGGTCTTCAAGCTCATATCTGTACCGTTGTTCTTTTTGGCATTAGGTATATAACAATGAATGCAACGCTCATTGCATCTACTTGTCAATTCAAACTGAAGACTATTCAAATGGGGCTTTCGGTTTGCAGCTTCAAGCATGTAATCTTGAGTGTTATCAGTGACAACGTAGTCAATGCTTTGATTAAATGTTTCGCCAAGCGTTTTAGGATTATCTAGTGAATAAGAAAAATGAATATCAGAAGAATCCAAATCAGCTACAGAATCTCCTGTTACCAGGAATTTGTTTTTTACCAGATCATCCAAAAACATCATAAAATCCGACTTGAGTTTCTCGTATGATACAGAATTACCATACAACACAGATAATCGGTTTACAATATCATCAACATTTCTAGGGTCTCTAGATATTTCTTTAAGGAAATCAGCACCTATATCATTGTACGTACGATCATATCTTGTTACTTGGTTCGTAATATACGCAGATTCCTCATCAAAGAATCTGACAAAAGTATTTTGAGATTGTTTAACTAACATAAAGTATAATTCTTCATTCATTATTCAAGAAATGTGACCTCCTCTTTTTCTGAAGAGGCCACAACTTTCAAAACTTAGTTACCTAAGTCGCAACTCTGGCAAGATCTACCATTACGATCTTTCGTTGGGCAACCAGCAGCGTATGAACCTGAAGGTGCATTTACTGCAGTAACTTTAACTTCCTTGTACTTTTTCATATTACACAAGTTAATAATTACACCTACTCTATAACGGATTTTCGGTATCCTCCGATTTTATCATAGAACTTATCAGCAATTTTAATGATTCTTGATTCTTTAATATCGTCTTTTTGTGCAATGAGCCTACCAATTTCATCGCTTTGAAATAACAACATCCCTTCTTTACTCTACACTTTTCACAATGGAAACATGAAGGCAGTTCATAATACTGTAACTTATCTTTTGAGTTTAAATCCTCGATCACCTCTTCTGTTAGTTCTTTCCCATAAAGAGTAGTTAGTTTTTGACTTGTAGCCCCATCAGATTTTTTTGTCTTCATCAAAATATAATCCAAAGCACAATTATAATATTTGATGGCCTCATTATCTGTGGTTTTATTTAATCTCAGAATAAATGTCTTTAAAGATTTTAAAGCATTTTCATAATCATTACATTGCAAGAATAATGTTGCAACAAACAAATCATTATCAGGTTTGGAGCACCTGGTTTCTATATTGTATAAAAAATTTGCATATAGATGGATGTGCGTACTCCTGACTTTTGAAAAACTATTTATGACATTACTGCATATCTTTGCTAATGTATTGGGATCTTGCTTCTTAAGATTTAACACATAAGGTTGTAGATAGAACGTATACATTGTTGTATACAAATCATCTATATTATGATTATCATATATATCACTCATAGACGGTATATATATATGATATGACGGATAGCCCAAAATAGAATTGTCACGTATATAACATTGCAAATGATTTTTCCTTATCAAATTGCTTATTATCCAAGACAATTCCTCCTCGGAATTATCTCCTAATATTGAATAAAATCCTTGAAATGCATAATCAGGTTCGTTGCACAACAGTTTCTTTACGTCAATTATCCCAAATCCTTTACTCTGCTTATAGAACTGTTCGTATTTAGTATCACTATCATATACCCTATCAATAAATATGCTAGACATATCCTCTGTTGGATTACCTGCCTGAAAATGTTCTGTTAGACATCTTGTTAATGCAATCTCAGCAGTAGCTGCTCCAGCCATTTCTAAACAACAAGAATCTTCTTTGGTATTTATTATTATAGTTCCTATCACAGGCAAATTCATTTGGAAAGAACAATCTAATACAATTACTCGCATATCCTCTAAACAGAGAATTCTGTTATAAATACTTGTTCCTTCAAAATAGTCTAATGGTATTTGTGGAGGAACTTTGTCACATAACATGATCTGTTTTAATGCATATCGCTCAAATATCTCACAAAAGCCCTGAACCAATGCCTCTGCTGGAGTATTACCAGCACACATGCCATTTGATCCTGAACAGAAACAATCTGTGGGAAGATATTTTGATTCACTATTTGTAATATTATAGTAGGGAACACAACACAGCTCATAGCTATTTAAAAAATGCTGGTCGCCATGTTCTATAATATAATTCGTTTGTTCTGCATTAAACAAATTGTTCTTTGAAAGAAGATACTCCTTTATATTAATATAGACTTCATCTTCAAAAGAAGCATAATCTAAGATACAGTCACTTTTCTTTAATGTGTTTATGTATTCATATTCTGTGGATAAAGATGAAATGAATTTTTTAGTTGCATATCTTGTCCCATAAAATTTGTAGCCATTTTGCAAACGTTCCATCATTTCAGAATATGCGCTTGCTAATGCATATTCAGCAGTAGTCCCTTTTCCATTAGTCATAATGCTAAACGGTCGCAATCCTTCATTGGATATGTATATATGGCTATGAAAGAAGCCCTGTTCATATCCTGATTCCTCTGTAATGAAGAATCCCAATTCATATAGAATCTCTCGTATTCTATGAATTGTGTCCTCAGGAGGACAACTTTTGTACCATGATTTTGTCAGAATGGTCATACGAAATATATCAAATCATTTTTTTATTTTGATAATAATAGAAAAAATTGCCTTTTGTCATTCTATCTGCACATCGTCCATTATGGACGATAATACAATTCCATTCCCCCTCGCCTCGTGTTAAGTAAATAGACTCAAAATCCCTTTATTGATATGTGGTCTGAGAATATTGATCAAAGATCCAAACCTTTCATTATCTTTTAGTTTCCTCCATATTGGTTTCAATAATTCTTTATGCAAGTCATAATATTCTTTTTCAGGTAAATACCCCTCATTATTTGTGCCAACATAGTTGTCCACAAAGTCTTCTAAAATCCTTTTCTCTTCTTCATTTAGGATTCCTTCTACCAACTGATCAATCTTTTCTTTTAGGGTCATAGATTATAAATTTTAGGTATTAATTTTATACAGCCAAAAGAAGTGTGAGCCTATCGCTAATCCTAGAGATAGGCCTTGGACTGCCTGAACAAACAGATTAGAAACAGCTCACACCCTTGTATGACGATAGGATATACCTATACTCTCATAACCAAGGGAAGTACGCTATCACTTCTCCATTTTGTTCCGATGAGTGTCCAAGTTCATCTCTCTGGAGAAAGCTAAACGCTTCCTATGTCATGTCTGCGACGGATTATCCGCCACAATTGCAAAGGTAAGCAATATTTAGCAAACGTACAAATGTGAGCTGTTAATTTTTTGCAAAAATAGCGATATTTTTCGAATTCATATCGTTTTTAATCGAAAATATGAAGTTTTAAAGAAAATTATCTTGGCTCGTCCAAATAAAAGTGGTACCTTCCTACAGTAAAAACGCTTCCGCATTTTGGAGACACTAGTTCTATCATATCGATATCTAGGCGTATGTATTATAAACGTAGACGTCGGCGTACTTCTCGTCATCGAACTTTTCCTTAGGGATGAATTCGCCAGTCTCCTCGACAACGTAGCCTGTTACGCCATCTTTGTAGAAAAGGACATTAGTACCGAGTTCCCAATCTACCTTGTCGTATTGAGGGAGGACGAAGTTGGATTCACAGAAATCGAGGGCGCCAAATTTGCCATCAGCCTCGAGTAGAATGAAGTCGTTACAAGGCTCGTAAAACTTAGTAAGAATGTTGGGAATAATCACCTTGCCATTGCGATTGACAAAGCCGAATTTGTCCTTTACACCATCCCAATATCCTTGGTACATTGTTGTGTGGGGACGAAAATAGAGATAGTCAAAACGAAAATCTGCAAGTACTTTTCCTGTCCCGTCAGCTTCTACAATACCAAACTTTCCGTCTTTCTTTGCAGCCATATGAGGTAGGCAGAATGAATGACGGTTGCCCAATTGAGGAAACTCTTCATATTCGGCTGGTATTAATATCTGACCAGCAGCGTCCTTAACACCTTTCTTGCCAGTGATAGGATCGGTAAACTCGTAATCGTCCCAATTGTATAACGAGGCAAGTTCGTTTATCCTAGCGACAATTACATCTTTATCTGTTCCAAGAATCGCATACGCATCGAAGCCCATCTGTTCTACAAGTTGATCATGCTCATTCATTAGTTCGACAGTTGGTCTTGGGAGGTTCTGTTCTATTTTCATATTATACGTATTGTTAATTAAACATATATTGATTTTCCGTTGCTTAATATACTAATATTTTCTTGATAAAGCAAGAAATGTATACGTATAAGAGCAGAAAGAATCGAGTCTATCGATGAATTTAATTCTACTATCAATACCCTTATTTGTGCAAAGATACTACTTTTATTTGGATTGTGCAAAAAAATCTGCAAGAAAGGTGTAACATTTTGGTTTTCTCCATACTTATAAATAGAAAGGTGGGAGAAATTTAGGTAGAATAAAAAAATAAGTGTAACTTTGCAAGCGAATATGACAATTGAAGAAATAAGAGCATTGCTCAACGATATTGAGAGTGATAGGGTTGAACGAACAATTTCGACCACTAACACTGATAAGTTTGGACAGTGGAAAAGCAAACGAACAGAATTTCCCTAAGGTTAATGATTACCGAAATATCGTGGTGGCCGAAGGCATGAAAGTGCTGGGTTTTGTGAATCGTCATAGCAGAGGTGTACAGAGGGTTCAGAGAGAACTGAAAGCCAACGAGAATGGGGAGGCTGAGTACGACTTTAGTTATCAGACGGCTGTGATGGTGAAGGAAATGGAATCGCCTCTTGGCGAGCAGGCCTTGCAGGATGCTATAGCTAAGGGATTTGTGACGGAAAATGGAGAAAAACAGCCAAATATGTCTATTTTTGGTAAAAAACAGCCACAAAAACAGCCAAATTTGTCTGTTTCTGATGAGAAAAATGGTCACAAAAATGGTCACAAAAATGGTCACAAAAATGGTCATGGTGGTGAACAAAAACCGTCAAAAATGAAGGTGTCTAAGTTCCCTGCCCCTATTGTAGAAGAGGTATATAAGGCCATTAAGCTAAATCGTAAGGCGAAGTATTCGTGGCTTCAGGATAATCTTGGAGTAAGCGAGGCTACAATTAAACGTGCCATTAGTGACCTGAAGGAGCTTGGGTACATCAACAAGGAACACTCAAAGGTTAAAGGCGAGTGGCAACTACTGAAATAGCATGAGCGGTTTCGTATAAGTATTTAATGCCCCAAAGATGTCACATACATCTAAGGGGAATTTTTTTATAATATAATAACTAAAAGCGATGAAGGAAATGAATTTTTCTTACAGTTGCATTCTTGAAGGAAGGCAATTCCCAGAAAATGGATCGTCGAAGGCCGTATATCAGAAAACGGGGCTGATTATGAGATAGCAACGTAGCAACATAGCAACATCTAAAGTTTAAGTAAGAAATGGAACCAATAGTACAATTAAACAGTCAAGCAAAACTCTCCGAGCATTTGGTTTCGCCGAGTGAGGCTACGCTCGGCCATTCGAACAAGCTCGATGGCTCTCACTTATCGCCTCACTTTACGCTCGGAGAGATGACAAAGAGGAACCGATTCTCATCAATTCTGGTTATCGATCGCCGCAGTTGAATAAGAAGATAGGTGGGGTGCCTACTAGTAATCACTTTATTTATTCTTTGGTGCTATAGGTGTGAACACTCGAACCCTGGGCTGACGGCAGGTAGTTGATGCCCCACCAGCACATTTGCAGCAGTACGAACGAACCGATGAGCATCCAGAATGCCAGACGGTTGCGCTGTTGAGGCAGCCGACGGTAGTGGATGTATACGAGATAGGCTATCCAGGTGATGGCAGCCCATGTCTCCTTAGGATCCCACGACCAGTAGTGGCCCCATGCCTCCTTGGCCCAGAGTGCTCCGAAAAGCATGCCGAAGGTAAGGAAGGCAAAGCTGACATACACGAGATCGTCGACCCGTTTCCACCAGGCTATGACGACGGCTATGCCAAGCAGGGTATAGGCAAAGATGTATACAAACACGTGGGGTGCAAACCACGGACTCTGCAGGGCGGGCACCAGTGTCTTGGTGTTATAGCTATCGAAGAAGAAGTAGGCAAACATAGCGGCGCTGGTAGCGAAGAAGAGGTACCACCCGAGTGCCTTGCGCGAAGCTGTTCTAAATCTGCGCCACAGCACCATCAGCGTCATGACTGCCGCTCCAGCCAGCATCATATAGAAACCCGCATAGACAAACGGTAGCCATGGATCGGCAACAAGTTCGAGTATCGATACCTGGCTCTTGGCGCCCATCTGGGTGTCGTAGCCGTACTGATATATCTTCCAGCCGTCGACTTCGTAGGGTTTGTTCACCTCTACGGTGGTCTCGATATTTTTGCCCGACTTTGTAAGTATCTGAATCTCAGAAGCGTAGCGCTTTGGCTTGCCGCCCTCATAAGTCTCCATGATGAACTTCTTAAGTTCGATGGTTATCGGCATCTCCTTGATGGCACCATTCTGTTCCATTGCTCTCCACTCAGGTTGGCCTACGCCACAAATCATCTTTACGCGCTGCATGTCGGCACTGCCCAGTGTGGCTGTAACGAGGGCGATGAAGAGACCCAGGTGATTCAGCATAAAGGGGATGTCGCGCTTCATCGATCCCTGACCTCTGAATATTGCACGAAATCTGCGGTGGATGGTAAGTCCGAGAATCACCGTGAGATACACGTAGGTGAGCACGAATGGCCAGAACGACAACATGTTGTTGAACCAAGTGCCGTTTACCTGCTGTCGCGTCAGTCCCATGATGATTGTAAGCACCACTGCATATGCCATCGCCGGGATGGCTGCCTGATTAGTCGACATCCATTGGAAGGCATATACTTTCTTTCGCAAGTACACCATCGTTGTTAACATCACAAAGAATACTGACAGCACAAAGCCATTAGCAGTCCACGCAAACGCATCCCACACTACAGGTCCGACGCTAAGCTGGAGCAGCAGACCCGCAACAATAAGGCCTCCACCAATGATGAAGCCTTCTTTCATAGTCCATGGTTTATTCCACATATTGTTTTCGTCTTTTTTAGGCTGCAAAGATAAACAAAAAATCCCAAAGCAAAGTGGAAATGCCTTGGGATTTATGATTTATTTCACAATCCATTCAAATAGTCCTGCCGAATTGTCGCTGGGCAGTACTACCTCCAGTCGCAGGGCTTTTGTTTTGACTGGGTCGAAGTTGACGGTGCAAGCTGCACCCTTGTCTGTTGGGTAACCATCGGCACCTGTTACAGGATTCCATTTGCCTTGAGCATCCTGATACAGTATGCGCCATGACTGTGGCACACGGCATCCGCCCCAAGGACCATCGTCGTACCAATATACTGTGGCGCTTTGTACTGTGCTCTCCACTGGGAACTCATAGCCCAGCCATTCAGTAGAATTGTTCTTGGGCCACCAGTGGGTGTATGGTACGCTACGGTCGTTCTCATCTTTTGGTACCAATCGGTCGTTGATGGCTGAGAGGGCTGGCATCTTTTCGGTTGAGCTGCTTACCTTGCTCTCGCTGGCGAGTGTTGCGGGCTGCGATGGATTGGTGGCATTCAGGTCCTGAGGCAACCATACGCGCATCTTGCCGCTACCACGATGACACCAAGCGTAGTAGGGAATGAGCGTGAGTGTCTGGTCGACAGCCTGCAACTTACCATTCTTGCCGAAGTTAAGTGTCTGGGCATCGGTGATAAGTGTCTGTACAGGGGTGCCTGCAATCTCGATCTTACCTATGCGGAACTGAGGATTCTGATTGACGAGCGCTCCCATTATATCGAAACTGTTGTCAGGGTGCTCGGCGCAGTAGACCAACGGGCCACGCTCTACGCTTATCATACCACGATCGGCCTCTACCTTATTATTCGCACGAACAGTGCGTGGCTCCATGTCGAAGTGGATTTGTACCTTGTCGTCCTTCTTCCACTTGCGATCGATAGTGTAGTAGCCATCCTCAGAAACTTTTGCTGTCACCTCCTGACCATTAACTTTGATGGTATAGCCCAGGCGCTTATTATCGGTGTACTGATATAGGCCGGAAGGAACCACCTGACCACGAACCCAACCAGGGATACGGATCTTCATGGCAAACTGGCCGGCTGCATTCTGGTCAACGCCCACAGTGATGTCGCCATTCCATGGATATTCGGTAGCCTGACTCAGACTGACCTTTTTGCCTGCAACGCTGAGATTGCTCTTGTTTGACAGGAACAAGTTTACATATACGTTACGATCCTTCACAGCATAGATATATCCTGGCAGTGAAGGGATGAAACGGCAGATGTTGCTTGGGCAGCAGGCACAGCCGAACCATGGCTGACGCTGATGCTGGCCCATCGACTCAAGTGGGTTGGGATAGAAGAACCCGTTGCCCTCGAGCGATACACCACTGATGAGACCGTTATAAAGCGTGCGCTCCAACACATCGTAATACTTGGACAGGCCATGCAACAGGAACAGACGGTAGTTTACATACACATTGCCGATGGCAGCACATGTCTCGCAGTAGGCGCTCATGTTAGGCAGTTCGTAGTTCTTGCCGAAGGCCTCGCCATTGCTTGTGGCGCCTATACCACCGGTGATGTAGAGTTTCTTGGTGACGATATTATCCCATATGGCATCGATAGCCTTGATGTAATCCTTGTCGCCGGTGAGCGCAGCCACATCGGCCATACCGGCATACATATAGGCAGCACGAACGGCATGACCTACAGCCTCGTCCTGCAGCACAACAGGCTTATGGGCCTGAGAGTAGTCGTGCACGATGGTGGTCTTGCCACGATAGTCGAGGAAGAACTTGGCCTCGTCGAGATACTTCTTGTTGCCGGTAACCAGATATAGCTTTGCCAATGCCATCTCTGCTATCTGATGTCCGGGAACTACGCAGGCCTGACCAGGATTGGGGCCCACCTCCTTACATACCACGTCGGCATAGCGGATGGCAATATCGAGAAACTTTCTCGATCCAGTGGCCTGATAGTGAGCGATGGCGCCCTCGACCATGTGACCTAGGTTATAAAGCTCGTGGCTAAGTTCTTCTTCCTTGCTCCAGCGCTTGTCGCCTGCCCACTCATGTGGATGCTGCGGATTCTGGGTGCGTGATGTGTAGAGATAACCATCGGGCTCCTGTGCCGAGGCGATGACATCGAGCACAGAGTCGATATATGCCACCAACTTCTTGTCGGGATAGGTCTGCAGGATATAGCTGGCGCCCTCGATGGTCTTGTAGGGGTCGGTATCGTCGAAAGCCAGTCCGCCAACCTTGAAAACCTTCGAAGGGTCTTTCAGATGCTGGGCTGCATTCGAGAAGTTGGTGTAACGACCAGCCTCCTCGCACTTAGAGAAGGCGAGTGGGATGGTAACTTTGCGACTAGCCTCCAGTCGCTGTCCCCAGAATGTGCCAGGGGTTACTTTTACTGCGGTGAACGGCACTGGGTTAATTGGATAACCGTGTGCCGTTTGTTTTTTCTGTGCGCCGGCAGGTAGCAACATAGCCACTCCCAGCGCCATTGTCATGAGTCTCTTCATAAATTATCAATTTTCAATTCTCAATTATAACATCATCCCAGAGCTTTAAGCTGTGCAGATAGCCACTGAACATCCACTCGCGCTCGGCATTGCGACCTAAAGTGATGTACTGCGATGGCTTTATCAGCAGTTGGATATCCTTTCGGCTGATGATTTGGCCATTGATGGTGACCGTTTCGATGCGACCATCGAAGGTAACAAGGATGTGTTGCCACTCGCCTTCGAGCTGTTTGATGTCCTTATAGCCTGCATCCTCGTACCAGCCATAGTGATTCATCACACCGCAACGTGGTTCTGTACCGTTTACGAGCATTATCTTCTCTAGTTCGTCGTGGGTGGTGGTAAAGTCGGCCACGCACTCGTTGAGTGCCATTTGGGGGTTGAGAACCCAGGCCTCAAGTGTGTAAGGAGCATTGTCGCGCAAGGTGGCTGGCAGGGCAAACGACGACTGGAACACCTGCAGCGAATCGAAACGAAGTGCCTTCTTGCCCTTTATCGTTTCAACGACGCTTGGTGCTGTTAATGTCTCGAAATAGCCGTCCACGCCATGATTCTCGATATAGGGAATGGTATCGCCCGTCTGGAAATCATCGGCAGTAATGCTAACGATAAGGCCACGCTTCTGATTATCGGCCACAGGCAGGCGTACGATATCGTTGTTGGCATCGTATTCTTTCTCAGCCTCTGCTTGCTGCCAGTTGTAGTGGCGCAGGTTGGTGAGTGCGAGCGGCTCTTTGTCGGCCTTGATGGTCTGGCTATATACGGCACTCTTGAATTCGAGTTCTGTGCCTGGCTGCAGAACTAACACATCTTTGCCATTCTGCTGCTGGCGGAATACGGAGCCTGACTTAAGCTTAAAGCTACCACCAAGCATTCCCTCGTTGTTCATCCACTCGCGACCGTTCCAGTCGGCAGGGGTAAGTCCGAGCCACTGCTGAGGTAGGGCATCTTCTGTCTCAGGATATACCTTGATGTTCCAGATGGCACCACCAAAGCCGTTCTTCTGTCCGCCGAGATAGGTCAGTCGCACGTAGCGGGCCTTGGCATTGCCGAAATCTACCATCGGACTGCCTGCCAAGTGGTTCTGGCTCTTATCGGCAAACACCTTCCAGTTTTGTCCGTCGGTAGATGTCTCTATCAGATACTGGTAGAACTGGGTGCCGTATTCAAACTGAGTCATGATGGTCTTGATGGCCTGGGCCTTACCAAGGTCAATCTTCAACCATTCGCTGTCTGTACCTTTGGGGCGCCAGAGTGTACCGTTATTGTCGTCTACGGCATAGGAAGGCTTAAAGTTGTCGTCGTAATAAGATGAGGCTTCAACCTTGCAGCCTAAGGCCAGGTTCCTTGATTTGATGACTGATGGTGCCAACAGGCCTACGCCCTCGTGAGTAGGAGTGATTCTCTTGATAGTACCATCGGGCAGGAACTCCATCTTATCAACACATAACTGGCGATGGAAACCGCGATTTGAGTGGGGATTGTCGTGACGATGATAAACTATGTAGTAGTTGTCGCCCTTCTGCAATACACTATGGTGACCTGGACCGTGAACGGTACCATCGGCATTGGTCTCGAGTATGCATCCTTGGTATTTATAAGGACCAAGCGGCTTATCGCTGGTGGCGTACTGCACACGATAGGTATGATCGTGGCAGGAACCCGATGAGTACATGAAGTAGTACACGCCATTGCGCTTTAATACAAATGGGGCTTCAAAGAAATCAGTTACCTCTGTGTTTGGAATCAATCGTGTCTCAGAGAAACTCTTCTTATCGTCATTCAACTTGCCTGCACCACAGCCAAAACCTTTGTATATGCCCCAAGTGCCCCAGTACATATACACGCTACCATCATCATCCACAAAGGTCTGTCCGTCGAGTGTGATTGCGTTGGTTACAAAGCGGTCGGGCACCAGTACGGCATCGCTCTTGCCAAGGACGTTCTTCCATGGTCCGCGAGGCGTATCGCTTACACCCATGTGCAACTGGCAGGGCTGACAATACACCATGTAATACTTGCCATCCTTGGCATCGTGCATCACGTCGGGCGCCCAGATCCAGTGACTGTCGGGCCAGTTCATCGGCATCAGAGTCCAGTTGCCGAAGTCTTTACTTGTCCACACCTGAGCTGGTCCGAATCCTGCGCCGCTACCATCTGTGGTGGCATATATATAATAGGTGTCGCCGAACTTTTTTACAGTAGGATCGGCAAAGTATCCTGGCAATATGGGATTGCCTGTAGATGGGGCATTATAGGCTTTCTGTTGTGCGCTAATACTAAGCGTACAACAGGCAAGTGCCCCTATAGCCAGTAGTTTCTTCATATCTCGTTTTTACCTTTTTATGAGTTTCACAACGAAGCCTCCGCCGCTGGCCATTCTGATGTTGAGTTTGTCGTTGGTGGAGAGTGTTTTTGATTCTATGCGATAGTCTTCGGCATTGTGGTTTGCGTTGACTCCATCTGTAACGATTGTAGCCTGATATGACTCGCCAGGACGTAGAAAGTCGAGAGATATATCGACTTTCCTTTCGTCCCAGTTCGTTTGTCCGCCTACATACCAGTCGCTACCGTTGCGGCGGGCTGTTATCATATAACTACTAATATATCCTGAAAGGATTCTTGTTTCGTCCCATGTGTCAGGAATCGATGTGATGATGTCTACGCACTCCTGTTCGCGCTCATAGTTGGTTGGCGCATCGCAGAGCATGGTGAATGGTGAGTCGTGCATTACGTAGCAGGCCAACTGATGGCATCGTGTACCCATCGAAACAGGGTTCTGATAGCACTCCACCCAGTTGTGCTTGGTGCCGTTGCGCATGGCACCAGGAGTAAAGTCTACACTTCCTGCCATCATACGGATAAATGGGAATGTTACGTCGTAGCGCGGCATATCGGTTTCCTTCTTGGCCCAGCGGGCTTCCTCCATACCAAACACGCCTTCGTAGTTCAGTATGTTGGGATAAGTGCGGTTCATGCCTGTTGGGGTGTAGAATCCGTGGTAATCTACAAACAACTTGTATTCTGCGCAAGTCTTTGCCAGGCGTTCTGCCATTTCTACAGCCGTCTGGTCGTTGCGGTCCAGAAAGTCTATCTTCCAACCAGCTATGCCCATCTTGGTATATTTTTCGCAAGCCTCTCGCAGATGTTCGTCGAGCACGTTGAATACAGTCCAAAGCACTATGTTTACGCCCTTCTTCTTGCCATAATCTATCAGCTGTTGCAGATCGATGGCGGCAATTGGATTCATTATGTCTGCTTTCGAAGAGTCGTACCAACCTTCGTCGAGCACCACGTATGGGATATGATTTTTGGCGGCAAAGTCTATATAATATAGATAGGTACGCGTGTTGATGCCTGCCTCGAAGTCGACACCTTTTAGATTCCAGTCGTTCCACCAGTCCCATGCCACTTTGCCAGGACGTATCCAACTGGTATCGCCAATCTGATTAGGTGTGGCGAGGGCATAAACCAGGTTGTTTACTGGCATCTCTGTATCCTTTTCGGTGATTGCCATCACTCGCCAAGGGTAAGTCCTGGCGCCTGTCGATTTTGCGATATAATCCTCTGTATCAGCTACATAGGTCATGCCTCGCCAAGGGTAGCGGTCCAGAGTCTTGGGATATTTTGCAAAGGCGGCTCTCAGTTTTAGCCCGTCGGCTTTCATGAACATGCCTGGATAGGCGCGCAGGTCGCTCTCGAGTATTGTTACTTTTACTCCGCCGCTCTGGATAGTGGCTGGCAGAAATATGTATTTATCCTTGGCCTTACTTAGCAGCGTTTCGTCGTAGAAGTTCTGAAAGGCCATAGCGAAGGGTTTTTCGTCGTTGGTAGAGTAGGCTAGCCAGGCTTTGCTGTCTTCAGGGAAACAGAAATCGGCCGTCTCGTCGAAGATGACCGTCTGCTTCTTGTTGGTCGTACAGAATCGATAGGCTACCCCTTCATCGTAGGCTCTTATCTGCAGACTAAATCCATCGTTAAGTTTAACATCCATCTGATTGCCTGCGATACGAATCTCCTTTTGCCTGTAAAACGGCGCCTGAATCGTTTCGTTGATGTTTTTGGATTTAACAGAAGCAATTTTTAATCCATCGCGAATGCTTGCCTTTACCGTTACCACTTGCTTTCCATCATGTGAAACTATGATATTAAGTCCATCATCCACCGTCGCCACATTCTTTCCGTTGGGCGAAGTTACGATGTGGTTCTTGGCTTGTAGCGAACCACATATTATTAATAAGGTGGCGAATGATAAGATACGATTCATCATCATTTTTCGTTAGAGTTTTGATTTCAGGTGCAAAGATAGTAACTTTTGGCAAAACAGAATAAAAATATCGTCTAATCTCAATGTAAAAATAGTCCAAAAGCCCCCATTTTATCCATATTTAGACTATTTTGTTAGTATCTTGGACTATTCTTTCATCCGTTTCCGTTGTTTTTTTGTTATTTTGCCGTCGAAATCAAAACTCTAACGATTACTAACAATAAATAAGTATAATATGAACAAGCTATTGTTATCCGTTATCGGGGTTGCAAGCATCAGTCTTTCGACTGTAGCTCAGACACAGATCCAAGAGGTGCCTTTCACGCAGGTACATCTTAATGATGGTTTCTGGTCGCCTCGTATCGAGATCAATCGTACCGTCAGCATCCCTTCTGCCTTTCATGAGTGTGAGGTGAATGGACGTTTCGACAACTTTGCCATCGCCGCTGGACTCATCAAGGGCGAGCACAAAGGTGACTTCTCGTTCGACGATACCGACCCTTACAAGGTTATCGAAGGTGCCAGCTACTCACTCGCTGTACACTACGATGCCAAACTAGATCATTATCTTGACTCAGTTATCAACATCATCGCCAAGGCTCAGGAACCAGATGGTTACCTGACTACGTGTGTTACTAATAAATGTACGCGCCTGAGTGGATGGTGGGGAACCCACAAGTGGGAGAAGATTAACTCGCACGAGCTCTACAACTCAGGTCACCTTATCGAGAGTGCCGTAGCCCACTATCGTGCTACCGGCAAGAGGACCTTCTTGAATGTGGCCATCAAGAATGCCGACTTGGTTTGCAAGACGTTTGGACCAAACGAAGGTCAGATTCATCGTCCAGGCGGACATCCCATCATCGAGATGGCACTCTGTAAGCTGTATAAGGTAACTGGCAACAAGAAATATCTGGAAGGCGCCAAGTATTTTGTGGACGAGACGGGGCGTTGTACCGATGGTCATCGCCCTTCAGAGTATTCGCAGGACCACATGCCTATCCTGCAGCAGCAGGAGATTGTAGGTCATGCCGTACGTGCTGGTTATCTGTATAGTGGTGTGGCAGATGTAGCTGCTCTTACTGGCGACAAGGCTTATTTCGAAGCTTTGAAACGTATCTGGGAGAACATGTCGAGCAAGAAACTGTTTATTACAGGTGGTATCGGCAGCCGTCCTCAGGGCGAGGGCTTCGGTCCTAACTACGAATTGTTTAACCACACAGCTTATTGCGAGACATGTGCTGCTATCGCCAATGTTTACTGGAACTACCGTATGTTCCTGGCTACTGGCGAAAGCAAGTATATCGACGTTTGCGAGCGTGCACTATATAATAATGTGTTGAGTGGCGTATCGCTGAGCGGCGATAAGTTCTTCTACGACAATGTATTGGAGAGCGATGGCGAGCACGAACGTCAGAAGTGGTTCGGCTGTGCCTGCTGTCCAGGTAACATTACCCGTTTTGTAGCTTCAGTTCCAGGTTATATGTACGCTCAGCAGGGTAGGGATATCTATGTAAACCTGTATGCTCAGGGCAAAGCTAAGATTGGTAAGGTAGAACTGGAGCAGACTACCGACTATCCGTGGGATGGCAGGATAAGTATCAAGGTAGCAAAGGGCGCTGGCAAGTTTGCCATCAAACTTCGCATTCCATCATGGCTGAAGACTTCTCCAACGAATAACTCTCTCTATAAATATAACGATGCAGCCCCAGTCTACGCTATTACTGTTAATGGCGTGAAGGTGGCTGCAGATGGTGGCGACTATGCTACTATCCAGCGCAACTGGAAGAAAGGTGATGTCATCGAGATCGACTTCCCCATGAACGTTCGTCGCATCGTAGCTAACGATAATGCTGAAGATAATCGTGGCAAGGTAGCTTTGGAGCGCGGTCCTATCGTGTTCTGTCTCGAAGGTTCTGATCAGGCCGATGGTAAGGTGTTTAATAAGTACATCCTTAACTCTGCAAATATCAGTGCCCGGTACGATGCAAGCATGCTGAATGGCGTGATGACCTTGAGCGGTGATGCAAAGGAACTGCAGCAGGATGGAACTGTGAAGGATGTAAGATTCCGTGCTATTCCTTATTCTACATGGAACAATCGTGGCCCACAGCAGATGGAAATCTGGGTTGCCAATACCCCAACAAAGGCTGTTGCCACACCTCTGGCTACTATCGCCAGCAAGGCGCAGACCTTCTCTAATCGCGGTCCTATCCAGAACGATGCACCTGAGACAGCCCCCGTTGACTCATGGGCCGGTGGTGTGAACGATCAGTGGGAACCCAAACGCTCCTCCGATATATCTAAACCTTACCATTACTGGTGGCTGAAACAAGGAACCACCGAAGCTATCAGCTACCAGTTTGATAAGGAGTACGATGTGTCTAACGTTCAGGTTTATTGGCTCGAATTCGATCATTACGATGGCGACTTCCGCACCCCAGAATCGTGGGCACTCTACTATAAGGATGCCAACGGCGAGTGGCAAGAGGTAGAAGGCCACAGTCCTTATACCGTACAGAAAGACTGCTACAACAGTGTGGATTTCAAACCCGTACGCACTACTGGACTGAAAATTCTGGCCAAACTTCGTAAGGGAGAATCGGGTGGCGTACTCGAATGGAAAGTGAATAAATAATCCTAATAAAATCATTAAACCTAAAAACAAATTGGTATGAACAAACATTTCTTATGTTTACTTCTGTTGGGTGGAGCTCTTGGAGCTAATGCCGCAGAAAGTACATTGCCAGCCGTTGCTGCAGCTCTTGGACAAAGCCAAGCGAAACAAGTTTCGAATCCTCAGCAAGGTGTGAATGTGAAAGGTGTTGTCAAGGACGCCAAGGGTGAGCCGATAATCGGCGCCACGGTAACCGAGAAGGGCACCAAAAACGCAACCGTTACCGATTTCGACGGTAACTACTCTCTTAATGTATCGAGCCGCAATACTGTGCTCGTAATTACTTACATTGGCTACAACACTCAGGAAGTGAAAGCCGGTAGCGATGTAACTCTCGAGGAAGACAATGCACTACTGAACGAAGTGGTTGTCATCGGTTATGGCACTCAGCGTAAGGGCGACATCACCTCTGCTGTTGCCTCTGTAAAAGCTGAGGATTTCAATGCTGGTAAGATCGGCGATGCTGCCGAACTGGTGAAAGGAAAAATTGCCGGTCTGACGGTTATTAACTCAAGCGGTAGCCCAACTGCAACATCATCAATCCGTCTTCGTGGTATAACAACACTGGTGGGCAGTCTGACCCCACTTATCCTTGTTGATGGTATTGAGGGCGACCTGACCACTGTCGCTGCAGAGAATATCGCATCCATCGACGTACTTAAGGATGCATCAGCCGCAGCTATCTATGGTACACGTGGTGCCAATGGTGTCATCATAATTACCACTAAAGGTGGAAAACGTGACACACAGGCACAGGTATCTTACAATGGATATGTAACATTCTCTAATTGGACTAAGAAAGCTGATTTCATGGATTCACATGATGTAATCTATGGTAAGACACAGCAGGAATACCTGGGCTACGACACTGACTGGTTGAAAGCCATTACCCGCAAGGCTGGTTTCAAGCACAATCATGATATCAATATCAGTGGTGGTTCAAGGAATGCTACTTATGCAGCTAATGTATCGTATAGTAAGGAAGAAGGTGTCATTCGCAATACTGATAACGAGAACTTTAAGATGCAGCTCGACTACACCCAGTATGTATGGAATGATGTGCTGAAGTTCAACTTTAATGCTCTGGTAACTCGTCAGAAGTATACTAACACCGATGCAAGCTATGCTTATCGCCAGGCAGTTATCCATAATCCTTCTGAACCTGTGTATAATGAGGACGGCAGCTACTATGAGAACTTCAATAAGTTGCAGTACTATAACCCAATTGAATTGCAAAACGAAGCATACGGAAATACCCGTAACCGTTTCTCACAGTTGGTTGGTAATGTAACCTTGGAACCCATCAAGGGTTGGAAGACCAACCTAATGATTTCATGGGGTGAGGGTGCCAACGATAGCGAGAACTGGACATCGCCAACTCATTACTCTATCGTTCGTCAGGGATACAACGGTTCTGCATCTAAGAGCTATGGCACTTATATCAACAAGAACCTTGAGTTGACCTCACGCTATGATGCACAGTGGGGCGAGCATCGTTTTAATGGTATCGTGGGTTATAGCTACCTCTATAATGAGTACGATGGATTCAATGCCAGCAATACCGATTTCTCTACTACTGCATTCTTGTGGAACAACCTTGGTAATGGTTCATTCCTGACCGACAAGGATCACCATGCATCTATGGGCAGCTATAGAAATGATAATAAACTCGTAGGTTTCTTCGGACGTGTAAGTTATGGTTATGCCGATAAGTACAACGCACTTGTCAGCATCCGTCATGAGGGATCTTCTAAGTTTGGTGAGAATCACAAGTGGGCTACATTCCCATCTGTTTCTCTTGGTTGGAACATCATGAACGAGGAGTTTATGAAGAGTACCAAGAACTGGCTCGACAATCTGCGCCTCCGTGTTGGTTATGGTGTTACAGGTATCACACCAAGCTCTTCTTATCTGGCACAGAACATCTATAACTTTGCCGGATATGGCGATGTGATGTCGATGGACGGCAAGTGGATCAAAACCCTTGAGGTTGGGCAGAACCCCAACCCCGACCTGAAGTGGGAGGTAACAAAGGAGTGGAACTTCGGTCTCGACTATGGTTTCCTGAACGGACGTATTCACGGTACACTCGACTTCTATATCAAGACCACCAACGATCTGCTCTTCTGGTATAATGTGCCAATGCCACCAAACCTCTATAGCCAGACATTGGTTAACGTGGGTGACATGCGTAACACAGGTATTGAGTTTATGATCGAGGCCATTCCTGTTCAGACAAAGGACTTCGAGTGGACTACCACACTGACTGCTTCGCATAACAAGAACAAGCTGCTCAAGTTGAGCAATGATCTCTATGAGACAGATAACTTCCAGGAACTCTTGCCATCAGCCGGCAGCTGGGATCCTATCTCTGTTACCACCCACTGTATGGAGGTAGGCGAGACACTTGGCGACTTCTGGGGACTTAAGTTCGTGGGTTACGACAAGGACGGCTTTGCACTTGTTGAGGCTAGCGATGGTAACGGTGGATGGACCGTTAAGCAGTTCAACGGCAATCTGAATGTGAAAGAGAACCGTCAGCGCTTAGGAAATGGTGCACCAAAGGTTATCCTCGGATGGGGCAACACCTTCAAATATAAGGACTTTGATTTGAGCATGCAGTTCACCAGCCAGTTGGGCTATAAGATTCTGAACGCACAGCGTGCCTTCTACGAGAACAACTCTATTGCCTACAATCGTTTGAAGAGTGCAGCCGACCTGCATCCTGCCATCAATACCGACGGCACACCATATATCGACCCAGAGACAGGCGAGCAGAAGATGGTAACTCTCTCTCCCGCCATGCAGCAGGGTATTTGGAGCGATCATCTGGAGAATGGTGACTTCTTGAAGCTAACAAACCTGACTCTTGGTTACACTTTTGTGCCAAAGGGAGTTGTCGGCAACTATATTAAGAAGGCTCGTATCTATGCCAACGCCACAAACCTGTTCTGTATCACGGGCTACACGGGACTCGATCCTGAGGTTGACAACAACTTCATGACACCAGGTCTTGACTACCGCGACAAGTATCCTACTACTCGCAGCTTTACTGTAGGTTTATCACTTAACTTCTAAAAACGAGACAGCAATATGAAAAAGATATTCAACAAGGTTCTGATTGCCTTTGCAGCAGGAAGCATCAGCCTTTCATCATGCACAAATCTTGATGAGACACTATATAGCGATCTCAACGAGAGCAACATTGACCTCTCTAACGAGACCGACCTCTCACTGCTGCTCGGTGCATCAACAGCACAATATCGTTATTTGGTAGAAGACTGGTTTGGCATGTTCCATCTTCTGGAGGAATGCTCTGACCAATATATGGTTCCTGCCCGTGTTGGTGTGGGCTGGGGAGATGCTTATATCAACCTGCATCGTCATAACTGGAGTCCATCGGTTGATCAGATTTACAATCCCTGGCAGATTGCTTATCGTGGTATAGGCTATGCCAACAAGGTAATCGATGCTATCGATCCTGCTAACGAGTCGACAAAGAAGAGTCTTGCTCATGCACGCTTCTTCCGTGCTATGTTCTACTATCATCTCTTTGATATGTTCCGCAACATTCCTCTACAGACCACTCAGAACGTACCAGCAGGCTATCTGCCACAGCAGGTTTCGCCCGAGGAAATGTTCAAGTTCCTCGTCGACGAGTTTACCTTTGCTAAGGAGAACTTCGGCGATGATGATTTCTATGGTTATGGCAACAAGTACGCTGCATCGATGGCGCTTGCCAAGCTATACCTGAATCAGAACGTGTATCTGGGCACCAGTGGCAACGATGGCTTCCAGAAGTGTCTCGACGAGGTGAATTACATTATCAATAGCGGCAAATACAGTCTTGCTCCTACTTATAAGGAGTGCTTTGCCGAGGATCTTTCAAGCAATCCAGAGATTATCTTCGTAATACCAGGCGACCGTACCCATACTGTTCAGTTCGGTCTGCAGAGTTACTGCTTCCCACAGTCGGGTATTGAGGCCTACGGTTCTACTGCGCCTGGTTATAACGGTAGCTGTGCTATTCCTCAGTGGATTCGTACATACGATGAGGCCGATGGTCGTCTGGCTGATACATGGGCAGGTGGTCCACAGTACCATGCTACTAAGCAGGGTGATAAGTATATTCCAAACTCTGATACCAGCAACCCCATTAAGTTTGAGGCTGACGACTGGAGTGGTACAGGTATCCTTACCTATAACCTGAACGTGCACTCTATCGACAATCCCGGTGCTTACCAGCAGGAAGGCTATCGTCTGCATAAGTACGAGATTGTAGGTGGTACAGACGATGGTACTACTTCGGATGATTTTCCCGTATTCCGTTATGCCGATGTGCTGATGATGAAGGCAGAGTGTCTGCTCCGCTTAGGTCAGAACAAGGATGAAGCTGCCTCGCTGGTAACACAGGTTCGTCAGCGCAGCTTTAGCTCAGCAGCTAAGGCCACACGTACAGTATCCGATCTTGAGGGAGGTTCTGTTTATGCTTACGGACACGATGAGTATACTGTGCCCGAAGGTGCAACGGCTGGCTACAACGATTGGTCTACTCACGTAACAACTTACGAAGGTGGTGCTGATATTGAACTTGGTGGTCTGCTCGACGACCTGGGCTGGGAGTTCTGCTGTGAACTTCATCGTCGTCAGGACTTGATTCGTTTCAAGATGGCAGATGGCCGTAGTGTGTGGAATGGCAAGTCGTGGTTCTGTAAGGATGCTACTTCGGAGACAACATATACCATATTCTCTATTCCTGATGAGGTGATGAAGTCGAATGTAGATATGAAACAGAATCCTGGCTATGCAGGAGCAAAGTAAGAATTGAAGAATTAAAGATGATTGAAAAAATTGGTAATTATGAAAAAGCTATCATATATCGCAAGTGCCTTGCTGCTGTTTGCTTCTGTAAGCCTGTTCAGCAGCTGTGGTGACAACGAGAATTTCTGGGGCATTCATACTCTGACTGACGATGAGTTGGCAGAGATGGCCCGTCAGGACTCTATCAAGCAGGCTCAGCGTGAGCGTATCGATGCTGATCTCATTCTGGAGTATACTGTTGAATTCTATATGAGTGCAAACTCTTACGATGGTGCACCTGTCAAGATTGATATGGATGCTATTGCACAGGAGTTCGGCGTAGATAAGAATGCTTTGGGTAAAGCTCTTAACGGCGATGGCGGCATTGACGTCACTGGTTTTGCCATCGAAGGTTCTACCCATGCCGACAATATGACCTCTTCTAACTCAGGTGCCTACTGGGGCCACTGGTGGGACAAAGACGGAAACGTGAAGAACTGGGGTGAGGATGCAATGGTCTTCGCAGAGTTCTATTATGATGAGGAGAAGGGTGAGGGAACCTTCAACGTAGGTCAGTATCCAGGTCATCTGGTGGCTAATCAGGAGGTAAAGTTCATCGAGGCCATGAAGTATCAGGACAAGCGTGTGGCTATCGTCATCACTGCTATTGCCCGTGAGCGCGGCGAGGTTCAGGGTGGCATCGTTGGCACTCAGGAACTCACACTTGCTACAGCTCCTAATGACGCTTACGCTACTGTACCAGTTCCAGGATTTGATGCAGCTAAGGTTCTGAGCGACCTTGGTGCTGGCTCTTGGAGCGATGTAAGTTGGGTATCTACCAATGCAGAAGGTGGCTACGAGCAGGAGTACAATGCAGATCCTGCACCTGGTTTCTGGTACGACAAACTTGGTTTCAAGGGAGCTTGGGGCGACAATGCCAGCGTTTTTGTTCTCTTCAATGCCGACGAGCAGGCTATCCTCGTAGGTCAGATGCCAGGTCAGATGACTGCCGGTAGCAGTGTTGATGTAGAGTTCAATGCAATGTATGGTGATAAGATTGAGAAGATCATTATCCATGTAGTGATTTCTGCCTATCAGGATCCTGAGACGGCTCCAGAAGGTGAACCTGCTTCTATCGAGAAAGACATCACTCTGACAAAGACATACGATGCTGATTGGGGAGCAACAGAAGAACTCGACGTGAAGGAAGAACTGCGCCAGGCCTTCAAAATGACTACCTATCAGATTTTCTCAGCCCTAAAGAGCGGTGAAATGAAGATGTGGGTAAATGAGATCGGTAACATGGCTAACGAGGAGACTGGTGCTCCTGCCTACACCGGTGAGGCTCCAGGTTGGTGGCTCAATGCTGAGGGCGCTCCTGTAGCTTGGGGTGCTGAGGCTGTAGCCTATGTTTTCTTAGGTATCTCTGAGGAGTCGCTGGCATTCTATGGTGGCAACCATCCCGACAACTGTACGCCTGCCGGTGCAAACATCAAGACCAAGTACATCATCGAGTACAAAGGAACAACTGCAACCTATAATATCACCTTCGATATCAAGGCTGCTGGTGCACGTAAAATGTAAATGAATACGATTATGAAAATAAATGTGTTTAAACACTTCTTTCTGCTTGCAGCAATGTTCACCATTGCTGCATGCAGCAGTGATGATGAAATAACCTATCTGACACCTACGGTGGCTGAGACCGAGATTAACGTGGAGTCGGATGTCACATTCTATGCTACTACGGTAGCTTCGCGTCAGGTTTGGAGTGCCACTGTAGAGAGCGGGGGTGAATGGTTGAAACTCATCAGCGCAAAGGGCGTGGGCGGTACAGCCGAGAAACTTAGTTTCGAGATGACTCGCAACACCACAAAGAGTCCTCGTCAGGCCCTTATCAACGTAGCGTGTGGTACAGCTTCTACTCAACTGAAGGTGACACAGGGACCTTCGGCTATTGAGATAATGGACGAGAGCGACGTGCCCAATTTCAACAGATACTACAAACCTCAGGAATTCGGTTCGATGGATATGCTCCGCAACGACTCTAAGTGGTCATTCTATCGCTACAAGCAGAGCAATCACTTCTTTGTGTTCTGGGAGGCTGGTTTCGGCGACGATCCTAATGCCGAATCTGTACCTGCAAATCTGCGTGTAGATATCGACGACTTGTTGGAAAAGGCTGAGCAGTTCTATAAGACCAATATCGACCGTCTTGGTATGGTGGTAACTGGTCAGGGTAAGAGTTACCTCGACGACTACAAGATGGAGATCTATCTGCTCTACCAGACAGAATGGCTTGCCACTGGTTCTGGCTACGACAATGTGATAGGTGCCCTCTGGGTTAACCCATCTACCTGTCAGCCTGTAGGCTCTACTATAGCTCACGAGATTGGACACTCTTTCCAGTATCAGACCTACTGCGACAATGTGCGCAATGGTGCTGCCAACGACTTTAAGTCAGGTTTCCGTTATGGTTACGAGGGTTCGAACGGTGGATGTGGATTCTGGGAGCAGTGCGCTCAGTGGCAGTCGTATCAGGACTATCCTGAGCAGGCCATCAGCGGTGGATGGAACGATGTGTGGTACGGACAGTGCCATCGTCATTTCGAGCACGAGTGGCAGCGCTATGCCTCTTACTTCCTGCAGTACTACTGGACAGACAAACACGGTGACAAGACACTGGGTCGCATCTGGAACGAGTCGAAGTATCCAGAGGATGCATCGCAGGCATATATGCGCATCTTCGGCGTCAGCTACGACGACTACAAGAAGGAACTCTTTGCATATGCTCAGCGCTGCATAAGCTTCGACTTTGCAGGTATACGCAATCAGTTTACTACACAGAACGAACTCTATAAGACATCGCTCTATACACAGGACGGTTTCTATCAGATAAGCTACGAGCAGTGCCCACAGCCTACCGGATTCAACTTTATAAAGCTCGACGTACCCGTTGCTGGTACTAAGGTGAAGGTACAGATGGAGAATGTGGCTCCTGGCAGCAAACTTCCTGATGGTGATCCAGGTAATCAGGTTGATGGCGACTTCAAGGTGGTTGGCAACACGGCTACATATAATAATGTAGGTAACGACCAGGCGCTGGCTTACGGTTTCGTAGCACTGAAGGAGGACGGCTCTCGTGACTATAGCGCGATGAACTACACCGATGCTATTGGTGAGGGCGAATATACTGTACCTGTAGGTACCAAGTATCTCTATCTCGTAGTACAGGGATCTCCTAAGAGCTACCACCAGTGTCCTTGGGATGAGAAGGAAGAGACTGATATGCAGTGTCCTTATCGCTTCAAGATTAGCGGTACTGACCTCTTTGGCAACTTCTCTATCGACGAAACGAAGGATCCTACAGATGTGGAATTTTCGTATGACCTGAATTGTAATGCAGCTTCAGCCGACTATGTACAGGGCACCATCCAGATATCAGGCAACGAACTGAAGAAACTGGCTCAGGCCTTTGTAATGCAGCCTTCGGTATTAAGTGGTGCTATACTGCCTATTGCAGCAAACACAACTGTAGAGCTAGCTGAGGGCAAGATAGCTCTTGGATTGCTCCAGCCTGGCGGAAGCATCAATTACACCTATACCGCCAATGCCGGTTTCTACTGCAAGGCCGACGGTTCACAGGGCTCATGGGGTGACAACGACCCGCTCTGGTTCGAGTACGACAAGGACAGCTTTATCCTGACCTATGGTCACAAGCCGGGTTGCTCAGTCGCTGGTACTAAGTACACTATCAAACCAGTATTGGTGTATACCAAAGGTGGAAAGCAGTATAAAGCTACGTTCACACTGAATATGCAATTCTAATTTTTTCGATAAGCTAAGATGAAGAAGTTTTTTCTTTCGAGTTTGGCGGTTCTGTTGATGGTTGCCTGTTCGTCGGGAAGCGATGTGCCGGAGCCAAGCCCCGTTGTACCTACGCCGTCGACAGTTGATACAACTAAGGTAGATACTTCAAAAACCGATCAGAATCCTGTTGCGGTGAAGTTTGCTGCCAAGTATCGAGTGGCAAAGATGCAGATTACAACGGATGGACAGCAGGCTGTCGACTCGAAAGAGAAAACCGATTATCGCAATTGTACGATTAAAATAGAGAGTGATACGGCAGCATGGAACTACGAGGGCCGTGGACGTATACGCGGCAGAGGCAATTCTACATGGCTCTGGTATCCCAAGAAACCATACCGTATTAAACTCGACGAAAAGGCATCTGTACTTGGTCTTGATGCTAATAAAGACTGGGTGCTGCTGGCCAACTATCGCGACCCAACCCATCTGATGAACACCTTTGTGTTCGAGATGGGGCATGGGTTGAATATGCCATTTACCAATCATACACGCTATGTAGAGGTTACGCTTAATAGCGATTATATCGGTCTGTATCAGTTGACGGAGCAGATAGAAGTAGGAAAGAGTCGTGTGGATATTGGTAAGAAGAAAGGATGGTTGCTGTCGCTCGATGTCGACGACGGCCCTGCAGAGGCTCCAACCGCAGGCGACAATTTCTGGTCGCAGGTATACCGTATGCCAGTATGTGTAAAGAGTCCTGAATCTGAGGATTATGCTACCCCCGAAACCCTATTAGATGATGCAAAACAGGCACTTGGCGACCTTGAAAACGTAATACATAGTCACGACTACGAAGCACTAAAGAAAGTGATGAATGTGCAGTCGATGATTGACTATCTGCTGATTCAGGAGTACGTTTACAATGTCGAAGTGTCTGCACCGCGTAGCATCTACATCCACAAAGATAAAGGTGATGCACTCTGGACTTTCGGACCGCTATGGGACTTTGATGCCGGTTTTGATTTCGACTGGGGACATATGTACGATGGACACGGCTATTTCGCTGATTATCGCGAGACGGTTCTTGGTACCGATCCTGCCCGTCATGTCAGCAATTACGATTATGTGCCGAGTTTCTTTACTGACATGTGGAAGAACAAGGCATTCGTCAGTGATGTAAAGGCGCGTTGGAAGGAAATAAAACCGCGTATTATCGCTGAGTTCTGGGCAGAGACCAAGCGCTATGCCGACGCTGCTGCCGAGGCGATGGAGCGCGATGCTAAGCGCTGGCCCATCGACAAGAAATACACTACAGAAATCAATCGAATGGAGAAATGGCTCAACTCAAGAGCTGTTTATATGGACAATATTGTAAGCAACTATCCAAGTGGAAACTGATATGAAACGAATAATACTATTGGCATCGTGCGTATTTGCAAGCTATACAGCATTGCACGCCCAGAAGAAGATATACATCCCTGAGGACCTGCGAAAGATGGATTTGCAGGCTGATACCTCGCAGTGGTCGTTTAAGCGTAGTATCGAGACCGACGATCTGATATTGATGTGGGAGCGAGGTTTTGGCTGCGATACAAGCAATCCGCCGATGCTTGAGGGCAAACCTATGAGTTTCAACCTCACTAATCTGCGCGACCGTGTGCAAGAGTTTTATCACTTCTTCCGCGATACGCTGGCTTTCTCGTTGCCTGGGTCTAAGGCCGATAAGTATAAGATGATGGTGATGGTTAATTACTCGCTCGACGGTACGGCCTATGGTGGCACCTACGACAATTTTATTGGCGCCCTATGGGTGGCCCCCAACCGTATACAGGATGCCAAGATGAACTGCATGGCGCACGAACTGGGACACTCGTTCCAGTTGCAGATACCCGCCGATAGTGTAGGTGACGCATGGGGAGGATCTGGCTTTTTCGAGATGACATCGCAGTGGATGCTGTGGCAGGTTAATCCTGGTTGGTTAACCGATGAGAACTACCACTTCGAGGCATTCAAGCAGCTCACCCACAAGGCCTATCTGCATCTCGATAATATCTATCACTCGCCCTTTGTTATCCAGTGGTGGAGCGATTTGCACGGGCGCAAGTCGATAGCCGAACTGTATCGCCAGGGTAGGATAGGCGAGGATCCTGTGATGACCTATAAGCGCATGTACAATATGAGTCAAAAGCAGTTCTGCGACGAGATGTTCCGCGGCTATCAGCATCTGGTAAACTTCGATTTCAACCATGCCCGTAAAGAAACCCGCCAATATGCCTGCACATTCGATACCGAGACAGAAGGCGGAAAGTGGCTGCGCCCCAAGAACTATCCTGAGGAATACGGATTCAACGCCATCAAACTAGATGATAAGGTAAACCTTAATGCCAGAAAGTTCAGACTGAATATACAGGGCGATAACCTGCGTTATGGTTTTGTAGGCATAACTACCGATGACCAGTCGGTTTATAGCGATGTGAATGCCACAGAGTTCGTCGTACCAAAATCAAAACGCCTTTCTCACCTCTATCTCATTGTGATGGGAGCTCCTTTGCAGCACTATCACATACCGATGCCTACAGACGAAAATTATAAAAATCCACAAAAACTTTTGGAGTTTCCATATAGTTTTCGTATTTTTGCCACCCGATGAGAAAGATATTGCTACTGATGGTGTGTTTGCTTGGTATTCTGAATTCAGAAGCCAAAGCCGACTATAGTTTCCGCAATTTGACCATGAACGATGGTTTAACGGCTAACGCAGTACGCAATATAGTTCAAGATAAGAATGGTTACATTTGGTTTGGTACCGACAATGGCTTATGTCGTTATAACGGTAGGCAGATGGTACCGTTCCGTATTGCAGAACTCGGCATCAATCAGTATATCTCGGCCCTGCTGTCATCCGAAAAAGGTTTATATGTAGGCACTGATAAAGGCGTTTTCTTTATCGATTTCGAACGTCAAAAGTACGAAAGGCTACCTTTGGATATTCATTCCACGGTGACTTATCTCTCGTTCGATAAGGAGGGCGCATTGTGGGTGTCTGTAATGGGGCAAGGGGTTTGGCAGTATATGGTAAAAACCAGCCAGACTAAGCACTATGAAATTAAGGATATAGAAAATGCTGTGGCTCAGGTGTTGGTCGACAACAGTAACCAGATTTGGGCTGTAACCAACTGGGCAACGCCATCCGTTTATCGCCTTAACCGTTTGCATAATCGTTTCGAACCAGTTAGTCTTAGTTTTCCTTCCATGTATATCTCGCTCCGCATGCTACAAACCAAAGATGGTAGGATGTGGCTTGGATCGTGGGAGCAGGGACTTTTGCTGATGCATAGCGACGGCAGAGTAGAGCAGGTGCTTAATCCGCAATCGTCGAAGGTAGGCTGGCACATACATACCCTGTATGAACAGACTGATGGAAACATCTGTATAGGTTGCGACGATGGTATGATAATACTGAATACCAAAACGCGAGAGTGGCAAAAGTACGGCGATCGATTTGTGTATGCCATCACTACCGATACCGAGGGCGGTATGTGGATCGGCACCTTCTATAATGGTGTTCGCTACATATCACCTGTAGGTAAGCGTTTCGAGGGCTTCTCGATGGCCGATGGACTTACCGGCAATGTCATTTCTCGCTTTTGCGAGGACCGTCAGGGGCGTGTGTGGGTTGGTAGCGACGATGGGGGACTGATGTGCTACTCGCCTAAGGAGCAACGATTTGTAGGCTATCCTCATCAGGATGTGTTGTCAAAACGCAATGTGCATGCTCTTACTCTTGATAGCGATAATAACCTGTGGATAGGCACATATACCGATGGTGTAATGGTATTAAACCTGGCTACTGGTCAACTGCGACAATACATGCAGACATCGTCTGTTAATAGTTTGGATAATTCCAGCTCCTATGCCATTCATCTCGATAGGCATGGCCGTATATGGGTAGCTACGATGGAGGGTTTGAATCTCTACGACAAACAGCACGATGCCTTTGTGCGTATCGGTAAAACCCACGCCATCACCATCGATATCGATGAGGATAAGGAGGGTAACCTGTGGCTTGCTTCGCAGGGCGAAGGCCTGTGGCTATACAACAGTAAAAGCCGTAAACTTAAGAACTATCGTGCCGCTGATGGCGATGATACAACCTTGCCCGATAATCAGGTTAACTGCTGTATGATTGATCAGAGTGGCAAAATGTGGATAGGTACATTTGCCGGTCTATGTGTGTACGATAAGCAGCACGATAATTTCCGTCGTATCACGCTAGATGTGCCTAGCCAGAATATTCTCAGTGTGATTGAGGATAACGGAGCTTTGTGGATTGCAACCGACAGAGGCATTGTGAAATATGTGCCTGAAGAGGGCGTACAGCGGTTTACGCTACACGACGGTCTGGTTAGCGAGCAGTTCCAACCCAACAGCGGAATGAAAGCTACCGACGGACGTGTTTATTTAGGCACCACAAGCGGATTCAATAGTTTCTATCCCTTCCAGATTAAAGCTAATAGCGTAATGCCTCCAGTGTACGTCACATCACTCGAGATACTGAACCGCGAGGAACGTAATGCCGAAGGACAGCCCGTAGACCTGACATTGACCAAGGAGATTACCGTTGGCTATAGCGACTCGAAGATGATCACCCTGTCGTTTGCATCGCTCAGTTATTGTTCGCCCGAGAAGATACAGTATGCCTATATGCTCGAAGGTTTCGACCGCGATTGGAACTACGTGGGTAATCAGAACCGCGCCACCTATACCAATCTGCCTGCAGGTACCTATACCTTCCGCGTAAAAGCCACCAACAACGATGGTATCTGGTCTGACAATGAGGCTGAACTCAAAATCATCGTGCAGCCACCGTTCTGGTGGAGTTGGTATGCCAAACTGCTATATCTGGTGCTGATGGTTATGGCGGTTTACTATTATGTACAGCTGCGATTGAAACGTGCCGAGCGCCAGCATCAGCGTGAGTTGCAGCTGTTGAATGAACAGAAAGAGAAGGAGGTACGCGAGGCCCGCCTGAACTTCTTTACGATGATAGCCCACGAGATTCGTACCCCGGTGTCGCTCATTATCGGACCATTGGAGAAATTGATGAAGCAAGGTGCCCCAACGGCCGACTTGAAGGTTATCGACCGCAATGCCCACCGCCTGCTGGAACTTGTAAACCAGTTGCTCGACTTTCGCAAGGTAGAACAGCAGAGTCTGGTTATGCACTTTGCCCCGCACAATATCTACCAGCTGATTGTGTCGGTTAGCGAGCGTTTTGCTCCCACCTTCGAGCAGAATGGTAAACAGTTCACAGTCATCTATCCCGATGAGCATTTCACTGCCATTGTCGACAAAGAGGCCATCATCAAGACCATCAGTAATCTGCTGACTAATGCCAACAAATATACGAAGGACCAGGTACGCCTATCATGTAGCGAAGACCCCGATGGCGAGCACTTACGTATCAGTGTGAGCGATAATGGTGTGGGCATCCGGCAGGTCGATCAGGAGCGCATCTTCCAGCCATTCTTCCAGGCCGAGGGAAACAAGCCTGGCACTGGCATCGGACTGAATATCGTTAAGAATATCGTTACCCAGCACCACGGCGATATCAGTGTAGAGTCAGAATTAGGTGTAGGCAGCACGTTTACCATTGTTCTGCCTGTAAGTCAGACTGAAATCGAAGCCGTTGCGCCAGAAAATACGTCAGAGCCCACAGCAATCGACGATCACTTCGCTACAGTCCCATCGCCCGATATAGCTAGCACCCACCACCTATCACCTATCACCCAACACCAAACAATGCTAATCGTCGATGACTCCGAAGATATGCGTCAGTTCCTCGAAAGCAGCTTCAGTGATAAGTATGCCATCTTGACTGCAGGCGACGGTATCGAGGCACTCCACCTGTTGCAACAACATCAGATAAGTATCATCATTAGCGACTGGATGATGCCCCGTATGGATGGTGCCGAATTCTGTTGCCGCGTGCGTCAGAATCCGCTTACCAGTCATATTCCTTTTGTTATGCTTACTGCCAAGACCGACGACGATTCTAAGGTGGAGGGTATGGATGTTGGTGCCGATACTTACATCGAAAAACCCTTCTCGGTACAGTATCTCGAAGCCTGTATCCGCAATATTCTGCAGATACGTCGCCAGCTGATGGAGAAATTCTCTACTCAGCCGCTTGAGCCCGTTACCGAGATAGCCCAGAATCCCACCGACAACGAGTTCCTTACCAAGATGAACCGTATTATTGAGGACAACTTCTCTAATTCAGAACTAAATGTAGATTTCCTCGCCGAGCGCCTTAATATCAGCCGTAGCGGTCTGTTCGCAAAAATCAAGACTCTGGCCGATGTAACGCCTAACGAGATGATACAGATTGTGCGTTTGAAACGTGCCGCCCAGCTGTTGCACGAGGGTGGCCACATGGTTAGCGAAGTGGGGTATATGGTAGGATTCACAAATCCCTCATATTTCTCCAAATGCTTCCAAAAGCAATTCGGCATCCGTCCTGCCGAATACATGAAATCAAACGGTAAAAACTGATTATCCCATCACCACATCCAGCACCATCATCAGCACAAAACCAATGGCAAAACCGATGGTGCTGAGGTTGGAGTGCTGACCGCTTGAGGCTTCGGGGATAAGCTCCTCTACTACCACATAGAACATGGCGCCTGCGGCAAAGGCCAGCATGTAAGGCATCATAGGCATGAGTAGCGATGCCAACAGCAATACGGCAATGGCACCGATGGGCTCAACGGCTCCACTCAACGAGCCTATCAGGAACGATCGCCACTTACTGTTGCCTGCTGCACGCATAGGCATAGAGATGATGGCACCTTCGGGCACATTCTGGATGGCGATACCCAATGATACGGCTACCGCACTGGCCAGCGAGATACTGGTGGTGCCACTGTCGGCTCCAGCAAACACCACACCCACAGCCATTCCTTCAGGCAGGTTGTGGATGGTTACTGCCAGGGCCAGCATGGCCGTCTTCGACAGATGCGAGCGCATACCCTCGGGCTTGTCGGTGCCTATGTGCAAGTGTGGCGTCAGTTCGTCGATAAGCAGCAGGAATCCCATACCCAACAGGAATCCTACAGCAGCTGGCAGCACGCTCCACTTGCCGCTATCGGCTCCCATCTCCATCGCTGGAATCAGCAGCGACCATATCGATGCAGCTACCATCACACCCGAAGCAAATCCCAATAAGGATTTCTGCAGTCTGTCCGACATTTCGCCCTTCATAAAGAACACAAAAGCCGAACCGAGCATGGTGCCCAGCAGCGGAATAAGCAATCCTATGATTAATGTTGTAGTCATAACGCCGGCAAATATAAACAAAAAATCCCAAAGCAGTGCTATTATGCTTTGGGATTTAACTTTTGTTGAAATGATTACTGAAAATTCGGCATATTCATCTCGCCGCCCAACAGAAACTCACGGATTCGGCGCTGCGAGTAGAACTGTGGCTTCAGTCGGAGATAGCCTTCGTACTGATCGTCGGATAGCAACTTGCGTAACTTCTTATCATATTTCAGTTGCTGCTTGTCGTAGTTGTAGCTGGCTTGCTGCTGACTGCCCTCACCAGGAGGCATACCGCCTCCAGGACCGCCCTGCATGCCGCCACCGCCTCCAGGACCGCCCTGCATGCCGCCGCCGGAACTACCGCCGCCGAAGCCACCGCCGCCAGGGCCACCCATGCCGCCGCCAGGTGCACCACCACCTTGATTACCACCAGGGCGGCCTTGGCCCATAGGAGGTCGCTGACCTTTCATGTTATCCTGTTGTTCTCCCTCAATAAGCTTCTTGAACTTCTTGTTCAGCTTTGTCACCTTCTTCGTTTGCTTCTCGTCTAACATCAGTTCTCTCACCATCCTTCTGGTCATCTGTTCCTGAGTTATTCGCTTCATTCGCTGTGGCCTCATAGCCATTTCGGGCATACCGTCTTTTGGCTGAGTCTCGTCTACACTCTGTGCCATTGCCCCTGCTGTCAGCATCAAGGCAACGGTCATCATTATTTGTCTCATCTGTTTCATATCTATAAGCTTTTATAATTTTCGTGTTGCAAAAATAGCGTATCACCGTGACATTCAGAAATTTATTCAGTTAAGCGTCCGATTCATTCAGCGAACTGAGTGATTGATTACCGAGTTTTAGGTATTGCGCACCTTATTTATTTGGCGTACCTTTGCACTCAGTAATCAAATATAAACAACAATGCATGGGACTACGGTCGCAATGGTAAGGGTTTCTATAACACCTGGTTTGCCCCCGCATGGGCAGTGGCCTCGTTGTGGGAGCTCTATTCTCTAACTCGCACAAAACTTTTTTTCTGATAGTTAGGTTAGTTAGTGGTTTTCTTTTAAAGAGGAGAGGGCGCAACCGTGATGGCTGCGCCCTCTTTGGTAGCGTATTCCGTAGAATGAATAATTTTTTGTGAATATTGCTTTGATTTTTAAGAAAATGTCTGTATATTTGCCGCAGAATAATCTAAAACATCAGCTTATGAAAAAGCTTATCCTTCTTATTCTGATACTTATGTCGGGTATGATTCCGACGTGGGCACAATCAGCAGCTGCCGATGACATCGAACAGTTGCAGAAACAGATGTACCAGCTCTACGACAAGAATGACGAGGCGGCTTTCATCGACGTTACCGACCGGCTGAAGGAGGCGGCTGAGAAGGCTGGCGACGAGCGTACCTTCTACAAAGCCTGGGCCAATCAGGCACTCTTTTTCGCCAACCACCAGCAGCGCAACAGAGGACAACTTACTGCCAAGGACATGCAACAATATGCCCTTACCAACGACCACAAGTACGGTATCTATACTGGCACCCACGTCATGGGCACCATTCAGAGCATGATGGGCGACTACCAGGAGGGCGCTCAGAACTTCAAGAAAGCTATCAGCTATCTGCACGAGAACTTCCCCAACGAGAGTGCGGCAGCCTCGTGGATTGAGCTGGCCAGAATCAGCCTGACCAACAGAAACTGCCAGCAGGCCTGCCACGATGCCGAACAGGCTTTGAAGGAACCTAATATCAGCGCGAGGCACCGGCTGAACGCATGGTCGGTCATCTGTCTGAGTAAGGTGGATACTGTTTATTATCACGCCAAGAATGCTGAAGAATATAAGAAAGAGTTCGACTATGTCTGGGGTGAGCGCGAGAAAGCCAAGAAGGCCTACGGACGCGACGACTCCAACGGGCGTATCCTTGCGGTATGGCGTAAACTCAATGACCATCAGTTTGAAGAGGCACTGGAACTCAACAAGCAGACGTCACCGCTCTACCAGCTTGGCCTGCGCCACCTTATCTATAAACGCATGGGCGATTACAAAATGGCATATCTTGAACATCTGAAATATTTGAGATTGCGCGACTCCCTTAATAACAAACGCAACAACCACTTGCTGATGGAGATGACGGCAGCTCTGGACCTGGGGCGTGTGGAACTCGAAGCCAAGAAGTTGAAGCTGCACAACCAGCAGATGCGGCTCGACATGGCTGCCGACGAACTCGCGCACAAACAGCTGGAGGAAGAGGCCCTGATGCTCACACTGAAGAATCGCGACGCAGAACTGGCCAACGCCACCATGCAGTTGGAGAACGACAGTCTGGAAGCCCACAACAAGAATCTGCAACTGAGCGAATACCAGTCGAAGATGCAGGCCCAAGAGCAGAAGGAGCACACCCACCATGTTATGATTGGCGCAGCAGGAGCCATTGCCCTGCTCGTCATCGCCTTCCTCAGCTTCTATCTCTATAGACGTCAACTGTCTGCTCGCCGACTGCAACATGCCTACCACCAGCTGGAGGATGCTTATGACAAACTCGAGGAGACTACAACCGCCAAGGAGCGCATCGAGAGCGAACTACGCATTGCCCGCGACATTCAGATGTCGATGGTGCCACATACCTTCCCACAGCGTAGCGACCTCGACCTCTATGGACTGATGACCCCTGCCAAGGAAGTGGGTGGCGACCTCTACGACTTTGAAATCATCGACAACCAGCTCTACTTCTGCTTGGGCGACGTCAGCGGCAAAGGTGTTCCCGCCTCGCTTTTCATGGCACAGGCCATCCGCCTCTTCCGTGCTTTGGCCAAGCAGCAGCGTAAGCCCTGCGATATTGCCACCCGCCTGAATAATGAGCTGTCGGAGAACAACGATAACGGCATGTTTGTTACGATGTTCATTGGCGAAGTCGACCTCACTACCGGACATCTCTATTACTGCAACGCTGGACATAATCCGCCACTGCTTGACGGCGAGTTCATCGAGGTACAGTCGAACGCACCCATCGGCCTGTGGCCTGAACTTGAATTTGAAGGTGAGGAACTGAACAGTATCAGTGGCAAACTGTTCTTCATCTATACTGACGGACTGAACGAGGCTGAAAACTTGGCACAGGAGCAGTATGGGGACGACCGCCTGCAACAGATGCTGAAAGAAATGAAATCCGAGAGCGCCAAACACGTCATTGACACCCTACGACAGACCGTAGAGTCGCACCGCAACGGTGCTGCACCAAACGACGACCTGACCATGCTTGCCATCAGGTGCCCCGTCAACTGTCGGATGCTGGGTGGCCCTTCTTTCGTGGGCTACCAGATATAATCAGTATATTCATTTCTTTTTACTTCATTTTACCGCTTAGGATTCTGTTTCGGACTCCTTTCACGGCGGGTTTGTAATAGTCTATCTTCGGTTATGGGCATAATTTCATTACTTTTACTGGACGGTCTGAGCCGACTTCCAAATTGGGGCAGAGTGTCTCCTCGCCCGTATCAACGAATCCGCATTTCTCCATCACGCGACCAGACGCAGGGTTTGAAGGAAAGTAGTCACCCCAAAGCATTGTGAAACCCTTTTCATTGAAACAATAGTCGATGACCATTTGAAGTGCTTCCGTACAAATGCCTTTGCCCCAAAACGGACGGGCTATCCAATAACCCACCTCCGCTTGATCTTCAGTAATCTTCAGGTTCGATGAAGATGACGGGAGGTAGCCCACACAACCAATGGCCTCTCCTGACTCTTTCCATATTACCGCCCACATCCCTTCTGTGTTGAAGACTGTTCGGATAATCTCTAGACTCTCCTCCACAGACTTATGTGGTGGCCATCCAGCACGAGGCCCTACTTCAGGGTCGCTGGCGTATTTAAACAGCGTCTCGGCATCGCTATCCTGCCAAGGGCGCAATAGTATTCTTTCTGTTTCCATCATAAGATTATTTAATGTCTGCCCCAACTGAGTGAGGCAGACAATGATTGATTATTCAATTGGTATTTGAATGACAGAGAGCCATTTCTCAGGATCGTCCTGGTTCCAAGCACCGTCGATGTAACTGGTACGGGGTTGACCGGCAATCTTATAACCTTGTTCCTCCATATAACGAAATGCCTCAATGAACGAATCGTAAAAACGTTCGTAAGGGCCAACATGCTTCATGCAAAATGCTTTTGGTATGGCTGGCAGACGTTTGAACTGGATGATAGCACTATCGGTGCCCATCTCCTCCACCTGTTCACAATACTCGATGTCGATGTTCGTTGGCGTATACTCCTTATTGTGGTTTATGGTGAAGCAATAACCAGGAGGCGGACACTTGCAACCTAAACGCTGCATCTCAGGACCGATCTTTTCGTAACACAGAGGTCCAAGGGCTTCGTAATTGGGAATGACTTCACGATGACTTGCCACGATAATCTCGGGCAATGATTGAATACTGAATTTTTCCATTGTCTTCATTTCTTTGCGAGAGTCTCTCCAATCGAGCAGTTGGTTCCTGCGGGCTATAAGTTGCCTTAGCTGTGCTTCTGTTTCCTTGATCTTCTCAGTCAACTGTCGGATGCTGGGTGTGTGCGAATCGTATTCATACAAATCCTTAATCTCCTCCAGCGAGAACCCGAGTCGTTGCAGGTCGCGGATATCCTGCAGCTTCTGCATCTGGTCAATGCTGTAATAGCGGTATCCCGTCCACTCGTCCACCTCGTCAGGCAACAAGAGTCCCTTCTGCTCATAGTGACGCAAGGTCTTTACTGTGACCTGCATCATCTTTGAAAACTCTCCGATTTTTAATTTCGTTTTACTCATAATCGCGCGATGTTTTGCTAAGCGAGTACAAAATTAATGCATGACCTAAGGGACAAGTCAAGAGAAAAGATGATTTTAACATGGATTTAACACTATTCCAACGGCATCATAACGCCACATTGGTAGTCTGGCGACTCGATATCTGTACCCTGATACCACTCCATGCAGCAGGAATTCGGCGCCCATTTGTATTCAGGATGAGCAGGCAACCACTCCTTATGGAACTTCGTGTACTGCTCCTGAAAGGCTTTCATGCCTCCCTCGAAATGTATCTTCAGCCACTTCCCGCTTTGAATAGGGAAGAGCTGCATACCCTCAGGAATGTCACCACCTTTATATATGCCACCAATGACATAAGTAAAGGTGTTTTTACAGCAAGCCCCAAAGTTCGCTTCCCAACAGGTAGCACAATTGTGGTTGGGAATGTCGCAAGTGCAGAGTCCGAACTCACCTACGCCATTGGCGAAAGCTGCTTTTTGAAAATCGTTTGGCGCATTCTTTTCAAACACCACCGGCTTAATAATCTTTTCCACATACTCACCCCAGAACTTAGGGCATTCTTCTTTCGCCTCGTTAAAGGCAATCTTCTTGGCCATGCCAATAATCTGCACATCGTGCAATTCAATAATCTCGTGTTTCATATAACAGTTATTTCTTTCATGAATTGTGTGGTTCTTTATATTCAAAGAAATAAAAATCTGTCCAGCCAGTATTCTCGGCATAGAGATGCTGCTGTCCGCGGTATTCAAAGCCTAATGCCTTGTATATCTTATGGGCAGGTGTGTTAGAGGCGAGTGCATCGAGACGTACGGCTTTCATGCCATTTGTCCGAGCAAGACGGATGGCCTCGCGAATCATCTCAGAACCGATGCCTTTGCCTTGAGCATCAGGGCTCACAGCAAGGATGTGAATGACAGCTGCCTCATTATCCTGAACTTGCTGCGACCACTCGATGGCATGATAGTCCTCGCCCTGATACATGGTGACAGCCATCGCACCAACGATAGCATCATTCTCTTTATATAGGTACATACTTCCCTCCTCGATATAGGCTCTGATGCCGTCATGAGTGGGATGCTTGCCCTTCTGCCATCGGGCATATAATTCCATCTCCGGCGTTCTGTCCGTCACATCATCATAGAATGCGATGATGGACTCATAATTTTCAATTGTTGCTCTGTTTAGTTTCATGTGTTTTATCTTTTAAGCTCAAAACGGAATGGCTTGTCGAAATGCCTGCGGGAGTAATATGTGACGGAAGGATGGGTCAAGTCCATGACTATCGTCCAGAGGGTACCGCCGACGATGGCACCTTTCTCTGGAAGCTGGGTGACAGAAACGATAGCATCTGTCAATTCCTTCTCGTTCATCACACCGCCAGCCTTGTCATATTGTTCCATGAGCTTCTCATGGCGATGATCACTCTCATGAAGTCCCGCTTGGAACTTTTCCGTGCAGAGATAGTGGTTCGTAACGAAAGGCGACTCCGTGACAACCATCCTATTATCCACATATTCCACCGCAACGCTTCTGCCCGATGCATCGGCCATCGAATAATGATAGGCCGAGCCTGGGTCGGAGTTCATGTCGATGCCACGAAGCAACTCCAGTGCCTCGTTAATGTTGGCAGCGTTCTTCAGCAGGTATTGCGTAGCCGAGGTGGTGGCGAGGTCGGGTTTTGAAGTATTCTGATTGGTCACCACTTTGTCGCCTGCATCGAGCACGGCAATGGCAAAGCCCTTCTCGTTGATACCGTCAAGAGCCAGGAACAATCCTGCCAACGCCATATATTGGTTCTTGAATCCCTCGGGCTTGTAACCCTCTCCGAAGCCATAGAAATCGGTGGAGAATGTTGTGATGGATTCGTAGCCTTCATCGGGTGTGACATGCATAATCATAGCTGTGCCGTATGGATAATCGAAGTTGCGAGCCATCATCGCGCCTCCCTCAGGAGTTCTGACGGTCAGTGTAGAACAGCCTACCGGCATGACTGGGCAGTCAATCTTGGCAGTCTTGAAATATCCCTTTGACAGGAATTCTGTAGTGTAATTAGCCAAATCGTTGATGTCCTTGCTACCACCTCGCTTCATCAACTCCTTAAATCCGTCGTCGCCCTTGTACTCCATGTAGTACATGCCATCGTCAAGTTTCTCGGCTGAAAGGGCTCCTTGAATGATGGAACCAAACTCTATCCACGTTAACACTCCTGCGACAATGATCAGTCCCAGCACGCTCAATAGTGTAATCTTTATCCACTTTTTCATAACAATCATATCTTCTTTTTATAGTTTGACCTTTGGTCTTACTCTGTCGCGACTCGGCATAACTTCATTACTTTTACAGGACGGTCTGAGCCGACTTCTAAATTGGGGCAGAGTGTCTCCTCGCCCGTATCCACGAATCCGCATTTCTCCATCACACGGCCTGAAGCTGGGTTTGAAGGAAAGTAGTCACCCCAAAGCATTGTGAACCCCTTTTCATTAAAAGAATAGTCGATGACCAGCTGAAGTGCTTCTGTACAGATGCCTTTGCCCCAAAACGGGCGAGCAATCCAATAGCCTACCTCTGCCTGATCTTCGGCAATCTTCAGGTTCGATGCGGATGCTGGGAGGTAGCCCACACAACCAATGGGCTCATCCGTCTCTTTCCATATTACCGCCCACATCCCTTCTGCGTTGAAGACAGTTCTAATAATCTCCAGACTTTCTTCCACAGACTTATGTGGTGGCCATCCGGCACGAGGCCCTACATCGGGGTCGCTGGCGTATCTAAACAGCACCTCAGCATCACTATCCTGCCAAGGGCGCAATAGTATCCTTTCTGTTTCCATATTATTTCTTCCAACGTTTCAGCATCGGGAAGAAGCCTTGCATCATCAGCTTGTATTCCTCCTTAGTCATCGGTTGGGGCATATTCTTGTTGACTTCGTCAACGAACTGTGAACAATGCTCAATCATCTCGTCCATCGTACAGTCCTGCAGGAACTTGCCATCCTTATAACAATATTGGCAGTAATCGAAGCTCGTGCTGCCATCAGCATTAGTACCACAGTCCTCGATACGTGTCAAGGGCATGCCACAACTTTGGCAAAACTGTGGTAATTGTCCCTCTTGAAATGCTTTTTCTTTCTTCGGAAATGTTGCCTCGTAGACCTCGAAAGCCACTGGATTCTCGTCTGCCACGAAGTAGCCCTTGGGTGGGCAATAGGTTCCCTCGCGATTGCCCCAATAACCAGGAATCAGTTCTTGTGCAAGGAAATACGGTACCTCGGCCTCTCTAGGCTCAGCATGATAGTGAATCTTCAGTTTGCTGGCCAAATCGAATCCTGCATGTTTGTAGAACTCAATATTTCCTTCCATCTGAATCAGGCCAATGCCCATCTCTTTGGCCTTTTCCAATGCATATTGCAGCAATTTCAGACCATATCCCTTACGTTTGTAGTCAGGATGAATGCTGATGGGACCAAAAGTCCAAGAGGGTAGGGATGTTCCATCGTCAAGAATAATCTCGGCTTTCGAGAACATCACATGACCGATAATCTTACCATTCTCCTCCATCACAAAATCCAACTCAGGGATGAAGTCGGGGTTCGTTCTATACTGATTGAGCACATAGTGCTCTGTGCATCCTGGGCGATAAACGTTCCAGAATGCCTCACGAGTCAGGTTTTCTACCTCGTGATAATCTTCTGTTTTTTCTAATCTGATATTCATTTTTATCTTCATTTTTTAAGTTTGACGCTGCAAAGGTACTGATAGTTGCGATTATCGCCAAAATTCTGGGATAATCTGCACAATTCTGTGACGAATGGTCTATTTGCTACGAATATAATGCCCTTCCTGTATGGCGGCGAAGAGGGCGATGCAAGCAATTGCCCATGCAACCGAGACGAAGTATGACTGTCCAATCGCCATCATGCCGACAAAGAGCAGGAGACCTGTTAATTTGTTGGCTTTGGTGTGTAAGTATTCAATCCTATGTCTTACCACATACGAGCAGATGGCATTGACCATTTTCACCAGCGCAATAAGTCCTATCATCATCCACAGCGCAGTTGGCAGTTTCATATACGGAAACAACTTATATCCTACTGCTAAGACAAGCATGAAGTCTGCCAAGCTATCCAATCTGGCCCCAAACTTACTCTCCACGCCCCATCGCCTTGCCAGAAAGCCGTCGAGCATATCTGTCAAGCCAGCTATCACGTAGAGCGTCCAGAAGGGCAAAGTCATTGCATCCACCAAGAGCAAAGGCAGACACAACACAATCCGCGACATTGACAGGAGATTAGGGATTCGCTTCATTTATCGACCTCTATTCTCATTTCACAATCTGTCCCACCACCCAAGATGGAATGACAAAGCGTTACGGTAAAGTTCTTGTCTTTCCACAAACTGTGCAGCGAATAAATCACACTTTGGCGTGAACATTCACAGAGCAAAGGCGTAGTGACATATTCCTTTTTACACAACTCACAGGTGCATTT
>JAEEGK010002132.1_pt1 | contig 49366 bp, 40 predicted proteins | sample 8958771 | NCBI WGS metagenome assembly JAEEGK01 (sample SAMN16246547, study PRJNA631951) | gut metagenome | biome: gut microbiome; feature: rumen; material: SC-attached | host: Bos | place: Iran: Karaj | collected 2018-10 | reverse complement strand
GCTTCTCTTCTTGATTCAGAAAGAGTTCTGATAAAGCAGTCGCGGCTAACAGCAATAATACCAAGTTTTACATCAGGGATGTTTTTAAACATAGTTTTTTTCGCTCCTTTAAATATATTTATTTTTTAATCGACTCTAAATTCTATATTATTATATATCCTTGTCAAGTTATATTTTTCTTAATTAATTGAAAAACTAAACTTTAAACTCATCAATCTGGCGGCCAATCTTAATGATAGAATCCTTCATGCGGTCAGAAACTTCGGTAAGTACGGCACCAGTTTCGTTAATTTTCTGTGCACCAACAGACATTTCATCCATGCTGGACTTCATAGAAATTGTAACATCCTGCAGCTGCTGAACCTCAGAAAGAATAAGTTTGTTTCCTTCCTGCATTTCCAAAGAAGCACTACGAACCTCTTCGGTACTGTCGTTCATCATCTTAAGGGCTTCAAGAATCTGCTTAGAACCTTCATTCTGCTCTTCCATAGCTGTCCTAATGTGAATTACAAGCTGGTCGGTATCGGTAAGCTCTTTAGAAACAAGAGAGAAGGTCTTACTTGCATCGGTAGAAGCACCAACAACTTCCTTAATAGATTCCATAATTTGGTTAAGCTGATTTGTAATCTGAGTTGTCTGCTGAGATGAAGTTTCCGAAAGCTTTCTGATTTCGTCTGCAACAACCGCAAAACCTTTACCGGCTTCACCAGCATGAGCAGCTTCAATTGCGGCGTTCATAGCAAGCAGGTTAGTTTGGCGGGCAATATTTGCAATTGCAACGTTGGCATTTTTAAGAACTTCAGATTCGTCTTCAATAGTTTGAATCTTTTTACTTACAGTATCAAGCTTATCAAAACCTTCCTGAGAATGAGACTGTAAATCGCCAAAGGACTGGTTCATCTTTAATACAGAATTACTTACAGAACCAATGTTACCAATCATTTCTTCAACAGCAGTAGAAGCCTGAGAAACACCTGCAGACTGGCTTGAAATCATATGATTAAGAGATTCAATATTAGAAGAAATCTCATCAACCGCACCGGCAGTCTGGTCAACACTCTTTTTCTGGTTTTCAAGTTGAGAGCGGAAGCTGTCAATATTTGCAATAATCTGAGTAATTGCACTTGCTGTATCCTGGGCTGTAGAAGACATATCCTCACCGGCAACCCCAAGCTCATTTTTAGAAGTTTTTACATCAGAAATAATATTCTGCAATTTTTCGGTAAAGTTATTAAAGCCCTGAACAACCTGTCCAATTTCGTTGTTTGTTTTTACTTCAATTCGCTGAGTAAGATCTGCATTTCCCTGAGAAATACCTGTAATTGCATTTTCAACAACTTTTAGAGGTCTTAGCGAAATGGTAAGAACAAGTACGCCCAGTAATAGAATTATAACTACAATTATAATTCCAAAAATAACAGCAATATTGGCAATTTTGTTACCAAGTTGATCTACCTTATTGCCTGGAACTAAAAAGCCCATTCCCCATGGTGTGCCAGCTATTCCGGAGTAAACAAGTAAGTCCTTTTTGCTTCCTGTGTAAGAATTAATCCAGGCATAGCCGTTTTCGCCTTCAACCATTCTTTTTGAAATTTCAGAAAGATCTTCGTGTCCTGCACCAGGATTTGTAATAAAGTTTCCGTCTTCAGTTTGAACAGGATGGTAGAGAACATTTCCGTTATGATCAATTATAAACAACCAGATTCCATCTGGAACAGGAAGAGATTTTACTGGTTCTATAAGAATATCAACATTAATAACACCAGCAACCATAGCAAAAACTTGTCCTCTGGCATTATTAACAGCCCGCGCAAAGTGCACAACCTTATTTCCAGTTGTCTTGGAAATTACAGGATTATCAAGAAATTGTTTTTCACCCTTATTAATTATTGCCTGCAAATAATCGCGATCCGAAATATTTGTACGAGTTCCATTGTCATTGTAAGAATAACCCTGGGCATCGGCAATCATAACGTAATCATATTCCTTGGCTCGGATTTGTGGATTCTGCTGAAGCCATTTTCCTACAAGGTCAAAATTGCCAGACTTCATAATATCTGAATTAACATATGGATTAAGCTGCTTAAAGTAACCTTCTATAGTACGTTCAAGCGATTCCTTGATTGAAGTTGTAAGCATAACATAGTTTTCTACGTGATCTTGTCGAGAGTTCTTTTTTGCAATCTGAGACAAAACTGCAACTTGAAGACTTGAAAGTAACATAATTCCTAAACCAATCATAATGATTAAGTTAGCAATTAGACTTGTTTTCTTTTTTCCTTTAGACATGATAAAAGCTCCTGAAAATCTGTTTTTCTCCGAATACTTTTTAATTACTTATAGGGTACTTTTAAAATGATTGTATGTTAGTAGTATAATTATAAGCGCAAAATGAATATAACACAAATTATTTAATTAAAAAGAGAGGTTAAAGTAGTATAAATTGAGATTTATTACAAATAATTATACAAACGCAAGGCTCATTGCGAACAAAAGCTGCCCCAGATAATACAGAACAAGGTTCAATACCCGGGTTGTGTAGCGTTTTTTCTGTCCAAAGTTGTTATAAATAAGCAGAATGTCGCTGCAGGCAAACAGAACGGCGCCACAACCGTAAAGGCAGGGTGCAGAACGGCTTACGGTAGAGATTAAGTTGCCGGTGCTTGAGATAATAGTAGTATCAGCCCCGTAAACTAAAAGCGCAGTAATCATATTTCCTACAGCAATGCTTGTCATTAAAAAGAGCATTGTTATGTAAACTAAACCAAAGGCCTTATAAATAATTTTTAAGTCGTGCAGAGACTGGTACATAATAAAAAGCACGATATATGCCGCAATAGCTCCGCAAACAAGGCAAAGTGTAAGCTTTTGAGCATATTTTATAAGTGCAATAAAGTAGAAAATGTGGCCTAAGAAGAAAAAGCCTGTCCCCATAAGAAAATAAAGGTGCTTGTGCTTTTCAAAGGCAAACCTGAAGTTAATTACAACGTCTCCAATTCCGTCCAGAATGAGTCCGGTGATGATGAACAGCCCAAAGCTGCGGTTCTGCCCGTCGTGGAGACATAAAAAACCAAGTATTATGAACACAAGGGATGCAAGCCCCTTAAAAATGAGCGAAAGTTTAATCATCCCTTTTTTTTCTACAATGAGAAAGATAATCTGAATTAAAATGCACAAAACACAGAGTAAAATGTAAGAAATCATATAAAGATTATACTACGTTTTTTGCATTTTTTACATAATCAACTATCTGTTTTGCAGAGTTTTCGCAGCGGTATTGTTTTTGAGCTTCAATTATCTGATTACGCAAAAAGTTGTCGTGCATAAGCGTAACGGCAAGTCTTCCGGCATCTTCTGCAGTGTTTGCGCACAAAGAAATATGATGTTCGGTAAAGAACTGAACGTTTTCGCTTTCACAGCCTGGAATTGGCGAAGTATGAATAATTGGAATGCCGCGGACAAGGGCTTCTGTACTGGAAAGTCCGCCCGGTTTTGTAAGAAGAAGGTCGCAGGCACTCATATAAAGCGGAACATCCTTAGTAAAGCCCAGCAGCCTTAATCTTGTTTCGCCTTCAAACTCCTTTTCGAACTCCCTGTACATTTCTTCGTTGTTACCGGTAATTGCAACAACACGTGTATGTTCGTTACCGTGCTCAAAAATGTATTTTGCAATATCAATTGTATCGCCAAAGCCCATACTGCCGCTCATTAAAAGATAGGCTTCATCATCATCAGCCAAACCAAGCTGCTTACGTGCTTCAGCCTTATCCATATGTTCTACAAGCTTTTGCGAAACAGGAATACCTGTTGGAAGAACTAAATCCTCCGGAATACCATGCTGCCTGAATGTAAACAGGCTGTCTTTATGCGGCCCGAATATTTTATCTGGTGTAGTTTCTTCAAGCATTGGAGAACAGTAATAATCGGTAGAAACAAAATAGAACGGAATCTTAAGATTATGACGGCGCTTTAAGTGAGTCATAGCTTCTGTTGGGAAAATATGAACGCAGATTACAGCTTCGAACTTGTTTTCTATTATATATTCTTCCAAGGCATCTGCATAAACCTTATTAACAAGATAAACCGGAGAACGCAGCTTTTCGTTTACGTTATTAATCTGCCCGATTTTACTGCCCATTTTGTAGATTTCGCCGAACAGCTTTGGCGTCTTTTTTACCATTTCTATGTAGGAATCGCAAACCAAATCAGAAGCAAACTGCCCGCCAAAAGAAAGGGCATCCTTTACTTCACACTCATCTCCCTGTAAATCAAAAACTTCTTTAATTGCTCTGGCTGCAGTGTTATGACCACCACCAGTGTTACATGACAGGATTAGAATCTTCATCTGTTATTTCCTTTACTACCCCAAGAGGGCAATCAGTTTTACTCTCACGAACGATTGTACAAATCGCTACTATATCAAGTATAATAACAAAAATGAAAAAGAGGTAAAAATATTCTTCCTGGAGCAAATCATCCAGCAAAAAGTCGTATAATCCGTGAATAATTGTAGGGACTATAAGTGCCTTTAATTTGAGTCTTCTTGTGCCAAAATCCTTATTTTCGCAGAACTTTTTCTTTGCGCGGCTTAAATAGTAGCCCATAAAAATACCAAAGGTTGCATGCCCCGGAATTGCAAAAAGTGCGCGTCCCAAAGAAATATCTGTTCCAAAGCTGATGAGGTAGAGAACGTTTTCCAGAGCCGCAAAACCTAACGAAGCAGCAACAGCATAAACAATACCGTCATACTTATAATCGAAATTATCATTCTTCCAGATAATTTTCATGAAAACTATGTATTTTGAAAGCTCTTCTATAAGTGCAACTCCTACAATGTTTTCCATTGCAGCATATTTAATGGTTCCTTCTTCAAAAAAGGCTTTAAGAATCAGTTCCATTACAGATTCAATACCGGCGCACGGTATGGAAAGAATGGCACCCCAGAGCATAGCCTTAAAAATCAAACTTTTCGGCTCTTTTTCAATCTTATCCTTTTTATTGACAAACCAGAATACCAGAATTACCGGTAAAAGAGCTGGAATTAGTACTGCGTATAACATTGTTCTATTTTACTATATAACAATTCATTACGCAAAGGGAAAAAGTATGCTAGAATAAAGTGAATGATGAAACGCAGCAAATGTTGTGATAAAAACAAAAGTTGTGAAAGAATATTGAGAAACAATTGAGGTTTAATTATGAAACAGTTTTCCGGTTATATGCACGGTGTAAATCTTGGCGGCTGGCTTTCCCAGTGTAATTACAAAAAAGAGCATCTTGATTCTTTTATAGTTGAGGATGATATAAAAACTATTTCGGGCTGGAAGCTTGACCATATTCGTTTACCGGTTGACTATAATATTTTCCAAAAGGATGATGGCAGCTTTATTGAAAATGGCTTTACTTATGTTCAAAACTGTATAGACTGGTGTAAAAAATACAACCTGAATATGATTCTTGATTTGCACAAAACAGCTGGCTTTTCTTTTGATAAGGGTGAAAACGAAATCGGTTTTTTTGACAGTGCAGATTTACAGAAAATGTTCTACGAGCTTTGGACAGAGTTTGCAAAACGTTATTCAAAATACGAAGATATGCTCTGCTTTGAGCTTTTAAACGAAGTTACAGATAAAAGCTACTGCCAGAAATGGAATGCAATTGCAAAAGAGTGTATTAACCGCATTCGAAAGGTTTCTCCAACAGTAAAAATCCTTGTAGGAAGCTACTGGAACAACAGCGTTTCTGCAATAAAGGATCTGGATCCTCCTGCAGATAAAAACATAATCTATAATTTCCACTGCTACGAACCGTTTATTTTTACACATCAGGGTGCAGGCTGGCTTGGACCAAATATGGACAGGGCCTTTAAAATGGCTTTTGATTCAACTTATGCGCAGTATACAGAATGGACAATTAAGTATATTTCCGAGCAGAATGCTAATTTTGGCGGTTTTGAACAGGATAAAACACCGGACAGTTCATATTTCAAGACAATTTTCAAGGATGCGCTTGAGGTTGCAGCCGAAAGAAATGTAATGCTTTATTGCGGTGAATACGGTGTAATTGAAAATGCCAGCCCTGAAGATACAATTAAATGGTATAAAGCCGTTTCTCAGGTTTTCAATGAATACGGAATTGGCCGTGCTGCCTGGTCTTACAAAAAGATGAACTTTGGTCTTTCAGATTCAAGGCTTGATTCTTGCAGGGAAGAACTGTTAAAATTACTCTAAAATCGTTAATTGTAGGGAAGAGTAAAAAATGAAAAACAACAATATTATCTCTTTTAAACGAATTACATCGGTACTGATTGTTTTGTTTGGTATTATTGTGGCAGTAACTTCTTTTTCTGGTTGTGAGAATCTGCTGAATAAAGAGGAAGCTCCTGTTGTTGCAATAAAAATATCATCACTACCTGCAAAAACTAATTATACAAGAGGTGAAACTCTTAATCTTTCCGGCCTTGTAGTTAATGAAGTTCGTTCCAGAAGCAACTCAAATAATGATAGTTATAACTATTTGTATGACTTCAATGCTTATATTTCTGGAGAAACTACTGATTATACAACAACTCCTGCTGCGGGTGAAATCCTCAATGAAACTGGTACTCAGACAGTATTAGTAGAAAGAGTTATAAAAAACAGCAGAAAACGACGTACCCAACGTTTGCAGGCTAAGTTCACTATTACAGTAAGCAACTAAAAAGTAATAATCTCTTCGTAAACCTGAATTGCAAACTGGTCTGTCATGCCGGAAATATATTCAATTATACATTTTGTAAAGGATTCATTATCAGTTACATCAAAAACCTGCGGAATGTTGTATTTTAATACTGCTTTTTTGTCCATAAAGCTGTGCTTTTCTACCGAATAAGGATGATAATTTGTGTAGCGAATCAGCCAGTCTTCAAAAGTAGCGCAAAGCTTAGGGTAGATTTTTAAAACCTGCGGTACACGTCCATTTTTAGCGTAAACCTGGGTTTTCTGCAGCGTTCTAAACAGCGTATTTATGATATTTTCCGCATAAATTGCAAACTCACCAAGCCTCCAGTGATTGTAAATGTTTGCAAAATTGAACTTTTTGAGCTCCAGAATAAACCTGAAGTATTCATCAGAAAAGGAAAGGCCTTTTTCCGGGGTAGACTGTTCGCAAAGGTCAATAATCAAATCATTTATTAGAACGGTTGTGTTTACGGCTTTACCGCTCCGCAGAGCATGGGCTCCTTTGCGTTCAAAACCAAGAGTAGAACCAACAATTTCGCGTAGTTGCCTGTAAGAAGACATATCAAGAATGTGGTAGGCACGGGCATCTTCAATGTCTCGACCAAGATAAGCAATTTTATCGGCAATTTTTACAATACAGCCTTCCCAGGTAAACGGTTGTGTAAGTCCGGGGCGTTTGATTGAATATAAATCTATGGCTTCTTCGCGTGGTTTTATGCCCTGCTGGTCAATTTCGCCGCAATGGCAGATTAAACCATCCCTTACGCCGTAGGTAAGATTGAGTGGTTGCTGAATGCCATTAGGGTCGGGGAGAGTTTCAATGTAATCTGCAAAAAAGAGGCTGTTTCGTTCATGCCAGAACTTTTTAGGTGCGTTGGTGCCTTCTTTTTGTTCCAGCAGCTTGTTCAGGCAGTTTTCCCCGTGATGACCAAAGGGTGCGTGCCCAATGTCGTGCCCAAGTGCAATTGCCGAAGTAAGCTGGTCGTTCAATCCTAAATACTTAGCAATAGTAGAAGCTACAGAAGCTACATGGCTTACATGCTCCATCCTCGTACAAATATGGTCGTTGTGAGGCGCAAAAAACACCTGAGTTTTGTGCTTCAGGCGGCGGTAAGCTTCACTGTGCAGAATCCTTGTATAATCACGCTCAAACTCCGAGCGTATATCATTATTCCGCGAATAAATTGGTATTTCTCTATGGATTGCATCCTTCCACTTCGGCGAATCTTCATTACAACACTGGTTTATAAAGGCATTTTTCATACCTTTTATAATAGCATAAAAAGATCGATTTTTCTAATCTTTATTTTTCCAGTTCCGATATTGTAAGTGAGGTAAAAAAAAATGACTTCTAATATCGGGAACATTGGTACTTTCTCTTACAGCAGCATGGTTTCAGCTGGGAAACTCTACGTTCCTGTAAGCAAGACAGCTCTGCTTTATTCTCACTTTGATCATGTTTCTGGAGTTGCCGCTGGTTCAGGACAGAACGGTGTTTCCATCAGCAAAATCAGGATTCTGAACTCTATAATTGAAAGGCTTTCTTCCATTAAAAACGAGCCAAAAGAATCAATTACTGATATTTCTGAAGAGCAGGCAGATGCTTTGATTAAGGTTTTTCAGCAGCAGATGCAGCAGGCAATTAAAAATCCGTATATTTTGAACGGCGCACAGCCAATGGCCGGCGAACTTTTCTCTTTCACAGCTTAATCAAACACTTTTTTACGCCACTCTTTCTCCAGCTCCTGCAGCGTAATCGTTTTAGAGCCTTCGGCAGCCGAATTGGTTGTAATGTTCTGCTTGATGTACGGTTCAATTACAGTATTCTGGTAGCTTTCCCATCGTGCCGGAAGATTCTGCGGAACCTTAAGCATATTTTCTGGTGGAAGATTTGTAAAAAGCTGGGTGTAGTAGGCCGGAAGAATGTGTTCAGTTATATCACGAATAGAAGAAAATCCGCCCGAAATGCCAAAAAGCTCAGTGTTCAGCGTTAGCTTAGATTTTCGCTGCAGGATTTTCTGCTGATTTTCGGAATCAAAGAACCAGCGGATAAACTCTGTTGCGCCCGGCTGATTAGGACTATCCTTGTAAATGCCAAGCATTGTAAAGGAATCTTCTGCAGGAATAAACTGTCCGTCAGAAATCCAGCGGTAATCAATATCAATATCCTGATTTTTGAGTGTCTTAAAAAGACTGTCACTCGTTGTATACGCAAACAGCGTTCTTCCCGAAGTAACCTGCCTGTAATCCGGCATAAACAGATACTTAAACGTAAAATCCTGCTCAATTTGAGCCGAAGTGTTTTCTGTGGTAACCCAGTCGTTCAGCTGTTCAACCGTATATTTAAGTTTATCATCATTCCAGACAATCTGGCCTTTTTCATCACGGAAATTAACGCCATAAAGCTTTGTAGTAAGATAAAGGAAGTCGCTGTTTCCAAGGGGTGTAAAACCAATTCGTGTATATGTGCCGTTTTTTTTCTTTTTATTATAGGAAGAAGCGATTGTACGGATTTGTTCAAGATTGAGCGTGTAGTTATCGGTAATTAAATCCTTGTTGTAAGAAGAAAAAATGATTGCAGGAAGATTAAAGCTTACCGGCAGCAGGTACTGTGAATAATCAAGCTTTCCGGCTTCCAGAAGCTGAGGGTAAAAAATTGATGTAGTAAGGACTTTACGGTCAAAAAGATAATTTAAATCTTTAAAATATTTGATAGTATTATCTGTTCGCAGCCAGGAACCTACTATAATATCGGGTTTTAGCTCATCCTTTGCAGCTGGGAGCGAGGCGGCAGGATTTTCCTTATACACAAGAACTGCGTTTGTATCGGTGTGGGTACTGTTAAAAAACTCTATGTACTGCGCAAACTCACTGCAATTTGTCCAGATAACAACCCGGTGAGATGCTTCTTCTTTGCATGAAGTAATGAGAATGATTGATAAAAAAATCAGCAGAATCTGAAAAAGTGGAAAAATCCGGAAAAATCTTTTTTTACTTACCTTGTTCACAAATTACATAGCTCCAGCTACATTATAGATGCTTTCGTAAACCTCTTCAATCTTTTCTTCATCTATACTGGAGAATGCTACGCGTAAAGTGTTGCTGTCAATCTGAATAATTCCAATTCCTTTTTCGGCAAGAAGCTTTTTGCGGATATCTTCTGCGTTTCCGGTTTTTACATTAAAGCTCATAAAGTAGCCGGAATTGAAAGGAAGAGGAGTGAGAACTTCGGATTTATGTGTATTAACAAACTTTCTTACAGCATCGTAGCGGCGTTTAAGCATATTGCGAAGCTGTTTTTTCTGTTCGTTGTGTGCGGCGTCGTTGATTGCGTGGAGAACAAGTGCCTGCGATGGTGTTGATGAGCAGGAAACTGAAGAACGGATTGCTGCCATAAACTTTGTTGTAAGAGCTGTGTACTGAGCTTCTGTCATTCCTTTTGAAGCAAAGGTGATAAAGCCAGTTCTAAAGCCCCAGGCAAAATCTTCTTTTGTAGGACCGTCAGCCTTTATTGCAAGAATGTTTTCGTGCATATCGGCAAAGTAAGCAAAGAGAGACTGAGGTTCAATATCATCTTCGTAATTAAGACCAAAGTAAGCATCATCAGAAAGAACAAGAACCTTTGTGCCGCCTTCTGCAAGTTTTTTTACAATTTTACAGATTTCGGCAGCTTCTGTTTTAGTAGGGCTGTAGCCTGAAGGATTCTGCGGGAAGTTCAAAAGCACTCGAACTGAACCATATTTTTTTGCGTCTTCATTAACGGCGCGTTCAAAATCCTTAAGATTAAAATGACCGTTTTCAAAGCATTCAAACTGATGGAACTCGGCATTTCTGCGGGCACAAGTAATCAGCTCGTAGTTGTCCCAGCAAGGATTAGCAGCAAGCAGAGGTTTGTCTGAATCTATGAACAAATCTGCTGTATAAGAAAGAACGGCTGTAAGGCCTGGAACAAGAATCGGCAGAGAAAAAGTTTTGTCCTTAAGTGAAGGATTTTTTTCTATGATTTTTTCTTTCCAGATTTTGCGAAGGTCAGGATTACCGGCTGTTTTTGCATAAGCAACAGTTTCGCGTGAATTAAAGTCCGGCATAGATTTTTTGTAAGTGTCCAGCTCAATTGGAGTTCCGTTTGCAACTGCCATACCAATTGTACCGTTAGCAAAGCTTGCAGATTTAGCAGCCTCGCCACCCTGAGCTATAATTCCATTAGGAAAATAGAGCCTTAATCCCATGTCCGAAAGCAGAGCACCTGCTGTTGTTCCGGAAAGTGTATTATTTAATTCTTTTGCCAATTCGTTTATCATCATACGCCCAATTATCATAAATTGTGCATAAAAAGTCAATAATATGCATAAAATTGAATAAAATGTGTATATTTATGCAAAAAAAAATACTAGATAGTTTCAGCCCTTATTAAGCTTATTGTTTTGCTATTGTAAAATATCCATTTGTTATTATAATTAAAATAATTTATCAGGAGAGAAGAATTAAAAGGAGTTTTCTATGAGTTTTGATATTATGAAATTGCAGAATGGCAGCGATGTTCGTGGTGTAGCTGTTGAAGGTGTTGAAGGCGAGAATGTAAATCTTACAGACCACATTGCGTTGAAGATTGGATGCGCATTTGTAAGCTGGCTTTCTAAAAAAACTGGAAAAGCTGCAAAGGATCTTACAATTGGCCTTGGCCGTGATTCAAGGATTTCTGGTCCGGCACTCAGCAAGGCACTTATAGCTGGAATTGTAAGCACCGGTGCAAAGGTTGTTAACTGTAATATGGCAACAACTCCTGCAATGTTTATGTCTATTGTTTTTGACCAGACAAAATATGACGGCTCTGCAATGATTACGGCGAGTCATCTTCCTTTTAATAGAAATGGAATTAAGTTTTTTGATAAGGATGGCGGACTTGAACACGAAGATATTACCGACATCTTAAAAATTGCTGGCGAAGTTCCAGATGATTACGAAAAAGAAGCCGTTTGCAGCGTTTTTGATAATGAAGTTAAAGAGTTTGATTTGCTTTCTGTTTATGCAGAATACTTAAAAAATAAAATTGCCGCTGCTCTTACAGGGCTTGGCAAAGGTGACACTCCTCTGAAGGGACTTCACATTGTTGTAGACAGCGGAAACGGTGCTTCAGGATTTTTTGTAGATAAGATTTTACAGCCGCTTGGTGCAGATACAACAGGCAGTCAGTTTCTTGAGCCAGATGGAATGTTCCCAAATCATATTCCTAACCCGGAAAACAAGCAGGCCATGGAAGCAATCCGCGAGGCAGTTCTTAAAAACAAGGCTGATTTAGGTTTGATTTTTGATACCGACGTTGACCGAATGAGCGCAGTTCTCAGTGATGGAAGTGAAGTTAACCGCGACTCTATCATCGCTATGATTTCTGCAATCCTCGCACCTGAATATCCTGGCAGCACAATCATTACCGACAGCGTAACCAGCGACCGACTCACTTACTTTTTGCAGGATGTTCTTGGTCTTAAACATTTGTGCTATATGCGCGGTTATAAGAATGTTATTAACAAACAGAAGGAGCTTAATGCTGCTGGAATAGTTGCCCCACTTGCAATGGAAACTTCCGGTCATGGAGCACTTAAAGATAACTACTTCCTGGATGATGGTGCTTTCCTTGCCGTTAAGCTTGTGATTGCTCTTGCAGGTGCTGCTAAAGCCGGCAAAAAGCTGGACAGCCTTATAGAAAAGCTTCCACCATTGGTAGAAGAAGGCGAATACCGCTTTAAGATTTCCGGCGATGATTTTAAAGAATACGGCAATAAGGTTCTGGAAGAGTTCAAAAAACGTGCGGCTGCTGCTGGTTACGAAATGCCGGCTTCTTACGAAGGAATCCGTTTGAGCTTTAAGGGCCAGGATGTTCAGGGCTGGATTTTACTCCGCATGAGCTTGCACGACCCAGTTATGCCAATGAATATTGAAGGTGGTAGAAAAGGTGACCTTGCCAAGCTTGTTGAAATTGCCCGCAAACTCACTGATGGCTTTGACCGCCTTGACCGCAGCTCCTTAGCTTAAAGTAAGATACTTTTGCACATCCGCTCAACAGTTTCAGTTATCTTCTCTTTTTTAAGCGCAGAATAATTTATTACAAGCGTACATTCTCTGCTTGAATACGCTCCGTAATAATAATCGCTGAGCAACGAAACGTTTATTCCGTTCTGCTTCATTGCGGCCTTTATGTCCTGCGGCGATTTTTCGGTTTTAATTGTAAGCAGAAAATGCAGGCCCGATTCCTGCTCAGTGATTTTACAAAAGGGCATTGCGGGGCTTTTCTGGAACTCATTAATAAAATTATTTCGCAAGGTTCTGTAATAGTTTTTCATTTTATTAATATGCTTTTCATACAAGCCTTCAGAAATAAAACGCGCAAGTGTAAGCTGCTCAAAAACCGAAACCTGGCAGGAATAGGCAGCAAGCTTTTTTTCAAAATCCTTTACAAGCTCGGGTGGCAGAACAAGGTAGCTTATACGGAAGGATGGGGCGAGCGTTTTGGTAAAAGTGTTCATGTAAAAAACCTTACTTTGAGAATCCGCACTTTGAAGCGTTGGTAAGGGCTTTCCATTAAAACGGAACTCACTGTCATAATCATCTTCAATTATGTAACGTTCATTTTTCTCGTTAGCCCATGCTAACAATTCCATGCGCCGTCTTATTGGAACAACTGTCCCTGTAGGAAAATGATGGTTGGGCGAAAGATGAATTATTTGTACGTTATCTTTCAGTAGTTTTTCAGGATTAATTCCCTGCGAATCAATTTCAATTGGAATACATTCAGCACCGTTCAAATCAAAAATTGCTTTTGCCTTTTTGTACCCTGGATTTTCCACACCGTAAACAGCACTTCTACCAAAGTATTGCACAAGCATAGAATAAACGGCTTCTGTTCCTGCGCCAATAATTATCTGCTCAGGTAAAACCTGCATGTTCCTGAATGCAAAAAGATATTTAGAAATTGCAGACCTCAACTCATAAGTTCCACTTATATCGCCACGTTGCAAAAGTTTTTCATCCTGGGAGTTTAAAACCTGCCGCAAAGTATGGCTCCATAAATTAAAGGGAAACTTCTGTGCATTCGTAGAATTGCTGGTAAAGTCGGTGAACCAGGAAAATTGCTGCTCGGAGTCTTGCGTTTGGGAAGCAGCAAGAGCATTTTTTAAGTTATTTTGAGATGGAGAATCTTTTGTCTGCCCAGAAGTAAAAAGTGAAAATCTCGGGAATAAAGTGTTTTGCTCATTGAAATTAAACTCCGAAAAATCCGTAACGAAAAAACCTTTTTTTTCTATTGAATAAATGTAGCCTTCCGAAATCAATCTTGCATACGCATTTTGTACCGTAATTATGCTCACCCCCAGATGAGAAGCCAGTGCCCGTTTAGAAGGCAGCTTTGAATCAGCCTTTAGCGCAGCTGTTGTGATTTGAGACTTTATTGTGCGGTAAAGCTGTTCGCATAAACCAATATCAGAATGTTCCGAAAAATCTACAGTAATCATATCTGGTATTATAGAAAAATATTAGAAGTGAGTATAGTTATAATACCAGTTTTGTAGTAATTTTATGAAAACAAAAAACGAGAGGCTTACCATGAACGGAAAAAAGTTTTTAACAGGCATTTTAGTTTTATTATCATTATCACTTTTATTTACCGGCTGTTCAAAAAAATCAACGGCAGAAGAATTAAGCGTTTATTCAATCATTCACGAAGAAGAAACTCTGGCACTTACCGATTTATTTACACAGAAAACCGGCATTCCTGTAAAGTTCCTGCGAGCTTCAACCGGCGAGCTTGTAAACCGTGTAATTGCCGAAAAAGACAATCCTAATGCAGATATTCTTTTGGGAGGCGCATCCTCTTACCATATTCAGGCAGCAAAGGAAGGTGCTCTGGAAGCTTATAAATCTCCGCTTGCAAAAAATCTTCCTGACTATGCAGTTGCCGACGATAATACCTGGACGGGCTTTTGTGTTCTTACACTTGGAATCGGCTTGAACGAGGACCGCTATAAAGAAAAGTTTCCGAATATTCCTGTTCCAAAAACCTGGGAAGATTTGCTCAATCCGGCTTACAAGGGAGAAATTGTCCTTACAAATCCGGTTGCTTCTTCAACATCATATCTGTTCGTTCAGGGCCAGCTACAGCGCCTTGGCTGGGATAAAGGTTGGGATTATCTCTTGCAGCTTGCACCACTCGTTGGGCAGTTTCCAAACAGCGGTAGTGCTCCAGCTAAACTTATTGGAACCGGCGAATATGCACTTGGGGTTTCCTACATCCACGCAGTTACAAAATATAAGGCAGAAGGATTTAAAGTTGCAGTGATTGCTCCACCGCAGACAGTTGGAGATGTTGATTGTATTTCAATCATGAAGAATACAAAAAATCTTAAGGCTGCTCAGAAGTTCGTAGATTTTATGCTTTCAAAAGAAGCGCAGGAGCTTATGAGTTCCATTGATTTTACAATTCCGGTAAACCCTGAAGCAAAGGGTGTTGAAGGTTCTGTTCCAGTCCAGTCACTCGATTTAATAAATTACGATGTGCAAAAGGCTTCGGAGCAAAAGGATGAAGTTCTTAAAAAATGGACGGCAGAAGTAAAATAGAAAATATCAGAATAGAAAAAAGTCGGTCTCTAACTTTTGTGTGGATTGCCGTATGCCTTTTTCTTACATTGTGCATTACGGTTCCACTCATTTTTGTTTTTATAACTCCACGTGCATCAGATTTTAAAACAGTCCTTTCATCATCAGTCTGGAAACAGTCAGCACTTAATACTCTGCTCGAAGCAATCTGTTCAACCTTCACTTCTGTGCTGATTGGATTTATCTATGCGTATGCTGTTGTAAAAGGGGACATTCCCGGCAAAAAGTTTTTCGCGATGATTCCCTTTCTTCATCTTCTTACGCCACCTTTTGTCGGCGGACTTGCCTTTATTTTACTTTTGGGACGCCAGGGCTTTATCACAAAAACACTCCTTGGTCTTGATATTTCACTTTATGGTTTCCCCGGCCTTTTGATTGCGCAGACACTTTGCTTTTTCCCAATGGCCTATATGATTTGTGCGCAGACTCTTGAAAACATCAGCCCGACACTTGAGCAGGCTGCAAAATCTCTGGGAGTAAGCAGACGAAAAGTTTTTTTAAAGATAACTCTGCCGCTTGCTGCACCTGGAATCATTTCTTCTGTTTTGTATGTTGCAGTTTCTGTTATGAGTGATTTTGGTAACCCAATGATTGTTGCTGGAAGATACAGAGTGCTTGCGGTGGAAATCTATACGCAGCTTACCGGCTGGATGAATAAAGGAACAAGTGCCGTGCTTGGAATAATACTTGTAATTCCTTCCATCGTTTTGTTTGTTTTACAGAATAAGTTTGCGGAAAAAAATATGACAAAGGTTGCGGTAATCGGTGGACGGTCCTCAGCTTCATCCTCTGTAAATAATAAATCTGGATTCCTTACAAGACTTTTACTTACTGTGTTCTGTGGATTTATTACTCTTTGTATTGTTGCCCAATTTGCGGCAATCATTGCAGGAAGCTTTCAGAAGCTGTGGGGAATTGATGTTGCCTTTACCTGGAATCATATAAAAAATATTGCCCGCTGTAAAAAAGAACTTTTGAACAGTGTTCGCTTTTCTTTGTATGCGGCATTTTTTAGTACATTGATTGCAAGCCTTTGTGCTTTCCTTGTTTCAAGAACAAAATGTCCGCTCAAAAAATATATGGATTCAGTGATTCAATTACCGGCTGCAATTCCGGGCACACTTTTTGGTCTTGCAATTTTGCTTGCTTCTTCAAAAATAGGATTTCGTAATTCTTCGCTTTTGATTATCACAGCAATTACAATCGGTTTTATTCCTTTTTCCTACAGGACAATTACGGCGGCTTATTCGCAAATTAAAATGACTTTGGATGATGGCGCGAGTGTACTTGGTGCTTCCAAGCTTCGGGTGCTTTTTTTTGTGATTATACCGATTGCTAAAGAAGGAGTTTTCAATTCTTTTATTTATGATTTTGTTCGCGGCGTAGGAACAATGAGTGCTGTAATCTTTCTGGTTTCGTTTAATACACCGCTTGCTTCAATTAAGATTTTGAATCTTGCAGAGCAGGGCTTTTGGGGAGATGCAGCTGCACTTGCGCTCTTGCTTACAGTTATAACTTTTGCTGTTTTGTTTGCCGGGAAAAAACTTTTGCGTTTGTGGGGAAAGAAATATGAGTGATGAAAAACAGATTGCATTGCGTTTGAATAATCTGACTTTTGCGTATAAAAAAAATCAGCGGGATTCACGTGGTTTGAAAAGTTCACATAATTCAGTCGAGACCAACACTATCAGTGGTTTTTCGCTTGAAGTTGAAAAAGGAAGCTTTACCACTTTGCTTGGTCCGAGCGGCTGCGGTAAAACAACTCTGCTTCGGCTTATCTCCGGTTTTCTGGAACCACAGCAGGGCGAAATTGAATTGAATGGTGTGAACCAGAAAGGGATTGCTCCTGATAAGCGGAAGATTGGAATGGTGTTTCAGGATTATGCACTTTTTCCTCATCTTACCGTAAGGCAGAATATTCAGTTTGGACTTAAGCTTAATAAAGATAAGGAAGCAGAATCAAAGGTAAAGCAGATTTCGGAAAATCTTAATCTTCAGGATTTATTAAACCGTTACCCCGATGAGCTTTCCGGCGGTCAGCAGCAGAGGGTTGCGCTTGCCCGTGCTCTTGTTCTTAATCCGCAGATTCTTTTAATGGATGAACCGCTTTCAAGTCTTGATTCTAAGCTTCGTGAAAAAGTGCGTGATGAGTTGCGTACGATTCAGCAGGAGCTTAAAATTACAACAGTTTATGTTACGCATGATCAGGAAGAAGCTCTTTCTCTTTCAGATAAAATTGCAGTTATAAATAACGGTAAGCTTTTGCAGTGCGGAACTCCACGTGATTTATATTTTAAACCAAAAGATAATTTTACTGCCGACTTTGTAGGCCACGCTAACTTTCTTGAGCTTGATGGAGAAACTCACATTATCCGCCCTGAATGGTTTGAGCTTAATAAATCCGGCAATCAGGGTGATGTAGAAGGAACTGTTCAGAGCGTAAGATTCTTGGGAGACAAAACAAGATTTGCAATTCAGACAAAAAGTGTAAAAGGTAAAGAGAGCGTGAACTTAATCATTGCAGACTTGTTCACGCTCGAAACAAATTATCTTGAACAGGGCGGCGTAGTTTCCCTGAACATAAAGCACAGCTGGAAAAATTAGTTTTAGCTAACAAGTCTAATTATACTTTCCAGCCTGTGCATTCCACATTTCGGCATACTTACCTTTCTGTGCAAGCAGCTGTGCATGTGTTCCTTCCTCAATAATTCTTCCGCGTTCCAGCATGATGATTCGGTCAGCATCACGTGTAGTAGAAAGACGGTGAGAAATATAGAACACAGTTTTTCCTTTGGCAGCTGTCTGCATGGCTTTGTTCAATTCGTATTCGGCAATCGGGTCAAGCGCACTTGAAGGTTCATCCATAATCAGGATGTCAGCATTTTTGTAGAATGCACGGGAGATTGCAACCTTCTGACTTTCACCTCCTGAAAAATCAACACCCTTTTTATCGAACTCTGTTGTAACTTGTGTAAAAAGTCCGTCGGGCAGGCGTGAAAGCTTTTCGGCAAAACCTGCGGCATTAAGTGCAGCTGTTATCTGCGGTGTACGCTCTGCTTGTTCAGCCTGCGTCATATTATCCATCACAACATTTTCTGCAAGGTTAGCACCAAACATCTGGAAGTCCTGGAAAACAACACCAATGCGTTTGTGATATTCATGCGGACAAAGAGTATTTATGTTTTTGTTGTGATAAGAAATTGTTCCGTCAGTCGGATCATACAATCTCATCAAAAGCTTTATGAGCGTTGTCTTACCGGCTCCATTGTAGCCTACAATTGCAATGTGTTCGCCCGATTTTACAGTGAGCGAAATATCATCAAGAACTGTGCGGCCATTTTCTGAATATTTGAACGAAACGTTTTTAATGCAAAGTTCACCGTTACCTTCAGGAACAGGTTCACCAACATCATTTTTTATCCGAGGTTCATATTTTAAGAATGAACGGATCTTATCTACGAACATACTGTTTTCATGAGCGGCTGGTCCTAAATCTGCAAAGCGGCTCATGCTTCCGCGAAGGCTTCCCGTTCTGTTGAAGAGAATAACTGCATCACTGTAGCATATTGAATGAAGTACTGCTGCCTTGTAAACAAGATAAGTAATGTAAAGTCCGTCAATCAGAAAATCACTTACACCATAATCTTTAAGGAATTGAAGCAGCACACGTTTCGGTGCAATTTTTTTGTGCTCGCTGATTATGTTATTGTCGGCTTCTTCAAACTCTTTTTCAAGCTGGAGCCCAGCATTCGGATGAAGTCTCAGTTCCTTTGCAAAATCCTTAAGATAAAAAACTCGGCTTACATAATCACGTTTTCTGATGTGCGGATTGATTTTAAGACGGTTTGCATAATTAACCTTGTTCAGTTTCTTGGAAACTATAAAGCGCAGGATAAACGAAACAAAAACAAAGGCAATACCTATTGGGTCTGTCATCAGATAGAACACACCGGTTGTAAAAAGTACAGTGATTGCCTGCACCGCCATGTTTAAAAGATTAAGGAATCGGTCAATTGCAGCTTCCGATTCCGAAACGCTTAAAACAAAATCGTTGTAGTAGTCCGGGTCATCGTAGCAGTGTAAATCTATTTCCGAAGCCTTCTGGAACATCTGCTCTTTTAGTGCACGGTAAAGGCGGGGCTTATATTTATACTGCCAGCCATAGATAAAAAATCCATCAGGAATAATTTGAATTATGTTTATAAGCAGAATCAAACCTATGTAAAACAATACTTTTGTAAAAGGCTCATGGAACTCAGCACAGCGGAGAACATAACGGATTCCAAGAACGTGCTCCAGAAAGATTACTCCCTGATAACGGAAGGCATCGTAAAGATGATAAATCATATATCCCGGGCAGGTTTTAAAACAGAGCTTCCAGAGGAAAACCTGATTTTTGAGAACTGAACCTTTTGGTTTTTGTGCTGTTTTTTCTGCGGTGTTTTTTGCTGATGTTTTCATTTTGTTTTTCATGCCCAGATTCCCTCCGTCTGTTTTGTTTTATCTGCAAGATAGTTTTCTGCCTGCTTGTTGTACATATCTGCATAAAGTCCGTTCTTTGCCATAAGCTCTCGGTGTGTTCCTTCTTCCTTAACTTCGCCTTTTTCCAGCAGGAAAACATGGTCTGCATTCTGTACGGAAGAAAGTCTGTGCGAAATAAAAAGCAGGGTATTTTTCTTACAGGCTTTTAAGATATTGTCAAAAAGCTTGTATTCGGCAATCGGGTCAAGCGCACTGGAAGGTTCGTCAAAAACCTTGATAGGGCAGTTACGTGCAAACGCTCTTGCAACTACAATCTTCTGGAACTCGCCGCCGGAAAGCACTGCACCTTCATCATCAAACTCACGGGTCAATGTAGTGTTCATTCCTTTTGGTAAACTCATTACTTTTTCGTAAACACCGGAAAGCTTGAGCGCTTCTGTTACAATTGCTTCTTTTTCATCATCAGAAATGTTTTCACCTAAAGTGACATTATCTGACACCGTCATGGAAAACATTCTGTTGTCCTGGAAAGCAGTTGCAAAAAGTGAGCGGTATTTCTGTAAATTATATTCTTTTATGTTTCTGCCGTTTAAAAGGATTTCGCCCTGTGTCGGGTCATAAAATCTTAACAACAACTTTATAATGGTTGATTTACCGGCTCCGTTATGACCGACTAACGCATAAGTTTTACCGCCTTCAAATTTCATGTTAAGTCCTTCCAACACAGGAACATCCTTGTAGGCAAAACTGACATTTCTGAACTCTATAGAATCAATTGTGGTTCCCGGATCTGCTCCATCATAATCTTCCGGAATCTTTTCTTTGTATTCAAGGAACGTTCGCAGGTAATCCATAAAGAGACCATTTTTAAAACAAGCAGTAACCGAATCTGTAAAGCCAATTAAAATCCAGGTGGTAGAAACCATCATGCTTGTAAGAACCGCAAGCTGTGGGAGCTGCATTGTCTGACTAACTAACGTTCGGTAGGCACCGTAAATTAACAATCCTTCAAAAATGAACGTAAAGGTGAACATAACGTAGAACCAGTGGAAAAACGCTGCTTTCCATACAAACTTTTTTGTAACATCTGCAACACCTGTAATTGCATCGGTGTACTGTCTTTTGAGCAGATGGAAAATATTTGTAAGACGGATTTCCTTTGCATAATCCTTTAAGTACATAATTCTGTTTATGTAATCTATACGGCGGTTATGCGGAGCCATCTCTTTATTACGTTCGTAATCAACCTTACTGTTCAGGCGTCGGAAAATAAAGTTACCGATTACTGGTAAAACAAGAAAAGCAACCGAAAGCTTATCTACACGGTACATAAAAACAAAGGCGCAAATGCTTGCAATAAACCCAAAAATTGTACCGAAAAAATTATCTACAGTTTCGGTCAGGCGTGTATCGGCATTTTTCATTGCCAGAGTATATTTATCATAAAAATCAGAGTTTTCAAAACATTCAAGTTCAACGTTACGCGATTTTTTAAACAGTATTTGATAAAGCTTTTTGTTTATCTGCGCATCAGCTGTAGGAGCAACATAACCAAGTATGTAGCTGTTGTACAAAGCCATTGCTGCAAACAGTCCTACTGTAAGTCCGACAAAAATCATAATTGCAGCAAATGTTTTTCCTTCCTGTAAGGCATTAATAACATAGCGCATAAAAAAGGCACTGTAGAAAAGCCAGCCTACATAATATAAAAAACGGGAAACTGCCCTGTGAATTACCTGCGGCTTACAGATTTTCCAGCAAAGCGAAACTGCAAATAAATTGTTCTGTATTGTGTTGATTTTTTTCTTTTTTTCCATAAGTTATTCCTTCATCATTGCGCGTCGTTTTTCATCAAGCTTAATCCATTCTTTTAAAGAAAGCGGAGTATAATCACTGAACATACAAAAGCAGTTTATCATGTTACAGGGAATGGCCCGTTCCTTACCGGTCTTTTTATTTAGAACAGTTTTCTGTCTGGTGATTTCCTGAAAAGTATTTACAAGACTTTCATCATGGCTGTTGTGAACGTGACCATAAAGCATGTAAGTCTGCGGAGAACCATCGCTTTTGAGCTGGTACTGATGATTGTAGCAGAATGTAGGGTAGTGACTCAAAATTACAGTTGATTTGTGATCGTCAATTTCGGCATAGGGCTTTATCCATTCAAAGCGGTCCAAATCAATGCCGGGTTTGTTCATCCAGATGCAATCATGATTCCCTTCGATGAGGCAGATTTTTCCTTTAAGCTTATGAAGAATTGCGTTAACTTTTTTCGGCTCATTTGTATTAAAAAAATCACCCAGAACAATAATGATGTCTCCGCCGCGAACCTTGTTGTTCCATTTTTCAATCATGTATTCATTCATCTCTTCTGCCGAAGAAAATCCGCGGTTGTCCAATTCTGTGTTGAGCTTGTCGCCAAAAAAATGTGGGTCTGCTATGTAGAGTTTCATAATATCACCGTTTTTATATTTTGAAACTAATCTTCTATTATAATCATCACATTTGTCAATAGCGAAGGCAAAACTATGCATTTATGTATAAATACTAAATTATTATTGGAAAGCACTTATGTAACAACATTTTATTTCAAAAAAATCTTAAACCATAGTATAATATTTCTATGAATGAAAATATAAAAAAGCTGCAGGCAATTATTGATGAGTCAGACAACATCGTGTTTTTTGGCGGTGCTGGAGTTTCTACTGAATCGGGTATTCCTGATTTTAGAAGTGTGGACGGACTTTACAATAAAGAGTGGGATTATCCGCCGGAAGAGATTTTGAGCAGAGATTTCTTTTTCCGGGATACAGCTGAGTTCTACAGGTTTTACAGAGCTAAACTTTTGCCAACTGGAATTAAACCCAACAAGGCTCATCTTAAACTTGCCGAGCTTGAAGCGGCTGGAAAATTAAAAGCTGTTGTTACTCAGAATATCGATAATCTTCATCAGGAAGCAGGAAGCAAGGTTGTTTATCAGCTGCACGGAACAACTTCGCGAAATTACTGCTTACAGTGCCACGAGTTTTACGATGACAAGTTCATAGTTGAAACCGGTGAAAAAGGCGAAAAGATTCCTTACTGCAAAAAGTGTGGTGGAATTGTAAAACCGGATGTTGTGCTTTATCAGGAAGGACTTGATGACAAAACTGTTGAAGGCGCTGTTCAGGCAATTGCAAATGCAGACACGCTCATAATCGGTGGAACTTCACTGAACGTTTATCCGGCTGCAAGCTTTATCCGCTATTTCCAGGGAAAACATCTTGTAATGATAAATAAATCGGTTACGCCTCAGGATGCATATTGTGAGCTTGTAATTCACGAAGCGATTGGTGAAGTGCTTGGACAAATTAATGTTTCTGCTTCATAAGGCTACTGCTTTATCAAAGTGATATAATTAATCTGCCGACTGTTGGAAAAAAATATGTCTTATTTGCTTTTAGGTGTTTGCTGTGTCATCATTATTATTTTGCTGATTTGTGCGTTGCGATACAGTGAAAAACAAAAATACAAAGCTCTCAAAAAGGAACGCGAAAAAAATATGCTGCCGGTAAAATGTCCTGTTTGCAATTCGGAGCTTTTTGTTGGCGAACAGCTTATTTCAAAAGTTTTCCGCCCAATGAAAGTTCCAGATCAGCTTATGACAATTTCCGGCTGCCCCCACTGTTACCCAACCTGTGAACCCGGAGTTCGCCGCACCTGCCCGGTCTGCCACAAAACAATCGGCCCGGATCAGGCACTTACCGCCAGACTTTTCAACAAACAGCTTGGCAAAAAACATGTTCACATAATCGGCTGTTCAAACTGTCACAAGCCAAGAGCAGAGTAGTATTATTCAATCATTTCATCAAATATTTGATTCCTTGTCCGCAGAAGTATTTAGTGTGAAACTTTTATAGGAAAAACTCTTGCCAGAGATGATGGTTTAAAGAATGATTTTACAGTTAGTTACGGATAAATTGTGAGAATTTGTACAAAAAGTCCGTAAGTTATAAGTGTTTATAATGTATTTTAATTATGATTTACGGACTAAATGTCAGGAAAGTAATAAAAAGTCCGTAAATAAAAGTTGGATGATTGAAAGATTTGTTTGAATTTTGCAAAAACTACGGATATTTTGTAATGAATAAGTGAATTAGTCCGTAGTAATGAAAAATTAAACGAGTGCAGAGCGTCGCGGGAGAAGGTTTTTCCTCCTCCCGGGATTTTATTCTAAAGCTTTCCGCTTTCTGCAGCACCTGGCAAACCGATATCTTTGCGGAAGAAGCAGTTTTCAAACTTAACGGCTGAAACTCCCTGGTAAGCTTTTTCCCAGGCTTCTTTGAAGGTTGAACCATAAGCACTGCTGGCAAGAACACGGCCACCGCTTGTGAGCAAATCGTGTTCACCGCGACGACCTGTAACTGCACCGGCCACAAAAATCTTTGCACCGCTTGCTTTCAGGATATCTTCATTTATTGTAATGCCGCAGCCTTTTTTGTAAGCAGCAGGGTATCCGCCGGAAACAACAACAGGAGCAACCTGGTATCCAGGCTTCCACTTAAACTCAAAATCCTTGAGAGTTCCATTGAGGATTGCAGTACACATATTGGCAAAATCAAAATCCATCAAAGGAAGAACTGCCTGAGTTTCCGGGTCACCAAGACGTACATTATATTCAAGCAGCTTTGGTCCCTGTTTTGTAAGCATAACACCAAAGAAAATAAATCCGCGGTAATCATACTTTTCTTTAATAAGACCATTGAGTGTTGGCTGTAAAATATCCTTGTCGAACTGAGCCATAGTTTTTTCGGTAACATCATCAAGAGGACAAACGGCACCCATTCCACCAGTGTTAGGTCCCTTTGCACCATCCATCAAACGCTTGTGGTCGCGGGCCGGCAGGAATGGAACTATAGTGGCACTTCCCTGAACTGCATATTCCGGAGTTACAGAAACAGCAGCCAGAACAGAAATCTCAACACCTTCCAGATATTCTTCAATAACAAGCTTTTTGCCGGCCTCGCCAACCTTACCGTTGCCCATCATATCTTCAACAGCAGCAATTGCTTCATCAACAGTAGCGGCAACAACAACGCCTTTACCGGCAGCCAGACCATCAGCCTTTACGACAATCGGTGCTCCGTGCTTTTTAATATATTCACAGGCTGCATCCTTGTTCACAAAAGTTTCGCTTGCAGGACAGGCAACCCCATATTTTTTCATAAAGCCTTTAGACAAATCCTTGCTGGCCTCCAGCTGTGCAGCTGCCTTCTTTGGACCAACACACGGAATCTCAGCCTTCCAGAACTCATCGGCAAGACCTTCTGCCAGCGGATCCTCGGGACCAATCACAGCCATGCGGCAATTTTCGTGCTTTGCAATCTGCACAAAAGGATTTTCGTTTTCAACAATATAATCACAATCTTTAGGATTTATATTAACGCATTTTGATTCTGTCGCAGTACCACCGTTTCCAGGAACTACGATAACTTTATCAACAACCGAACTCTGAGCTAATTTCCAGCAAATGGTGTGCTCTCTTCCACCACTGCCTACAACAATTATATTCATAGGATTATTTTATAGAAAAATACGCTGATTGGGAAGTACGAAGCTTCCAGCAAGGCATCTTGTTTTTTATATTGTCCCGCAACACCCAATTTTTTATCTTACTGTACGCTATATAACAAATCCTCGTAGCTTGGGAAGGGTTTGTATTCTTCACCTAACAGAACTTCAATCTGGTCGGCAACATTGCGGACAGCTTCCATTGCGGGAAGAATTGCTTTTGCGTAAGAATGGGCGCGCTTCATCAAGTCTTCAATTTTATTGGTTTTGCCGTGCTGAACATTAAGCTCATCTGCTTTGTTTGAAAGCTCGTTTATAAGGTCGTTCAATTTTTGTAAAAGATTTACGCCGGCGGTGCACATGCTTGAAACGCGCTGCATTTTAAACTCGGTGTCGGCAAGTACGTTCATATACTTAAAGGCAGCAGGGATAATATCCTTGTGAACCATTTCGAGCATAGTGTTCACTTCAATGTTAATAACCTGGCAGTATTTTTCAAGCTTGATGTCGTAGTGGCTTTTCATTTCTTCCGGTGTGTAGATTCCCAGTCGTGTGAAAAGCTTAATATTTTTTTCGTCCAGATAGTGCTCAATTGCTTTTGGTGTTGTGCGGTAATTTTTGAGTCCGCGCTTTTCGGCTTCTTCAATCCATTCTTTACCGTAGCCGTTTCCGTTAAACAAAATCCTCTGGTGTGCTGTGATTTCGCGTTTAATCAGCTTTTGCAAATCACTGCCAAAATCCTTTGATTTTTCAAGTTCATCTGCAAAGTCGCAAAGTGAGTTTGCAAGAATTGCATTCAAGATTGTATTTGGCCCGCTGATGGAAAGTGCACTTCCTACAGAACGGAACTCAAAACGGTTTCCTGTAAAAGCAAAAGGAGAAGTTCTATTGCGGTCGGTTGAATCCTTTGGAATTGGTGGAAGAACATCAACACCAATTGTCATCTTTCCGCCTTTTTTACCGTCATAGTTTTTGCCTTCTATAATGGCTTTGAGAATGGCATCCAATTCATCACCAACGTAAATAGATATGATTGCTGGTGGAGCTTCGTTTGCGCCGAGTCGGTGGTCGTTGCCGGCACTTGCAACTGAGTAACGCAGCAAATCCTGATTTTCATCAACCGCTTTTATTACCGCAGTCAGGAATAAAAGGAACTGGGCATTTTCGCGTGGAGTTTTTCCAGGTGCAAAAAGATTTTCACCGCTGTCTGTTGCAATAGACCAGTTGTTGTGCTTACCGCTTCCGTTTACACCTTCAAAAGGTTTTTCATGAAGCAGACAAAGCAAACCGTGGCGGCGTGCAACCTTTTTCATAATCTCCATTGTAAGCTGGTTCTGGTCTGCGGCAAGGTTTGATGTTGTAAAGATTGGAGCCATTTCGTGCTGAGCAGGAGCAACCTCGTTGTGTTCTGTTTTTGCATAGATTCCGAGCTTCCACAATTCAGCATTCAAATCTTCCATATATTCAATTACGCGCGGTTTGATTGCGGCAAAATACTGGTCGTCCATTTCCTGGCCTTTTACCGAGCGGGCACCAAAAAGGGTACGTCCGCACATTTTCAAATCCTTGCGTTTCTGATAAAGCTTTTCGTCAATTAAAAAGTATTCCTGCTCAGGTCCCATTGTTGTGGTAACGTGCTTTGCAGTTTTTCCAAAAAGCTTGAGGATTCTAAGACTCTGTTCGTTGATTGCTTCCATTGAACGGAGCAGTGGAGTTTTTTTATCGAGTGCTTCGCCATTGTAAGAACAGAAGGCTGTTGGAATACAAAGTGTGTGGTCTTTTACAAAAGGATAAGATGTAGGGTCCCAGACTGTATAACCGCGTGCCTCAAAGGTGGAACGCTTGCCACCATTTGGAAAGCTTGAAGCATCAGGTTCGCCCTTAATCAGCTCTTTTCCGCTGAACGACATAAGGATTTTTCCTTCTTCAGCAGGCGAAAGGAAAGAGTCGTGTTTTTCGGCAGTAATTCCGGTGAGCGGCTGGAACCAGTGTGAATAATGAGTTGCACCCTTAGAAATGGCCCAATTTTTCATTGCTTCTGCAATCTGATTGGCGGCTTCAAGGTCAAGCGGAGTGCCTTCTTCCATAGTGTGCTTAAGCGCCTTGTAAGTTTGTGCAGGCAGCATTTCCTTCATTACCGTCAGATTAAAAACCAAGCTTCCAAAAAGCTCCGGAACGTTTGTATTTGCCATATTCATCATTTCCTTCTGTAAATAATAGTAAACTATAGTGATTTTAAGGGGGAGTTGCAAGAATTATGTTATTTGGTATACTTTTCATAATGGAAGCTTTAGGAGAACTGATTTTATTTGCCGCGTGTTTGTGTTCGTTTGCGGCGGGGTTGATTTCACTTTTATTTTTTCTCAGATTCAAAAAGCCATTTTTTGTTCATGTGTTTTTAATAACCTTTGCTTTTCTGTTAATAAGCACTAACACTTTTTATATAGTGGTACACGGTGCTATTACAAGCAGGATTTTTATCTGTATTTTTGGCGGATTCCTTTCTATGTTTTTTTCTTACGGGGTTATCGGTTTTGCGCTTGATTTTATTCAGATCAGTTCAGAAGCCCGTGTGCGTAAGTTTGTTCTGATTTATTCTGCAGCAGCGTTTATTTTTGCAATTTGTCTGGTTTTTATTCCGATGATTGAGCACCCCTCGGTTATTTTAAACATTTTAGGTATCTGGATTCCAACAGCAGTTTCTGTGCTGATTGGGCTTATATTTTTTAAGTGGGTAAATACCGGTATTTTCAGAAAAGAAAAGTGGCTGATTATTGTTCTTTCGATTGTAAATCTTGCACTTTCTTTTGTGCTCCAGAGCATTCCATTTGTTTTTATCATTTCTGTTTCCATTCTGATTTATCACACTTTTTATCGTTTCTATTTTTCTTCTCCGATTGCAAAAACAGAAAAAACTCTTTCACCGGATTTTATAAAAGATTTTTCAATTACAAAGCGCGAGCAGGAAATTATTCTTGCACTGCTGGATGGAAAATCTAACAAGGAGCTTGCAGAAACCTTTTTTGTTACTCAGAAAACAATAGAAGCTCATCTTGCAAACATTTACAGGAAAGTTGGCGTAAAGAATCGTCTGGAACTTTTTGCCCGCCTGCAGAATGATTAGTCATTATCGGGCTTGACCCGATAATCTTTCTCTAAGGGTTAACCCTAATTTGCTAAAATCATGAAAATCTAGTAGTTTCCCCAATATCTTTTAACTCTCCTGACCATTATTGTTATATTAAACAATTTGTTTCGGAGGTTTTTTGATGAAAAAACTTTATGCTATTTTTCTGCTGGCTTTTATTTGCAGCTCTGTGATTGCTGCCCAGGAAAAAGATAAATCAGTAGAATTACAGGCTTCTATCGGCTGGACATTTGGCTGTTATAAAGAAATGACTTTTGCGAATATCTCAGAATCGCTTATGTCGCCGCGTTATCAGCTGGAAGCAAAAATCAAATCTGGTAATTTTATGCATGTAATTACGGCTGATTGTTTCTTCAGTCATCCTAAATCTGCAATGACAACAACAGCTGTAGTTTACAAGAATTATGATCCTGTTTCTGGCGAAACTTATTACGAAGCGTTTGACAGTAATCTTTCCTTTCATAAAATCCGTCTGCAATATGATTTGATGTATTCGGTTTTGAAAGATAAAAATCAGGGAGAAGAATCAAACAGAAAGCTTGATTTATTAATTGGAGGAAACTTTGTCTGCAACGCATTCCTCCAGTTTGAGCATTATCCTTCTATTACGGGGCTTGTCAGTTTTGGACCTTCCTGTGCAATGAAGTATAAAATAAATGTACGTAATTCAATTTTTGTTTCCGGCGGGTTCCCATTACTTGGTTATGGTGTAAGACCTTCGTATGCTGGCTGTGATGCAAAGCTGATGAAATATGCTGAAGAAAACTTTTTTAAGATACTAACGCTCGGTAGTTTTCTAAGCATACATAATTACCAGTCAGTTTTGTTGAATGTTGAGTATAGGCTGAAAGCATCAGAGCTTTTTTCTACAGGTTTAGGATTTGATTTTGAATATGCAAGAATCGCTGTGCCTAAGGAAAAACCGTTATATTACGTAAACGGAAATCTGAAAACTTTTTTGACATTTAGTTTTTAATAAGGGGGTTCATTACTATGAAAAAAATTAAGAAGAATATTTTTGCAATTATTTTAGCAGTATGTTTGTTCCCGCTAACATCATGTAGATTCTTTTACGGACCAAAGGCAGAGCTTTCTTACGAAGCAATGTTTGAAGCTATGTGGAAGGATTACAATCAGACTTATGCTCTGTTTGGAGTGCGCGGCGTGGATTGGAATGAACAGTATAATTTATGCCGGAAACAGATTAACAATGATATGACAGACAAAGAATTTCTAGAGGTTTTAAAACAACTGCTTTATCCATTAAAAGATTCGCATGTATATGTTAAGTCTCCAATAGGATGTCTTAACTCTGGTGAAGATAATGTAACACTTGATAATTTTTCTTTAGATGAGGTTTGTGCACAATATGTTGAAGCTCCTAAAAAGTGTGGAAACAAAGTGCTGACGTATGGCACTCTGAAAACAGACAGCACAGTTGGCTACATTCATATTGCAGCTTTTTCCAGCGGTCAGACAGGTATAAATCAGAAACAGGATTGGGCTTCTGATATTGATATTGTACTGGATGAATTAAAAAACACACGCTGTATTATTCTTGATGTACGCGGTAACAGGGGCGGGCTTACTGGAAATGTTTCAAGGATTTCAGGAAGGTTTTGTGCAGAAAATAAAACGTATGCAATTTCACGTACAAAAAATGGTTCAGGTAAAAATGATTTTGATGACGGAGTTGAACTTGAAATAAAAAAGAATGGCAGCTGGCAGTATACAAAACCAGTCTTTCTTTTGACAAATGCTCAGACGATGAGTGCTGGTGAAGAGTTTACAATGGCAATGTGTTCGCAGCCGCATGTTACACAAATTGGAAATCATACGTGTGGAGTGTTTTCTCTTTCTCTTGAACGTTGTCTTGCAAACGGCTGGCGCTATTCGGTATCTGTTCAAAAAGTAACTAGACCAGATGGAAGCATACCAGAGGGAAGAGGAATTGTTCCTCTTGATGAAAATCTGATTCTTAATCCATCAGCACAGGAAGACTTGCAGATGGAAAGAGCAATAGCGTTAGCGCAAGCGAGCAGCGGCAACTAAGTGAACATTGAATCTGCTTGCGCTTGCAGTTTTGCATATACAAAACTGCAGTCACGGTTTCTATAATGAAGTGAATAACAGAGAATTGTTTTAAGTTGACATATCATAATTATCCACTATATACTTTTAAATATGATATTGAATAAAAAGTGTGAGATAATTATGTTAAGATTCGCAGATTCGCAGATTCGCAGATTCGCAGATTAAGATAATTTTATCTATAAATTATATTGGAATAGGAAGGACATGTTTTTCATAAATTGGGAAACGTGTCCTTTTTTTATTTTTTTCACTTAAGGAGGAATAAAATGAAAAAAATAATATTAATTGGTGCCATTATCATGGCGTTTTCTTTAATTGGATGTAATAATAATGCTCCAGAACAACAGAAATCAGATCCTGTTTCTGAAAAAACTGAAGATAAACCGGAAGAAAAGCCAGCAGATAATCCAAATGAAGAACCAAAAGAAAATCCGGAGGATAATCCTGTAGAAGAAAAGGATTTTTCTGTCAAACTTCCAGAAAGCAAAGGAACAGATGTGTTTGCCGGGAAAACTTTTTCTGCACCTAATACAAAATATGAGTTTTTAAATGATGGGACAGCTATACTGCATAATGGTGTAGTAACATATAAAAATGGAGAGCCAGTAACAACTTTTGAGAAAAAATGGAAAATGGCTTATTCATTTAATGAGGAAGAAAAAACTTTATCCTTTGCTTTTAGAGGTTATTATTTTAAGGATATACTATATACAAACATAAATGATTATGTTGAAGCACGGACAAATTCTGATAATGGGAATACTTATTCTTCTAATTATATACTTAATGACAAAGAGTTTGAAAAGCTGCATTCAAAACGAGTTATGACATTTTATTATTCTATTGATGCTGAAAATAAAAAAGTAAACATGAATCCGAAGATAGGAGATTCCATTCAAGATACAGCAGGAGCTTTTTCTGGTGATATTTTAAAAGGAAAAGAATTTGTTTCGGAGGATGGAGAAAAAACACTTACGCCTAGCTTTTGTTTTAATGTAATTGCTAATAATGAAGGATATGGTTCTGGTACCTTAGGTGATTCAAAAAATTATAAATATTTTGGCAATATTATTATTCCTTTTAATATAACAGAAATGACAGATTCTACTGCGAAAATCTATTATTTCTTTAATAAACCAAATGGAGTAAAAGATGAAAATGGAAATCAATATTATGAATATTTTGTATGTGGACATGCAAAATTAACTTATTCTATAAACAAAACTTCAAATATTGAAGGAAAAATAAAGATGTCCATTACAGACTTTGATGATGATTATCTTAACTTTATGAAAGAATTATATTCTGGCGAAGGTTCTATTTCTGAATATTTAGGCAGAGATTTTTCTATTGATAAAATAGAACTTCTTAAAGAGTTTGAGCTTCCTTATGTTGGAAATGGTGGTGGAGAATTCTCTATAGAATAAAATATAGATTTATACAAAAATATAAAATTATCAACGAATGACAGTGTAGTTTTTTTCTGCTACACTGTCAGTATGGATTTTTCAAAAAAGCCTTTAAAGATTTTTTTCGCATACTACAAGCCGCACATCGGACTGTTTATTGCAGATATGATTTGCGCTTTTTTTATGGCGGCGATTGATGTTGCTTTTCCAATGTTTTCACGCTATGCATTAAACACACTTATTCCAAATTACGAGCTGCGAACCTTTTTGATTCTGGTTGCGGTTTTGCTTGCGGGCTTTTGCCTTCATAAAGGCTGCAACTGGTTTGTGGCTTACTGGGGACACGTTTTTGGAAACCGTGTTGAACAGGATATGAGGCGTGATGTTTTTGATCATCTGGAAAAATTACCGTTCAGTTTTTATGATACACACCGAACCGGAAAAATCATGGCGCGGGCAACTACAGACCTTTTTGAAATTACCGAGCTTGCCCATCACGGTCCGGAAGATTTTTCTATTGCAGTTTTAAACCTGCTTGGTGCTTTTGTAATGCTTCTTACAATCCGCTGGGAGCTTGCAATAATTGTATTCATTGCTTTGCCGGTTATGATTTTTGTTGTAATTACTTCGTGCAGAAATCTTAACAAGGCCTCTAAAAAAGTTAAGGAAACTACAGCAGAGGTAAATGCAAATCTTGAATCGAGTATTTCGGGAATACGTGTAACAAAAGGTTTTAATAACGAAGATTTTGAACGTGCCAGATTTGATGTTTCAAATAAACAATACAGTGCGGCAAAGCAGAATCGTTTCCGATATATGGCAAGCTTTTTTACAAACATTGAGTTCTGTAATAATCTGCTTTCTCTTCTTGTGCTTGCTGTTGGTGGATATTTTATTATGAAAGATAAAATGACGCTTCCAGACTTAGTTGCAGCTAACTTGTTTGTAGCAAGCTTTGTTGGGCCTATAAAAAGATTGAACGGTTTTGTAGAACAGTTTGCAACCGGAATGGCGGGCTTTAATCGTTTTATAGAAATCATGCGCACAGATACAGAACCGGCAGATGACCCTGATGCAGTTGAAATCCTTTCGGCCCGGGGAAACATCACCTTTAATAATGTAGATTTTTCTTACACACCAGATTTTCCTGTTTTGAAAAATATAAACCTTGAGATTCATTCCGGTGAAAAGTTTGCACTTGTTGGTGCGAGTGGCGGCGGTAAAACTACAGTCTGCAATCTTATTCCGCGATTTTATGAAATTACAGGTGGTTCAATCAGCCTGGACGGAATAGATATTCGCCATATAAAAAAGAGTTCGCTCAGAAGCCAGATTGGAATTGTTCAGCAGGATGTATTTTTGTTTGCCGGAACTATCCGTGAAAATATTGCTTACGGAAAACCGAATGCTACAGATGAAGAAATTGTGCTTGCTGCAAAACGTGCCGAAATCCATGATGACATTATGCTTATGCCAAACGGTTATGATTCAATTGTAGGTGAGCGTGGAATAAAGTTGAGCGGCGGACAAAAACAGCGTGTTTCTATTGCAAGGTGCTTTTTGAAAAATCCACCGATTCTGATTCTGGATGAAGCAACTTCTGCGTTAGACACAACAACCGAAATTAAAATACAGCATTCATTCGATGAACTTTCTAAAGGACGAACAACACTGGTTATTGCCCACCGTCTTTCCACAGTCAAAAACGCCGACAAAATTGCCGTTGTTAATGACCATGGAATTGTAGAGCAGGGCACACACGAAGAGCTTATGGCAAAGCAGGGTGAATACTACAAACTTCGTGCGGCCCAGGAAGAATAGTTTTTAGCAGTTAAAATAAGAATCAAACTCAGCAGGGTGCGGAATTGCATTAAACCTGGCAAGTTCTGCACGCTTTGTTTTGATAAAGTTCTTGAGGAGCTCTTCCGGGAAAACTCCGCCTTCTGTTAAGAAAGCGTGGTCTTTTTCAAGAGCATCAAGAGCGTCATCAAGACGACTAGGAAGCTGCTTAAGCTTTTTCTTTTCCTTGTCACTGAGGTTATAAAGGTTCACATCATAAGGACCCCAGCCATTTTTGTGAGGGTCAATCTTATTTTTTATACCGTCCAAACCGGCCATAAGAATTGCAGCATAAGCAAAATATGGATTACAGGTTGCATCAGGATTGCGGAGCTCAAAGCGTCGCATCTTTGGAGTTTTTGCATAAGCTGGGATACGGATTACAGCCGAGCGGTTAGAGGTTGCGTAACCTACAGTAACAGGAGCTTCAAAACCAGGAACAAGTCGTTTGAAAGAGTTTGTACTTGGGTTTGTAAGGGCACACAAAGCAGAGATATGTTTTAAAAGTCCGCCCATAAAATAGTGAGCATCCTGGCTTAAGTGAGAGTAGCCGTTATCATCGCTGAAAACCGGTTCGCCCTTTTTGAGCAAGAGCATGTGAACGTGCATACCGCTTCCTGCTTCATTGTAAACAGGCTTTGGCATAAAGGTTGCAGTCTTTCCATATTTTGCAGCAACGTTACGGATGATGTATTTAATCATCATTGTGCCGTCTGCCATCTTACTCATTTTTCCAAGTTTAGGTTCAATTTCAAACTGGCCTGCAGCTCCAACTTCAGGATGGTGGTACTTAACAGGAATACCAGCCTTTTCAATTTCCATACACATTTCGCTGCGGCACTCAAAGCTTGTGTCGAGCGGCTTTGCAACGTGGTAAGCTTTCTGCGAACCGATTACGTTTCCGTAGCCTTCGTTGTAAGTGTTCCATGGAGCCTGGTCTGCATCAATTTCTGCAGCAATCCGGTTGTGGCTTACATCCCAGGCAACATCATCAAACAGATAGAACTCAAACTCCGGCAGAATAAGCATTTCGTCTGCAATGCCGGTTTTTTTCATATATTCTTCTGCTGCCAGAACAATGTTTCGCGGATACTGAGCTAGCGGTCTGTTTTCAGGGTAATCAATAATCATTGCGTTACCGGTCATAGAAAGAGTCGGAATATCGCAGAATGGATCGATAAGTGCAGTGTCTGGGTCAGGAATAAATACCATGTCTGATTTTTCTACAACTGCATAACCATAATTGGAAGCATCAAAACCAACGCCGTCCTTCATTGTGTCTTCGTTAAAGTTCTGTGCTGGAATTGTTACGTGACGAAATTGACCGTTGATGTCTACCATCTTAAAGTCAACCATTTTGATGTCATTGTCTTTAATCATCTGCATGACATCTTTTGCTGTTTTTGCCATTTTTTTACCTCAAAGTCGATAGTTTTGTTTTTTTGGAATAGTTTTATTTTAAGGCAGTATTTTGCTGCTGTCAATTTTATTGATTCTTCACCAGCTTGTGTCGAATATGCCACTTTTCCAATATTTTCTGTTCTTCCTTTGAGGGATTTTCATTATGGTTTGTGCGCTCCTGAATAATTTCGTTTTCACGTACTTCTATGCAGATTTTGTATTCGCCATCTTTCCTGACATAAACAATTGTACATTTGTTTTTCAAAACACTTTTGTCATAAGTAGCAACACAATTATGCAGGTTTGTTCCAATTTCCAAAAGCTGATAGGTATTTTCCGGCAAACAAAACTCGTAACCGTCAATGTTGTCGCACAAGGCTCTTTGTTTAGCAGAATACTTAAAGCTTTTATTTTTATGCTGACAGCGGTAGGCAATATTTGTTAGCGCATCGTGATTAAACTCTGTAAAACCATCCCGCAGAATATCATTCCTAAGAGCTTCTGGAATATGCTCAAAAAATCTTTCAAACATTTCTATTGCATCCTGCTCATCATATAAAAATATATCCTGATTTTTTCCCTTATCTTTTAAGAGCGTATTCATAGTTGCTATTTCACCACGTTCCTTAATGCTGTAAAGAGTAAAAAACTTAAGTGGTTCAAGCTCGGAAGTGTCAAAAAAATAGCAGTTTCCTTCATTTTCAAGTACGCGGTTGTAAAGGTTGATGTCGGTAAAGCCACAATCCTTTAACGTAAAATAAGTTAGTAAAGATTCCGGTCGATTATTAAAACAACGACGGACAATTTTTGTATTTTGTATTCCGGTTTTTTCACAAAACTTTGCATAAATATTCGGGTCCAATCTGGAATAGTTAAAATGTGTCTGGCGTTTTTCATACTCTTCGCTTGTAAGAATAAAATATAAGTCCGGCTCATACGGAAGTTTTGTAAGCTTGTACATTTCTATAAAATTGTATTTATCCAAAGCATTGCTGTATCTTTCGTGCAGACGTACATACGGAATATCTGTAAACCGCTGCACAAGTGCTAAAAAGCTTTGGAAAATATGTTTTCTAAGACAATAGGGTATTCTGCTTCTTTCAAAACTCAACAGTAAATCAAGATTTTGCCTGCAGCCTTCGATTGTACCATTTTTTAAGTCAAAAAAAACAAACTCTTCGTATATTGTTGGAATTACAATTGAAGAATTATCTGGATTGTCGGTTTGAGAAAAGTGGCTTTCAAAATTTTGTGTTGTGATTTTTAAGGTAAAGTTTTTTTCATCTGTTTCTAAGCATACAGAAAAAATATTCTTTGCCATATTGTTAGAATCTCTAGAAATTTTCTGATAAAAATCATAGCGGTGTTTTTTATCTACATAATCCAAATATTCTGATATTTGAGAAGCAGTAAAAGATTCAAAACATAAATCATCAGAATGTATTCTATATGTCCTTTCCAACAGATTTATAGGATCATAATGAATCACCAGCGGATCAGGCTCTTCCTGCCATTCTATAAACTCAACAGGAATAAACTGTGGAAAATCAGCAGTGAGCGAGTCAATATCGTAAGTAAAAACCTTCCACTGTTGTGTTTCGCTGCAAAAATATTGATTTTCTTTTACATACTTGTTTTTTAAGCGGATAGGAAGAACTGTTTTTGGTCCAGAAGCTTTTATAAAATCTGCCGTACCTATTTTTCTGTAAAAATATTTTATCATATCTACAATTCATTATCTCTTGCGATAACAATATCACCATCATCTTCCAGTCGTTTAACTATTTTGATTATTCTTGCCTGTGCAGCTTCAATATCACAAAGACGAACCGGTCCCATAAACTCCACATCTTCTTTTAGCATACCTGCTATCCTGCGTGACATATTACTAAAGATTTTATTCTGAACCTCAATATTTGCTCCTTTTAGAGCCAAGGCAACATCCTGCTGCTCTGCATCTCGTAAAACCTTTTGAATTGCACGATTATCAAGAGAAACCAGATCATCAAAAGTAAAACTATAATAATCTATATTAATCGCAAGAATAGGATTAAGCTCTAAAAAAGCTTCATAATTCGTATTAAAAGCAGAAACTTCCATTGGAGTAAGCTTTTCCAAATAATCATCGGCCATTTCTTGTCCATACCAATTTGCTGTTTTGAATACATAACCCGCATCTACAATTGCTTCCGGCGTTATTTGTGAAGAGGTTTTCTTTTCGGCAATATGTTTTTCGACTCCGCTTTTTACTGGTTCCGGCAGCTTTTTTAGCACTTCCTGTGCCCGCTTTTCACCCATATACAGCAGTAGATTTGCAAGCGTATTCTTATATCCTTCTGTAATGTAAGCTTCAATAAAGTCCTGAGATTTTTTGTTTACTTCATCAAAACGTTTTTTTGCAATAGCCAGAGATTTTGCTTTTAATTCCTCAAGTTCTTTTGGATCTGCCATAAAATGCCTCCTCGTAGCAGTTTTAGAGTAAAGCCCACATATATATAATATAATAAAATATGAATTATTGTAAAAAAATTGAAAAATAAAGTTCTATATGATTTTTATATACTGTGCTATAATCTTTAAAACTGTTATAGGAGAAACATTTATGGAAAAAAGACCAGATACTATGGAACGAATTACAACAAAAGAATTGGCACAGGCTTTTATTGCAGAGCAGGTTGAGGCAATTAAAGCTCAGGTGGGCAACAAAAAGGTTTTGCTGGCACTTTCTGGAGGCGTTGACTCTTCTGTTGTAGCAGCACTTTTAATCAAGGCAATTGGACAGAATCTTGTGTGCGTTCACGTAAACCATGGGCTCTTACGAAAGGGTGAGCCTGAACAAGTTATAGAAGTTTTTAAAAATCAGATGAAGGCAAATCTTATTTATATAGATGCAACCGACAGATTTTTGGATAAGCTTGCCGGTGTAGCAGAACCAGAAAAAAAGCGAAAGATTATTGGCGAAGAGTTCATTCGTGTTTTTGAAGAAGAAGCCCGCAAGCAGAGCGGAATTGATTTTCTTGCACAGGGAACAATTTATCCTGATATTCTTGAATCTGGTCCTGTAAAGGCTCACCACAATGTTGGCGGTCTTCCTGAAGATATTCACTTTGAAGGTCTTGTTGAGCCAATTAAGTTTTTGTTTAAGGATGAAGTTCGCGTAGTTGGAAAGGAGCTTGGTTTACCTGATAATATGGTTTACCGCCAGCCATTCCCTGGCCCTGGACTTGGAGTTCGTTGTACAGGTGCAATTACACGAGAGCGCTTAAACCTTGTTCGAGAATCTGATGCAATTTTGCGCGAGGAGTTTGCCAAAGCCGGATTAGAAGGAAAGGTTTGGCAGTACTTTACAATTGTGCCTGACTGTAAATCGGTTGGTATTAAAAACAATTTGCGTGCTGTAGAAAACTTCTGTGTTATTCGTGCAGTAAACACAAAGGATGCAATGACTGCAACAATCGAAGAGATTCCATACGCTGTTCTTGGTAAAATTGTAAATAGAATTGTTACTGAGGTTCCGGGAATAAATCGTGTTCTTTATGATATTACACCAAAGCCAACTGGCACAATTGAGTGGGAATAAAGCTGTTATAAAGAAATAATTTTTTCAATCAATTTTTCGGGAGTCAAATCAAAAGACTCTTTTCCGTAAGAAGCCGCCGCTAAAGCATGCACCTCGCAAGCTGTTACTGCGGCTTCTTTCGCGTTGTAGCCTTGTGCAAGAAGTGCGCCAATCATTCCGGCAAGTACGTCGCCGCTGCCACCTTTTGCAAGGCTTTGTGCGCCGTCTGCGATTATGTATGTTTCGCAGGAGGTGGTTGTTCCGCTGATTTTGTGGTCGCAGGCGTGGGCGGTGAAGATGAAGGTGTTTGCGCTTTTTACAACGAGTGTTGTGTTTGGAAAAAGAGATGTAATCATCTTGCCAAGCTTTATTTTTGTTTCGGGTGATTTTGATAATGCTTCTATTGAAAAGTCAACTTCTTTGAGAATAAGGTTTTTGCAGAATCTTGAAAACTCCAGAAGATGAGGAGTAAGCACAATTTGGGCATCCTGCTTTTTATTCATTTCTGTAAGCTGATTTATAAACTCAGGTGCATTCAGAATACCTGCGTCAAAAACTGCAGCAGGCTTTTCTTTTGATTCAAACCAGTCCATAAATCTGGCAAAATCGTTTTGCGGGAAAGAGTCAAAGCCTGAACCAAAAACTATACCTGTTGTTTTTGCTGGAATTGAGTCGCTAATCATAAGCTCCGGCGAGATTTTGAATTGTTCAAGATTTGAGTTGTTAGTTTTTACTAACGTTGTCAGCCCGCTCCCAAAGTTTATTGCAGCTGTAGCCGCAATTATTGCCGCTCCACTTTTTTCGCCTGCAAAAACCGCTGTGTGACCGTAAGTGCCTTTGTGGGCTGCGGCATTTTTTCGCAATGGAAGTTTTATATCATCTTTTTCTATTAAACACATTGGTGATGAAGCTTCTGTTGTCTGTTCAAACTTGTTTCGTTCAAGGCCAAGATTGGCAACAATAATTTTACCGCAAGCCTGCTTTGCTTCATCTGAATAAAAACATAGCTTTTGTGTGCCCATTGAAATTGTGTAGTCAGCCTTAAAGAAAAACGCGCTTGGAATGTCGCAGGCAATTTTAAAACAGTGTGATGAAGCATTTTGATTTAGATGCTTAATCAATTCTGCTGCTTCCGGTTTAAGTTCTCCGTGAAAACCTGTCCCATAAAGACAATCAACTATAAAATCAAAGGCTTCAATTTCTGCAAAAAGCTGTTCCTTCTGCAAAAAACAGATACCAAGCTTTCTGCACATTTCAAACTGAACGTAAGCCTCAGAAACAGATTGAGCCGGTTCTTCAAAACAATAAACCTGTATATCTGCTTTTCCCTGAAGCTTTCTTGCAAGCGCATAGCCATCGCCACCGTTGTTGCCTTTGCCACAGACAATCAGTACTTTTGGTTGTGAGGTATTCTGCTTATTCCAGGAAGACAAAATAAAATCGCTCATACTGGCGGCGGCGTTTTCCATCATCAGAAAATCTGGAATGCCGTACGTTTTCTTTGCGATTTTTTCAATTTCGGTGGGATTAGCGAATACTCTCTGCATTATTAATCAAAGGCTTTTTTAATATCCTTACCAGTCTTTTTCATATCCTTTTTCAAGGCTTCTGTATCTTTCTGGGCTTCTTTTTTAGCCTTAGCCTTTTTCTTTTCAAGGTCTTTTTTAGCTTTTGCCTTCTTTTTTTCAAGCTGCTTTTCCGGCATTTTTGAATAATCGCCAACCTTTGTTTCCATCTTTACGATTTCAAGTTCAAGGGCAATTATTTCTTTGTTCAAAGCTGCATCAGCATAAACAACTGAGCTCATAGCCATAAAAACTGCAAGTGCAGCTGCAATAATTCTTGTTTTTTTCATCATTTTCTCCTGACATTATTCTATATTAAAAAAATATCATACCAAGTATTCCGGCTGGAATAAGGTATGCTGCGAACCACTGTAGTTTACCTTTTCGAATAAGTTTCATCAATAATAAGAGTGATAAATAACCGGTAACTGCCGCAGTTACACAACCTGCAATAACGGCGCCTACTCCAATTGAAGAGCTTACATCACCTAAATCCTTAAGCTCAAGAATAAAAGCACCCAAAATTGCCGGAATTGAAACTATAAAAGAAAACTCGCCGGCAGCAGCTCTATCTACACCGCCAAATAAGGCTCCTGCAATCGTTGAACCACTTCGGCTAATACCAGGCAGCGTTCCAAAGCCTTGCATAAATCCAATCAGCAAAGATTGTTTTATGGAAATGCCTTTTGGCCAAGCACCAGCTCCAGTACTCGTTGCAGCCTGGCTTTCAGTTTGTGATGATATAGCCTCTTTTTTAGCGTTCTGCTTTTTTTCCAAAATTGACGATGTAATGAGCAGAGCTGATGTAACAATAAATCCGCCGCAAATCACCTTGTTGGACATATCTGGAATGAGCTTGCTTGTAACAATGCCAATTGCTCCAGTAATTACAGTTGCAATAATAACAGCAATTATGGTTTTTCGTCCGGCCTGGTCTGTTCCGCAGAGTAAATCGCTGGAATCAATGCTTTCTGCCGGGCGTTCTTTGCGGGCAATCCATCTTCCAAAGCATTTTAAAAGCGACCAGATTCGTGGCCAGAAGTAAATGCAAACTGCTAAAAGTGTTGCAAGATGCAGGAAAACATCAAACAAAAGGGGAACTTCTTCCAAACCAAAAAGTGATTGGGCAAGCTGCAAGTGGCCAGAAGAAGAAATTGGCAGAAACTCAGCAACTCCCTGTAAAAATCCGAGTAAAATACTCTGAAAAATAGTCATAAAAATCTCCTATAAAACTATAAAATAATATCTTTTATATCTTCCCAATATTTATCTTCAATTTTCTTTCCACCACAGGTATGGCCCAGGCGGCGGTCGGAGCGGATTTTTTCACCATGGAAATCGCTGCCGGCGGTGATGAAAAAGCCGATTTTTCGTCCAAGTTCTTCCAGACGCAGACATTCTGTAACCCGTGCGCCGGGATGAAAGGCTTCAAGCCCCTGAACACCGCGTTTATAAAAATCCTGCAGCGCATCGGGCAATTTTCCCCATGAAAGATAAAGAGACATTGGGTGCGCAATCACCGGAACCCCACCAGAATCCTTTATTGCTTCAATTGCATCATCCAAATCTGCTCCAATTCTTGTAACATACCAGGGACGACCCTTAGCAAGATACTTGTCAAACGCTGCCTGGCGTGTTTTTACAATCTTCTTTTTTACAAGCTCAGCCGCAAAATGAGGACGACCAAGTACTGTATTCGGAAAATCGGCTTCCATTTCTTCCAGAGTAAGGTCAAATCCGTCTGCCTGAATCTTTTTTATTATTTCCTGATTACGTTCCAGCCTGTTATTGATGATTTCTTCTATTAAATCGGTGAGAGATGAAGAAATCTGTTTTAAGCCCAGCCCTAAAAGATGAAATTCGCCGTTTATATTGAGTGGTGCACCCTGTATGTTCAATTCAATGCCCGGAATAAGAGTAATTCCAGCCTTTTTTGCCGCAATTTTACCTTCTTCAAGCCCCGAAACTGTATCATGATCAGTAATTGCAATAATTTTTATGTTTTTTTCCGCAGCTTTGCCGATAATATCAGTAGGGGAGTATTGTCCGTCCGATGCTGTCGTATGAACATGTAAATCAATCATACTTTTAGAATAGCATATTTTTTAAAGTTATGATATAATATAGTTTATTAGAGTTAGGAGAAAGATTCATTTATGCCAAAAGCGATGCAATACACAAAAGGGTCTATCATTTACTTTGAAGGGGATCGTGATGAAAGAGTTTTCATCATGCAGCAGGGCGCTGTCCTTTTATCAAGTACTGATATTGAAACGGGTCAGGCTGTTGCTGAACAGGTAAAAAGCGGTGAGTTTTTTGGCGTAAAATCTGCTTTAGGACATTTTGCCCGCGAAGAAACTGCTACAGCCCTTGTTCCTACTATTGCAGTTGCTCTTACAGTACAGGAGTTTGAAATCCTTGTAAGTAATAACAAGCAGCTTATAATGAAAATGCTCCGTGTTTTCTCCAACCAGCTCCGTCAGATTCATAAAAAAACAGAATCTATCCTTAATAACGTTTCGGTTGACCAGCAGTCTGGAATGCTTTCTGTAGCGCAGAGCTTTTATGAGGATGAACAGTATCGTTCAGCTTGTGATGTTTATCTTAAGTTCCTTACCCGCTATCCTAATACTCCAAAACGTGATGAAGTTGCAAAATTATATACAGAAGCAAAAATAAAGAATGAAAGATTAAAGGCTCAGAGCAGGCTTAGTCCAACTCCGGATGTTGCTGAAGGTTCATCATCATCTCTTAAGCTCTTTTCTCTTCCTGCCTTCGAGCGTTTTGCAAAGGAATATGAGCCTGGGCAGGTAATTATTGCCGAATATGAACCGGGTGACTGTTTCTATTTGATTCAGAGTGGAAAAGTTCAGCTTGTAAAGAGCGTAAACGGTACTTTAAAGAATCTTGATATTCTTAAACCGGGCGAGTTCTTTGGCGAAATGGCTATTCTTGATAATTCTCCGCGTTCTGCTACCTGTATGGCAAGCGGTTATGTAAAATGTCTTGAGTTCAACAAAGAAAACTTTGAGCTTCTGATTACCGGAAACCCTCAGATTGCCCTTGTTCTTCTTAAGCTTTTCTGCAAGCGTATTTACGACCAGAAACGCCGCTTTAGAATCCTTGTTGTTAAGGATTTGCAGGCTCGTCTGGCTGATGTATTCCTTATGCTTGATGAAATGAACCCTATTGCAAACCCTGCCGAAAAAGCAAGACGCTTTAATGTTACAATTTCCGATATGGCACATTGGTCAGGTCTTTCTCTTGAAGTTACTCACGAAGAAATGAACAAGCTTGTAGAAAAGAGAAAGATTGAAATGTACGAAAACTACGTGATTGTAAACAACATTGTCGACATGAAACGAATGTACGACACCCGCAGTGGCAACACAATCCGCTAGTTCCTAATTATTCATTTTATTTGCCAACTTAGCTCACCTGGTAGAGCAGCGCCCTCGTAACGCGCAGGTACTCGGTTCAAGTCCGGGAGTTGGCTTGTAAATTAATATAAGCTTTTCCAGTTGTTGGAAAAGCTTTTTTTATGACTTGAACCGAGTACCGTAGTGAGCGCCGACCGAATAGGGAGAGTTCAAGTCCGACAGTTGGCTTTAAATATAAGTTTTCATATTAAGTTTTTACCAGAAATCAAAGTTAGCAATTATCTTTATTGTTGCCAATACTTCTGAATAAGAAATATCTTCATTAATCAATGTTTCACTGATAATTTCAAAATCTTTTTTGTAGTAATCCTCTGTACAATATTTGTAGATTAATTCGCTTATGTTTATTCCATCTTGTGCAGACGGACAGATGCTCAGACTTGCCCGGTGATATTTTATATAAATCATAAAGATGACGGGAAAGCCGTCTGCTTTTCCCTTGTATATAATAATCGCAGCTTGCATAGACTTTATCTATAAAGGTTCTGGATAAAGATTGAACATTCATTGTGAAGGGTTCTAAATGAAACTTTCGAGCTAATTCTGCGTCCTTTTCAATAAGCGTATCTCCAACATAACAGCTGATCTGAAGTTTTTTTGTTGTAAAAGAATATGAGGCTAGGGCTGTTTCAACTTTAACACCTTCGCGAAGATTTGTACTTGGAGCTTTAAACACCACAACTTTAATGACATTTCCTCAAAAACCACTATATTATTAATAGTACATTCACCCACAAAAATCTTCGCCCAAAATATTTTTCTACTCTATCATCAATTGAGAGACAAGTAACTTATATTTATATATAAAACTGTATTCTTACAAAGGAGGCCTGTTATGCGAGGAAATTATTTTTATTCTGTAAAGGATTTGTCAAAGGCGCAGAATCTTTCAGTTGCTTATTTTCTTTATTTGATAAGTTTAGATATTGAAGATTTGGAACGAAACGAAGAATGTCAGGTATTGTATGAAGCGCTTGTTTCTGCTTTGAATCTTACAGAGCATTCACGTCTTGTAATTCAGGCAGTAATTAATCAGCATATAAAATCAAAGAAACTTACTCCAGCAAAAGAGAATCCTGACAATCCAAATCCGTATGATATGAATGGAAAACTCAAAACTCATTATAAAGAAGATGAAGATATTTATGATAACGATGGAGGATGGAGCTCTGACAATGAAGATGAAATTAATCTTGTTCGCGCGGTTTTTGCCGGAAAAAGCGAATGGTTTTCCCGTATTATAGCTTTTACTTTTTTTGAAAAGGCAGATAAACGACGAAAAAGCTTTACGCTTCCAAAAGAGATTTCAATAGATAATAATGTTGCAAATGCAATCTTTTTGCCAAAAAATAGATTCGCAAACTTTATGATTTCAGACTTCCTGCTCTCTGAGATGGAGGGCAAAATCTTAAATATTTCATATCTCAGTGCTACTATGCGTGAGTTGAATCGCTTGTTCAGTACTTTAATCAGGTCTGGTAATGAAACTCCAGTTTCTCTTTTTGCAAAGTGTTTGAATGTACCAATAAAAACCGTGCTTACGTATTTACGTAAAGACAAAAAACTTGTTGCTTATGGTCTTGTTGATAATCAGGGTGAGATAGCTGATGATGTCAAGAATTGTATTTACGATGGTCATATAGATTCCCTGTTCACCGATGTTCTGAAGGTTGATGACAAAAAAGATTTTTATCCATTACAGTCTTATTCTGTAAAGGAAGATGAAATTGCACTTGCATCCCGGCTTTTAAAAAATGATGCACCAATGAATCTGCTTCTTTACGGAGCAGCTGGAGCAGGTAAAACTCAATTCGCTCGTTCTCTTGTTCACTCACTTGGTTTAAAAACACTCATCTTCAAAAATGAGCTCGAGGTTAGCAATGATGATTCTGACCAGAATCCTCTCTGTCGTTTGAACAGTCTGCTTTCTCTTTACAAAAAAGATTCTGTAATTATTGTTGATGAAGCAGAAGGTATATTAAAAACACAAGGTTCATTTTTCGGAATGACTTTCAGCCTGCCTCAGAAGGGTATTGTAAACAAGATGTTAGAGGAATCTAACAATAAGGTAATCTGGATTTTGAATTATACTCACGAGCTTGATGAATCTACCAGGCGACGCTTTACATATTCAATTAAGTTCAGCGAGATGAGCCGCTCCATGCTTAAAACAATTGCCGATACAAAACTCAATAAAATCAACATGAGTACAGAGCTTCATTCCGAGCTTGTAGATTTGTGCGGAAAGTATCGTGTTACAGGTGCTTCTGTAGACAATATGGTAAAAACTGTAAGCGCAATGGATTTGAACGGTACAAATGAAGGACAGATTGTAAGTGATGTGAAGAAAGTTCTTGAATCAAACTCAACTTTAATTTATGGCAAAAAGAAAATGCGCGAAAATGTTCGCTCCAGCTACGACCTTTCTGTTTTGAACACATCAATTCCCGCACAGAACATAGTAGATATGGTAATGAATGCCCAGGAGTTTGCTGAAGCTAACAACAATAATGATGAAGCCGGCAACGGAATCAGAATGCTTTTTTACGGACTCAGCGGAACAGGTAAAACAGAGCTTGCCCGTTATATTGCCGAAAAGTTGAACAAGAAAATCATTATAAAACGGCCGAGTGATATTTTTGGAATGTATGTGGGCGAAAACGAAGAAAATATAAAAAAGGCTTTTGAGCAGGCAGAAAGCAGTGGAGACATTCTTCTGTTTGATGAAGCCGATTCTTTTTTTACCGACCGCTCTAACGCAAGAACCAGCTGGGAACGCACAACAGTAAACGAGTTTCTCACTCAGATGGAAGAGTTTTCCGGCATCCTCATTTGTACAACTAATCTACGCCAGATTATGGACCCTGCAATGCAGCGACGTTTTCACATCCTTACAGAGTTCAAGCCACTCCGTCGTGGTGGAATAAAAAAGCTTTTGTTAAGTTTTTTCGGTTCTTATGATTTTGATGAGGAACAGCTTTCTGCAATTGCAAAATATAATTCTGTTACTCCTGGCGATTTTGCTTCTCTTTTCGGAAAAATAAGATTCATGCCGAAAACAGAAATTACATCACAACTCATCACCTCAGAGCTTTGTAAAATTCAGGAAGAAAAAGCCTGCAACAGTAAACCTATAGGCTTTGCAGTATAATTGATGTTATGCTATATTATTGTTACTAAAAATACACTTACGCGGTTTTAGATATACAACTTAGGAGAAAACAATGAAAAAAATAATTGGTATTTTCATGGCAGCTGCACTTCTGGCTGGAGCTGTTTTTGCACAGGTTTCAGCTGATGATGCGGAAAAGGCTTATAAGATTATGGAATCTACCGATGACAATCTTGCTTATCACGGAGATTATTCGGCAACTGTTTCGCTAGTTGTAGAAAAGCCGGGCAAACCAAAGGAAAACTTGCAGTACAAGATTTTTGAGCGAACCGACAAGGATTTGATGACAATAGTTCAGCTTTTCCCGGAGGCAGATAAGGGCGTTGGTTATTTACGAAACGGTGATAACATCTGGTCCTATGATCCAATCAGCCGAAAGTTTACGCACACTTCTATAAAAGAAGCTCTTGGCGATTCAGACATTAAGCTGGACGATGTTGAGCAGAACGAAAACCGCTGGCGTGAAAATTATGAGGTTGCCGCTTTTGAAGAAGGAACTCTTGGTAAGTATCCGGTAAATATCATCACTTTGGTAGCAAAAACAAAGGAACCGTCTTACGCTAAAACAAAGTTTTATATTCGCCAGGATATTCCGCTTGTTCTTAAGCAGGAGGATTTTTCCGGTTCAGACCGCCTAATGCGAACAATTCTTATTCCAAAGTATTCAAAGGTTCCCGCCGGTTATGTTTCAACCCAGGCAATTGTCCGCGACGAATTGAACAAAGGCGAACAAACTCAGCAGGTTATTTCCGATTTGACGTTTGATGCTCTACCTGACAAGATTTTCACTAAAGCATACCTTGAAGGTTTGAACTAACTAATGCCCCCGAGCCGGTTTTGGTTTCGGGGGATTTTTTTATCTCAATTCAAATACAACAGAAACAGTTGCAGTAACCGAATCCTGTCCGGCAGAAATTGTAGTAGAGTTTGATGTAGCCATCATTTTAGCATCTGCCATTTCCCTTACAACAGGATACGAGCCTGAGTTTTCCATAATCGAAATTACTTTTCCAAGCTGACATCCTGCTTCCTTTGCAAACAACTCTGCCTTTTCCTTTGCCTGCTGAAATGCCAGAATACGGGCCTGTTCAAGTGCAGCTTTTGAATCCTTTACAAGAAAAGATATTCCATTCATCTGATTTACACCGGCAGAAATTGCAGTGTCTATTACAAGACCAGCTTTAGAAACATCCTCAAGAATTACAATAATGTTGTTAGAGGTAACATACTGGCCGGGAACATCTTTTCCATCCTTCCAGAATGTTTCCTGATACAGGCTGTAATTTGCAGTAGAAATATTATCTTCCGAAATGCCGATTTTCTTAAGCGCGTCGTAAACCTTATTCATTCTTGCTGCATTGTTCTGAACAGAAGCAAGCGCAGTTGATTCTTTGGTGAGTACCGAAAATGTCAGTCTTGCCATGTCAGCAGGAACCTTTACCGAACCGCTGCCAGAAACAGAAATTGTCCGTGGGTTTGGAGCCAAACATTCTTCGCGTGATCCAGGCCCTCTACCTGCTCCCGGACCCGGACGGTGTGTTTTCTGTGCAAAAAGACTTGCAGCACAAAAAAGTGTCATAAAAGATAAAATTACCAATTGTTTTGAAAGTTTTTCAATTTTTCTCATAAATCTATTTTTCTCCATATATATAATATCTTAAATATAAAGGTTTATTGCAATATTTCGTTACTAAGCTGGAAAAATCAAGCAAGATATATCTCCTACTTTACTTTTTTGTATGTTTCTATCTATAATAATTAATCTTAAAAAAAATTAGGAGACTTTATTATGGGCGAGCAGAATCGCGAAACTTTAGGCAGTAGACTTGGATTTTTGTTATTGTCTGCTGGATGTGCAATTGGATTAGGAAACGTATGGCGCTTTCCTTACATCACAGGTAAATACGGTGGAGCAGCATTTGTTCTTATTTATCTTGTATTCCTTGTAATTCTTGGACTTCCTGTAATGGTTTGTGAGTTTGCTGTTGGACGTGCTTCACGCAAGAGTATGGCAGAAGCTTTCAAAACACTTGAGCCAGAAGGAACAAAGTGGCACATTTATGGGGGCTTTGCTGTAGCAGGTAACTATCTTTTGATGATGTTCTATACAGTAGTATCTGGCTGGTTCCTTAAATATTTCTTCCAGATGATTGGCGGAAAGTTTGTTGGTCTTGGCGGCGATGAAATTGTTAATGTATTCGTAAACGAAACAGTTGGCAGCCCTTCAACTCTTTTGATTTGGATGGTTGTAGTAATCGTAATTGGATTTGGAACCTGTTTCCTTGGTCTTCAGAAGGGTGTTGAGCGCATTACAAAGATTATGATGTCTGCCCTTATGG